>JACCDS010366860.1_pt1 | contig 18444 bp, 21 predicted proteins | sample 7446441 | NCBI WGS metagenome assembly JACCDS01 (sample SAMN15323445, study PRJNA562643) | freshwater metagenome | isolation source: river surface water | place: USA:Blue River Watershed | collected 2017-08-17
GCTGATGGTGTACTTGCTGTTGGGCTTGGCGAAGCTGATGGTGTACTTGCTGTTGGGCTTGGCGAAGCTGATGGTGTACTTGCTGTTGGGCTTGGCGAAGCTGATGATTTACTTGCTGTTGAGCTTGGTGAAGCTGATGGTGTACTTGCTGTTGAGCTTGGTGAAGCTGATGGTGTACTTGCTGTTGGGCTTGGCGAAGCTGATGATTTACTTGCTGTTGAGCTTGGTGAAGCTGATGGTGTACTTGCTGTTGGGCTTGGAGAAGCTGACGGAGTATTTGCTGTTGGGCTTGGTGAAGCTGATGATTTACTTGCTGTTGAGCTTGGCGAAGCTGATGGGGTACTTGATGCTGATTTTCCACTATTTGATGGTCCACTAGAGGATGAGGTTGCGCTAGCAGAGTTTCCTCCATTTTTTGCATATACGTCATCAGCAGCTAAACCTAAAAAAGCTGCAAAAGTGACTGCACTAATCGTTAAAAATTTTTTAAATTGCATATTATTTCCTTATTGCTATCTAATATTGTAAAATTTTATTTACTTAAATAAAGAAATTTTATCTAAATAAAGACCCATTTGTCTAAACAAAGAAGTTAATTTTATTTGTTTTTTCGATAAACGGTCTTTTAAAAAATTGACTTTCATTTTTACTTTGATATTTTGATAATTATTTGAAAGCATAAAATATGAAAAAATTAACAAAGATTTTATCTTTATTAGCTTTAATGACACCAATGACTATACATGCGGCAGATTTGGTAAATTTAGGAAATGTACCTATTCAAACAGCAGGATCTACAACAGTAAAACCTAATATCATGTTTATTCTTGATAATTCAGGTTCTATGTTATTGGATACAATGGGGGATAATGTCATTAATCAAAATAATTGCAAATCTGTATCATCTTCTGTAGTCAATCAATTTACACGTAATTGTGTTTCAAATTCTTCATCTACAAATGAAACAAATGCAAATGATCCAGTTTTTACACCAAGGGCAGGCTCAGGTTTTGCGCCAGATACCCCTTTGATGGCATATCAGTTTAACTCTTTATATTATAATCCTAATATTGTTTATAATCCTCCTATAAAAGCAGATTTAACAATGTGGACTAACCAAAGTTTAACCAGTGCTCAGGAAAATGCTTTTTCAACAGGTAATGTTACATTTAATATGACAACTGACGTTTATGAAACATATTTTTGTACTAAACATAATCCAACCAATGTAGAAAAATTAGATACCAGTATATGTAGAAGAAATGGTATTGATACTCCAAATCCATTTAATTATTATACTCAAGCGTATCCTGATATTACTTATCAATATCCTGTACAAGGGCCTTGGACACCAGCTTATTTTACGATTACTGGCACAGATTATTGTGATGAAAGTGGTGTAAATTGTGGTGCAACTTCAGCAAGCGGTATGTTATTTCCTGTGAGATATTGTAAACTTGCATCTGATGCACAATCAACAACAATTCCAACCGGTAAATTTCTAAGTGGGGCAAATATTGGTAGAAACATTTGTCAAAGAACGTATGATTCAGGTTATACATATCCACGATATGGTGTGTTTCAAAGATTTAATATAACTGCAACTGAAGCAACTAATTTTGCTAATTGGTACTCTTTTTATAGAAGTAGAATGATGGCAATTAAAAGTGCTGCTGGCTTGACATTTAGAGAATTAGATGATTCTAAAAGAGTTGGATTTATCACAATATCTAATATCATGTCAGGAGGAAATGTTAGAAGCGCAATGTTTTTACCAATAGCAGATTTTACAGATACTCAAAAGATAGCTTTTTTAACTAAATTTTATGCTCAACAACCATCAGGAGGTACTCCTTTGAGAGAGGCGCTTTCTAGAGTAGGTCGATATTATGCAGGAAAAAATGATGGTATTAATAGTGGTATGATTGTTTCTGGTAGTACAACCAATACTGACCCTGTGCAATATTCATGTCAACAAAATTATACAATTTTATCTACTGATGGATACTGGAATGGTAATGCGGGAGTCAAATTAGATGGTACTTCAATGACAAATCAAGATAACGTCAATGACAGTAATAGTCCTCGTGCTTTGGGGATTTATGATGGGGGATTATCAGGTTCAAGCAATTCTTTGGCAGATGTTTCCTTATATTATTATAATCAGGATTTAAGACCTAGTGGAACATTAGGTGCTGGAGGAGTAGATGTGAGTTCAGATAATGTACCAACCAATATTGTTGATACAAATACAAAGCAACATATGGTGACATATGCTATTTCATTAGGTTTGAGTGGATTTGTTCAATATACATCAGATTATTATAGAGGAACAAGCTCTGATTTTGAAAATATTAAGCAAGGGACTATTGGTGCTTGCTCTTGGACAACTGCGACTGCTCCGTGTGATTGGCCTGTGACAAATGCTGGTGGTCCAGGACTATTAGATGATTTATGGCATGCAACAGTCAGCGGAAGAGGTCGTTATTATAACGCGCAAAATGCATTGGATATTGTTAGAGGTATTCAAGATTCATTGAGTTCAATTATTTCTCAAACAGCATCAGCAAGTACAGCAACCACTTCAAATGCTTTATTAACTACAACAAGCAACAAACTTTATTCAACAACATATAGGACAGGAAAGTGGGATGGTGAAGTTGTTTCTAGAGATATATCTTTATCAACAGGTACTATTTCAACAACCAATAATTGGTCTGCTAGAGCATTATTGCAAAATAAAGCCTCTTCTGCAAGTGATACAAGAACAATTAAGTTTATTAGAAATAATACTGCTACCAATACTTCTTCTCTTGTCAATTTTGATTATGCAAGCATGAATACAACAGAAAAAGCATATTTTGATAATCAATCAAGTAAAATGACACAATATGCGGATTTAACTGCTTCTCAAATCACACTTGCTAATACAGGAAGTCATTTGATTAATTATTTGAGAGGTCAATATGAGTATGAATTTAGTGCAAATCCTGTCAATCCATTGTTTAGAACAAGAGACTATATTTTGGGTGATATCGTAGACAGTGGTGCTCACTATATTGGCTCTCCAAATTATAACTTTTCAGATGTGGGATACTCTGCATATAAACTAGCGCAATCAGCAAGAACAGGTATGGTATACAGTGCTTCTAATGATGGCATGATACATGCTTTTAATGCATCAACAGGTGTAGAAGCTTGGGCTATTTATCCACAACAAGTTTTACCTCATTTATATAAATTAGCGGATAGCAATTATTCAAATAATCATCAGTTTTTATTTAATGGACCTGTTTACTCAATGGATGTTTATAATGGAACAGATTGGAAAACGGTGATTATTGCAGGTACTGCACAAGGTGGAAATGGCTATATTGCCTTAGATGTCACAGATCCAGCAAATCCATCAGTTTTATGGGAATTATGTAAGTCTAGTAGTATTTGCTCTAGAAGTGATGTCGATCTTGGATATACAACAAGCAACGTAATTATCACAAAAAGAGCATATGATTCTAAATGGGTTGCTTATTTCAATAATGGATATGATTCTGCTACAGGAAAAGGAATTATTTATGAAGTAGATGTATTTAATGGTGAGATTTTAAGAAAATTAACCACAGGTACTGGAACAGCGGCCTCTCCTGCTCAAATTGGAAAAATAAATACTTATTATGCAGATTTTAATACAAATAATACAGCTTTATATTTATATGCAGGAGATTTGGATGGCAATATTTGGAAATGGGACTTAGGAAGTGCTGCTGCAACTACTGCTGTTAAATTAGGTATAACAAAAGATAGTTCAGGTAATGTTCAACCAATTACATCTAAAATTGAATTGGGTATTTTAAATGGCACCAGACTTTTATTTGTTGGAACAGGTAGATATCTGACTTTATCTGATGTTACCACAACAGGTACTCAAACAATGTATGCAATCAAAGATAATAATCTTGAAAACGGAATATTAAGAAATAATTCTGGAATGGTACAACAGACTTTAACAACAAGTGGAAATTCAAGTACAATTTCAACCAATTCAGTCAATTTATCAAGTCAGGTTGGATGGTATATTGATTTAACATCACAATTGGGAGAAAGAATCAATCTTGATCCAATTTTAGCAGCAGGTACATTAAACTTTATTGGTAATGTGCCAGGAAATGCTGCTTGTAATGTGGGGGGAGCATCATGGTATTATCAGGTGGCTTTCTCAACGGGTCAAGCTGCAACAACCAATGCTGGTGTAGCAGGACAAAAAACAACTGGTGGATTTACAGTGGGGCAAACTATTGTGAAGTTAGGAGCAGGTGGACAAATTAAAAACTTGGTGAGTGATGCTAACGCTAATGTAACACCATATACTTTAGGTACTAGCTCTATTGGCAATAGTTTAAGCAGAAGTGCTTGGAGAGAAATTCTCAAGAAAAATTAAAATTTATTGACTTCTTGAAAAATTTGAATAAATGATTCTTGAATAAAAGGAAAAATATGAAAAATAAAAAAATGGGTTTTACATTAATTGAATTAATGATCACTGTAGCAATTGTTGGTATCTTGGCATCATTTGGTATACCAGCTTATAGAGATTATATCATTCGCTCACAAGCAACAGAAGGTATTACTGCATTATCTAATATGAAAGTAAAATTAGAACAGTATTTTCAGGATAATAGAACATATGTGGGAGCTTGTGCAACAGGTACACTGGCTCCTTTACCAACTGATTTAAAATATTTTACCGTTTCTTGTCCAACATTAACAGATGACGGTTATGTTTTACGAGCAGCTTCTGCTGATACAGGATTTACATATGTAGTCGATGAGGCCAATAGTCGTTCAACAACTGCTGCTCCAGCAAACTATCCAACAAGCGCAACATGTTGGGTAACAAGTAAAACAGGTTGCAATTAATTGGAGTTATGAATGTTTGAAAAAAATAAATGTCAAAAGGGTTTTAATTTGGTAGAATTGATGGTCTCTATGGCTATTATGTGTTTACTGATGGTAGCTGCTACGCCTACTTATAGCTCTTGGATGGCAAATATGAGAATAAGAAATACCGCTGAAAGCATTCATTTAGGATTAACTCAAGCAAGGTCAGAAGCAATTAGAAGAAATGATTTGGTGCAATTTAATTTAGCAACAGATACTTCTTGGACAATTACTACCAGTGATGGGACGGTTTTAAATCAAAAAGCAAGTACAGAAAGCTCTAATTCTGTGACATTAATCATTACGCCTAATTTAGCAACCTCTGTTACATTTAATAGTTTAGGGCAACTCAATACAAATGTGAATGGAAGTAGCTCGGTTTCTATGGTTAATATTGGTTCAACCTTAAACTATGATGGAAAAAAAGAATTAAGAGTTTTATTAGGAGCAGCAGGTTCTAGTAAAATATGTGAGCCATCTGTAGCTGATACAGCAGATGTCAGATACTGTCATGCTATGTAAGGAAATATTATGAAATTAAAAAAGAGTATTCAAGGATTTTATACGGTAGAAGCTATTGTTGCTATTCTTGTTTTTTCTATTGGGACGTTAGGAGTTATGAAAATACAAACTAATTCTATTAAGGCTGTTTCAGATGCTCAATATAGAGCTAATGCAGCATTTTTAGCAGATGCTATTATTGGTGAGATGTGGTTAGACTCTAACAATATTGGAAATTATGTTAATAAATCTACAGAAAATTATATTGCTTGGGAACAACAAGTAATTGCATCGATGCCAGGAGTGACTAATAACCCTCCTCAAATTACCTTAACCTCAACTGCTTCTGGAGATATCATTAATGTGACAATATTTTGGAAAAATCCAGGAATTGATACGGTATCACAGTATAATACACAAACTATCATTAATTAAGGAAAAAAATGAAGAATATCAATCAAAAGGGTAGTTTTTTAGTAGAGTTAATGGTCGGACTCTTGGTTTCTATCACAGGTATTATGGCGATGGTTGCTGTTTTTTCTCAATTTGAAGGACAGAAAAGAACAACAACTCAAGTATCGGAATCAGTCACCAATGCAGCTTTAAGTATGTTTCCTATTCAACATTATGGAAAAATATCTGGTTTTGGTATTAATAACACTTCCTTACTGGGCTGTAATGTATTAACTCATGATGCTCAAACAGGCTCATCTTCTAGTTTTATTTTAGCACCATTGTTAATTACTGGACGAAATGATAATGAAAACGATACCATACAATTTGTGGTTGGCAATGCAACAAATTATTATGCGGCAAACACATTAACATCCGCTATGGCTAACTCTTTATCTAATTTTGAATTAGATTCAAGATTTGGTATCAATGTTGGAGAAAATGTTATTGTTGGACAGCCAGGATCTGATTGCACAATGAGGCAGGTTACAGGTTTACCCACAGATATAGGTCTCACAAATCAAGTTATTCATTCAGGTACAACTTATTTAAATGCATCCGGGGTTTCAACAGCAGCAATACATAATGCATCAACAGGTATGGGTATTGCTTATTCAGGGGGAGCAAAACTTATCAATGTAGGCACAAATCCACAAGTGATTACTTTTTCAGTCAATAACAATCAATTATTTCAGTCTGTCAATACAGGTATTGCATCGACTTCAACAAATCAAGTCATTGGAGATAATATTGTCGCGTTAAAAGCTGTATATGGTCTTGATACAAATGCTGATGGGTCAGTAGATACTTGGACTAATGTCACTCCTGCTACAGCAGATTTACGTCAAATTTTAGGATTTAGGGTTGCAGTTATTTCAAGAGCACCATTAAAAGAAAAAACATCTGGAGGTACTTGTAATGTCACTACAGTATCAAATATTTCATGGTTGGGGGGCAATATTGATATTTCTGGTTTACCAGACTGGGGATGTTATAGGTATCGTATTATTCAAACAACTGTACCTCTGAAAAACGCAATGTGGTCAAATAGTTAATGAAAGGATTAAAATGATTTTATTAAAGAAAAAAATTAATCAAAATGGTATATCACTTCCCATATCACTAATTATACTAATTGGTGTTCTCTTAACTTCTGCTATTTTAATCAGAGCCAGTGAAAGCTCTGTCAATACAGTCGGCAATATTGGGCATCGTAATATGTTACAAAATGCCAATGATGCTGCTTTTGCTCAAGCACAAAATTGGTTGGCTTCCAATAGTGGCTCTCTTAATACAGATAATGCTCAATCTGGTTACTTTTCATCTATATCTAATAGTCAAATTGATTATACCAATGTGACAAATTGGGAATCAGCAATTAATTTGGGGGCTGATGAATTAGGTAATACCAGTAGATATTTGATATTTAGATTATGCTCTTTACCTAATGCAAGTCCTACAGATATGGTTGGTGGTGTGACTAATACATGTGCTAGTAAAAGTGCCGGAAATGGCAGCGGAAATTCTACAGGCTATCAAAATATTGATTTTGGCGGTGGCCCTCAAATTTTCTATAAAATTTTAGTAAAAACCGATGGTCCTAAAGGCGCTTCTTCTATTTCTGAAACAATTGTGGCATTATAAAATTATATTGATTTAATGATGTTTTTTAATGTATAAATTTATCAAAAAAAAGTTTAAAAATGATTGACTTCATGTTTTATGTTCATATATAAAAATAAAAAGGAATATTATGAAAGCTAGTAAAGTACCTGTATTGATACCTGTTCAAACAACTAAAAAATTCCAATTATTGGAATTTTTTGATATAGAATTAAAAGTGACAGAATTATTATATGTCAAGAACAATGAATATCCATCATCTTCAAATTGGGCTTTGCCTGAAATAGAAAAAGAAATGATTGAAAAAAAATCATTAGAAAAAACAGGTATTTATAAAAAATTAGAATTTAAATATGAAGATGATTTTGATTCATATGTAGGTTTAACAAGCTCTGATGATATTTTAAATCAATGTAAACCTAATTCATATATTGATGCTTTTAATATTGGTGGAGTACATCATATAGAGAAAAATAAAAATTTGGTATCAAAATTTTTACATCAAAAAAATAAAGAATCTTTTGATTATATTGTGAAATACATGTCATTGAACAAAGAGGAGGAAATTGCATTGAAAAATGAAATGATCAACAGCGGTTATTTAATAGCTTAAAAGCTTGAATAAAAAAACGATGCTTAGACATCGTTTTTTTATTATTCATTTATCAATCAATAATGATATCAAAAAGCATCTTTGTTAATCGCCATGACTTTTGCATCAGCTGTTGAAATTTTACCTTGTTTGACCAAGTTTTGTAAACATTGGTCCATTGTTTGCATGCCAATACCTTGACCTGTTTGAATAGAAGAATACATTTGTGCAACCTTATTTTCTCTGATCAAGTTTCTAATAGCATTGGTGCCTAACATGATTTCATGTGCTGCTACCCGACCAGACCCATCTCTCGTTTTTAACAGAGATTGAGAAATAATGGCTTCAATCGATTCTGATAACATTGTTCTAACCATGTCTTTTTCATTTTCAGGGAAAACGTCAATAATACGGTTAATTGTTTTAGCTGCTGATGATGAATGCAAAGTACCTAATACTAAGTGACCTGTTTCAGCAGCAGTTAATGCCAAACGAATGGTTTCCAAATCTCGCATTTCACCCACAAGAATCATGTCTGGGTCTTCTCGCAATGAAGAGCGAAGTGCATTAGAGAACGAATGAGTCATAAGTCCAACTTCACGTTGATTAATCAAACATCTTTTAGGCTCATAAACGAATTCAATAGGGTCTTCAACTGTCAGCACATGACCATTAAAATTTTCATTATAGTGATCAATCATCGCAGCTAAAGTGGTTGATTTGCCAGAGCCTGTCGGACCAGTGACCAAAATCAATCCTTTAGGTTTATTCATCAATTCTGCAAAAATAGGAGGTGATTTCAATTCAGTTAATGATAACACTTTAGATGGAATTGTTCGAAATACAGCCCCAGGGCCTCTGTTTTGATTGAATGCATTTACGCGGAAACGAGCAAGACCTTTGACTTCAAAAGAAAAGTCACATTCAAGTTGTTCATCAAAAAATTTTCTTTGTTGTTCATTCATGATGTCATAAATCATATTGGTCACATCATCTTTTGTTAATGCTGGAATATTGATTTTACGTACATCACCATGAACACGAATCATTGGAGGTAATCCTGCTGATAAATGCAAGTCTGATGATTTATTTTTCACTCCAAAATTCAATAATTCAATTAAATCTGCCATAAATTCTCCTTTTAAAATTTATAAAAAATTAATATTGAAAGTCAAGGCAATTTCAGCTATAATCCTATTATGAAAAAATTTCACAATATTGAACTCATACCACAATCTAGCTTCTATAAAAATATTAGAAGTGAAGTATCTACTAAGCAATGGCAAGATATAAGGAAAATTATTCTAGATAGAGATAATCATTCATGCTCTATTTGTGAATCTTCTAAAAATTTAGAAGCACATGAATTATGGATTTATGATGATAGTTTGCATATTCAGAAATTAGAAGATATTTTAAGTCTTTGTAAACCTTGCCATCAAGTGCATCATCTAGGATTTGCGCAATTACAAGGAAATTTCGAATCTTGTCTACAAAGATTAAAAAAAACAAACCAACTAAATGAACAGCAAACTTATTATATGGTGAAAAATGTTTTTGAAAGATGGAAGAAAAGAAGTAAACATCAATGGAAAATTGATATGACAGCTTTACAAAGTATTTTAGATACTTCTCATAAATAAAATTTTTAATATAAAATAGATTGAGTAAGTTGATTGAATATTTTTTTAAAATCTGAATTATTATTATTATCTCTTTGAAAATTCAAAAGCCATTCAATATAACTTTTTCCACCAAAGCAATCATCTCCTGGAATATTTTCTTTCCAGAACTCCATGACACATTGATGGGCATAATCACATTGATTGCAATCTATATTATGGTTTCTCAGAATTTGTTTTTTCAAGAAACTCATTCTTTCTTTACCACTCAGAATATCCTCAAATGATTCTTTTAAGATATTGCCAAAAACTCTCATATATTCTTCATATCCATTTTTATAATCAGGTAAAACGAAATCTCCATTTGGAAGTAAAAAAAGTGTTTGTCCAGCAATATTGGATAGTCCTTTTTTTGAATTTTGTGAAACAATAAAAGATAATTGACCTATTTCTGGTATGAATTGATGATTAAGCTTTTGATGAAAATAATATTCAGTTGCTTCAATCATAAATTGACTCCACGCTTGCATTCCTCTTGCATACTTTCCGTATGATTTATCTTTGTTTTGCTCATTGAGCATAAAAGGAAGAAAAGAGCACTCTTCTATTCCTAATGATGATAAATACGTTAAGGTTTCTTTTGCTCCTAATTTCAATAGTTCATAATTAATCACAGAAATTGCCCCAATTGATAATCCTTCAGATTTTGCTTCTATCACTTTTTCTTGCCATTTTTTTAAATAACCTTTGCCTCTCATCAATCCATCAAATGATGTTTGAAAATGACCATCACAATAAGTTTTGAAAAAATCAAACCATGACTTATCAACTCCAATGAGTGAAGTTAAAATTGTATGTTTGATAATATATCCTTCTTCTTTATGCAGTGTTTGATTAATTCTTTCGATTGAATCTTTAAAATAATCTATACCCATTTCAGTTGGCTCTCCACCATACCAATAAACCAGAATGATTTTTTCTTTTATTTCTTTTTTATTGTAATAAGCTTTTATTTTGTTTAAAGCGATGTCAAGTTGCAATAATGATAAAATATCATTACTTCTTCTTTGCTCTTTTGTTAAATAGCAGTGTGGACAATTTAAACTACATTTTAATGAAGGCATCATTGTTAAAATAAAATAACCACTTTCTATGCTGATGTTATTTCTTGTCTTTACATCCATTTTTTGATATATTTTATTCAAATATTGATTAGAAGATTGATTTTCAATATTTTCTATGATAGGTAAAGTATCATCCGATACGAAATGAGGCTTTATAGATTGAATAGGTATGGTTTTCATGCTTATTTAATATGAAAAATTTAAACAAAAAGCAAGTGAGACATATAAATGAATGATTCATACGAAAAAATGAAGATGATATTAGATGGACTTAAAAAAATGTCTAGCCAAGCTAATCATCATTCTATTGTTAAAGCAGTATTACAAATTTTAATGACTCAAAATCAAAATGCATTTATTATGCAGTGGTCATATGAAAATATGAATGAAGAATATTTTACAGATTTATTAAATCAATATTTGGATAAAAGACTCATTCCTAATCATCATAATAATCAATATATAAAAGGACATATTGATATCATTATGTCACATTGGAATAAGATTGATAAAAAACATAAAATTAAATTATTTGAAAATATTTTTAAATTACCCTGTAAATTAAGTTTTTTTATATTAATGAAAGAAAAAAAAGAGACTTTTTTTAAAGAACAAATACCGTATGTCTATTTACATAAAATGAATGAAATTATTCTTGATTTCACAAAATCTGCTTTAGAATTAGATGAAATCAAAGAGATTGAAAATCAATTCAAGATATTGAAGATGAATCATTTTGGTCAAAACTCACCTTATTACTTTTCTCATGATAAAATACGTCAATTATGGCAAGAAGAAATAAAGTGTGAAATTCCTGTTGATAAAAAATCTGATAAAGTATTAGATATGATACTTTATGGTTCAGATTCAATCAATGTTAAATATACAGATTATAAAAAAATCATTGATTACTTTCCTTTTTTGGAAAGTCACTCTTTTTTTGAAAAAATCATTCAAAATGATTGTTTAACACAAACCAGCCTATTTCATAAAAAAATATTTTGTATAGAAGAACAATTTTTTGTTTATACATTCATGCATGATATTTTATCCTATCTGTTCAATTACCCAGTAGATAAAAAACTAGAAAAAGAGCGACAAAAATTAATTCAATCGGCCATGCTTTTTTTACCTCAATCAGATAAAAAAGCTAATCAATTATTTAAAGAAAATTCCGTTAATATATTTAAAAATCATGAAGTTCAATCTTTTACATTGAAATTATACATGTCTGTGTATCTTTCAAATTTTGATTACATTCAAGCATTGGTTAAAAATCAATTTTTTGAGCAAGATATTAAAAAATATTGTGATTTAAATGATAAATTTTTTGAGCAAATTAAATTATTGTTTTATAAAAAAGAAACTTACCTAGCAACAGAAGCGTTAGAGGAAAAAGAAAAAAGTGATAATTTATTTAAATTCATGTTGATTTATGCTTATCAAAAAATATTAAAAAATAATGATGGAGCTATCATTGAAAATGATAAGGTTATTAAAATACTGCAAAAAGAATTTACCTATTTAAAAGATAATTATATACTTAATCAAAAAGAAATATTTTTAGAGCAAATGATTTTAGATTTTGTCACTGATGAGGGAAATAATCAAATTGAAAAAAAGAAAGTCAAAAAACTATAAAAGCGCATTAATGCGCTTTTTATCAATTATTTAAACAAGTAAGTGTGCTAATGGCATGATAAAATAACTATTTAAGCTTTGATATAAAAATGAAAATGTGGGTCTCGTAAAAATGGCTAAAACACCTAAATAAGAAAGACCAAAAATAATATAAAAACCATAAGGTTCAACTCTTTCAAATTCTTTTTGCTGTCTGTATGGTAAAAATGAATTCAAGATTCGACCACCATCTAAAGGTAAAATTGGAATCATGTTAAAAACAGCCAATGATAAATTAATTGCTACACCAAAGCTAGACATATCTAAAATCGTTTGAAACATAGGTAAACCAGTATGCTTTTGCCCTAATAAGCTCAAAACCATCAAAAGCCCCCATATGATTGCCATGATAATATTAGAGCCTGGGCCAGCTAACACCACTAATCTTTCATGAATTCGAGGATTTTTCAATCTTGAAACATTAACAGGAACGGGTTTAGCCCAACCAAAAGGGTGTCCCATTAAGAATGTCACGAACATGACCAAAGTACCTATAGGGTCAATATGAACAATCGGATTCATGCTTAACCTGCCTTGTGATTTTGCTGTGGTATCTCCATAATAATTTGCGACCCAGCCGTGTGCTATTTCATGAAATACAATTGCTGTAATTAATGGAATGGTGGCGATGATGATTTTATACAAAATTGGTAAGATATCCATCTATTTTTCTTTCAAAGTTCAATCAAATTCTAATGATATTTTTTATAAATGTAAATAGTAAAAAAAAAGATCTTTTAATCTTTTTTTTAAATAATATTTAAATATTATGGCTCTGCGTAAAATGTGCGGATGCTGAAATTTTTGGATATTTTTTTGAATCTTTTAAATTAACTTTCCACAAGTTTTTCCAAATAGTCAATATTATTAATCATTTGCATTATTTTTGGTAATTCATTTCTACCAATTTATTCACAAAAAGTACTCTGTTGTTTTTATAAAAATCTTTAAATTTTTCTTCTTTCATTGACCATTTAACAACCTTGGGCATATGCTTATAAAAAATTTTACTGACTTCATCCAAATGTGCATCTGATAAAAGCATTTCTTTAAAGTCCATTTTTTTATTTGCAGCTAATTCTTTTAATTCTTTTGCAGCTTTATCATTTTTTTCAAATTTCATATTTGTCCTCTTTGTAATAATAAAGAATTAAAAAATTAAAATTCATTTGTCAATCTTCTTTTATTTATTAAATGATAAAAATAATCAAATTTATAACAATCATAGAGATATTCATAAAATAAGATTAAATTATTATTTTTTGAACTGGTTTTTCATTTTCAAAACATAAATGATGGTTTTGACCGATTTTTAAAAAATTTAAACTCTGTACTTTTGATCCAAATTTAATTTTTTTCTCTTCAATTGATTCAGGCCAATGCTCTTCCATTTTTTGCCATATTCTTTTGGCTTTAGGAGATAAATTGATTGATTCTCTAAACTGAATCCCTTTTTGATTTAAATATTGAGCAATATGAAAATACATTTGATATCCTAAGCCTAAATTTTGATATTCAGGTGTTAACAAGGAATAATCTGTGGTGGCTTTGTTAAAAAAAGGATCTGTTTTAAAATTTCCAGTTAATCCAAACTGAGTCATTGTTTTTTCAGTAGCATATTTGGCTTTTAAATAACCTATGACTTTAGTATCTTTTAATAAAAATACCTGATCAATAATTAAGCAATCTCCAATACTGATATCTGCATTATCTACAATCATTAAATCGTACTGTTCACCTTTTTTATCTAGTATTTTTTTATGAACCTTTAAATTAAAAACATCTTTTAAAATCTCATGACTTAATGCTATTTTTTCAGGACTCATTTGAGATAAATAATCTTCAAAATTGACTTTTTTGATAATTTTTTCACACAACCTAGCTCTTTCAACATTCCAACATGAATTATCTTTTATAATACCAAATTTTTGTATTCCTTCATCTTGCACAATTGCTGCATAACAATCTTGAATACATGATACCTTTTTCCAAAATTCATATGAAAATTCTAATCCATCAATTTTTAATAAATTGATTAATTTTTCATTTAAGGGCTTATCTTGATAATAAAATTCCATAACAAAATTATTTTACATATACAATGATAAAAATCAAGCAAGAATTTAATGATAAACTTCTCATCAATAAAATGCATTTGATGAAGTTTTTTATTTTTAATTTTTTTTACCTTGATTTATCGTCTTTTATACTATAATATTTATATATCAAAATTTTAAAAGGAATGTATTTATGAAGCCAGCTAACCATGTTAATTTTTTAAGTCTTTTATCTTCAGATGAAGTCACATATATATATCATCATCCTCAAAATAAAAAACCAACCAAATTAGGAAAAATTCTTGAAGGTTTAGATGCACCCAATGTTTTTGAATTTATAAATAATGAAAATGACAAGAATTTAGAGTTATGTGAAAATCTAGAAATTGCTGCTGATGATGAAATGATTTATGCATATAAGGGCGGAAACATGTATAAGTATAAAGATAAAGGATTTTCAACAGCAGCAGTGACAAAGTTCATCAATGCAAAACCAAGACCTAAAATGTGAGGTATTTATGATGAATCGTGAAGAAATCAAAAAAATGTTTGAAATGGAACGAAAAAAGCAAACTCATGTTTTAAAAAATATTCTTGAAAAACCTCAAGAAGCTGGCCTTTATAATATTGTAGTCAATAATATTAGGACGATTGAGCCTATTGGGGTGAATTTTGATGGAAAAGAATAGAATAAAGAAGATATACAATTTTGGTTACAAGAGTCGGGTGGCAATTATGAAAATATTTCATATTATGAAAAAACATATACTCATCAATTAAAAAATAAAATGAAGAAATGAATAAAAAAAGAGCCTCAGCTCTTTTTTTATTTCTTTAAAAGATAATTGATATTATCTATGGTTTGTTGATAACCGCCACTAGACCCTGGCCCTAATGCTTTGGCTGTATTTTTATTAAAATCCTGAATGGAAAATAATGGAGTTGATTTAACTTGAAATAATTCAATTGCTTTTTTGGATATCTCTACTTGTTTTTTAACTCTATCAGATTTTAACTCTTTTTCAATTTGATCTGCAATCATGATATTGGCATTTCTTTCAAAAAATGATTTTCTAGCAATTTGATTATCCAGAATATTAATACCATTAACGTGGATGATGTTAAATACGCTATCATGATATTTTTCTAATAAATTTAAATTTTTCATGGCGAAAAATAGCTCTGTGCCACTAATCCATCTTGGAAAAGACACAGGGTATTGAACGAGTTTAACATTTTTGTTTTTATCTTTGAACTCTTTGACTGATTTTTCCATTGTAAAACAATGGGGACAACCATACCAGAAAAATTCAATAATAATATCTTGTTTTTTATTGAGGGCTTCTTGTAATTCTTTTTCCCCCATCATTTCTTTTAATATTTCCATTTGCTTTGATTGTTCAAACTTCACAACAACATATTCTTTACCTTCTGTCAAGCTCTTTTGCTGTGTGACTTTAGTATCTTTTGTTATAACGCTTTGAGCAAAGGAAAAATTGCTTATGGGTAATGTACTTAAAATTAAAGATGATAAAATTAATTTTCTTTTATTATTCAAAACTTTCTCCTAAAACTTATTGTATATATAAGTTATTTTTTTACATTGTCAAATATATAAAAGCGAATTTCGCTTAATTATACTTCTAAAAAATCTAATAAATGTAATTTCACTAATTAACTGTTAAATTAAGATTATTTTTTAAATAAGAAAAAAATCTTTTTAAAATCTTTTTTGATATAGTTTCTTAAAATTTTTATCCAAATCAGGTAAATATCCTAAACTTACAGGATTAAATCTTGATTATTATCGTTATTTTCCATCAGACTGGTCCTAGGTTTGGCGATAAAATAAATATTTTTTCTTAGACAAAATTCGCTTATATAAATTGAATAATTTTATTTATCAATTATAATATGAATTGTAAATATAGAAAAATATGAAAGAAGATCAAAAATACGAAAACCCTACCCCAGTAGCAGTTGCTATTATTCCAGTTATCAAAGAAAAAGAATATAAAATTCAAGAAAAAAAAATAAATTATGATGTCTTGGAAGTTGTATATGTGAAAAGAGGAATAGAGCCCAAAATTAATTACTATGCTTTGCCGGGTGGTTTTGTCAATAAAATGGAAAGAATAGAAATGGGCGGAATACGTGAAATTCAGGAAGAAACTGGTCTCATTCTAACAGAAGATGAGTTCAAATTATATCGAAGTGAAATAACCATCAATAACCGTAATTTAATTTTTGGGATTACTCCTTTTTTTGAAGCATCTATTATTAATCATATGAAAGAATGTTGTTCAAAAGATGTCAATATGCAAAGAGAAGTAAACGATTATAAACTGGCTGGTCTACATATAGAAAATCCAGCGTTTCCATTGCATCAAAAAGTAATTTCCATATTCTTTGATGAATTTCATCAAAAACAAATCATACAAAAAAATTTTGTGCAAGAAGATATCATTGAATTGGTTCAATATTTGAAAAATGATGGTTATGTATCAGAAAATTTTCAACCATATACACAAAATTTAAAAAGAATAAAAGGAAAAAAATATGTCTAATCAATCTACTTTTGATTTTTATTCAAAAAATGCTCAATCATATGCCGATTCAACGTTTTCTTTGAACGTTCATAACATCATTCATGATTTCATCAAAGAATTGAACGGAATTAAAATCTTAGATGTTGGTTGCGGTTCAGGTCGAGATTCTTTGGTATTCAAGAATTTAGGATTTGATGTCCAAGCAATTGAGCCTGTGTTAGAATTACAGCAAATTGCACAAAAAAATTCAGGCATTGAAGTCTTGCAACAATCTGTGAATCAAATACAATTTAAACAAGAGTTTGATGGTATTTGGTGTATGGCAAGTCTTCTTCATTTAACAAAAGATGAGTTCAAACAAGCCATTCCTAAATTATTAGATGCATTAAAAGATGATGGGATTTTGATGATTGCTCTAAAAAATGGAATTGGTGAATCTTATGATAATAAGGGAAGATTTTTTTCTTATTATGAAAAAAATGAATTGATTGAAATTTTTAAAGAATTTGGTTTTCAAAAAATATCTATTCAAGAATCTCAAGATGTTATGAATCGTGATAATTCATGGAATAATCTCATCATTCATAAAGCGTTGCAGTACAAAAATGATTTGAATTCTGAGAAAAAAATAAAAGCATTTATATGAAAATTTTTATCATTTCAATAACTAAATATTTATGGCAAAAAAATATATATTTTTTTTTGGAATGACACCTTAGATGAAATTCGCTTATTTAAATTGATAATTTTTATCTTATGCTTGAAATTGATTTATAAATTAATTGTATTAAAATATATCAAGCTTGTTTCACAATGATTTAAAAATGAAATACTCTAAAGAAAATATGCAATTTTGGCAAGGAACTACCATTACTAAGTTAGCAGAAAATGAAATCTTTGTCATGGGGACTAACCCTCTTCTCTCATTTTATTAAAATTGTCTACAATATTGTCCAAAAAATACCTAATTAAACAAATTTTTCCTTGTGGGCAAATAATTACACTCAAATACATTTTTTTATATTAAAAATGTGTTATAATTAATAATCTTTTAGGAACATTTATGAATAAAAAATTTAAAGTTATTTTATCATCTTTAGGTTTATTTTTTTCAATTCAATCTGCTCAAGCTGGTATTTTAAGCTATATGATTAAACATCCAATTCACACATCTGTTATTGGGGTAATAAGCAGAGGTTGAAAAATTGAATAAAATCTATTCAAATATAGATTTTAAGGAGATTTAGTATGTTAGAACAGCACATATCAACCAAGCAAGTTTGTGTCTTATTGGGAATATCATTGTCA
>JACCDS010402681.1_pt1 | contig 18444 bp, 15 predicted proteins | sample 7446441 | NCBI WGS metagenome assembly JACCDS01 (sample SAMN15323445, study PRJNA562643) | freshwater metagenome | isolation source: river surface water | place: USA:Blue River Watershed | collected 2017-08-17
CCAGATCAAACGCCTTCGGATCAATGAAGGCGCCCTTGGAGGTGGCTTTGGTCGCAGGGGCGGGGCAGGAGCAATCCGCCGCAAATCCAGGCGAAGCAATCAGCAATCCCGTCAGCAGTGTAAGCAGGAAGAAATTTTTGGTAATCATGGTCAACGGTAAGAGTACGCCTTGTTTCGCGTGATTCAAAAAAAATCCCTAAGGATCACAGGGATTAAAGAAGCCGTATCTTAACTTGGAAATGGAGGCGGGGGACGGAATCGGGCTGCGTCTGTCGCGTCTGCAGGTTCAAAATACCACCTTCTACAGAGTAATCAAGGCTACTCGGTGCGTTTCGAAAACTACCCCAAAACCACAATTTGGTGTCCGTTTTGGTGTCCGTTATCCATTGGAGTAGATCGAGAGCCTCCCTTAAAGACTGCACGACACCAGTTGATGCTCCTAGGGGCGTTTTCTACTCCTAAACAATACCCTGTGAATCTTCAGTGAGTACGGAAGGTTGTAAGTGGAGGGGGATAAAAGACTACAACTAGGGTCTAGAGGCCTTAGCTAGGCTGCCGACAATTTCAGCAACCTTCTTTAGATTTTTTTCACTAAAAGGTCCTGCCTGCTTTTCTGGCTGAAAAATCTTTTCAGTGGGCGAAGTAAAAACTTTCTGAATTGCATCCAAGATAAATTCAGTAAACCTTTTTATTTCATCTGGCTGGGTTTTATCAATCAATCGACTTACCAAAGACTGGTAAGGATCAAGAGAAATAGAAATAGCACTTTTAAAGGCATATTCTTCTTCAAGTCTTCGTTCCCTTGAATACTGTATTGTGCAAAATGATATTGCATATATTAAAGGTATCGACATTGATAACTTTAAGTAAAATCCAATATTTATGTCACTTGTAGTGTGGGCAATGTATGCGGTAAGCGATAGCGAAACAAAAATAACAAATGCTAATGTGCCTCCCCAAAAATGTTTGGCAGTAGTTATCTTTCCTTGCCTTGTTTGGAATGAATGAAATAGAGAAAAACCAGTTGCTTTCTCTATTTTGTCTTTTATCTGATCCTCTAAATCTGAGAGCTTTATAATTAGATCTGAAATCTTAGACTCATTTTCAGAAATCGTCGTAGCTGCTTTTAGCGATGCGTCATCGATTTTTTTACGGAAAGAATCTATATCAGAGAAAAACTCCTTTATTTTTTTCTCAAGAGCCTGAACTTCAGCAGCGCTTGATTTTGCATTAGCAGCTAATTGAATTGAATTAGATTCGTTTTGTTGAGTTGATGATACAAGTGTAGCTGAATTTTGATTGTTAGAAATTACTTGTTTTAAGTTTTCTTCAGCTTTTTTAGCAGCTTCTTCAATCTCTTTATTCGATTCAGAGCTCTTTATTTGTAGTTGTTTTGCTTCCTCTATTAGAAGAGATATTTGATCTTTAAGTAGCAAGCCTTTGCTGAGTTCATCTTTTAATTTAATTAATTCAACTTCTTCAGCCTTGAGCTGATTCATCTTTGTTGCATATCCAAGCACCTCATCTGATAAGTTATGGAGACCAAATTTCCAAATCGAAGCATTTAGTAATTCGATCTCGTTAACCAAGTTGATAATTTCATCAGATCCTGAATTAAGTCTGATTAACTTTTCGGAAATAGCTTCAATAATACCAAACAATTCTCTTTGAATTGTAAGCGGCAGTTGGATGAGCTTTTTATTCTCGATAGCGTCACACAAAATCTTTACTGCGGAATCTAAATTTATAAATGATTCTGCTAGAGGTATGTCACCTTTGTTTTGATCAAGACCCAGCTCCTCGCATTTGTGAGTTGCAGCACTAAATGCGTCACTAGAAAGAGACATTAGCAACTCCCACATCTTGGGGATTAGATTTTTTGAACTTGTCATTTTATGGCAGATTATGCTGAGTCAGATACATCGTTATGTATAACGACATTTTATTATAAGACGCTAGCATTTCTTAAAACCTCAGTTTTGATTCCGCTCCCAACCGGGAGCATGGAGACCGTCCTGATCGGTCAGCGTGGGGGGGATGAATACACCCCAACCACCCGATAACGACATCCGCAACGCCGAGACTCGGCATCCCGTTGACCACATCGAGCCCGTCCATGAGGGAGGGGATGAGAGCATTGATCGCATCTGCGAGGTTCTAGGGCGCACCTTTGAGTGGGTCGCAGAGGCGGAGGAGGCTTCCGAAAAGGGCCTTCGTGCCGCCGTGGTGCTCTACTGCGTCCGTACCGATCTGATCGGCAAGGAAAGCCTGGATGACCTTGCCTTCTCTCTCCGCTACTCGGAGGGGGAGGTGGATGATCTCATCCAGGGGTTCTGCCACGCGATCAACTGGAAGTGAGGATCATCGGGATGCCTCCGGCTGACCTTCATGCCCTGTTGCTGGAGGACTATTTTTTCAGCTGGGTCGATCGGGGTGTAGCCGTGGGGGCCACCCCTCTCTTCACAGGCGTGGTGGAGGGAGAAGACCTTCCGTCTGCTGTGGGGCGCCGTTTCGGTCTTCCACCCGAGCAGGTGGAGGAACCCCTGGCATTAGCCCGGAGGGAGGTTGCGCTATGAGCCGTGACATCTACGAGAGCATTACGGCGCGCTTCATCGAGCAGCTTCAGAAGGGCACCGTCCCGTGGCAAAGACCCTGGTCGGGAGTTCAGAACCTCGTATCCCGCAAACCCTATCGGGGCATCAATTCACTGATCCTTGGTGGGAGTGAATTCCAGTCCCCCTACTGGGTCAGTTTCAAGCAGGCGAAGGATCTAGGGGGAACCATTCGTCAGGGAGAGAAGGCCACACCCGTCATCTACTACAAGCTCTTCGAGAAGCGGGATGATCGAGGGAACCTTGTGCTAGGCAGCAACGGCCACCCTACCCGGATCCCCTTCATCCGCTGGAGCAATGTCTTCAACCTCGACCAGACGGAGGGTATCCAACCCCCGTCGCAGGCACTCCCTCAGAACGAGATCAAGCCCATCGAGAAGGCTGCCTCGATCGTTCGTGAAACAAAGCTCTGTCCCATCCGGGAAACGGGTTTCGTGGCGGCCTATTCGCCGCAGGAGGACGTGATCCGGATGCCCGCCCAGAAGACCTTCCGGAGTCCCGAAGCCTACTACCAGACCCTCTTCCACGAGATGACCCATGCCACGGGGCATGCCTCCCGTCTCGACCGGGAGGGGATCACCCAGCCGGTTAAGTTCGGTTCGGAGCGTTACTCCAAGGAGGAGTTGATCGCAGAGCTTGGTGCCGCGTTCCTGGCGAACGAGGCGGGCATCCTGAACAAGGTCGAGTTTGAGAACTCTGCGGCCTATCTGGCCTCATGGATCGAGCGTCTCAAGAACGATCCCAAGATGATCTTCACGGCCTCGGCGCAGGCCCAGAGAAGCACCGACCTGATTCTTGGAGTGGAGCTCAAGGAGTCCCTCTCAGCAGAGACTCAGGCACCAGCTTTGCCGAAGGAGGAAGCAGTCCTGGCACGACAAACCATCGGGAAGCCCTCCAAGGGGCCAAGAATCTCCCTATGAGGACAGGAGCGAGCCCCATGGGGAACCATTCCCGTGCCCCTGCTCATTGGCCGGGATCGGCCGTTACACTCACGGCTCTGGGGCGGGCCAAGGCCGTGCCCCGGAGCCTTCCTCTCCCAACCAATCGGCCCACCGGGAGGAGTGACCGGCAGCGGTTCCGCCCATTACCGGGAGACCTTGGCAGAGCCTTCGGCATCCCGGCAATCGGCTCCCTTCGAAATGACCCGCGTGGAAGATCGCAACACCCTCATCCGCCCCATGATCTGACCCTCTGGAACGTCCAGGGAGAAGGGAGTTTCCCCGTACTCCATGTCATGCAGGATAGTGATTTCCCCCGGGGAAATCACAGCTTCGCCTTTGCCGTGCAAAGAACATGTTCCTGCGCGTGTCGGGCACGCTTCGGAATCCACAAGGCCTTTTTCACCGTTTGAGCATGGGCAGGACGAAAATTCCCGGCACCTACCGCGTCGAGATTCTGCTCACACCTGAGGGACATTCCCGACTCAAAGCGATCAAGAAACAGCTCCGCTTGCGGAACCAAAACGAGGTGATCGAGGCACTGCTTTTGAACGCAATAGGAGAGGAAAAGAGCGGTGGGCAACTCACCGAGCAGATTGCTGAAAACGTCCTCTTGATCCTTGAGAGATTGGAGCAGCTCGCATGAAGAACGGGCTCATCTTTCCCTTCAAAACAACGTGGCGGGAGCGCTTGGATCTCGACTACCTCGATGAGACATCGGCGCGGAAAATTGCCGCCCGTGGAGAGCGACATGCCATGCGGAAAACCGATCAGGCTGATCCCTCGGCAATCGGCAAAAGCTTGAAGCAATTTGCCGACTACGCTTCCAAAGAAACCATCGGCCAGGTTCATGCAGGGGGCTTCCTGCATCACCTCATAGTTTTGAATCCGGATGGCACCCGTTCCGCTCCTGCGGCACTAACCAACTCGGAGCGGAAAAAACGCATTACCGAGGAGTGGTTTGCACACATGCGGAAGTGGCAAACCAAGGCCAAGAATCCGGTGATCCAGCACAGGCTGATCTTCACGATGTCGACACCTTTTCACGACAAACTCGTGGCCGCAGGACTCAATCCCGACACCGTTCTTCAGGGCACGCTGCGCAAGATGATGCGGCAGTTTCAGGAGCGATTTCATCCCGGAGATTCAATTGGATACGCCTACGGTATCCATCACGACACGGATCATCTCCATGTTCATGTGGCGCTCTGTCCCAGGACGAAAAAGGGGACCTACGTAGGGTGCAGTACCTCACGCACACGGACCTCGGGGAACCGCAATCAGATCGAGTATTTGATGAACTGTTTTGAGAGGGAAAACCGCATCTGGGAGAAGCGTCTTTCCGATCCCTTGAAGCTTCATCAGAACCTCGCAAAGCGACTCGATTCCGACAGGCAAACCATTGTTCCCAGGATCACCGCACAGCAACAGACGGCTCTCAAACGCGATCAATCACTCTATGCAACCCGGTTGCGTTACGGCTATCAGGCGATCCTCGATCTCGAGACGGCATTGCAGAAAAAGCGTCAGGCCCAGCGTGCAGTTCGACTCCTGCGGCGCGTGCCGAAACTCTTTGGCCGCAGAAGGCCGGCTCCTATCCGAACGATCCAAAAAGTGGCTGGAGCCATTGAGAAAATGTCCATCAGGGAGATGCAGGCGCAGCTCTGTCGGATGAAGCAATCCTACCGCGTAGATCACCACATTTATTGCCAGCACTACGGCGATACGACCCTTCAAACCCATGCCCATCAAAACACCCATGTCCAAGTCCAGCGCACGCGCCAGAGCCTTTGATTTTGTCTCCTGCCTGAAGTTCGTTTTCCGCCCTCGGCATGTGGATGCCTACTTTCACCAGGTGATAGGGGAGCAGGCCATCACGACAGTGCATTTTCAGGGATACACGCAGGAGATTCCTGATCCGGAGCAGGTGCTTTACCGCTACCTATCCCGACAGCTTCAGCCGGAACCCTCCGATGAGGATTGCTGACCTCATTATCTTTTTCGGCAGCATCGCAGGAGCGATTGCCGGGCACTTTCTGCTCGTTCCTCCCTATTCATGGGGAGTTGTTTCCCTATGCGCACTCTTCGGTGCTTGGAGCCTCTTTGGGGAGGTCCATGCGGGCAACGTCGTGGTACGCCTCGGAGGGCTTTCTTGGTCGATGGAGGATTTTGTCAGGGGATGGCTCATCACCGGGCGGACGGGCTCAGGGAAAACCCAGTCCGGGATCAATACGATCACCTATCAGATCTTTCAGAATGTGAAGGATTGGGGAGGCATCTGCCTCGATCAGAAAGGGCTCTACTGGGAGATCTTGGTCCGGATGGCAGCCCACTTCGGCAGGAGCAATGACCTGGTGCTTCTGCAGACCCGTCCTTCGGGGGCAAGCGTCCTCTGGAGACCACCCAATACGATCAACATTACCGGCAATCCCGAGGTGCCTTCTTCCACCTATGCCAAGGTGATCGTTGATACAGCTCTTTCACTGACTGGGGGGAGGGGAGGGAACCCCTTCTTTCCCATCCGTGCTCAGCTGGCGATCCAGATGGCCTTTGACATTCTCAGGCACCTCGAGTCCTACGTCACCATCCCGAACATCCATTCCATGCTCCTCAATCAAGAGGATGGCGAGGGTGTCATGAAGCAGTTACACAGGTTAGGCGATGAGCGCTCCTTGGAGCTGCTCTCCTCACTGAGGATCTATCTGGAACAACCCCCCGAGCAGCTTGGGGGTGTTCAGGGGACTCTGAGTACGTACCTAGAGTTCTTTCTGAACCGCGAGATCGCCGAGGTCTTCTGTGCCGAGGAGGCGACCTTCTCGGTTGGCGAGATCGACCAGGGGAAGATCGTCTGCCTTGCGATGCCGCAAAAGTTCCAGAGCGAGCGCCTCTATATCAATACCATCCTAAAACTCTCCTACTACTTCCACGCACTCAGTCGCTTTGACAAATCGGCTGATGAGCGGGAAAAGGACAACCTGCTTGTTCTCTTTGCTGATGAGGGACAGGAAATCATTACCGGGGCGGAGTCGGCTTTTGCCGATCACCGGGCTGCCGGGATCATCCGAGAGGCCAAGGCAACCATCGTGCTGGCCACTCAGGCCTATACGTCGTTGCTTGGCTCTTTGGACAAGCGTTATGCCGATGTCCTGATGCTGAATCTCAGCAACGAGCTGATCTTCACCGTGGCGAACCATGATTCCGCTGCGATCGCTGCGAAGAACATCGGCGAGCATGAGGTCACTGAGAAATCGTGGGGATGGTCCGAGGGGAAGCGCTCCTACAACTACCAGACCCGGATCAAGCCCTGGTTCGATGCCTTCCGACTTCGGAAGCTCCCTCGATTCACGGCGATCGTTTGCCACTGCGAGAAACCTTTTCGGAAGCGGCTCATCCCTCCCATCACACCGGAGGGGATTTATCCCACTTGGTTCACCCAACTCCGCCCCGACTATGCGCTTCGCCAATGGTGGCGTGGCAAAACTCCATCCCCGTTCCACTCATGAATCCCGATCCCGCCCTTCTTCAAAAACTCTCCGGCTTGGAGAACTACCTTGCTTCCAAGATTCGGGGACAAGGCCATGTCATCCCAAGGGTTTGCTCGGTCTTGGAACGGGGAGAACTTGGGCTTCAGCCTCCGGACAAGCCGCTGGGATCAATCCTGTTCCTCGGACCTACCGGCGTAGGGAAGACCGAGCTCACCTTGGAATGCTCCCGGTATCTCTTCGGGGAAGGGTCGCTGCACCGATTCGACATGTCGGAGTTCCAGCACCTGGATAGCGTGAAGCTCTTCCTTGGCGATGAGACCGGGATGCCAGGGAGGCTTGGGAGAGTCTTGGAGTCCCATACTCGGGGGATCCTACTCTTTGATGAGGTGGAGAAGGCTCACCGGCTGATCTGGGATTTATTCCTTCAGATGCTCGATGCCGCGCGGATCACCCTAGCCGATCACCGTACCTATGACCTGAGCGGGTTCTTTGTGGTTTGCACGAGCAACATTGGCTCCCACCAGCTGATGCGCCCCACCCGGTTACCCTTTGCGACATTGGAGCGGGCCGTCTTGGCGGAGCTACACCGTCACTTCAGACCGGAATTGATCGGAAGATTCGACGAGAAGATCGTCTTCAGGCCTCTCACTCCCGAGACCCAAAGGGAGATTGCCCTGATCGTCATCGGCGAAGAGGTGGAGCGTTACCGGAGGATGGGGATTGATCTGACGGTAGAGGATGAGACCGTCGAAATGCTCATCCGGAAGGGAATCACCAAGGCCCTAGGAGCTCGTCCGATGAAGCGGACGGTTCAGAAGTATATGGGGGATCTGGTCAGGGAGAGGATGAAGAACTCGTGAAGTTATTTCCGTTTCTTCTCACTCTTTTTGGAAGGGGCCCGATTAAATGTTTTTTTGTGTCTCTTATGTTTTTTATGAAACTGAGTTGCGGTGAACTCGGCGACGTTTCCATCTGTATCTACAAAAAAATAATGAACGTTAAGGGCTTTGGCCACCGGCAAGCTACTGATCCTAAATACATTAAGCTCCCATTCAGAAGGGAATGCTAGCGCATGAATACGATTGGAATTTAGTGATGTAACCCTTGAGACAAGCTGTCCCCATGCTACACAAATACCATTCGTCTTGTTGGCAGCATTTGAATGCCCTTTTGCCTCTACAAAGATACGACGTGCTGGGCTGTCTCGATGTTGCGCTGATATATCGACACCAGTTTGATCGTTCGCTTTGATTTTTAGATTGTGAGAATATCCCTTACTCGACAGATGGCTAATTACAGCGTTTTTAACGCGCTCTTCAGAGGGAGGCTTTTTAATAACCCTTCTAACGGGCTTCAGCTTTCTAGCAGTCCTTGTCTTCTTTGCAGGAGATTTCTTCAGTTTCATTGGATTCTACCCCTTTAGTGAGTAGGTGGTGCTACGCTTGTTGCCTTCGATGTGGAGGAAACCGCTGTTGGCTTTGAGGAAAGCGGTGAAGCGAGGACGGGCCAGTCCGACTTCCTTGAAGATCACGGCTGAGGATACCTTCTTGCCTCCGGAGAGGATCTTGGAGAGCTGGGTCTTGATCTCCTCATCGGAAATTTTAGGGAGACGACGACGGGTGCGCTTACCGGTGGGAGCTGTCTTGGAGGCTTTGGGAGCCTTGGGGCCTTTAGAAGAGAGACCGAAGCGGGAGAGCAGGGAATCCACCTCCTTCAGCTCCTTGGCGTACTTCTTGTGAATGGCGGCGACTTCCTGGGAGATCTTCTTCTCAATGACGGACTTGGCCTTGAGTACCTGCTTGGAGGCTTTCTTCTCCAGAGCGGCGAATTGTTTGACGAGATCGAGGGATGTTTTGGTCTTGGACATGGTGGAGTTATGGGAATCCGATCTCCCTGAGACAATCATTTTCTTTGAAATGAGGGTCATCTAAGTAAAACGCTTATTTTTATCGGGTGTGAATTCCGGCGAGATTAGGTCTTATCTATTGAGCCTGTATGATTTGCATAAAAAAACACCCAATTGATCACGGGGATTAAGGCGGTTTCGTGACAAAAATGTAGTTGTACCAGTTAACGGATATGTACTACACGGGGCGAAGTTCATCGGCTGCCGTCGAGTTTTCCAAGGATGATTGGGGAATGGATCGGTCGCAATGGCCCATCCAAATTAAAAAATCATGAAACATACCGACGCGTGTAGGCTTTTTAGAACTGCTCTGAAGAGAAAGTTCTCGTTTTCAGTCATGGTGGTGATTCTGCTCATGACGGGCTGGTCATTTGCCTCAGGGGTGCAAGCTGCTCAGACTGCTGGAAGCGCAGTGGTTACTGCAGCGGGAGTGACCTCGACGCTTGCTCCGAATGAAGAGGGAGTATTTCCGAGGTTGCTGATGTCGGCCAATCAGAGCGCAAGCGTGAGCGTGACGTTCACCGTGGGCGCACCGGGCGACAAGGTGGCCATTGCGGTACTGGATGGAGGAAGCGTCGATGGAAAGGGGGTGCAGATTGCGACCCTCAACAACAAACTTCAGGTGACTTTCAACTTTGCGACGACAACCAACGAAGGACTCTACCGGGTTGGTATCAGGACCGCGCAGGGACTTCTAACACTGCAGTTCTGGGTTGGCCCCGAGAGTCCGCTCAAGGGCTAGGGATGCTTGGAGCCCGCATCAGCTCACCGTGAAAATATCCAATCTCATGAAAAAACCTTTGATCTTTATAGTGTTGTTTACTTTGTCAGCTTCCTTGCCGCTGGCTGCAGCTCCTATTTCGTCATGTGGTAACTGCAATAATTCCGGCACGACAGGACGCAATGGTAGTGTTCCCTGGGGCGATCCCGTCATTCCTTACACCGGCAATGAATTCCGCGATGTGAATGATTTGCAGGTTTGGGGAGGCGTTGGCAATCATCAGCTGCTTTGGAGCAGGCATGCCAGTTCCCGAGCGCTCGGCAATGCGGATTTCTTTGGGCAGGGTCATTACTGGAGACACAACTACCAATGGGATTTGGTGAGTGCCGGAACGGATAAGCAAAAACGGAAGCTGCTGTCGCTGACGGAGCCGATTGGTAACACCTGGATATTTACCCAGACAGGGACGTCGGAGTGGACTAGCCAGAGAGGCTGTCCGGGCAAGTTGATCGTGCAAGGGAGCGATCTCGTCTACCAGAATGCGGAAGGATACCGCTACCGATTCTCCCCATTAGCGAGCGGCAAAACGGTATCTTGGGTTCTGGCCGACTTCAGGGATGACGCGGGCAATACCTACCAACTCGACTACAATGCTTCGAGACAATTACTCAAGGTGAGGGAGCCTGCGGGAAGATTCCTGCAGCTATCATACACCACCGTGGATCAAACCAGAGGGAGCATGGTGACCCTTGCCAAGCTGAGCACGGCACCCCAGCCTGGGCAATGGATCGACTTTCCGGTCAACACCTCCTCGGCCTACCGTTATGTGCGGGTGCTCGGGGCGGACGGATCCTACGGCAACATCGCCGAAGTCCAGTTTCTCGACACGAATGGCAAAGTGCTCACGGGAAGCACCATCAGTTCTGATCCCTTGACGGCTCCTGCTGCCTTTGACGGCAAGGCAAACACAGGCTTTGTGTCTGCGGCGGAGAGTGGCTCCTACGTGGGTCTGGATCTCGGCTCCCCCAAAAAAATCGGTCGTGTCCGTGTGCTGGCCACCGCCGGGAAGGAGTCCCTGATGGTGAACAGGAACTTTCAGGCAAGCTCCCTGAGGGTTCAGGGACTCAACAGTGCGCCTGCCTCCCTGACGGTGATCGATCATGTGACCACCAGCGACGGGCGCAGCGTCCAGTATCGCTACACCGCATTCAACGATCAGGTTTTACCGCTGAGCTATCCCACGCTGACGGAGGTGGGTTATGGCGACGGCACCAAGGCCAGCTATATCTACGGGCAGATCTTTGCGGGGACTCGTCCCCTCATCACCGAGTACAATGATGTCAGGTGCACCACTCGACAGCAGCACAGCCAGACCGTCTATCAGAGCGGGCAGTACGCCGTGCTAGGCATGGTGGATCACCAGGTCAATCCGGAGACAGGAGGAGTCATCCTCAGCCTTGGCAACCGCAACGGCAACCTGCACCAGCCCACGGTCACCTTTGCCAACGGAGGCACCGTTATTCAGGGCATGAACCTGGGATTGATGGCATGGCAGACGGATGCCAACGGGCAAACCACCGCGTACTCCTATGACACCTATGGATTTTTGAAATCCGTCAGGGATCCCCTTGGGCGGACGACGGGATATGCCCGCAACCCTTTTGGCGGAGTCCTCGCGCAAACCAATGCCGACAGCAGCGTGGAAAGCTTCACGCGCAACGACCTTAACAGCGTCACCACCCACACCGATACCTTGGGAAGGGTGACCACCTGGACCCGGGACGACAGCAACCGGGTGACCGGCATCAAGTACCCGGACGGCAGCGCCGAGAGCTTCACCTACAACGGTTTCGGGGAGATCCTCGTGCACATCCTCCGCAACGGCAGCAGAGAGAGCTTCAATTATGACTCCCGAGGCCTACTGCAGAGCAGGGTGGACCCCTTGGGGAACACCACGACCTACGGCTACGACAGTGCCGATCGGCTCAACAGCGTGACCGATGCGAATGGCAACACCACCACCATGGCCTACACGGAACGAGGACTGGTGAGCCAGATGGTCAATCCTGACGGATCCTCACGGGAAATGGCCTACGACGCCCGGGGCAACCTGCTCGAGGAGTCCAACGAGCTGGGGGCAATCTGGAGCTACGACTACGATCCGACCTTCAGCCTCCTGCTCAGCAAGACCGACCCGCTGGAGAGAACCACCCGGTTCACCTACCTGCCCAATAGTCCCGAAGCCCGTCCCAGCCAGGTAATCCTCCCCAGCAGCAAAGGGATGGCCAACACCTACGACCTGGCATGGCACCTCCTGAGCACGACCGTCGGTGAAGGCAGTCCCGATGCCGCCACCACGAGGTATGTCTACGACGGAGCGTACAACCTGATCAAAACCATCGATGGCAACGGCAAAGTGTGGAGCTACGGCTACGACTCACGCAACCGCCGGATCAGTGCCACCGATCCTCTCGGTCAAGTGACCACCTACGCCTACGACGCCGCAAGCAACCTGATCAAGACGACCCGACCCGACGGGAAAGCGGCAACCAGAGCTTACGACGCGATGAACCGCCTGGTCTCGAGCACCGACGAATCCGGCAACACAACCCGATACGCCTACGACGCCTCGGGTAACCTCGCCTCCCTTACCGATGCCAAGGGGAATGTCTATTCCTATGGCTATGATGCCATGAACCGATGCCTCTCGATGACCTATCCCGACAAGAGCCGGGAACTCTGGAGCTACGACAAGGCGGGCAACATGATCGGCTACACCACGCGGGCCGGACAAAAAGCCACCTACAGCTACGACAACCGCAACCGCTGCACCGGCTACAGCTGGACCGATGGCACGCCCTCGGTGGCCCGCACCTACGACGAGGCCGGCAGACTCCTGAGCCTCAGCAACTCAGTCTCGGTGAGCGACTTCGAGTACGACGCCGCCAACCAGCTCCTCAGCGAGACCCAAACCATCACCGGGAAACTCCCCCGCAAAGTCGGCTACAGCTACAACGCGGACGGCAATCGTGCCACCCTGAGCTACCCCGGAGTCTGGAGAGTGAGCTATCAATACAACGACAGGAACCTCCTCAAGCGAGTAGCCAGCGGGGTGGACGACACCGTGGCCACCTTCAGCTACGACCGCAACGGATACCGCACCGGCAAGACCCTGGCCAACGGGGTTCAGACCACCTACCTCTACGACGCGGCCAGCCGCCTCACCGGAGTGACCAACTCCGTCGGGACATCCGCAAGCATCGTGGCAGGCTATAGCTACAGCCTCGACAAACTGGGACGCAGGACCGCCCGCACCGAGACCACCTCTCTGGCCTCTAGAAAAGACTCCTACAGCTACGATCCCATCAGCCAGATCACCAACGTGGCCTATGCGAGCGGCACCAAAGTGGCCTACGCCTACGACGCAGTCGGCAACAGAACAAGTGTTGCCACCACCTCCGGCAAGACCAATACAGTCATCCCCTACCTTGCCAATAATTGTAACCAGTATACCAAGGTGGGCAGCCTGCTCGTCAGCTCCGACAAAAACGGCAACCTCACGAGCGACCAGAACGGTACAACCTACAGCTACGACGCCCAGAACCGGCTTGTGAGAGTGACCACCAAAGGCTCTAATCCCACCGTGGTCACGATGGCCTACGACGCACGTAACCGAGTGGTGAGCCGCACAGTCAATGGCTCCCAGACGACCTACGTCTACGACGGCTGGTCCCTCATCAATGAGCTCGACAGCTACGGCATCGAAGATGCCCACTACATCCATGGTCCCGCCATCGATGAAATCCTGAGACGGAATGCCACCCTCGGCGGCCCTGCCTACTACACCCAGGATGGGAATGGAAATGTCACCACCCTCACCAGCTCCTCCGGTGCCGTGCAGGAGCGCTACACCTACGACGTCTATGGGACACCCACGATCACCAGCAGCACCGGGGTTACCTTAAGATCCTCAGCCGTGGGGAACCGCTACCTCTTCACCGGCAGGGAGTATATCGCCGAGATTGGCCTCTATGATTACAGGAATAGGGTCTATTCACCGGGGCTGGGGAGGTTCCTCCAGACAGACCCGATTGGATTTGAGGCAGCGGATGTGAATATTTACAGGTATTGTGGGAATGAGCCAACGGGGTGGATTGATCCGTGGGGGTTAGACAATTTAAATTATACGGGTGATAACTTTGTAGCAAGGCTGCCAAATGATAAAGAAAACTATACGGTTTCAGCTCACGGAGACAAAGATCATTTATATTATGTTGATAAGGATGGGAAAAAGCAACAACTTGATATTGACGAAATAACAAAAAAAATATTGGCTGACCCTAACTATGATCCAAAAAAACCTGTTAAGTTGAATGCGTGCAGCACAGGGAAAGGGGATGATAATGTTGCGCAAAGGATGGCGGATAAATTAAATAATGATGTCATCGCCCCTACTGATGATTTAACTCGTGAACCAGTATATCCTCAGGGACTTATATTATTAAAGGGAATAAATATACATGAGGATAAAAATGGCAATACGCTCCCAGTTGGAGAAAAATCTTCAATTGATAATGGTGGCACTTGGAAGACACATCATCCGAAAAGAAAATCTCCATGAAGAAAAAAATATTCCTAATATTAGCTATCACATGTGGTTTATTTTTTCTTGTAAAACACCCCATAGTAATTATCTATAAAAATGTTAAGGTTAATCCAGTTCCAATCTCGGTTAAAACTTTTAATTTATCGGAAAGTGAACTGCAAATCCATAAATCAAAAGCTGAAAGCGGAAGTGCTGCTTCATGTCGCGCTCTTTCTAATTACTATCATGTGACGAAAAACGATGACAAGACAGGGCTGTATTGGGATCGTCGCGCAGTTGAATTAGGCGACGTTACTTCCATCAGATTCTTAGAAAACTTTGCGAAAACTAAAAATATAGAAAAAGACAATTCTAGAGTTATAAATAGGGAGGCTAATACCGCAGACTAAAGCATTTCGCATAAAAATCTCTACATGAAAAAATTTTACAAGGTAATTTTAATCTTTTGTATTATAGGTTTTTTCATAAAATTTCCTATAGTTGTTTTTAAAATAAATAAATATGAACCGGTTCCCAGCACTCCAACAATTTTTAATTTATCAGATATAGAATTGCTTTGTCATATAAGAAATGCTGACAACGGAGATGCGACTTCTTGCGATTCCTTAGATTCATACTATGAATTAACGAAACATGATAAGATTACAGCGCTCTACTGGAGGCGTCGAGCAGATGAATTGAGAAAAGAAGACAAGGCAAAAAATCCCGAAAAAGGGACCTCTCACTCTAGAGAAAAAGAGTCAAGCCGTGCTATTGAAGATTAACTCATTTCCACGAAGTGAACCACAGATTGGTACAGATGATCACTGATGAAGAAACTCCAGATCCTCATCAGCGCCTCTCTGCAGAGTTTACACAAAACAAAAGGGCGTTCATGCACCAAGAAAAAGGGTCAGGCGAGAATGGCGCTAAGATAAGTCCGCAAATGTATGGAACGGCTGTGCTGAAGAGGCATGTTTAAAAAACTCACTGAATATAGTGTAATGACATGATGTCGAACGTGAAAAAAGAGACGGACCTTCACAATTACATATTTTCAATAAATGAGGTCCCGCGCCTGATCCCTTTACTTGATGAATAGCTCTTACAAGGGTGTAGGCGAAGCCGATCAGCAACCATCACGCGAAGCCGCTTCCGCGAGTATGACGACCGCACCGGCAAGACCCTGGCCAACGGGGTTCAGACCACCTACCTCTACGACGCGGCCAGCCGCCTCACAGGAGTGACCAACTCCGTCGGGACATCCGCTAGCATCGTGGCAGGCTACAACTACAGCCTCGACAAACTGGGACGCAGGACCGCCCGGACCGAGACCACCTCTCTGGCCTCTAGAAAAGACTCCTACAGCTACGATCCCATCAGCCAGATCACCAACGTGGCCTACGCCTACGACGCCTCGGGTAGCTGTCGCTGATCCTTCGTGTGCTCGTCGTAATGACTACACCAAAGATCCATCACATAACCAGGTTCACTGGAGTCAGACCTGCGACAGGTTTTGTCCTTATTGCGCATGGATGGTGACTTAGCCGTTGCGGTTATTTGGCTTTGCGATGAACTCGTTGGAGATATAAAACGTAAAGCATAATGCGCTCGATCCAATAAAGCGCTTCTGAATGTGGCAAGTCAGTGATGTCCGGTGAGCCGTGTCGCACGTCGGGGTAAAGGTCGTGAATGCGGTTCCAGATGCTGAGTCCATCCTTGGTGATGATGTCTGGTCCCCATGAGCCTTCTCGCAACTTTTTGATGCCGTCCTCGAACTTGGCTTCGTTCGTAAGCTGTTTAACGAGGGCCTCCATCGCTGAAAGGGAGTCACGCAAAGCATCCTTCCGAGCGCGAACGTCTCCAGCCTTTTCGAGATGCTCAAGAGCCTTGCGAAGGTGTTCCGCGGCCTGTTCACACACGTCCTTCACTTGCTCTTGCGCGTTGAATAGTGCGACCGATCTTAAAACAACATCGGTCCTAAGTTCCCAAATGGCAGGTACCCCGGGTTGCTTGTCGATGCGGTATCCCAACTCATACTCCGCGAAAACCTCGTTCAAAGCCTCGACACGCTCCTGACTTTCTCGGCCAGAGGCAAACTCGGCAAGGAAGTCCATGTATCCGTGGAATTTCTTCTGAGCCAATTGACGGAGTAGCGAATCAAAGTCGTTGATGAGCCAATCCCAACCCCAATTGTTCGTGGGTTCACACGGGATAAGGCCGGCAATGTAGTGACACATCCCTTTGAGTTCATCGGCGGTTGTAAGGAATCGATTGGCGAGTCCAAGAATCGCACCAGACATACCCGTGGGAATCTCCGAATAGTAAAAATTATTCTGCTCGTAGCTCTTGTAATCTGGAAAATCGTTCTTAAACGACATAGGGTGCCGCGGTGGCTAACGTGCAGGCTCAGCCTCGCCAGAAGGGTGTTGGATGCCGTCCATCGTCAGACCGTATTAAGTGGTTAATCTATTTGTCGTCAACGAATGTAAGATTTTTTGGGGCGATGACTATAAGCTCCCTAATCAAGGGGTAAGATATATCAGATGGAAGTGTTATATGCGATCCGCTTTGGCGAGCCACGCTGACTAACTCACGAAGCAAGTCGTGACTAGGAATGGTATTGAATGTGATATTTGCTCCAGAATGAACAATCTCACGAAGTATGTCGTATGATGCCATATATTTCTGATGTTGAATTAAATAGGTCTAGCATGCAAGCTCAGCTACAACCTAAATGCTTTGGATGCGGATCTTTTTTAGGCCGATTAGCAGTCAAATTGTCTTCACTGTTCGTCGCCTAACTCACGTCGCCTCCAGTAATGCTCACTTTGGTTCAAGATTACATCATCCTTCTGTTCATTGAGGAAAGGGCAATGATGCCCAAGCAAAAGGGCAGGTCATTGTGACCTGCCCTTTGAGAGGCTCGTTGAAGATAGCCCCTCAGGAAGGAGCTAGTTCTTCCCTGGTATGTTTCAGAAAGCCTGTCCGAAGGGAGTCTCCGCTGGGGGAGCTACCCTCTCGGGGGCGATTCCGCCCAGGGAGGCACCCTCGGAGGCGTACAGGCCGTCACCGATCTTGCGGACACCGGCGAGCTTGCCGACACGGACGTAGAGGGTCTGTTTGGGATTCTTGGCGGTCCACTGGTAGCCGTCCTGTTCGAGGCCGATCAGGATCTCGGTGACCTTCATCGGGCGGTTGTAGCGCTGGAGCACCTTCACCACGGCAGGGGCGAGGGGGCCGCTGGCAGAGCGAGGACGTGGCTTGCCGGACAGGGGAGAGGGTCCGTCGGCGGATTTCTTGCCAGAGCCGGGAGGACGGCCACGACGGCGGGGAACTACTGTTTCCCCGGCTGGGATCACGATGGCAGGCTCGGGAAGCTCTAGGGTAGCCCCGATAAGCTCATGGAGCTTGGTGCTGAGACGCTCGATCTTTTGGGCGATTTTGAAGCTCTGCTTCAGGACTTGGCTGTTCTTGATGGTCATGGGAAATCCTTGGATGCGGTGGATTCTCTTGGGAACTCCGCAGCTTTGCCAGAAGGAAACGCCGCGTGATCACTGGGGATGCCATTTGGGCACGACTCTCATGGGGGAGGATGAAAACGCCTTTCGGGGTGATGGATGATGCACCGACAGAGCCAAAAGAGGCTGGGGAGTCCGTTCTGGGGGATCTAAGTAAAACGCTTAGATACGAGTTGATGGATAAAGGAGAATCAGGCGTTTGAAAGAGAGGGAGGGTAGAAGGCATATGTGGGAGAGAAAAAAACCTGGTTGACGTCATAGAGTTAGCTGATAGCAATCGTCGGATGAAGTGCAACCGATCGCAAATGATGATGCTTGCGGTGGTTCTTGCAGCCCTTTTGGGGGTAGGCAAGGCGCGAGCGGCATGCGATACGGATCCAGGCAACCCGCCGCCGCCTGGTCAATTTGAGTAGGGCCTAATAAGCGGGATCCTCCCCCTTTTTTTTAAAACGATCTATGAAGAAAAGGGTGATGTTACTGGTGGTGATGGGGCTAGGAGCGATGGGACTGAAGGGAAGTCCTGTGGATTTATCGTCACCTGCAGCGGAGCTTGGGGCAGCTGGGTCGAAGGGACACCTTGAGATCTGGAACGAAGTGCCTGAGGTGGGACTGCAACTGGGAAGCACCTACCTGCCGTTTCGATACAAATTCAGCTCGGATCGGTCCGTGCAAGGGG
>JACCDS010269181.1_pt1 | contig 18443 bp, 16 predicted proteins | sample 7446441 | NCBI WGS metagenome assembly JACCDS01 (sample SAMN15323445, study PRJNA562643) | freshwater metagenome | isolation source: river surface water | place: USA:Blue River Watershed | collected 2017-08-17
ACGTGATCCTGGGCGGTGACAACGCGGGTGAACACCTGTTGATGTAAGTCGACTTGGGTCATGTCCGTACGCGCGGGCATCCATCGCAGCCAAAGCCATGGGCCCCCGATCCAGTCGGGGGCGACAACACCTCTTTGTCATACCCGCGCACGCGAGTATCCAGGACAGCCGAAGCCATGGCCCCCGATCATTTCGGGGTAACAAAATTGCTTAGCCCATTCAGCGCAAGGCCCCCAGCGCCAGCATCAGGCCGCTGATGACCAGCAGACCGCAGATGATTTGTCGTAAGCGTGCTGCGGGCACCCGGTGTGCCACGCGGTGACCCAGCCACACACCGACCAGGGCCACCCCCATCAGCACGGTCCAACGTTGCCAGAGCAGCCCACTCGACAAACGCCCCTCCCAAGCCATGCCGAGCAGCACCGTGGCGGCTGCGGCCGTGATGATCATGGGTGTGCTGGCCCGCATCTGCTGCACGTCACTCAAGCGCCGGTTGAGCCAGGCCACCACCAAAGGCCCTGCTGTGCCAAACAGCATCTCCACCAGCCCGATCGCTGTGCCCACCGGGTAGGCCCACCCCATGGCCACCGTCCCTTGAAGAGTTGTACGGGGTCGCAAAGCATTCAACCCAGCAGCCGCCACATACAAACCCAGCAACAGCAGGGGCCACCGGGCGCTCATGTGCTGCATGAGCCACAAGCCGACCAGCGTGCCCACCACCATGCCCGGCAACAAGCGGCGCAGCTCACGCCACTGCACCCGTCGCCAGTTGAGGCCACTGTGAAACGCCGATGCGGGCACATCCATCAGCAGAGTCAAGGCCACCACCTCGGGCAAGGGCCAGTTCCAGGCCAGCAAAGGCACCACCACCAAGGCCGAGCCAAAGCCGCTCAGGCCCAGCACGGTGTACCCACCCAAAACCACCGCGATGGGCAGCAACCACTCTTGCATGTGAAATCCTTGTTGTTCTCAATCGGTGAGCTGACGGGTCACAAACTCCCTGAAGACCGACATGATGGGCAATTCGGTGCGGCCCGCCAAGGTGATCAGCGCCAGAAGTGCCCCTGCGCGGAAAGGCGGGTCCATGGTCAGCTCCACCAGCGAACCGCTGGCCAGTCCCTGCCGCGCGGCCCCCAAAATCCCCAGATAAATGGCATCGGTCTGCTGCACCACATCGATCAAGCTGGGAATTTCCTCGCACTGTAAGGTGGTCATGTGGGCCGGATTGGCGCGCGGACCGTAATGGTCCACCATGATGCGGGCCACCTCTTGCGACAAAGGGGTAGACGCCATCGGATACGCCAACAAGGCGTCAAAAGGCACTTGGTCAGGGAATTGAGCCAGGATCGGATGCCCCCGGCGACACACAAAGCCGGCCCGCAGTTCAACGATGTGCGCCATATTCAGATCGGGTGCGGTCGCCACCCGCCGCACGTCCACGACCAAGGCATCCAGTTGCCGCTCGCGCAGTTGCATGAGCTGCAATTCGGTGGAACCACGGGACACGGCCACCTGCACGCTCGGGTGGTGCTCGGCCATGTATTTCAACCAAGGCGTCATCAACATGGCCCCCGGCCCCGAACCCAGCCCCACCCGCAAGCTGCCCATGCCCCCTTGCTGCAACAGCGCAGCACCCTGTTTGAGCTCTTGTGCTTCGTGCACGATGCGCCGCGCCCGCTCCAGCACCGATCGGCCTAGCGGCGTCAGTTCATTCTTTTTGCCCACCCTGTCGACCAAGGGACCACCCAAGTCGTCTTCCAGCACCTGGATGCTGCGACTCAATGCCGATTGGGTGATGTGCAGCTTCTCGGCCGCACGGCTGAAAGAACCGGTCTCGGCCAGGGCCAGCCAATGCGCAAGGTGCTTGAGGTTCATGTATTCATTTTATGAATGAAAACCAGAAATATAAGTCATTTGACACATAAATACTGTGTTTCTAGTATCCATCCTGCGTTATTTTTCATATCCATAACCCAACGGAGACAAAACATGCACAAGACTTCATCTTTTCGCCGCCTGCTGCTGGCTTCACTGGCTGGCTTGACTGTGCTGGGCGCCCAAGCCCAGACTTTCCCCAACAAACCTGTGAGCCTGATGGTGCCCTACCCTGCAGGCGGCCTGTCGGACGTGATCGCTCGCATGGTCAACGTGCCGCTGGGCAAGCAATTGAATCAGCCTGTGATCGTTGAAAACCTGGGCGGCGTGAGCGGTGCGATTGCCGCACAAAAGGTGCTCAGTGCCCCGTCGGACGGCTACTACCTGTTCCAAGGTTCACCCAATGAGCTGATTTTGTCACCACTGGCCAACGCAGCGGTCAAGTTCAAGAGCGAGGACTTCCGCCTGGTGCAAATCGTCGGTGCCGCCCAGATCGCCTTTTTGGCGCGCAAAGACATCCCGGCCAACTCGGTGGATGAATTCCTCGATTACGCCCGCAAAATGGCCAAGGAAGGCAAGCCTGTCACTTACGCCTCGGTCGGCCCGGGTTCCTTCTACCACTTGCTGGGCGAGCAATTGTCCAAAGTGACAGGCATCCCGATGACGCACATTCCTTACAAGGGCGGAGCGCCTGCCAACCAGGACCTGATCGGCGGTCAAGTGGACATTTTCCTGGCCCCCTTTGGCAAAGCCTACAGCGATCTGGCCAAAGACGGCCGCATCAAGATTCTGGCCATGCTCAACAAGGAGCGCCTGGAGGGCGTCAAGCAGTACCCGGCCATCACCGAAAGCAAGCAGCTCAAGAACTTTGACTTCAACATCTGGACCGGCTATTTCGTGAAGAAAGACACACCAGAAGCGGTCGTTCAGTCTCTGCACAAAGCGCTGACGGAAACCCTCAACGACGCAGGCGTGCGCACAGGTCTGGACGCGAACAGCCTGCTGGTCGCCAAGCCATTGCCTTTGTCCGAGCTGAGCAAGGTCTACAGCGACGGCACCGCCCAGTTCCGAGCCATTGCCAAATCGATCAACCTGCAACCGCAGTGATCGAATGGGGGCGTCCCAGTACGCCCCCCTTGACGCTTTCAGGCGTGAGCAACTGCACGCCGCATCTGGTTTTTAAACCCCAACGCTCCTTCGAGCCTTCAACAGAAAACATCATGAAAGTCAAAACCCTTCTCAGCGGACTTGTTCTGGTCGCCAGCAGTTTCAGTGCGGCATGGGCGCAAACCTACCCCACCAAAACCATCAGCCTGATCGTGCCCTACCCGGCCGGGGGGCCTTCTGACTTTTTTGCCCGCAGAGTGCAACCTGACGCGTCTGCCAAGCTGGGGGCGACCATGATCATCGAGAACGTGGGCGGTGCCGGAGGTGTGATCGGCATGAGCCGTCTGATCAATGCACCCGCTGACGGCCACACCCTGAGTGCGGGCAGCCCGATGGAACTGGTGCTGGCGCCGATGGCGATCCAAGGCGTGAAGTACAAATCCGAAGACTTCAAATTGGTCGCGCAATTCACCACCACCAACACCATCCTGGTGGTGCGCAACTCGCTCAACGTCAAAACGGTGGATGCCCTGCTGGCTGCGGCCCGTAAAAATCCGGACAAACCCCTGAGCTTTGGCAGCGTGGGTCCTGGTTCCCTGTACCACCTGATCGGTGAAAAATTCTCCCAGGTGACCAAAGTCCCGATGTTGCACGTGCCCTACAAAGGCATCGCGCCCTTGTTGTCCGACCTGATGGGTGGCCAGATCGACATGGCTTTTCTGCCCATGGGCGGCTCCATCCCTGCCACCATCATGGAGGGCAAAATTCAGGGCCTGGCCGTGACCTCGAAAACACCACACCCCCTGTTCAAGCAATTCCCCCCAATGGCCGCCATGAAGGGCCTGGAAGCCATGGAATTTGACATCTGGGCCGGCATTCAAGCGCACAAAAACACCCCGGACCATGTGGTCTCCGCTTTGAACAAGGCTTTTTATGCCGCGGTTGAAGTGCCCGAGACCCGCAAAGCCTTTGAGGCCAACGGCAACGTGATCCTGCCTTCACGCACCCCCGCCGAGCTGGCCCGTGTGTACCAAGGCGAGATCGAGCGCTACCGTGCGATCGCCAAATCGATTAACCTGCAACCTCAATAAACCTTTCACACCGCAAGAGGTCAGCCCATGAATGCACCCAGTGACGCTTTTTTGCACGACAAGCTCCAATCCCTGCAAGCGCAAGCGGATGAGTTCATCGCGGTGCGCCGCGACATCCACAAGCACCCGGAGATGGGCTACAAGGAGTACCGGACCAGCGACCTGGTGGCCGAGCAACTGAGCGCCTGGGGCTATCAGGTCACACGCGGCCTCGGCGGCACGGGCCTGGTGGGGCAGATCAAAAAAGGCACGGGCAGCAAGAGCATCGGCATCCGTGCCGACATGGACGCGCTGCCCATCGACGAAGCCACCGGTCTGCCCTATGCCAGCTGCAACGTGGGCATCATGCATGCCTGCGGCCACGACGGGCACACCGCCATGCTGCTGGCAGCGGCCAAGCACATCGCGCAAAAAGGCCATTTTTCAGGCACTGTGAACCTCATCTTCCAACCGGCAGAAGAAGGCCTGGGCGGGGCCAAGAAGATGATGGAAGACGGCCTGTTCAAGCAGTTCCCCTGCAACGCCATCTTCGCCATGCACAACATGCCTGGTCAACCGCAAGGTCACTTGGTCTTGCGTGACGGCTCAGCCATGGCGTCTTCTGACAACGTGACCATCACCTTGCACGGCAAAGGCGGGCACGGCGCCATGCCCCACATGGCCGTTGACCCGGTGGTGGCCGGCTCGGCCATCGTCATGGGCTTGCAAAGCATCGTGGCGCGCAACGTCGATCCGCAACAGATGGCCATCATCACCGTGGGTGCCTTCAACGCCGGGGTGGCCAATAACGTGATCCCGCAAACCGCCACGCTGCGCCTCAGCGTGCGCTCGCTCGACCGCGATGTGCGCGTCCTGCTCGAAAAACGCATCACCGAGCTGGTCCATGCGCAAGCGCAAAGCTACGGCGTCACCGCCGAGATCGACTACCAGCGCGGCTATCCCGTGCTGGTCAACCACCTGCAAGAGACCGACTTTGCACGCGCGGTGGCCGAAGAACTGGTGGGCCCCGACAAGGTGGTGCGCCAGGGCCGCGCACTCAACGGCAGTGAAGACTTTGCCTTCATGCTCGAAGAGGTGCCGGGCAGCTATTTGCTGATCGGCAACGGCGACGGCACAGGTGATGGCCACGGGGCGTGCATGGTGCACAACCCCGGCTACGACTTCAACGACAAAAACGTGGCCATCGGCTCGGCGTTCTGGTCGCTGCTGGTGGAGCGGTTTTTACCGGCTTGAAGCAGGCAGCGTTAGCCAGACGCCGAATGTGTCCTTGTGGGAGGCCGCCCCTGCGGCCGAATGAAAACCGTCGGCTCAGGCGGATGCCTGATGAATCAAAGTTTGGGCCAGTGCATTCAGGCGCGAACCCACACGCGTGAGATCCGTCACCACGCTAAAGTGGTTCAAACCCGGCAAGTCTTCACACACTGGGACTGTCTTGGGGCCCCAGGCTTGGTGAATCAAGCGGTTGTGTCGCAAAAACTCGGGGCTCTCATCGCCCCCGACCACAGTGAACAAGACGCCCTTGCGGGGACGTTGCCATTTGGCCGGGCTGGCCATGCGGACATGGGCGGGTGTGATGCGCAGATCCGCTTGCACAAATGGGGTCTTGCGCACAGGCTCCAGATCAAACAAGCCCGAGATGGACATGCTCTTGCGCACCAAGCCTGCGGGCAAATCGCGCCCCAGTTTTTTCCAGTCGCAAGCGAGCAACATGGCGGCCAGGTGACCGCCCGCCGAATGTCCGATGGCGGTGATGTTGCTGCGGTCACCGCCATGCTCGGCAATGTGCCGCCAGACCCAGGCCGTGGCACGGGCCGTCTGCAAGGCGATATCGGGAATCGTGACGGGTTGCTCGGCCGTGCCCGGGCACAGGGCGTAATTGACCACCACCAAGCAGGCCCCCATGTCACGCAGCGCAGGGGCGACAAAGGAGTGGTCGGACTTGTCCAGGCTGCGCCAGTACCCGCCGTGGATGAAAACCACCACAGGTGCGTTGGCGCGGGCCGCCGGAAAAATGTCCAGCGTCTCATTGGGGCCGTCGCCATAAGGCACGTCCAGGAGAGGCTTGAGCGTCTCACGTGCTTGGACTGAAGCGTTTTTCCAGTGCGCAAAGTGGTCGGCAAAATCGGGCACCAGCGCCCGGTTGTTGTACATGCGGTCGTGCCAGGCGGCGTCTTTGATGGGCATGGATGTCTCCTGTTTTAGATTTAGATTTTCATTTCCAGACGCAGCTGGATGTTGCGCCAGTTGCGGTCGGTGGTGCGGGCGGTCTCGCTCTGGGTGCCCGTGTTGAATGTGGTGGCAGTCTCGTAGTCACGCGGCAGCAAGTTGCTGACCGTTAACCGCAAGGCGGTCGCGGCCGAAAAACGCCACAGACCGTACACATCGACCACACGTTTGATGCCTTGGTAGGACAGCTGTTCCTGGCTGCGCCGCGTCTCGTAGTCCGGGTTCCAGTTGACATTGCCGCCCAAGGTCAAGGGCATGCCGCGCAGCCGGTAATCGGCCCCCAGATTGGCGGTCATGCTGGGCTGTTGGTCCAGTCGGTTGTCGGGGCCGGGCACATCTTTCACCTTGGATCGGAAAAAGCTGATGTTGCTGCGGATGTCCACAGGCCAAGCCTGAGTCCAGGCCTGGTTCAAGCGGAACTTGGCTTCCAGCTCAAGACCTTGGGTGACGGCATCACCCACGTTTTGGGGAGAGGAGACACAACGCGCTCCGCCGTTCACACAAGTGGTGGTGGTTTGGTAACGGATCAGGTCTTGAATGTTGCGCCGGAACACATTGGCGCTGAGCACACCACCACCCTCCAGATAACGCTCAAAACCCAAATCAATGCCTGTGGCCAACTCGGGTTTCAGATCAGGGTTACCCACACGGTCAGGCTGGGTCGGCACGTTGTTACCTGGAACAGGATAATCGCGCGAATAACGCAGTGGCGCCACCATGTTGTAGAGCGTGGGCGTCTTGTAGCTGCGGGTCAGACTCATGCGCACTTGGTCGCGCTTGGCCGGGTCAGGCTTCCAAAGAGCATGGATCAAAGGTGTCCACACCTCGCTCTTGTTGCGCTTGAATTCTTCGCTCACCTGCCCCTCGGTCAGGATGCGTTCGTATCGAACGCCTGCATGAGCCGACCAGTTCGGGTTGATCTTGAATTCATCCTGGGTGTACATCGCCCAACGTGATGTGCGGGCCTTCAGGTTGCCACTGTCGTCACCCGCGCCAGCGCTGGCCTCTTCGACGCGGCGAACCCCTTCGTGCTCCACACCGCTGACCCACTGGTGACCATTGTCCAGAACACGGGTCCATTTGCCATTCAGGCTGGTGCTGCGGTCAGTGAACCGTTGCTCGTCCAGCGCATTGGACAAGAGCCCAGATCTGTTGACAGCAGTCTGCGTGATCTGCTGGTTGTACTTGGCCTGACCCAAGCCGAAACGCACTTCCAGCCGGTCATCGGCCGACAAGCGCTGGCTCCACTGGCCGTTCAATCGGGCTGCGGCGTAGCGGCTGTGGTTGTCGGTCAGCGCGGTGTCGGTGATGCTGGCGGACGTCAAACGCCGGGCATCGATCCGCCCTTGTGCCGCGTATTCGGAATAAATCAAAAAAGGCGTCAAGGTCAGGTTCTTGCCCTGCTCGCCTTTCCATTGCAAACGGGCATTCGCATGCACCCCTTGTCGGCGGCCCGACGAGTCGGACAGGCGCAGTTGCGAATCTCGAAACGCAGGGTTTCCAACTGAATCGATCGCGGTCACGCTTTCATCGGCACGTTGGTTGTCCATGGCCGACAAGGTGAAGGTTCCGTTCACCGGCTCGGTCTTGAGGTTGTGCACCCAATTGACCATGGTCGAGCCCTCGCCGTGCTCCTGGCTGCGGGTGAGTTTCAGATCATCGGGGTTGGCTTTTTGGCCCTCGCGCAGCACGATGTTGATGGTGCCGGCGATCGCACGGGCCCCGGTTTCCGCGGTCGGCGCCCGCAGGATCTCAATGCGCTCGACCTGTTCAGGGGTCAGTGAATCGACCGAAAAACCCGGCGGCATGCGTTCACCGTCCAGCAGGATCTGGGTGTAGCCACCCCCCAAGCCGCGCATCCGGATGGCCCCGCCACGGCCGGGTGCGCCTTGCACCGTCACGCCCGGCAAGCGCTTGAGGACATCGCCCAGCGTCGCATCGCCTTGCTTGTCGATCTCTTCACGGCCAATCACGATCTTGGAGGCCGTGGACTCGCGGCGCACCTCAGAGTCGTTGTTGCGGTTGCTGCGGATCTCGACCTGCCCGAGGTCGGTCGCTGCGGGCATGGCTGCATCGCTTTGCGCCAAGGCGGTGCTGGACATCGCCAGAAACACAATCGCCGGACCCAGGCAGGTCCGTGGCAAAGGCCCACTGGGCCAGATCAAGGCATTGGAAACCAGAGAAAACGGAGGGTTGGAGCAGGTATCGCGCATGGGCCGATTTTGACAGTGTCAAATGACCGCTGTTCGACGCCTCTGCAAAGACCGGGCTTCACACCCGATCAATCACCCGACTTGAACAAGGCGGCCACCTTGCGCTTGGGTTTGATGTTGGCCGAGATGGCGGATCGAACCACTTTGGGGCCGCTGGGCTCCCAGCTGGGTGCAACGTCAGCGGCCGGAGCCTCGTAAGGTTTTTCAAAAAACGGATCGCGGTTGATCGGCGCGGGCCGGAAACCGCCACGGCGCTCATGCGGCGCATCCAGGGCATCACGGGGATCGTGCTCTCGGCGACGGCCTTCGTAAGCACGCGAACGGGGGCGATCCTCGGACCTTTCACCCCATTTTTCAGGCGCGGGACCCGTGGGGCGGGTGTCCAGCTGCAGGGTTTCAACCTCCAGCTTTTTCTTGATCAGCTTTTCAATGTCGCCCACCAAACGCGTGTCGGAGGGGCTGACCAAAGTCACCGCCAGACCGGAGGCGCCAGCACGGCCTGTGCGGCCAATGCGGTGCACATAGTCTTCGGCGTTGAAGGGCACGTCAAAGTTGAAGACGGCAGGCACGTCCTTGATGTCCAGACCACGCGCGGCCACGTCGGTGCACACCAGCAAATCGACTTCACCTTGTTTGAAGGCTTCCAGTGCCTTGAGGCGCTCGTCCTGGCTCTTGTCGCCGTGCAAAGCGGCTGTGCGCAAGCCCTCGCGCTCGAGTGATCGGGCCAAACGGCCGCAACCGAGCTTGCTGTTGACAAAGATGAAGGCCTGCTTGATACCCCGGTCGGTCAGCACCTTGCGGATCACGCGGCGCTTATCATCGTCTTGCGCGGCGTAAAAACGCTGCTCGACGGTGGAAGCGGTTTCGTTGGGACGCGCCACCTCGATGGTGATCGGGTTTTGCAAATAGCTGCCAGCCAGCCGCTTGATCTCGGGCGAGAACGTGGCGGAAAACAGCAATGTGGTGCGCTGCTTGGGCAGGTAGCTCAGGATGCGTTGCAGGTCGGGCAAAAAGCCGATGTCCAGCATGCGGTCGGCTTCGTCCAGCACCACATATTCGACCTGGTTGAGCACCGCGTTTTTGGCTTCGATGTGGTCGAGCAAGCGACCCGGCGTGGCGACCAGCACCTCAACGCCTTTTTTCAGCTCCAGCGTCTGGGGCTTCATGTCCATGCCGCCAAACACCACCGCACTGCGAAGCTGGGTGTATTTGGCGTACATCTTGATCTGCTGGGCCACCTGGTCGGCCAGCTCACGGGTAGGCAGCAACACCAGGGCGCGCACCGGGTGGCGGGCAGGCGAGGTGGAGGGGTTTTCGTGCTTGAGCAGTCGCTGCAGCAAAGGCAGCGAAAACGCGGCCGTCTTGCCCGTGCCCGTTTGGGCTGCACCCATGACGTCCTGGCCTGTCAACACCACCGGAATGGCTTGGGCCTGGATAGGGGTCATGGATTCGTAGCCCATTTCGGCTACGGCTCGTGCCAGCGTGGGCGCCAGCGATAAATTGGAAAAAGAGTCGGTCATTAACCCGCTATTGTCTCATTTTGGGCTGACGACCCCGAAATCCGGTTTTGGCCCTCGGGTTTCAGGCCTCAGGTCTTGGGCAAAGTCACGCCTACTTGACCTTGGTATTTGCCGCCACGGTCTTTGTAACTGGTCTCGCAGACCTCATCGCTTTCGAGGAACAGCACCTGCGCACAGCCTTCGCCCGCGTAGATTTTGGCGGGCAGCGGCGTGGTGTTGCTGAACTCTAGGGTCACATAACCTTCCCACTCTGGCTCGAAAGGCGTCACATTGACGATGATGCCGCAGCGGGCGTAGGTGCTTTTGCCCAGGCAAATGGTCAGCACATTACGGGGAATACGGAAGTACTCCACCGTGCGGGCCAGCGCAAAGCTGTTGGGTGGAATGATGCAGACATCGCCTTCGATGTCCACGAAGCTGCGGTCGTCGAAATTCTTCGGGTCCACCACCGTGCTGTAGATGTTGGTGAACACCTTGAACTCAGGGGCACAGCGGATGTCATAGCCATAGCTGCTGGTGCCGTAGCTCACAATTTTCTGGCCTGCGGCGTTTTGGCGGATCTGTCCCGGCTCAAACGGCTCAATCATGCCGTGCTGCTCGGCCATCCGGCGGATCCATTTGTCGCTCTTGATGCTCATGGTGTGCCTTTGTATCGATCGCGCTATTTTAGGGTCTCGCCCGGACACCCGGTCCGGGCTGGCGGCTCACCGGGTGATCCGCCCCACGACCCCCTGCACCAGGTAGTTCATGTTCAAAATTTGGGCATCGCTCAGAGTCTGTCCTGCGGGCAACACCAACTTGCCCTCGTTGTCAGAGATCGGACCGGCAAAAGCTTGCAGCTTGCCTGCGCCCACGGCTTTTTGTTTGGCCAGAATTTCGTCTTGCACAGGCTTGGGCACCTTGGGGCCAAAATCACCCACGCGGATCATGCCCTCCTTCACGCCGCCCCACAGGCTACCCGACTTCCACTGACCGGCCAATGCCGCCTTGACGCGGGCCGTGTAGTAATCGCCCCACTGGTGGGTGACCGCGATGATCTGGGCATCGGGGCCGATCTTGCGCATGTCGGAGTGGTAGGCCACAGCCATCATGCCGCGCTCTTGCGCAGCCGCCATCACCGCCGTGGAGCCGGTGTGGAAGGCGATCACGTCCACATCCTGGTTGAACAAGGCCATGGCCGCTTCGCGCTCTTTCGGCGGATCAAACCAGGCGTTGAGCCAGACCACCTTCACCGTGGCTTTGGGGTTGACCGAGCGCATGCCCAGCGTGAAGGCGTTGATGCCTTGCAGCACTTCGGGAATCGGGAAACCCGCCACATAACCAGCCACATTCGACTGCGTCATGCGACCCGCCGCGATGCCCGCCAGATAGCGGCCCTCGTAATAGCGGGCATTCGAGGCCGCCACGTTGGGCGCGGTCTTGAAGCCGGTCACGGACTCGAACTTCACATTCGGAAACTCTTTGGCCACCTTGAGCGTGGGCTCCATGTAACCAAAGCTGGGGGTGAAGATGATTTGGTGGCCCTGCTGGGCCAGGTCGCGGATCACGCGCTCGGCATCCGCACCCTCGGCGACATCGGCCACAAAGGTGGTCTTGACCTGATCGCCCAAAGCCCGCTCAACGGCCTTGCGGCCCTCGTCATGCTGACGCGTCCAGCCCGCCTCGGTGATGGGCGAAACGTAGACAAAACCGGCCTTGATGGGATCGGTGGATTGGGTGGGGGTTTGCGCCTGAACGGCGGGAAGAAAAAAGCAGGCGGCCACGAGCGCGGCAGCGAGGTTTTTATACATGGTAGTCCTCTACATGGCCCCGGGAATGAAAAAGCAAAGCCCGCCGGGGCAGCGGGCTTCGGGGTGAATTTTACCAAGAGCGGCAACGCCCTCAATCCTGCTCCGAAAACCCCTGAAAACACGCTTTCAATTCATGCATCCAGCGATGCTTGTCGGCCTCGGGGGCAAAGCTCGCTTCGATGCTGTTGGTGACCAGTTTATAGGCTTGCTGGGCGTTCAGGTGCAGGGCGGCAAAGGTCTGCAGGTAGTTGTCGTTCAGGTAACCGCCAAAGTAGGCCGGGTCGTCCGAGTTGATCGTCACACACAGGCCCGCATCCAGCATCTGGCCCAGGTTGTGATCCGTCAGGTTTTTGAAGACGCACAGCTTGAGGTTGGACAGCGGGCAGACCGTGAGTGGCATGTGATCATCGGCCAGGCGCTTCATCAACGCCGCATCGTGGATGGCCTGCACACCGTGGTCGATGCGCTCGACCTGGAGCACGTCGATTGCGCCCCAGATGTAGGCGGGTGGCCCTTCCTCGCCCGCGTGGGCCACGCAGTGCAAGCCCAGCTCGCGGGCGCGGGCAAAGACGCGGGCAAACTTTTCAGGCGGATGGCCCAACTCGCTGGAGTCAAGCCCCACGCCGATGAAGTGCTCACGCCAAGGCATGGCTTCCTCCAGGGTGGCCAGGGCCTCTTCTTCGGACAGGTGGCGCAAAAAGCACAGGATCAGATCGGCGCTGATGTTGAGCCGGGTTTGTGCATCACGGCAGGCGCGGCTCAGGCCTTCGATGACCGCGCCCATGGCCACGCCGCGTGCGGTGTGGGTTTGCGGGTCAAAAAACAGTTCGGCCCGTACCACATGGTCAGCGGCGGCTTTTTCAAAATACGCCCAGGCCATGTCGTAAAAATCCTGCTCGTGCAGCAACACGCTGGCCCCGGCGTAATACAGGTCCAGAAAACTTTGCAGGTTGGTGAAGGCATAGGCGCTGCGCAAGGCGGCCACATCGGCATAAGGCAACTGCACGCCGTTGCGCCGGGCCAGGGCAAAGATCAACTCGGGCTCCAGCGAGCCTTCGATGTGGATGTGCAGCTCGGCCTTGGGCATGACGCGCAGCAACTCGGGCAAGCGGGTGGGCGGTATGGCGTGGACTTTGAACATGGTCACTCCTCAAAAAAATCGGGCGCGGATGGTGGCTTCTTCCAATTGCGCGAAACAAGCGTTGTGCCGGTCGGTCAAAGGCCCATGGCCCGGCATCACTTGGCCTGCAGGGCCATAGCCCACGGCCTTGAACTTCCATTGGCCATTCACCCATTTGAAGTGCCCCACATGCAGGCCCGACGGGTCGTGCAGCGCGCAAACGCCTTCGCTCACGGGTTTCAAAAGCTGGGTGGACATGGCTACACCAACTTCTCAACGCCGCGCGAAAAGCACACGGTCTTGTGGCTGAAAGCCTCATGTTGCTCTTCCACTTTGTCCAGCTCGTACAGGTAGTTGACCATGAGGCCGCCCGACTGTTGCAGCCCTTTTTTGGACAGATCGGCGGCCCAGTTGATCTGGTGCAGCGTCGCGCCGTTGCTCAAGTGAAATTTGCCCACGGCGTCGCCCCGGGCTTCGGGGGTTTGGTGCATCAGGTACAGGGCGCACAGGCGCATCAGGGTGGCCCGCTCGGTCTCCTCACTGCGCTCGGGGTTCCAACCTGACTTGAGGCGCTCTGCCCAACTCAAGCCGCCGACCGCCAGGCTTTTCTGCGCTTCCTGCCACTTGCGCAGGTGCGTGGGGCTCAGGCGCTCTTCGGGCAGTGGCGCACCCGCGTCCAGCCACTGGGTGAAGCCCGGAATGGGGGACAAGGTGCAAAAGGTCTTGAGCGAAGGCATTTCCTCGATCAACTTTTGCGCCACCCGCTTGATCAGGAAATTGCCCAGCGACACCCCTTTGAGGCCCGGCTGGCAATTGCTGATGGAGTAAAAAATCGCCGCCTTGAAACTTTTGGCGTCGCCCACCGGGGCTTGTTTGTTGATGAGGCCTGCCACGTCTTTGGCGATGCCCGGCACCAAGGCCACCTCGACAAAAATCAGCGGCTCGCCGGGCAACTGGGGGTGAAAAAATGCAAAGCAACGGCGGTCCGGCTGCAAGCGGCGACGCAAGTCGTCCCAGCCGTCGATGTCGTGCACCGACTCATGCGCGATGATTTTTTCGAGCAATTGCGCAGGTGAGTTCCAGGTGATCTGGTGCAGCTCCAAAAAACCTGGGTTGAACCAGGAGCTGAGCAAATGGTGCATGTCGGCATCGGTGGCACGAAAAGCCGGATGGTCCTTGAGGTAGGACAGCAGCGTCTGGCGGATTTTCAAAATCGTGGCCGTGCCAGCAGGTGCGCGGTTCACCCGGCGCAGCAGCTCCTGACGGGGTGGCTCCACCGTCTGGAACAAATGGATCAAGCTGGCCTCGTTGCGCTCGGTGTTGTAGCGGTTGGCCGCATCCACCACCAGGGACGGGTCAGGATTGAATTGGCTGGACAAGAAATGGAAAAAGTCGATCTGGCTGCGCTTGTCCAGATGTTCGTAATGGTCGATCAACTTGACCGCCATGCTTTGCGCATTGGCCTCACCCCGGGCGCTGAGCAATTTTTTGGCGCTCAGCCTGGCCGCATCAAGTTTCTTGTTTTGAATGAAACGTTCCAGCATGTGAGGCCCTTTGAGACGCGTTGGAGGACATCGGCGAGCTTGCACACGCCTTCAGCGCCAGCTTACACGCACAAGCCCAACGACACCCGCACACACATCAAGTTTTCTGGAAATCACCCCGCTCCATCCACCACGACACCGCAAACCCGGCGACCAGGCCCCAAAAAGCCGCGCCGATGTTGAACAACCCCATGTCAGCCACTGTGACCAACAGACTGACCAATGCCCCGAGTGAAAATTTTCCCGCACCAAACGAGGCCACAAAGGCCCCCTGCAACACGCGCAGCATGGCCAAGCCGCCCAGCACCATGATGAACTCCTTGGGCGCGGCCAGCATGAGACCTGTGAAAGTGGGTGCCATCAGGCCGAACAAGATCGCCAGCACGCCCACCATCAGCGCCCCGGTGTAGTGGCGCGTTTTCTCGCCGGACGAGGTGAGCAAGCCATTGGTTGGCCCCGTGAGGCAGGTGCTGACCGCGCCAAACACCGCGCTCACAGCCGCGCCCAAGCCGCAGGCCACCGCGATCATGTTGACGGGCGGCTCGTGCCCGGCATTTTTGAGCACAGCCACCCCCTGCCCGTTTTGCACCACCAGCACCGTGATGGCCAGGGGCACCACCAGCTCGAGCATCGCCGCCAAGGACCAGACCGGCGCCTGGATGACGGGCTGCGCCAAGGTCAATTGCCCCACGGCCGAAGAATCCAGGCGGCCCGACACCGCCACCGCCAAAGCCCCGACCAGCAAAGCGCCAATGACCGGCGGCAAGCGCTTGCCCCAGTCGGCCCGGGCCGACAGCAACAGAAACACGGCCACCATGGGGGCCGCAATCGCGACATCGCTGTGCAGCGCCCGCACGATGTCCAGACCAAACCGCAAAAACACCCCGGCCACCATGCCCATGACGATGGGCATGGGCAGCGCCGCCATGACGCGCTTGACCCAGCCGCTCAGGCCGAGCAACAAAATCAGCGCACTGGTCACATAAAAAGCGCCCAACACCTCGGCAAAACTCAGGTGCTGCAAGGCCGGCCCCACCAGCACGGTGCCCGGAATCGTCCAGCCAAACGCCAGCGGCGTGGTGTAGCGCCAGGTCATCCACAAGGTGACCAGGCCGTTGACGAAAAACACGCCAAATACCCAGGACGCCAGCTCTTCGGGGGACAAGCCGCCGCGCGTGCCCACCGACAAAATGATGGCCACCGGACCGGTGGCGGCAAAGATGAAACCGATCAGCGCGTTGGCAGCGTAGGTGCTGCCAAAGTCCGAAAGCATTTGCGGCCAGGTCCTGGGCGCTGCGGCGGGGGATTCGAGGTGTTTGGACAAAGCGGGCCTTTGCGAAAGACGAAACGATGCCAGCGTATCAAACCTGCTGGGCTTGGCCGTCACCAAGGGGCCAGCGCCATGAAAAAAAGCCGCCTGACTTGCGTCAGGCGGCCTTCGGATCACAGGGGGATGAATTCCCGATCAAGTCGGGGACCCGTCTTGCCCCGATCACTTGCCCGGAATCTTGCCTTCCACGCCCTTGACGTAGAACATCACGCCACCCAGGAACTTGTCGTCGGCCACCGCGTCTTTGGCCAGCACTTCCTTGCCAGCCTGGTCCACGATCGGGCCTTTCCAGATGGCGAAGCTGCCGTCTTTCAGACCGGCCTTGATCTCATCGATCTTTTTCTTGGTGTCTTCAGGCACATCCGCGGCCACCCCGACCATGTCGATCGCGCCTTCTTTCACGCCCCACCAGCTTTGGCCAGTGCTCCACTTGCCTTCCAGGGCTTCACCCACGGCCTTGACGTAGTAAGGGCCCCAGTTGATCACGGCCGAACCCAGGTGGGCCTTGGGGCCGTAGGCGGTCATGTCGGAATCCCAGCCGAAGGCGCGCTTGCCCATTTTTTCGGCGGTCTGCAGCACAGCCGACGAGTCGGTGTTTTGCATCAGCACGTCCGCGCCGCCGTTGATCAGCGAAGTGGCGGCTTCGGTTTCCTTCGGTGGGTTGAACCACTCATTCACCCAGACCACCTTGGTCTTGATCTTGGGGTTGACCGACTGGGCACCCAGGGTGAAGCTGTTGATGTTGCGCACCACTTCAGGGATTGGGATGGAGGCGACCACACCCAGGGTGTTGGTCTTGGTCATCTTGCCCGCGATCACACCCGCCATGTAAGCGCCTTCGTAGGTGCGGCTGTCGTAGGTGCGCATGTTGTCGGCGGTCTTGTAGCCGGTGGCGTGCTCGAACTTGATGTCCTTGTGGTCAGCGGCCACCTTGAGCATGGGCTCCATGTAACCGAAGGTGGTGCCAAAAATCAGCTTGTTGCCTTGGGCAGCCATGTCACGGATCACGCGCTCGGCGTCAGCGCTTTCCGGCACTTTCTCCACAAAGCTGGTGACCACTTTGTCGCCGAAGGCTTTTTCGATTTCCTTGCGGCCGTTGTCGTGCGCAAAGGTCCAACCGCCGTCGCCCACCGGGCCGACATAGGCAAACGCGATCTTCAGGGGCTCGGCCTTGGCCGCAGCGGGCGCCTCGGCCTTGGGGGCCTCTTCCTTCTTGCCACAGCCGACCAGTGCGGCGGCGGCCACAGCGGTCAGGGCCACCATCTTCACGATGGTGCGCTTGGAGATGTCTGTCATGTCAGTTCCTTTTTTGTTGAACAGGGTTACAGGGGTTGGAAAAAAACTCATTATGAACCGGGATAAAACGGCTTGCCCAGGGAAGCGGGCATGTTCACGCGGATCCAGGTCGGGTTGCGCGAAATCAGGGCCAGCACCACGATGGTGGCGATGTAGGGCAGCGCCGTGAGCAACTGGCTGGGCACCTGAACGCCCACACCCTGCAAATGGAACTGCAGCATGGTCACACCACCGAACAGGTAGGCACCCAGCAAGACCCGTGCCGGACGCCAGGTGGCAAAGGTGGTCAGCGCCAGCGCAATCCAGCCCTTGCCCGCCACCATGCCCTCGACCCACAGCGGGGTATAGATCACCGAGATGTAAGCCCCAGCCAGACCGCACAAAGCGCCCCCGGCCACCACCGCCGCCAGGCGGATGCGACGCACCGGGTAGCCCAATGCGTGCGCCGATGCGGGCGATTCACCCACGGCGCGCAGCACCAAACCGGTGCGGCTGCGGTACAAAAACCAGATCAGGGCCAGCACCAGCAGCATGGCCAGGTACACCAGCGGATGCTGTTTGAACAAGGCGGGGCCCAGCAAGGGGATATCGGCCAGGCCGGGAATCTCGAACTGTGGCCGCTCGGGCAACTTTTCTTTCACATAGCCAATGCCCACAAAAGCCGAAAAACCCACGCCAAACAGGCTCAGCGCCAGCCCTGTGGCGTACTGGTTGGTGTTCAGCCAAATCACCAGCACCCCAAAAATAGCGGCCAGCAACGCCCCGGCGCCCATGCCCGCCGCAAAGCCCAGCCAATCGTTGCCGGTGTGTACAACGGCGGCAAAACCCGCGATGGCCGCGCACAGCATCATGCCCTCGGCCCCCAGGTTCACCACGCCGGCTTTTTCATTGATCAGCAAACCCAAAGCGGCAATGGCCAGCACCGTCCCCGCGTTCAGGGTCGCGGCGATCAGCAATGCATACGACTCCATCACACACTCCCCATTTTCTTGGCCACCCAGCGCAGGCGGTAAGCCACCAGCGTGTCACACGCCAGCAGGCAAAACAACAACAAACCCTGGAACACGCCCGTGATCGACTTGGGCAGGCCCAGGCGCGATTGCGCGAGTTCGCCGCCAATGTAGAACATGCTCATCAGCACCGCCGACAACACCATGCCCGCCGGGTGCAAGCGCCCGACAAAGGCCACGATGATCGCGGCAAAGCCGTAGCCCGCAGGCACATAAGGCGTCAGCTGCCCGATGGGCCCAGCCACCTCCAAAGCGCCCGCCAAACCCGCTGCGCCGCCCGAGACCAAGAGCGCCACCCACAGCGCCTTGCGCGAAGAAAAG
>JACCDS010506016.1_pt1 | contig 18440 bp, 22 predicted proteins | sample 7446441 | NCBI WGS metagenome assembly JACCDS01 (sample SAMN15323445, study PRJNA562643) | freshwater metagenome | isolation source: river surface water | place: USA:Blue River Watershed | collected 2017-08-17
CCAGCAAAATTCCTGCACCGATTGCCAGTAAGCAAGCGAGCAACCCCAAAGCCATGTCAATCGGCGTGAGGGCCGCATCGATATTGTTCAAAAAGTCCATGTGAATTAGCCCTGAGGCATAAGAAAAGCCCCTGCACGCGAATGCAGGGGCTTTACTTTATTGGCTCCTCAACCTGGGCTCGAACCAGGGACCTACGGATTAACAGAAAACAGTGTTCCTTAGAGTTCATTGTTTTATAGGGTCTGCAGCGAGGAATAAGTTGATGTGCAATAAAGTGTGTAATTGATGTTATTTCATCAATTGCCAGAGTCGTCCAGCTCTGGACGGTCGAGATGCTCTGGACGCTTGATGCATTCTAGACGGTGTAGGGGCGTCCAGATTCTGGACGCTTGGGGTGCTCTGGGCGGGTAGGGGCGTCAAGAATATGAACGATCTGCACGGATGTGGATATTGAATGAGCCTTAAGCTAAATTAAGGTCAATCAGTTCGAGTCTCAACTTTGGATGTCGACCTAGTAGCAAACGGTGGGTGTCGAGTATGTGGATGATATTAAACTGCTGGATTTAAAAAGTATTGAATGATCAAACTTCTCCAAAGCAATCTTTTCCGGAGCGAGTTCCAGTTGATCCGAATAAATGGAGAGGCCCTTGCGAGCATCCTCTAGTGCTCAGGCAGGATCGAGTTTGCTGCGAAGTACATGAAGCATCATTACATGGTGATGGCTATCTTGGCCTATCGTTCTGCGAGTTAATGCTCTGCAGTACGAAACAAACGATCCCAAAATTGATGCGTGACGCCAAAATTTCGTCCATTTTGCTGCAAGCCAGGGTGGTGTGAAGCATGGTGAATCGCATGTTCGCGTTGACGCGTTGCAAGATATCTGTTCGTTTGTCGAGCATGATGTGTGGCATGGTGGATGTGGGTATAGATCGCGTAACCGGTCAACACTCCGCATGTGAAGCTTGAGGCTTGCCAGATGTTGAACACGCACAAGCTAGGCAAGAAGACCAATAAAAAAATAAGCGACATACTCATTGCGGTGGGCAAGCAGATGCGTGCCGTTGGTTGGTTGTGATGCTGTGTATGCCAACGCTTGAATGGTGGTAATCCATGCAAAACAAATCGGTGGAGCAGATACTCTATTAAGCTCCACAGTACCAAACCTACAAGGCCTAGAAGTAGTATTTCAGCCCTCGATTCAAGTGGGCTGTAGATGTATAGCAATAAGCTAAGACTCAATGGTGAAACCGCATAAAAGAACAAGTCAAAGCGATAAGCCCTTTCAGTTCGCTCAGGTTTAATAAGGCGCATGAAAACAAAAATCTCAAAACAAAAAGTGATTGAAATTATTGTTTGAAGAGGTTTTGCAGCAATGTGCGCTTGAGTACATTGAATGATGAATAAACGTTTTGTGCGTTGGCGCACCATGAACTGCATGCACAGCTTCTAGCCTGCTCTGATTTTCAACTTGGAGCAGAGCATGATGCAAAACCTATTGGCAGAAAACACTCAAAATCATTTGTTGAAGTTGGAGGTGCCCTTGTGTTTGGAGTTGCCCGATGGGCGCCAAATCAATGGTGTTTTGGGTTGGCATAAGTCGCCAAAATTGAAACTCAATAATTGGAGTGCGTTGACGGATTTGATTGAGGGTGAGCTAGGCGTCATTGGCGCTGATTTGGTCGAGGGCCGTTTGCAATTCGAAGGATCTATGCGACAGCTCATGGACATTGCACAACGGCTGCTTCAAACAGAACCACACCAAACCGATAAAAGCTCTGTGGAGCGTTTTATCGAGTTTGGGTTACATAAGTGGCGGAGCCGATTTCTTCATAGTCGCGACAAAGATGCAGCACATGTTCAGTCACATTACGATGTCTCAGATGAGTTTTACGCCTTGTGGCTTGACCCACTTCGCGTGTATTCGTGCGCATATTTTGAAAATCCAGAGATATGCCTAAGGCAGGCGCAAGAAGCAAAGTTAGATTTGATTTGCCGAAAGCTCATGCTTAAGCGGAGCGATCGATTCCTGGATATTGGTATGGGCTGGGGGGGCTTGCTCTTGTGGGCGGCTGAACATTACGGCGTTGAAGCTACTGGCATCACGCTGTCAAAAAATCAATACATGCATGTTGATCAAAAGATCAAAGAGAAAAATTTAACAGGGCGCGTAAAAATTCATCTGCTGGATTATCGGGACATAGATGAATCAGAGCCTTTTGACAAGGTCGCATCCGTTGGGATGTTTGAACATGTTGGGCGCGTCAACATGGAGGCCTATTTTTCAAAAATTTGGCGAGTCCTTAAGCCAGGTGGCATGTTTTTGAATCATGGCATTACGGCCGGTTGGATGGAAGAAAAACAACTCGGTTTGAGCATGGGGGATTTTATTGAAAAATATATTTTTCCTGGTGGCGAGTTGCTACCCGTGAGCGAGGTCATGCACCACATGGCCAGAGCTAAGTTTGAGTTGGTCGATGTAGAAAATTTACGCCCCCACTATGCGCAAACACTCTGGGCTTGGTCTGACCGACTTGAGAGCAGACTGGACGAGGCACGCAGTGTACTGATGAAGTACCACCCTACCAATGCAGAAAAAATTCTGTTGGCTTATCGACTCTACTTAGCGGGATGTGCCGTGGGATTTGAGCGAGGTTGGACTGCGCTTTATCAGATGCTTGCCATTCGAAATGATGCCTTGTCTGACTACCCATTTACGCGTCATCACCTCTATGAAGTGGCATCTTCACCAGAATTAGCTTCGGTACTCAGTCGGTGCTTGGCAATTGATGAATCGTGTCAGTGATGGGCATGACAAGTCGATTGAATTTATGTGGGTTATCGAACAGACTTTCTCATTTGAGAGGAACATGATCAGGCTGCGGGTGAGGAAATTTTTCGCTTCTTTGAATCTGGGTATATCGATGCCGGGGTCGCAAAGTGAATTGATGATGTGTTGAATGGTCGAGCTGTGGCGCTTGGCGATTTGATGCCTACCAGAAGGGTGTGCCTTGCTGACATCAATCAATCACAGCCGACTCACAGCAGGCATTGAGCACTGAGCTTCAAAAAGCAAAGAATTCTTCACTCGCACCATTTTTTGTAACCGCCATTTAAAGGAATCGCCGCCATGAAAACGGACCAGCAGCTGGAAAATGAAGTATTTAAAGAGTTGGAGAGTTGCCCGTTTCTCAATGCCGACAATCTATCAATTGGTGTCAAAGACGGCGTGGTGACCTTGGCAGGGCAAGTGGGGAGCTTGAAGGAGAAGTGGGCTGCAGAAGAAAGCGCATGGCGCGTCGCTGGAGTTCGCGCCATTGCAGTAAACGTGCAGGTCAACTTGCTTCATAAAGATCAAATCACGGACACAGAGCTGGCGCAGCGTGTGGTGAATTTGATCGACATGATGCATCCTATGCATCCCTATTGCATCGATGTCATGGTGGAAGACGGAGAATTGACTTTGACGGGTTCGGTGGATTGGAATTATCAAATCCAGCATTTGTTGGCCATGCTCAAAGAAATTCGTGGGATACGAAAAATTCATTGTGGTTTGAACATCAAGCCAACCATGCAACCGGCAGATGTGAAGGCCAGAATAGAAGAGTCGATCAAGCGATTACTTCATAAAGAGAGTGGCGCCATCAATGTCAGTGTCATTGATGGACGTATCGTCATCAGCGGCTATGTGACCCATAAACACCACAAGCAGGAGGTAGTCGAAATAGCTTGGGCTATTCCTGGTGTGACGTATGTGGAAGATCACTTGGTGGTCGATCCTTTTGTGGTGCCTGTATTCACAGTGTCAGGCAAAAAATCTGCTATGAAGGCTTAGCCTTGTTGACCAAATAACATGTGGCTGCAATCACAATAAGGCGGATTGCTGGTGAGTTTGCATACGCAAAAACTGACCACTCCTGTTTCTTGGGCGTGAAACAAAACAGGGGTGTGCTGAGTTTCCTTGTGCGATTGGTCGCACAAGGGTTGGCATTGACTCAGGCCACAAGCACACCATCAATTGTCCTCTCCCTCCACGACGGCTACAGGAAAAGGTTTTATATGACGGCCGACAGCCTGTGACATCGCGGGAGCTCAATGTTTGCCGTGCTGTTGTGCAGGTTGAGACTTGACTTTGTGATTGATCATCGATCCTTTGGCAATGTTGGCAGATTTTTCCGCTGTCATATGCGCCGAATCCAATATCAAAGCACCGATATCCATCATCGATTTAAACAAATCATCGGAAGAAGCTTGGTGTGATGCTGCATAGCCATTGCCGTTATGGTTGAGGGTTTCGCTGAAACTTTTGCCATTTTTCAGCATGCTCTTTTGAATTTGGCTCAACAGCTTCAGATTTTCTTTTTGTCCTTCAAACAATAGGTCAACCATGTGCGCAAGATATTGGTTGCAATGGTCACGCATTTCGGCCATTGATTCGTGTGCTTCGGCTGCATGGGCGATGGGTTTTTGAGAGGGTGTGGGTAGATTGGTCATATAAACTTTCAAGTGTTGTGAATATTTTTGAATGAAGCGGGGTCAATAAAACCGCATGCCTACAGAAAAGCCAATGCCTTGTGCCCATGCGCCATCTTTATGGACAAAGTTGGTGTAATCGAGCTGGCCATAGATGTCGGGGGTGAATTTCGTTTGAACCCCAATGGCGTAAGACCAATCTGAAAGTGATTTTTCACCACTTGCAGAAGCCGTCACGTGGGAGCGTCCATATCCCGCACGCGCAAACACCTCGGTGTTTTCATTGATGCTGATGTAGGGCTTGAGTGCAATGCCGTAATGCGTGGATTTGGCATCGAAATTAGGTTGATTGTCTGAATTGATAGTGAATGCATACATGCCCTCAAGTGACAAGTTGCGGTTAAGGGTTTTGCCTGCAATCAACCGCATGGAATTAGGGTTGTAGCTTTGCCCGTTGTCTTTGAGCTCCATGGCAACTAAGCCTGCTTCGGCGTAATAGTCGGTGGCCAACGGGTAAAAGGTTTGTGCCTGCGCGGAGGAAAGGCATACGCCAGCCAAGCTCAGTGCTGTCAGAGTAGAGAGAGGTTTCATACAAGTCCTTTGAAGTAAGGGGTACATCTTCTTTGGAATGGGTATGAACGTCTGTGCGATTTGCAACAGAGTCAAGCCCGCGCACTGAAGACTCAATGTGCGCTGGCACACAGTCACTCATTAGCTAGTCGACTAGTCTGTGTCGGATTTGACGATGATTCAAAGGAAATTCATGATTCGCGGTTTGAGTAAGCAGGAAGCACATCGTCGCCTTGTGCTTTACGGCCCCAATGTCTTGGTAGCTGAGCCGGTCGTCACTGTGTGGGAAAAGGTCAAAGCCATCATGGGGCAACCTATGTTTGCTTTGCTGCTGACAGCCGCAACAATTTATTTGGTTTTGGGTGAGTTGGAAGATGGTGTGGCACTTCTGGTTGTAGTGCTGGCTGTGGTGGTTCTGACATATGCGCAGAGTCAAAAATCACAAAATGCACTTCAGGCATTGCGGGATATGGCACAACCTATTGCCATCGTCTTAAGAGATGGGGTGCCACACAAAGTTGCAGCAGAAGATGTGGTTTTGGGTGACTTGCTGTGCTTGATGGAGGGGCAGCAAATTGCAGCGGATGCTCGCCTCGTGCAAGTCGCCTACATGGAGGTGGATGAGTCCTTGCTCACGGGTGAGTCCGCGACGGTGTGTAAGCTCACGGCCGAAAAAATGCTGGCAGGTACATGCGTGATTAGAGGCGAAGGTTTGGCTCGCGTCATCGGAACTGGGCAGCGTAGCGCGATGGGGAAAATCGGTGCGTCATTGCTTCGCATTTCGTACATCACATCTCCATTGCAAAAACAAACAGAGCGTTTGATTCAAAACTTGGCCAAAGTGGTTTTGTTGATTTGTACTGTGATGTGGCTTGTGCAGGGATGGGTACACGGACACTGGTTGAGTGGTTTTTTAGCGGCCATTGTGTTGGCAATGAGTTTGCTGCCAGAGGAGTACGCCGTGGTGCTATCGATGTTTCCAGCCTTGGGGGCAAAAAGGTTGGCTACCGAAGGTGTGTTGACGACCAACATTCATGCTATAGAAACCTTGGGCGCGTGTACCGTGATTTGCACCGACAAAACGGGTACGTTGACGCAAAACCAAATGTCACCAGAAATTGTGGTGGTAGAAAGGCAAAAGCATATTGAGCAGATTCAATTTCAAGATGCCTTAGTGTCTTCTGATACGGCAAATGAAGTCCTGCGTGTGGCTGTTCTGGCTAGTTCTGCTCAACCTTTTGACGCCATGGAACTTTCTCTTCGTGAGCGAGTTAATCTGGACACGGCGGCGTGGGGAAAGATCATTCAGTCGTTTCCGATTCGCGCAGAGCTTCGTGTTACGGCGCAAGCATGGTGCCCAAACCAACTCGACAAAAGTCAGTCAATTTTTTTGGCAGCTAAGGGTGCGCCAGAAGATGTGATGGAACTGTGTCAACTCACAGCAAAGAGTAAGCTTCAGTGGATGACGCAAGTCGACCAGATGGCTGAAAACGGCTTGCGCGTGATTGCTGTTGCTCAGTGTGAGCAATATCAGTTTCTGACCCCTCAACGTTTGGCGGACCATAAATTAGAGTGGGTAGGGCTAATTGCGTTTAGAGACCCGATTCGCGAAGAGATTCCAGCTGCATTGCGTGCCTGTGAGCAGGCTGGCATACGTGTTGTGGTGATCACAGGCGACTACCCTAAAACAGCATTGGCCATTGCGCAACAGGCTGGGTTGAATGCAAAGGATTGCGTGCTAGGTGACAAGCTTGAAGCGTTGACACTGCTGGAGTTGGCCGAGTGTGTTCGCACCCAGTCTGTGTATGCACGGGTGAGTCCGTGGGCGAAGCTGAAAATTGTTCAAGCTCTTCAGGCTCAAGGGGAGGTCGTAGCCATGGTCGGCGACGGTGTGAATGACGTGATCGCCTTGCAAGCAGCCGATGTTGCTGTGGCCATGGGTATGCGCGGTACAGATGTCGCGCGGCGCACAGCAGCTTTAATTTTGCTGAACGACAACTTCGGAGCCTTGGTGAGAGGAATTCGTTTGGGGCGTAGCATTTTCGTCAATATGCAGAAGTCGATGTCATATTTGTTGGCGGTTCATTTGCCTATAGCCGGCTTAGCGGTATGGCCGATGTTGTTCAATACGCCCTCGGTGTTGTTGCCGCTGCACATGGCTTGTCTAGAGCTTTTTATAGATCCTGCTTGTTCGGTCGTATTTGAAAATGAGCCGGCTCATGCGACAGTGATGCAAGTGCCACCGCGTGATGTACGTGGCGCTGTGCTAGGTCAATCACAAATACACACAGCACTTGGCCGCGGGCTATTTGCACTTGCGATGGTGGCGCTCAGTTATGTGTATGCGATTCACCATACCAGCGATTTGATGCTGCAAAGAACCATTGTATTTGTCACACTTGTGGTGGGTAACATGATGCTAATGACCAGTTACCGGCAGCACTCTCCTACACGAGGCGAATATTTTTTTATCAATCCACGCATGCTCTGGTTGAGTTTAGGAGCTGTTTGTGTAACAGGGCTTGCTGTTTATTGGCCTGTAGCTGCGAATGCTTTTAAGTTTGCACCAATCAGCCTTGAGGCAATGTCCGTGGCTGTAGGCTTGGGGGCATTTAGCGCTTTAGGACGCTACCTCGTTAAAGGATAAGTTTTTACTTTTTTGAGTCATTGCGCTCGCGTGCTCGTCTCGCAAATTCGGTGGCAGCCTGCGACATCTTGATTGCATGTGCTGCAGATTCCGTCGCCATTTGTGTGGCATAGGCCGCTGTAGCCGATGCTTGTGTGCAGGCATCCTCAGCATGTTGCGCCAAAGAGATGGCGGCGGCAGCGGCGGCGGCGGCGGCGGCAGCAGCAGCTTCCATAGCTGCCTCGGCCGACTCGTTCGCTGCTTGTGCAGCATTTTCGGCAGCGAGCACGATATCCGAGTTCGCCGCAAGTTTGGCTGTTTCTGCGCAAAATGATGCAGATTTAGCGGCTCTTTCAGCTGCATTGGCCGCACGTGTCGCAGCCTCGGATGACGTTAGTGTGAGTTGTTTAAGGGAAATTAAATTTTCGGTGTACTTCGAGTTTAGTGAGTGAAAATTTTCTTTGAGAATTCGAACCTCTTCTTGAAGTGCGCTCAGGGCAAGCTTGATGTTGGGCATGTCTGTGTTCATGGGGCGCTATCGATGGGAAGGGCTGCGAATAATAGCCGATCAGTCTCATCCCTAACGATGCGATAGCACTCGCAGGCAGAAGTCATGAGGCCTTGTCTGTTTTTAATACGAATATTTCCGCGTGTGTATTGAATATCACCTCGGCTTTGCAAATGTTGTGCTGCCTGTGTTACACCTTCGCGTCGCACGCCTAAGCTTTTGGCCATTAACTCGTGGGTGAAAGCGAGGTCATTTCCCATGATTCGATCTAGGTTAACCAACAAAACGCGTGCAAGTTGTTGGGTGATGGAGTGGCGACGATTGCAAACTGCAGTTTGTGCGGTGTAGAGCATTAGAAGTTGCATGTAACGAAGAATTTGGCAACGAAATGGTGAGGAATTGTTGAACTCATGCTCGACAAAGTCTGAGTCTGCTCTGTAGGCCAGTCCTTTAGAGATGACTGTGGACTGCGAAACCGTGGCTGAATTACCGGTGAAGATGAAGGTGCCTGTCATGCCCTCGTTGCCGATCTCTGCAAACTCTGCGCAATTACCATCTTCAAAATCGTATTGGACAGAGATGATGCAAGATGCTGGTAAATAAATGTGCTTTTCTGTGCGTCCTGCTTTGTGAATCACATGATTCACTGCCAACTCAACAGGAGTTAAAAAGCGTTTCCAACGCTCCCAATCACCGAGTGGCAAACCCGCCAAAATAGCGTTACTTTGTTTGAGAATTGAGAGAGATTCATGTGGCATGACGCGGTCGTTCGATGGAAGTGTAGGGGCTGATGAGAAGCTCAGGGATGTGGATGGTTTCTAGGATGACGCTGTTTTGCTCAAATGAATTGCAAAGCCAGGCTTTTCGATGCGCGGAGTGGCTCAGAATGACATAGCTTTGCGAAATGCCTTGTCCCAAGCGGACACCTTGTGCTTTGAGTTGTGTTTCTGTGTCACGAGTGAGTAGGCAAAAACTCAATATGGGGGCTCCACTATCTAATGTCCATTCGCTCCAGATGCCAGCTAAATACAAAGGTGTTTGATCTAGCTGTTCAATCCGAACGGGTTGTTCACGCCCGTCTTTCCAAACGCTACCAAGAAAATAATCCACGGAAATCCAACAAAATTGCGCTTTGTTTAATGCACTGCGATAAGCGGGTTTGTTTGCAACGGTGGCGATATGCGTTACACAGTTTTGTGTGGCAGAGTGCGCATCACATGCCCATGATGGGATTAGCCCATACAACGCCAACTCCGTGGTGTGAGACACATTTCTGTAGTCAATCAACTTGCGGCGATGAATCACACAGTGGTCACCAGGGCCTACCATTTCATTGCGTTGCACAGTGGGTGTGTTAGGTTTCTTTAACACATCACGCTCGCTCGGCATAAAACGCCATGCAGAGTTTGTGGGGTAGGAGCCGCTCATTCCCTCTTGAGATAGATAACTTAACACTTGCATTGAGCTACCTCATGACGCAACTGCGAATTACTGAGTTCTAAGTCACTAATTTTTTGGATGTAATTAGCCAAGATCGCCATCGTGAATAGATCCAAAGCGAAGTCACGTCTTATTTGTGCAGCTTTGAGTAGCGTGTTGACATAGTTGTTCGGAACACGCAGGCCATTGGATGGCGTCTCTACAAGTGGAATAGCTCCGTATTCCAGCAACTCGTCCAATTCGCTGGCACCTAATTGACACAGCGCAGCAATATCTTTGAGTTCAATGCTTTGTGTGAGTTGCATAGCTGTCTCCTTTTTCAAAATTTTGAAACATCAGTGCGTATCAATGTGTGCTGTTTCGCACATAACAAAAATAAATTTGATTTGTGTATGTAAGCGAGCGAACTTTTGAAAAGTTCGCAAGAAATTAAGCTGCCTGTATGGAAAAAGGAGTGGAAGAATGACGGGTAGTTCTAAAGTGGTATTTGAAGATCGGCGGCGTTATCGCATGGAGTTGGCTATCAATCATGCGCTTCGAGAAGTTCTACATATGTTGTGGGGGCAGGTCAATGTGAAGATCATTAAGGGAGAAGTGGAGCTGAGAGGCTATGTACAAAGCGCAAAGAAGAAGGAAGAGCTGTTGCTGGCTGTTCGTGCTATTGCAGATGTGACACATGTGAAGGATGAAGTGATCGTCATGCCAAATCTATCGTGTGGTTGACATAGCTTGTGTTGGCAGACGTACGGAGGAATTCACGTAGGACTGACAAGATGAGGTCTCTTTTTTGAGAGATATACCCATGGTCCAAGCCCTTGTTCCATCAGCGCCATTGATTACTGATGATGAGTTGGAAGCTTTAATGAGTGATGACGCTGCTAATGCGTCACCAGCAATGCCTATTGAAATTATGTTTGCTGATCCACATCCTGTGGTTTTGGATGGTTTGATGCAGACGTTCGCTAACCATCCTGATTTTCTTGTCAAGACTTGTGTGCATGACGGTGCTGCAGCTTGGCGAGAAATTTTGATTTTGCAGCCGGATATTGTTGTCATGGAATTGACGTTGAGTGAAAAAGATAGCTTAAGTTTGATACGTGACCTCAGAGAAGAAAAGCTAAAAACATTGCCAGTGGTGTTTACACATGCCAGTATCTTAGATGTCTTGGGGGTGATAGCCGTCGGAGTAAATGGATTGGTTTCGAAATCTAAACCCAAGGAGACATTAATGGAGTGCATTAGAGAAGTTCATCACGGACAAAGGTGGCTAGATGAAGAGTATTCGGTCTGTGATCTAGCTCAAGGTGAGATACCGCTAACGCGTTCACTCATTGAGCGATTGCTGACACTCAGAGAGCTATCTATTGTTCAGTTGTTGGTACGTGGGCGTTCAAATCGTGAAATAGCTAGTACATTCTCAATCGCAGAGGGAACAGTAAAAATTCACCTCAAGCACATCTACAAAAAACTCCAATGCCAAGACCGTGTAGATTTGTTGTCGCGAATGCGTCGTGACTTTTGATCGGAATCTTCCCATGTCAAAAAGTGTTTACATAGGGATGCGCCATGGTTTGATACAGCAGGGCGTAGAAGATTATTTAATGAGTCAAGATATGCGGTGTGTGTCACGCAGACTGCATCGCCCCGACATGCTGATTGATGTCTGCGTAACAGATGATGCCAATGACGTTGTGAAATTTTCAAGCAGCCAAATTCCAACCGTTTTGTGTGCTGATTTTTATGAGCGCTCGGATGTGATAAGTGCTTTGCGTCAAGGTGCACATGCTTGCATTTCTGTTTGGGGTAGTTTCAAGCATTTGCTCATGGCCATTGAGTCTGCGCGCATTGGTCAACGATATATATGTCCTACTTTGACTGAACTTATGTGTGACAGTAGAAATCGCACACGCCTGCCAGATTTGACGCCGCGTGAATCAACGGTTGTTAGCTGGATATCTGCGGGGTATACATCGAAGCAAATAGGCAGAAAGTTGGGTGTCTCGCCACATACAGTTGATACCCATCGGCGCAACATCATGCAAAAAATTGGTGTGCATAAAGTTGCGGAATTAACTCGTTTTGCCGTCTTGCAGCAGGAGACTCAACCATGATTGATCTTCATCGACGGGCGAAAAATATTGAGCTCATCAATAATGAGGCAAGAAAAATGTATGAAATCGAGTCACCATTTCTCACTTGGATCGAATTGATGCGTAGTCATGGCTACATTTCGATGACCATTTTGCAGGAAGAAATTTCGGATTTGTATGATGTAAAAAATCCTTTTGGGCTGCAAGATATTTTGCTCACCGTTTGGCTTGATCAAATAATTAACCAAACTAATTTTTCGACTGCAGTTTGGGATTTGGCAATGGCTACCCTGCGTCGCAATAGTTTGGTTCAGTTTGGCGTTATAGAGGAAGAAGTCTACAGTGTTCTTTCTTAATGATGCCATAACACTCACACGTGTTTTTCAGAAGCGCGGATCGATCCATTACGTGAATATGTCCACGTGAGTAGGCAATAGCTCCCATTCTCTCCAATCGTTTCGCTGCTTCGCTGACCCCTTCTCGCCGAACGCCCATGGAGCGTGAGATTAAGTCATGAGTGAGTGATAAATCATCGCCTGCTACTCGATCTAATTGAAGCAAAAGCGTACGACATAGTTGCTGATCAATGGTATGGCGTCGATTGCAAACAGCGAGTTGAGATGCGTTTGTCATCAATATTTGCATGTAATGCAAGATCATTTGTCGGAATGCGCCAGATGCATTGAATTCACTCAACATCCATGGGGTAGCCAACCGGTAGGCAAGACCATTGGTTATGACCACAGCCTTGCTTGATGTCGAAACGCTGCCCATGAAGATGAATACACCAGCCATTCCTTCATTGCCCATTTGCGCAAACTCGGCCGACTTGCCATCTTCAAAGTCATATTGTTGCGAAATGATGCCGCTCAAAGGGAAATACACATGATGAATAGTTTGCCCAGAGTCAAAAAGAATGTTGCCAGCTTTGAGTTGGATGACTTCAATGTGTGGCTTCCATCTTTCCCAATCGTTATCTGCGAGCCCAGATATCAGTCGATTACCTTGCTTGATTAAAAACGATTCAACGCGTTGCATGCCTAAATTCCGTGAGATAGTTTCGACGGAATTTAGACACCTTTATAACTTCAGTCAGTCCGCCATCGCACATAACAGGCATCGAAAATTTAAAGCTTTTATGAAATGCGGGCGGTGCATTGTCGAATCGTCATGATGCCTGCAATGCCATATACAAAGCTGATCCCAGCGAGTGATTGAATTGGATACATTGGCCATCCAATGTGAAAAATCAATACTGCAAAGCTCACCAAGCTGATTGCGATGAGAAAAACACCTAATGCCCATAAAAATAACGCGAAGAAAATTCTCCGCTGAAGATTTATGAGCGCTTTCGATAAGAGCTGAAGCTGGAAATCAAACAGTGTGATCAGAAGAGTTTTCCAGCTATTTTGGGTTGACATCATCTTGATGAGTCCATCTGGCTTGTCGCTGACCACCGACGTTTCATCAGAATGCCAATCAACAGCCCCACTCCGGCCGAAATGCCTAGCGCTTTGATGGGGTGGTACTGCACATAGGCTTTGGTTTTTTGTGCCGCATGATTGATTTTTTCATTTGTATGGAACTCGATATGGTGTAGCTGCTCTATGGCATCACTGAGTTTTTGCGCCATGGATTTTTTCAATTCTTCAGAGTTGACTTTGCAGTCGTGTGATTTACTTTGTATGAGCAATTGCGCATCATGAATCACAGTCTTTAAATCATGAATCAATTGAATTTTCTGAGCTTCGAAATTTTCTGACATAAATGACTCCTTGGTTGAGAAGTTCCATTTTGAAGAAGAGTCAGAGCACAGTCTGTTCGGTAGCCCACGCCCATTTATTTGTTTTTAATGAGGCTTGCTATATCCCCTTGGCGGTACTTGATTCATGGGATTGTGAGAGCGCTTTAATTTAATGACACTGATTGCGGATCAACAAAAAAACATTGAGCAATTCGCATGAGTGGCTTGATGTTGATTTGTTATCTGTGTGGGTGCCGACTCATCCGGAGTTGGCGCCAAGACTTTTACTTTAAGGAAATCATCATGAAAAAATCTGCATCAACATTGATCGGCGTGGTAACACTATGCTTGACTTCTTTTGCTTTTGCTAACGGCAACGGCAACGGCAACGGCAACGGCAACGGTGGTACCCCACAAGTACAAACAGATCCTACGCTGCAAGCGACTGTGCTAGTGAATACGGCAGTAGTTAACTCGGCATTTGGTTCAAATGGCACAGCTCAGCAAAATCTGGCTTCCAATGTAGGTAGCTTTAGCTCCAATGCAACGACTATGCAGTTGGCGGCGATCAAAGACTCAGTGGTTATGAATGCTGGCATGGGTGGTCAAGCTAACCAAAACATTGCGTCGAATGTGGGTGAGGATGGTCTACACACTTCCACCTACCAGGTAGCATTGATCAAGAACTCTGCTGTGATCAATAAAGCATCGTGGGGCGGCAAGGCATTGCAAAACTTGTCCTCAAACAGCAACTGCTTAACTTGCCAATAAGTTTTTGCGACTCCCAAGGGGGCGACAAGGTTTCACCGTGTCAATGCCCCCTCCTTTTGCTAGGAGAAGCTTGTGCATGATCGCAAATTGACGTTTATATTTTGCTTGGCATGCTTGCGAGTCGGGTTGTCTGCTGCACAGCCGGTTCCAGGCGAGGATCCCGTGTTGCTCAATCAAAGGATTCCGAGCAATATGTTCCCATTGAATACAGCAGTTCAATCGGTGCAGCCGAGCAACTCGGAAATCCCCGCGTGGATAGACGCAAAGTTGGCGCGTTTTCAAGCCAAAGCATTTGCGGCGGACACTGCCGGCGTTCTAACAGATCAAAACGTTATCACGACCACCGCGCAAGAGGGGGTCCGAAAAGTATGTACGCAAGACATTGGTAGTAACAGTACAACCACTGCTAGCGGTGCATTCAATCGTTATGGCCCCAAGCCCGAAGCACAGATCGTGGTTTTGCGCGGCGATTTGGTCAATATCTGCCGCTGAGTCGGCCCTTGCTCAAAGGTTTCATCATGTCGTTCATTTCTCACGCTACTCAATACCGGGTAGCCAAGATTTTTCATGCGCGCTTACTCTGTTGTGTTGGGGTCTTATTGTTGTCTGCATGTAGCACACCCATGGATGCACGCAAGGACGCTCTATTCCAGAGTTATGCCCCCTTATCTGATAGACCGAGTGTGAGGCCAGTGCGCGCTATGTCTAGCTTCTCGGATTCACTTCAGTGCATGGATCAACTGATGCGCGAGGCACAGGTGTCAACAACCTTGATCACAAGTAAACAAATTCCAGATTTTTCTACTCGTGCGCCAGTTGCGACGAAAGAAATGATTGTCACGGCTCTCTTGCAGATGTCTAGAGTAAGTAATGTGTTTCGCTATGTGGACTATGAGGTGGATTTGGTAAGGCAAGACACGGTGCAGAATTTGACTAATATTTTGCTAAATAACAACCAGGTTCAACTACAACGACCTTCTCTGTATTTTTCAGGGGCAATTTCTTACGTAGATCAAAATGTGCTCAACAACCGAGGTAACTTTGGCACGTCGGCTAGCCGCTTCGAAACAGGCTATAGCAAAAATAGAAATGCCACGGTTGTTGCCTTAGAGTTGCATTTGGGTGACTTTCGCACCCGCACACTGATACCCGGCATGGACTCAGCGAATGAAGTCATCATCGGCAACGGAGGCGAAGGCTTGGATTTGGCAGGACGTATTGGTGAATACGGTTGGCAGTTCAACGTTGGTAAAGACTACGCACAGGGCTCTGGCGCCGCTGTCCGTACACTCGTAGAACTTGCGGTGATTGAGTTGGCAGGTAAGTGGGCTCGTGTGCCGTATTGGCAATGTTTGACGATGGAGCAAACGCATCCGAATTTTCAGCGCCAGTTACGTGATTGGTACGATGAAGGCGCTGAAGGTGTGCACCAAGGATTGGTGAAGCAGTCTTTGATGTCAAAAGGCTATCTGAGCAAAACTTTACCGGCAGATGAAAATCCAACCGTCGTGCTTCGTGCCGCGATTGCAAGATTTCAAGCTGATCAAGGTATGGTGGTGACGGGCGTTGTTGATTTTTCAACATATGAGCGTGCTTTGCGGGATTTTGTATCCTTGGATGAAAAGGGAAACTTGGTACGGTACGGTTGGCGTTCTACCCAGCCAGATCCGATATCCATGGCTTGGAATGATTCGATCCCATTGCCAAGCTCTCGCAAAGCTTTTGGCATGCCATCTGCATCTCGTACCTTAAATCTTCAAATTGAAAACGTGATGAATGGACGCACCCAATTTGAAGTTGGCGAGCAAGTATTTATTTCGGCTACCGTTTCGCGAAATGCCTATGTTGCTTGCTATTTGTCCAACGCTTCAGGGTCCGTGATTCGCTTATTACCCAATACGATGGCACGTGCGTATGTGTCAGCAAACCAAGCAATTCGTTTGCCGGATTGGATGACGCCCAATCCGGGCTATGTGATTGAAACAGCAGGTCCAGGAACCGAGGCGGTGATGTGCGTGGCGACGGATGATGATGTGAGTGCGCAGCTGGAATCCGTTTTGAGTATGCCGCCATTTACACCGTTGCCTGGAATCGTGGGTTTGAAGGATGTCGTCAAAGGGTATGAGAAGGCGGTGGGGGGGCAATCGTTTTCACAAACCACGCTGGAGTGGAAGGTGTCCTCACGCCGACCATCCCAAGATGCACAGGTTAAGTCGCGATGAAGCGGTTTTTTCTGATCTGCGTCATGGGGGTGGCTGGTAGTTTGTACGGGCTGAACTCGGCGGAAGCGCGTTATGAGGACGACCTCAAACTGAGCCAAACCACACCCGACATGGTGCCACTTTTAGACTCTCTACGTGATACCAATGAGCCTGAAACTGTCGTGCTTAAACAGCATAAGCTTAGCGAGCAGGCTGTGCGCGAATTGGCGCATTTCAGGACAACAGCCCTCGCGCCACCGATGGACGACGCGCAACGCGCGGCAGCAGGCCAGTCTGCTTGGATGTTAGGTTTGTTGTATCTGCATGGTGCAGGCGTACCCGCTAACTCAGCCAAAGCTAAACAATGGTTTACCTTGGGAGTGCATTACGGTGAGCCAATGGCACGTGCAGGCTTGGCGTGGTGTGCCTATGAGGGTTGTCAGTCATCAGCCAATTGGGCTCAGGCGCAACATTGGACACAGCAATTGATGTTGGCCGATCCCGCTCGGGCGTATTACATGCAGTGGTTACTAGAGCGTCAATTACGACCTCTCAATCCCAATGCTAACGAGGGTGTACGAAGCCTTACCGCCGCTGAGCGTGACTTATTGGACCGAGCGGTGTCTGGAGGCAATGTGCACGCCATGATTGATCTGGGTATTTTGTACGCTCAGGTTCACGATTGGCGTCACGCTTTGGCATTGTTTGAAGATGCCGCTGCACAGTCAGACGTTGCCAACCAGAATGCAATTTGGGTGCGTCAACACATGCGAATGGAGAACCAAATACCAAGAAGCAGTTCTAAAGCTCAAGTTTCGTTAGCAAAGGCTGAAGCACTTTTTAGATTAGCACGCAAATACCATCGCGGCGATGGCATCTCTGTCAACTATGTGGAAGCGATTCGCTTGTATCGTCAGGCGGACTCGGCAGGTAGTCCTTCAGCACGCCGCATGCTGTCGTTGATTTATTCTAGAACTACGCCTGATGGCGCGCTAGATCCTAGCTGGATGCGTCAACTCAGTGGGGTCGATGTAGCCTCTTTGGTGCCGAAGCAGGAGAATACGTTGAGTATTTCTGCCTTGCGTAAAGAGCCGACCCCATTGATTGATTTGGTGCCGCGTAAATGGTTGCGAATGATGGATTAGCAGATATGGTGCGTTAGCGCACCTTATTTTTTACACATTTTGTAAAAAATCATGACTATTGAAACCATTAGGAGATTCTTGTGCATCAGATTAATCCCTACCTTCACTATTTGAAGCAAAGTCAGAAAACCAAGTTGCATCAGTCTTTTTTCGCAGGTCAGCCGATTTGTGAGAAATTGCTTGGTCTCATTGCGATCGAGACCGAGGCGGGTAAGCCCTATACCGTGTCAGAAATCATGCGATTGCAAAATCTGGGGAGCCCAGGAACAATTCACCGACGGCTGGAAATATTGCGACGTGCAGGCTTAGTTGATCAAGTTTTCAAAAATGGTGACCGACGTACAAAATATGTAGTCCCGACTATAGTTGCCAACAAACACTTTAAAAATATGGGGCTTGTCTTAGAGCAGGTTGTTTTTGATGCGTATAGTTGAGTTTCGTGTCAAAAATTGATCTGGTTGCAGTTTCTTGGGTTATGTCATATGTGTGAATTGCCCCCATTCGTCTGTGGGGCACTTCGTCGTTGCCTTCTGTTGAAGAGGTAGCTTGTTTCACTCGTATCCGTGAAGTGAGGCAACTTAAAAATCACAAGTTAAATTCAACGGGGCTAAGCTAGCAGTCACCCTGAAAACTATTTAGCTTTTGTCTGTGTTGGGTTGGTAAAAGAAAAAGGGCTTAGATTTCTCTAAGCCCTTGATTTCATTCGAGTTTTTGGCTCCTCAACCTGGGCTCGAACCAGGGACCTACGGATTAACAGTCCGGCGCTCTACCGACTGAGCTATTGAGGAATGACAAAAATTATAGCGCATTTTTAGGGTGTTTTTCAGAGATGAAAAACAACGCTTGCACGAAGTGTTCTTGGCGCGCCGGGATA
>JACCDS010369752.1_pt1 | contig 18439 bp, 11 predicted proteins | sample 7446441 | NCBI WGS metagenome assembly JACCDS01 (sample SAMN15323445, study PRJNA562643) | freshwater metagenome | isolation source: river surface water | place: USA:Blue River Watershed | collected 2017-08-17
ACATGAAAGGTGGGGTAGAAGAAGCCACTGCGATGGTAATGGACTTACGTGAAAACTATAAAATATTTTGCTCGATTGTAGTTTATCCTGTTATTCCTAAAGGGCATATTATTTACCGCTTAATTCCCACAGCAGCGCACACTGACGCTGATATCCAGGAAACATTAATTGCGTTTACTGAAACTAAAGCCAAGTTAGATGCTGGAGCTTATAAGGTAGAGGCAATTCCTGATATGGCAGAGAAAAAATAAATGAAAGGCATATAAAAAGGCCCGCTACAAAGTAGCGGGCCTTTTTAGTTATATACATTGCGGCTTTCTGCGCAACAACAATTATAAACTTTTGATTAGTTCGTTCGCAAAAGTTACATAGTCCGCATTTTTCCCAGTTGCAATGTCAATGCATTTTTGTGCACTTGCTTTAGCACTTACTTTATCGCCTAGTGCTTTTTCAATTCTTGCTTTTAAAAGTAACATCCAATATGCTTCTTTGTTACCCTCAACAGCTTTTGTAATGTTTACTAGCGCTTTGTTATAGTCTTTATCAAACTCATAATAAAAATTAGCAGCTGTGTTGTAAGTGTTTGCTTGCACTGCATCAGCAGCCAATGCTTTTTCTACTTGCGCACGAACGCGGTCTTTAATATTTGTACTGATAGGAAGGGCTACTTGTACACCAGCCCAAGCCATATGTAGTTCACATGTTTCTGCAGCGATGTTTTCAAACTGCATGGTAAAAGTTTCTGCAAAATTTGCAGCTTTTTGTGCTTTTACTTTTACGCGAACAACGTCTTCTGCTTCTTTATACCCGTCTGATCCCCAATTGTTAACACCTTTATTAATAATCACGTCCCAAATTTCTTTACCAGGGATTGCATAAATAACATAGGTGCCCGCTTCTAATTCGGTACCACCAATGGTAACTTTGTCTGTAAATTTAATTTTAGTTGCTGCATTAGCACCAAGGCGCCATAAGCTACCAAGAGGCGCTAATTCACTTTTTTCTTTTAATACCGTACGACCTTTAATGTTAGGACGAGAGTATGTTAATTCAATAGCACCCATACCAAAATCTTGGTTAATTTTTTGTGTAGTACTTGGTGCAGGCATTTTAATTTGAGCGCTTGCGAACATGGTTACAAAAGCAGCTGCAATGGTGAGTATTTTTTTCATAGGTAAAACTTTATGTTTTTAGTATAGCAAACCTAACACTATTTTTTAAATGCAGGATGAAACTGTTGAAGGGTATCCCTCAAAAAATCGCGGTTTAGGTGGGTGTAGATTTCGGTGGTGGTAATGCTTTCGTGACCTAGCATTTCTTGAACGGCCCTTAAATCGGCACCGCCCTCCACTAAATGGGTGGCAAAACTATGCCTAAAGGTATGTGGTGAAATCACTTTTGTGATGCCAGCAGTAAGTGCCAGGCTTTTGATTATATAAAATATCATCACCCGGCTTAATGCATTGCCGCGTCTGTTTAAAAACAAAATATCCTGGTTTTTCTCAGACACAGTCTGGTGTGATCTTACGGTGTCTTTGTAAATTTTTATGCATTTAATGGCGTCTGTTCCAATAGGCACCAGTCTCTCTTTATCGCCTTTACCAATAACTCTTATAAAACCAATGTCTAAATACAAACATGAAATTTTTAGCCCCACTAGTTCGCTGACACGTAGTCCACAACTGTACATGGTTTCTAAAATGGCTTTATTTCTAGTGCCCTCGGGGCTTGATAAATCAATGGCGCCAATAAGCTGTTCTATTTCTTCAAAGCTTAAAGTGTCGGGTAATTTTCGTCTGGTTTTTGGGGCTTCGAGTAGGGTAGATGGATCGATAGTAACCAATTGTTCTGTGAGTAGGTATTTATAAAAACTTCTAATGCCTGAAATAATTCGGGCCTGTGTTGTAGCGCCCATGCCAAGTTCTCCAATCCATTTTACAAATGCCTGTAAGTCTTTAAGGGTAAGGGCTGCAGGATTTTTTTCCTGATTCACTACTTGTAAATACTGTGTTAGTTTGGTAACGTCATGCAGGTAGGCTTCCACCGAGTGATCGCTCAAAGACTTCTCCAATCGTAAGTATGCTTTGTATCCTTTTTTATAGGCTTCCCACATCCGTTAATTTTTAATTCCGCAGTGTTTACCGGTTAATTTGGAAATGAAGGTAAGCTAACCGATATTGCGACACCAAATTTATTCAAAGTAAAGCAAAGAAATGCAGGTGAATCTTAAGTCGTTTAAGCAGAAAGCAAAAAAACACGAAAAATCTTTTAAAAGTTTCTTATCAAAAATTGGACGCAAGCCCCCTAAAGATTTAGATAAAAATGCACCCGCAATTGATGCCGAAGTTTGGAAAGAAGTGGACTGTTTGAGTTGTGCCAATTGTTGTAAAAGCATGAGCCCTACATTTACGGCTACCGATATTAAAAGAATTGCTGGACATTTTAATATTTCTCCCAAAGAGTTTAAAGCTACTTGGCTCGAGTATGATGCCAAAGATAATGACTGGGTGAATGTTTCACAGCCTTGTCAGTTTCTAAATTTGAGCACTAATATGTGTTCTATTTATGAGGTAAGACCCGCAGACTGTGCAGGTTTCCCACATCTCAAAAAGAAAAAGTTTGTTGAATACTTACACGTACACAAGCAAAATATATCATACTGCCCAGCCACATTTAAGATGGTTGAAAAAATGATGGAGCGCTATTAGGCTATCATCAAACTTGTCATGGAAATAGATCCGTAAATAGTTTTATCATTAAACAAACGAGCAGTTTCATTTTCTTCTTGAAGTCCAAGCGTATAAAGCAGCGGCAAAAAATGTTCTAGGGTTGGGACAGACATTTGCATATTTCTATCCCACAAATTTGGCTGGTATAAATGTTCGTGCGTATGATTGCTGATAGCGTTTTTTATTTGCGTATTAGCGATTTCTGCCCAATCAAAACCTGCGTTTGGAAGCTGCCAATTCATATTGCCTAAATTGTGTACCATATTGCCACTACCAATAATAAGCACACCTCTCGTTCTTAAAGCCTTTAATTCTTTGGCAAGTGTATAATGCTGTTTAGGTGTAAGTCTTGTGTCCAAACTCATTTCCAATACCGGAATTTTGGCAAGCGGATACATGTTTTTTAAAATGCTCCAGCTTCCATGATCAAGTCCCCAATTGTTGTCAAGTATAACATCTGTTTCCGTGACTAAATTTTTTGTAGCAGAAGCTAGTATTGGGCTTCCAGGTGCTTGGTAAATAGTATTGAATAGAGCAGGCGGGAATCCATAAAAATCATGAATTGTTTTTGGTGCTGCCGCTGCTGTAATATGTGTACCAACTGTTTCATAATGCGCTGATATGCATAAGATGGCTGATGGTGTAGGGATTTCCGTAGTAATATTTGCCCATCCTTTACTAAATTCATTTTGCTCGATGGCGTTAAGCGGGCTACCATGACCAATAAATAAAACGGGCATTGGTGCGGTTATAGGAAAATGACTACTTAATGTATCTAGGGCTTTTACATTCATGGTATTAATTTAGAAGTAAACATCCTCTATAAAATAGATTTTTGGATCATTATTTATCTCAAAGTTAATAGCTATCACATCAAACTGGATATTTTTATATTGAGGGTTTAGGTAATGATAATGGCAGGCAGCATTTTTTAAATGCCTCATTTTTTTTGCTGAAATATGCTGTTCGGGGTGTCCATATTGCAAGCTGGTTCTGGTTTTTACTTCCACAAAATGAAGGGTATTGCCAATTGTTGCAATGATGTCAAGCTCCCAGTGGTGATGCCTCCAATTGACGTCTAATATGGTATAGCCCAACCCCATTAGGTAGGAGGCTGCAAGTGTTTCCCCCTGTTTTCCTATTTGAAGGTTTTGAGAAGACATAGGATTAAAATTTCAGGGTTGTATAACATACGAAGGGATTTTTCGTTTCTATAAAAAAGGAATATGTCTTTTAATTATAGCGTTCATAAATTACACGGTACCGTTCAGCACTATAGCTGGGGTGGTACTACATTTTTGCCCAAGCTATTAAGTATTGAAAACCCTAATCATAAACCCTTTGCAGAGTATTGGTTGGGTATTCATGCTGGAGGGCCTTCAAGTATTGAGGTAAACCAGCAAGCTGTTTTACTTTCTGATGCCATTGCTACAGATCCAAAAGCAGCATTGTCTGAACCAGTTTATTCCCATTTTGGGGGTTTGCCATACCTTTTTAAAGTTTTGGATGTAAAAGACATGCTTTCTATTCAAGTGCATCCTACCAAAGAACATGCAAAAGTCGCATTTGAAAAGGAAGAAGCTGCAGGTATCGCATTAAATGCACCTAACCGAAATTATAAAGACACCAACCATAAACCAGAGATTATGCTGGCTATGAGTGAGTTCTGGCTGTTACATGGATTTAAATCTGAAGCTAAAATACTAGAAACGTTAGAAAATATAGCAGAATTTCAGGTATTAGTACCCTTGTACAAATCTGAGGGATTAAAGGGTTTGTATCAGTTTTTGATGGAAATGGAGCAGGCGCAGGTGGATAGCCTTTTAAGCCCAGTAGTTAAAAGAGCCCTTCGGAACAAACAAGAACGTAAAGTGGACAGAAACGCCCCAGATTGGTGGGTGGCTAAATTGTATGAAAATGCAGCAGGTATTTTACCTATAGACAAAGGCGTTTTTTCGATCTACCTATTTAATATTGTTTGTGTGATGCCAGGGCAGGGGATATTTCAGGACGCTGGCGTACCACATGCCTATTTGGAGGGACAAAATGTGGAGTTAATGGCCAATAGCGACAATGTTTTAAGGGGTGGTCTTACGCCAAAGCATATCGATGTTGAAGAGCTTATTCATAATATAAAGTTTGAATCTATTGACCCTGTCATAATAGAAGGCACCAAGCCTTGCATGGGCGAAAGCGTTTATCCAGCGCCGGTTCAAGATTTTGGTATCGCATCCATTACCCTTGATGGCTCTAATTCCTACAGTTATGAAGCTGAAAGTATGGATATGTTTTTGGTTGTGGAGGGTGGTTGTGTTGTAAACAACCAGATGACCATTAAAACAGGTGAGGCTTTTGTTGTTTTTCCTGGTAATAAGTTAAACATACATGCCTCTGGTAAAACCCTTATTTATAGAGCATTTGTGCCTTCTTTGGCAGCTTATTCACAACATGAGGAAAATTGATAGTAGTAAGAGTGTTGCGAAGTACCTATTTTTGTTTTGAAACATTAAATACATGAAAATTTCTAGATCTATAATCGTTGCTTCAGTACTCACAATTGTAGCAAGTGCACTTTACAGAATCATGCCTAACAGACCCATGGGTTTTGCACCTCAAATTGCCATTGCATTATTTAGTGGAGCACTATGTGTGAAAAATAAAAAGTGGGCTTTTGCAATGCCACTAGTATCTATGTTTATTTCAGATTTATTTTTTGAAGTATTGTACATGAACCACATGACAGACTATCAAGGTTTTTACAGTGGACAGTGGCTTAACTATATTTTAATTGCTGGTCTAGCAGCTTTCGGATTTTTAATTCAAACAAAAAAAATTGCATCTATGAGCCTTGCTTTTTTAGCAGGCCCTACTGCTTATTTTATTCTATCAAATTTTTCTGTGTGGGCTTTTGGTGGAGGATGGAATAGACCTAAAACATTTACTGGTTTAATGCAGTGTTATGTAGATGGTGTTCCATTTTACGCGAATAGCATGATCGCTACATTTATTTTTGGAGCAGTGTTGTTTGGTGCATATAGCTTGCTTGTGAATAGAAAGGCTGCTACTGTATAGTTATTTTTTAAAAGATACTTCTAGCGTAACTTTTACTGCTATTTTAACTTTTGAAACATTTTTTAGCCCCCAATAAAATTGGTTCAAATGTCTACAGCCGGTTCAATTTATTCCTACTTATTTTTTTCAATGGTTGTATTTGCAATCATTGTTTTTCTTGATGTTCTTTTTACTGTTAAAAGACCCATCATTTTAAAAATCTTTTTTTTACTTCTTACTTCAAGTGTTGGGTTATTTAGCTTTCTAATATGGTTAAACCACTTGAATGAATATATACTTTTGTTTTTTCCAGCCCTAAAATTTTTGATATGGTCCTCTATGGCTCTTATTCTTTCACATTTATATGTTGGAAAAGATAAGCGGTGGATTTATTTATTGCTTGCTGGTGCTGCAATGGTTTTGACTATATCAATTTATCGCGTTTATGTTTATGTAGTTACGCCTGAGTTTATAAGTAAGGTATCTACAATGGATCCCGTTATGATGTTTACTCAAAAATTTAGTTTTAAAGTAAACTTGATTCCAAGGTTGATATTATTAGCCTTATTTACTACCATCAATATGCGAATCATTTATTTGATTTTCAAAAAATCGTCTGAAGGAAATTATTATTATGACAAAGTAAAAACTTGGACAAAAGCCTTTGTTGCTCTAGAATTTTTTAGTATATCAGTATTTGGTATTATGAATTCTGTTTTAGTATCGTTTGAATTTGGTAATGCTATGCTAGTCGTTTTGGGGTATTTAATTTTGTTTATTGTGTTTTACCGTCCAAGGTTTATCAATAAACAAACTGTAAAACTGGCTATATCCAGCTCTTTTATTAAAGAAAAAAATAATACAATATCAGATGCAAATTTTTATACTCCTTTTTTTATCAAACAATATTATTTAAATGAAGATGCAACGCTCGAACAATTTTGTACTCAAAATGGTATCGAGTATAACGACTCTTTACAAGATCATTGTATAAAAAAATACAATATGAGTTTTAGTAACCTAGTTAACAAATCTAGGGTGGACTATTTTATAGAACTGGTTAAATCTCCAAAGTTTAAACATTATTCGATCGATGCATTAGCAAAAGAAGCAGGTTTTAACTCTCGTCATCACCTCTATAAGCCTTTTAAAAAGTTCCATGGAGGAACACCTTCTGATTTTATTAACTCTATAAATAATTGATAATCAAGTTAACATAAATTTTTACCTCATTATATGTAGAGTTACCTCTATAATTTGTAATACAACACAATACGCATCAAATTGTGTCTCAAATTTATTGAGATACAATTATGAAGCAATTTAATTACATCTTCAGAAAGGGCCTGATCCTTTCATTGTTCATTGTTTTGTTTGCAAGCTGCACTAAGGAAGAATCTGTTTCTCCTTTAACCCAAAACAAGATTTATTTAACTGGCACGGGCAGTACACCCACCAAGTGGTATTTAACAAGCTACGTATCTACGGCTACGGTGCTACCGTTAAACTATGCGCAAAAGCGTTACTACAAAACCTTTGGAGCCAATAACCTTTACAAAGACAGCGATGGATTTGTAGGTTCATGGGATATGCCGTCAACGGAGCAGCTTATTGAGCGCTACGTTAACTTTCCATCAGGCACACCTGCTTCGCAGTCTTATAAGATTGTTTCAATTACAGCTACTAATCTCATCATTTTACACGATTATAATGGCACACCAATCACAGCGGTTTACACTGCGGGTAATTAGTTTTGTATTTGTGCTACTTTGCTGTAAAGGCCTAAGTGCACAAAACGTTAATCCTATCAGCACTGTATTTAGTATTGGTGCTGTTGGTAGTACTGGATCTGCCACGCCTAGTTTTTCTGGCCCGGTGGTCATTGATGCTGCTGCTTGTATTAAACTATCTAGTGGGCTTGGCACGTATAATGCTACAACCGCTGGACTTTTTGTTAGCAGTTGCATCGTTCCGGCATTTTCAAATACTCCTTTAAAGCTCATTTGTTATCCTAACCCTGTAACCACAACGTTATGGGTTAAAACGGCTGAGCCTGTTGTAGAGACATCTGCCACAGTAAGTCTTGCACTTGTTGGCGCAGACGGTAAAACAGTAGGAGCATACAACACAAGTGTAGCACAACTAAGTGCAGGATATGCCATCAATGTTGCAAATAAAGCAGCAGGTGTATACTATATCCGCTACAAATCTATCACCCAAACAGGTGAACTAAAATTCATTAAAGTTAATTAAGCAATACCCACTAATGACAAAGTTTATGTTAAAGAAATTTATTCAAACAGCGTTACTACTTGTTGTATTAAGTACAACCGCAACCACGTATGCCCAAATTGGTCAATCTCCAGAAGGGATACAGTTCCAAGCCTTAGCCACCGATGCTAATGGACACCCTGCCGCTGGTAGAGTGATCTATGTTAAAGATGCCATTGTTGCTAAAACGCCTACAGGTACTATTGTGTACTCAGAAACATTTAAAGTAACTGCGTCATCTGCTGGTATATTTACCATCGTACTTGGTAAAGGAACTTACGCAAGTGGTGTGAGCAGTATTGCAAATATTGACTGGGCAAACGGACCTTTCTTTTTAAACCTTAAAATAGCAGTAGAGCCAACCGTACCTACTGCAAGTTGGAATGTTAACAACGAATACGTAGACTTAGGTACTTCACAGTTTTGGAGTGTACCGTATGCACTGTATGCAGGTAATGTAAAAGGTGCTGATGGAAAACTAAACACATCAGATACTGCAGCTATGCTTAAACCATATTTTACCTCGATTAACTTAAAAGCAAATATCGAATCACCAACCTTTACAGGAACGGTATCTGGTATCACCAAAGCCATGGTAGGCCTTGGTAACGTAGACAACACAGCTGATGTAAATAAGCCAGTATCAACAGCTACACAAGCTGCGCTTGATTTAAAAGCAAACGCAACAGATGTTACTACCGCGCTTGCATTAAAAGCAAATGCTGCTGATGTTACTACGGCGCTTGCATTAAAAGCAAATGCTGCTGATGTTACTACGGCGCTTGCATTAAAAGCAAACGCTGCTGATGTTACAACTGCACTTGATTTAAAAGTTGATAAAGTATCTGGCAAAGCGTTGTCAACAAACGACTTTACGACTGCAGAAAAAACAAAACTTGCAGCTATAACTGGAACAAATACAGGTGATCAGGATTTATCTGCACTTGCTGTAGCAGTAGATGTAAATGCTGCACTTGCATTAAAAGAAATACTTGCCAATAAAAGTAATAGTGTTTCAGCGGATGGGGCTTCAATTATAAAATACCCTTCTGTAAAGTCTGTTAAAGACTATGTGGATTCAATAATCGCAGCAATTCCTGCGCCAAGACCAACTGCTTTAGCAACCGATGAATTTACAGCAAGTGCGGGCCAAACCTCTTTTACGCTAAATCATATTCCTGCAAGTAAAGTTAGCATGTTTGTTAATGGGATTCGTATTCCAAATGCAGCTTATAGCTTTTCAGGAACTGCATTAACATTTGATGCGAATAACAATGGTTCACACAGTTTAGTGGCTGGAGATCGTGTACAATTTGACTACAGTTATTTAGATAACTAGTATTCGATATCTGCACAGACAACTTATCATTTCAATGAATTTATTTTAGATGAGACATATCATTAGAATTTTTATATTACTTATATTAAGTGCAACTACGTATGCCCAAAATAATTATTATTGGGTAGGAGGTACAGGTAACTGGTCTGATGTTTCAACCCATTGGGCTACAACTTCTGGAGGTAATGTTTTCCATTCTGTATTGCCGAGGACTACAGATAATGTAATTTTTGATGCCAACTCATTTAGTGCATCAAATCAAATTTTGACCATCAATGTTAAGGCGGAGTGTAATAATATGAATTGGACAGGTGTTACAAATACACCAAAACTTCGTGTAAATAATAGTTGGAATGATGGCTTAAATATATACGGGTCTCTCACATTTGTAACAGGAATGACTACAGAATTTAGTGTTCCTACATATTTTAGATCTACCGCAAGCGGTAAGACAATTACTATGGCAGGTAAGCGTATAATGTGGGCTTATTTTGAAGGTATTGGAGGTGAGTGGACTTTTCAAGATGATTTTTATGCTGGAGAAGGTGTGTTTTTAAATAATGGAACATTAGTTACAAACAACAAAGCCTTTGCCGCTTATTATTTTAGTTCTAATAATAATAATGTAAGAACTTTAAACCTTGGGTCTTCTGCTGTTACGTTATGGTATGGACAGCCATGGGATATTCGAGGAAACAACCTTACGTATATTTCTAATGGTGCAAACTTCACTTGTACAAATGGAACATTTTATGGCGGAAATTATAATTATAACGATATAAGTTTTAGTGAAAACGGTACAATTGAAACTAATAATGGAACGACGTTTAATAATGTAGTGTTTACAAAAGACGGAACAGTCAATGGGAACCATACATTCAATAATCTTACTTTTGGTAAAAATGCCACGATTAATGGAACAAATACTATCTCTAATTTAACTTTTGGTGCAGGTTCAACTAATACACTAGCGGCTTCTACAACTCAAACAGTAACTGGTAATTTAGTAACATCAAGTTCTTGTGTTGCATTCACTACGATTTCATCTAGTAGCAGTTCTGTTCCAGCAACAATTAGCAAAGCATCAGGGTCTGTATCTTTAAACTATGCAAGTATTAATAACATTACAGCAACTGGTGGCGCAAGCTTTTCTGTTAACAATGCATTGAATTCTGGAACTAATGCTGGTTGGTCAGTTACTCCAGCTGTTGGAAGAAATTTATATTGGATTGGTGGTACTGGTAATTGGGGTGATGGAGCACATTGGTCATTGTCAAGTGGTGGAGCCGCTGTAAATTGTATACCAATTTCCTTGGATAATGTATTTTTTGATGCAAATTCTTTCACAGCTGCTGGACAAATTGTGACTGTCAATGTCAAGGCAAGTTGCAATAATATGGATTGGACTGGCGCAACCAATACACCAAAATTTCGGGTTAATAACTCATTTAATGACGGCTTAAACATATATAGCTCCCTCACTTTCATTGAAGACATGACTACAGAATTTAGTGTACCAACTTATTTTAGGTCTACTGCTACTGGGAAAACAATTACAATGTCCGGAAAGCGTATTATGTGGGCTTATTTTGAAGGTGTAGGAGGGGGTTGGACTTTCCAAGATGATTTTTATGCTGGAGAAGGTGTGTTTCTAAATAATGGTACTTTAAATACAAACAATAAAGCGTTTAGTGCTTATTATTTTAATTCGAATAATAATAACGTAAGAACACTAAACATTGGTTCATCTTTGGTTACTTTATGGTATGGACAACCTTGGGATATTCGTGGAACAAACCTTACGTATATTTCTAATGGAGCAAATTTTAGTTGTAGAGATGGTGGCTTTTATGGCGGTAACTACAATTATAATAATATTTCATTTACTGAAAATGGAAGTATTTATACCGACAATGGAACGACTTTCAATAATGTCATTTTCGAAAGGGATGGCGCCATTTATGGTAATCATACATTCAATAGCGTAACATTTGGAAGGCATGCTAATATCTATGGAAGCAATACATTTGGTAGCTTAACACTAGGCGGGAGCGCAAATACAAATTTAGAAGGTGGTACAACACAAACAATTACTGGGTCATTTATTTCTAGTAGTTCTTGTACTGGTATTTCAAATATTGCTTCAACCAATAGCACTCCAGCTATTATTAGTAAAGCAGCTGGGAACGTTGCTTTAAGTTATGTAACATTAAATAATATTACTGGTGCTGGCGGTGCAACATTTACGGCAACATTTGCTCAATCTTTTGGTACAAATGCAGGATGGACTATCACTGGGTCTGCACCTAGGAATTTATATTGGATTGGCGGTACTGGAAATTGGGGAGATGGATCTCACTGGTCATTAACAAGTGGAGGTCCAGCAATTAACTGTATACCTAACTCACTAGATAATGTATTCTTTGATGCAAATTCATTTAACGCTTTAGGTCAAATTGTTACTGTTAATGTTAAAGGTGACTGTAATAATATGGACTGGACAGGTGTAAAATTTGTTCCTAAGTTACGCGTAAACAATTCGTGGAATGATGGCTTAAATATTTATGGTTCACTAAAGTTTACGGCGGGTATGACCACAGAATTTAGTGTACCAACATTTTTTAGAGCCACAGCTACTGGTAAAACAATTACCATGGCTAATCAGCGTATTATGTGGGGTTACTTTGAAGGTGTTGGAGGAGGATGGACCCTACAAGATGATTTTTATGCAGGCGAAGGTGTATTTCTAAACAACGGTGTTTTAAATACAAATAATAAAGCGTTTACTGTTTATTATTTTTCTTCAAATAATAACAATGTTAGAACTCTAAACATAGGTTCTTCAAAAGTAACATTGTGGTATGGTCAACCCTGGGATATTAGAGGAGCCAATCTTACATATATTTCAAACGGTGCAAAATTTAGTTGTAGCGGTGGAGCATTTTATGGTGGAAATTACAATTACAACGACATTAGCTTTACTGAAAACGCTCAAATCATTGGCGATAATGGAACCACATTCCATGATATTATTTTTGCTAAAGAAGGTACTTTATACGGCAATCATACTTACAACAATGTTTCATTTGGTAAAAACGCAACAATTAATGGCAATAACACCTTTAATGACCTTGTATTTTTCCCAGGTACAACAAATACTTTTGAAGCAAATGCTACTCAAATTATCAATGGCGAAATGATTGCTGTAGGTACAGGAAGTTTCCCAATCATATTAAGGTCTAATGGTGGAACAGCTGCTACACTTTCTAAAGCTTCTGGAACAGTATGTATGGATTTTGTAAAAATCCAAAATTTAACGGGTACTGGTGGCGCTACATTTAATGGTGGTGTTTTAACACATAGTGAAAATTTAGGTGGCAATACTGGTATTGTTTTTACAGGTGGATGTACGCTTCCTCTCTCGCCACTTGCAGTATTAAGTTCTACACTGGCGCCAACCGCTATTTGTGGGTCAAATACATTTAGTTATACAGCAACAAGCTTAAGTCCCAATACTACTTATACATGGACAAGACCATCGGTTAATGGAATATCAAATATTACAAAATCAGGTGTTGGAGCAACTATTAATGAGGTTTTAATTAACACCACTTCTGCTCCAATTACAGTCACATATCAAATTACATTAACTTCTAGAGGCGTTCCAAATACCCAAAATATAAACATACTTGTGAGAGAAGCAGCTGTTGTTACAGGTGTTTCAAGTATCTATAATGGTTTAACAACAACCTATACAGGTTCAGGTACTCCTGCTTCAAGTTTAGTTTGGCAATCTAGTGATCCAAATAAAGCAACAATTGATGCTAGTGGAGTATTAACTGCATTGAATAAAGGGTACACGAATGTCCTTTATACTGACAGTCGAGGTTGTATTGGTGTCAAGAAAGTATTAGTAGTTGTAGAAAATGCGATGGATAAAGTTGATTTACCTTCAACAAACTCTGCTGCTGCTTATTCACTTCGTTTGCTAAGTTCTACTTATTCAGGACCAGCGATTCAGGTTAGAAGAAGTAATGACGACGCAACGATGGATATTGGGTTTACTAATTCTGGCAATTTAGATGAAGCTGCTTTATTGAACTTTGTTGGTTACAATACTGGTTATGTTTCAATTTGGTATGATCAAAGTGGTTTCGGAAGAGATGCTGAACAGGCTGATGTTAATCAACAGCCTCGTATTGTTGATGTTGGCGTGATTGAAATAAAAAATGGCAAACCAACAATTTATTTCGATAGTAAAAATTTAATTACTGCACCATTCCGAGGATATAATGCAGGCTTCATGCTTAATATAGTTGGAGGTGTAAAAGTAAATACAGGAGGTGTTACTTTTGGCGCAAAAACAAATAACAATATCGCTCATCCAATAGATTATTATGATAATAATTTTATGGTTGGATCTGGAAATAATTATGCTAACTGGAATCCAGTAGTTGGTATAAATGAAGCTGCTGGTTTTTCTCAATGGACATATGCTGGAAGTCCTTCAACAGTTTTTGCATATAGAAATGGTACAGTAAATCTTGCACCACAAACACCAAACTCTTATGGTGATCGAGTTTCTTCATTAACTCTTGCTACTAGGGAAGACAGAGGTACACGTTTGAATGGATGGATGTCTGAATATGTTACTTTTTCAAGCCCATTAGGTGTTGTTAATAGGGAAAATATTGAATTAAATCAGGGAAATTATTATAGTATTAATGTAACATCTTCTCGTACAACATTTACTGTACATCCTAGCACAAGTTCACAAACTATTTGTACTGGAGGATTTGCTGAGCCGTTGACTGCGACAGCAACAGGTTTGAATATCTCATATCAATGGTATCAAAATACAACAGCTTCAAATTCTGGAGGTACAGTTATTGAAGGGGCAAACGGATCTAGTTATACACCAGTGATTACTACTGCGGGAACTAAGTTTTATTACGTTGTTGCAACAGGGACAAATGGAATACAAACAAGTAATGTATCTGGAGCAATAATTACAACATCAGTGCAGGCTGCTACAATTTCTGTGCAACCTTCGGCTGCAACTCAAATAGCTTGTAATCCAAGTCTAGTAACACCTTTACAAATTACTGCTTCAGGAACTGGTCTAACATATCAATGGTACCAAAACTCAAATAATAATTATGTAGGTGGATCTCTAATTACAGGGGCTACATCAGCAGCTTTTACACCAACATCATCAGAGACAAAATACTATTATGTTATTGTTACAAATAGCGCAGGTTGTAAATCATTAAGTGCATTATCTGGCGCAGTTAATGTATCCCCATCTGTAACTAATACGCCTTCGACATTTGGCAATGCTCTTAAGTTTGACGGAGTTAATGATCATATTGTCGTTTCTAATAACATTGCGGGAACTAATAATTTTTCATTAAATTTCTTAATTAATCCAGCTGTAACTTCAAATAACAAAGTATTTTCCTCCTCAAATTTAGAAATTTGTGTATGTAATAATATGATTGAAGTTTGGACGCCTGGTGGCTCTGGATCTGGTGGAACAATATCTGCAAATCAATGGAAAAAAGTAACACTGGTTTATAATAATCCTGTAGTTAGTGTTTACATTGATGGAGTTTTCTCATTTACATTTAATTCTACATCTATTGCCAATAGTTTAAACTCATTCAGGATCGGAAAACAATCTAGTTCTGATTGTTGTTATTTTTCTGGATCAATTGATGAAATGAGCTTCTGGAGTAAAACCTTCAACTCATATGAAATTCAATCTATTGGTACAGCACCTTTAAATGGTTCTGAATCTAATCTTTTAGCTTATTATAATTTCAATAGTGCATCGGGTTCAGTTTTAACTGATAACAGCGGCCAAGGTCATAACGGAACCCTAACTAATTTTGCTTTGTCTGGGACCAGTTCAAACTGGGTAAGTAATTCTTACACTGTATTACCTTACAGTGGCGCTAATTATTTATTAGATAGAGCGGGTATTAGTAAAACAGCTGCAGCAGCGTATTCATTGCGTAAATTGAGTAGTTGTTATGCAGGTTTTGCAATTCAAGTAAGAAGAAGTTCTGATAATGCAACACAAAATATTGGATTTACATCTGCTGGTGATTTAGACACAACAGCACTTAAAACATTTGTTGGTGTTAATGATGGTTTCATCACAAAATGGTATGATCAAAGTGGAAAAGGCAAAGATGGAGTTCAAGCCAATACTGGTAGTCAATTAAGAATTGTTAGCGCTGGTGTAATTGATATGTATGGAAATAGACCAGCAATTGCTGGTCTTGGTTCCCAACATATTGATTTACCAAACGGTACTGTACCTGTTGGCAATAGCAACTATACATTTACTTACGCCATAAATGTTACAGGTAATCCTGGTAATTTTGGAATCATTGGCTCTGGAGACTATGGTGCAGGAAATCGAGTAATTGCTATTAGAACCAATGGTAATAATCAAATGATTAATTATTGGTGGGCAAATGATTTATATACAGATGTTTCTGGATTAAGAGGTACTCTCAGAATTATGTCTCATACTTACAACAATGCTGTTGGGCGTAAGTTTTATGATGGTGGCGTATTTAAAAATGGTGACGGCTCTACTGGACTAAATAATACAGCCGCTAATAATACATTATTTAAAACTGTTGGTGGTGAATTTTTTGAAGGGAAAATTCCTGAAGTTATAATGTTTGACGAACTTCTTTCAGTGGCTGACAGAGAACAAGTTGAAAGTAATATGGCTGCATATTACAACTTATCAGTTAGCACTACAGGTACAAGAATAGCTCTGCAACCAAGTACTGAAAATCAGACATCATGTTTGGGAGGGAGTCCAAATCCACTTTATATTGTTGCAAATGGTAGTAATTTACGTTATCAGTGGTATAAAAATACCAATCCTACTACCGCAGGTGCTACTTTAATTAATGGTGCTACCCAATCATACTATAGCCCAATTGAAACCGTTGCCGGAGATTATTATTATTATGTTATTGTAACTGGATCTGATGCAACTATAACAAGTGGTTTGTCCGGTAAAATTTCAATTAATAATACGCAGGCACCAATTATTTCTACACAGCCAAATCCAGCAGATCAAATTATATGTACTGGAGCATCAGTTACACCATTAGAAGTTGTTGCCACTGGAACTGGCTTAACTTATCAGTGGTATAAATCTTTGGTATCACGCAATTTTAATGGTGATGCAATTGTTGGTGCTACTGCTTCTACATATTCGCCAGCTACCAATGTAAATGGTGCTAGTTATTACTATTATGTAGTAATATCAAATGCTAATGGTTGCTCTGTGAATAGTAATGTATCTGGCAACATTGCAGTTGGAACATTATTAGATAAGTCTGGTGCAACAATTAGCGCAGATTATGCTTATTCACTTAGACAGTTAAGCTCTTGTTACACTGGAAGTGCTATTCGAGTTCGAAGAAATTCTGATAACCAAGAAATAAATATTGGCTTTGATGCGAATGGTAATCTAGATACGACTGCATTAAAAATATTTGTTAACGCAAGTGGAAGTAATTCTGGAAATACAAGAACCGGGGTAAATAAATTTGCATCAGAAGTTACAACGACAAATGAACTTGTTAATATTTACGGCAAACTAGGGAACGGTGAGGGTGTTACTAAATATGGTGAGGCTTTTACAGTTTCTGCGCCACAACTTGGCGAAAACGCCTTTATAACCAAATGGTATGATCAATCAGGAAATAGTCGTGACTTAACACAGCAGCAAACATATTGGCAGCCTCAAATTACATTTGATGGTAACATGAAATATATTGGTGCGCGCCCAACAATTGATTTTGTAAATAGTAAAGGTGTATTCTTCAATAATTCACCACAAGTAAAATTAAATAGTGTAGTAGCTATTGTGCAATCTGAAAACGATAATTACAACAACTATCACGCAATCTTAGATGGAACCAATAGCAGATTAGGTGGCTTATTAGAAGCAGGAAATACCGTATTCCATGGTAATAGATATCCTGTTAGCCTTTGGAGAAACGGAACAAGCATAGCTACAAATAGTACTCTTAGTCCTGTAAAGCAACCAATAATATATTCGTACAATACCTATACCGATATGGTAAACGGACTTTGTATTGGTAACTATGATGGTGGCGGTGGCGGTGGCGCTGCATTAGAAGCAGAAGCCATAGGATTCTCTACGGAATTAGCTGCAAATCATAGATCTGCTATAGAAGCCAACATGGCAGTTTATTATGGTCTTTCTACAGGTATTATTTCACATCCTGACACAGCGGTACAAGTAAATTGTGTAGCTAGTACGCCTACCGCGTTAACTGTTGTAGCTAAAGGGTTACAATTAAGATATCAATGGTATAGTAATAACAACAAATCAAATGTTGGTGGTACACCAATTGCTGGCGAAACATCTGCTAGTTACGTTCCATCATCTACAACACCAGGTGTCAAGTATTACTATGTAGTAGTAAGTGGGTCTGCAGGACCAGATGTTACAAGTAATGTTTCGGGGGCTATAAATACAAATGCTTTATCTATAAATATCACATCTCAACCTTCTGGTGCAATACAATCAGTACCACAATGCGGAAATGCCAACCCATTAACTGTTGTTGCAACTGGAACAGATATTACTTATAAGTGGTATTACACATTAACAAATGGTAACACGGATGGTATTGAAATAACCGGAGCTACGACCAATTCATATATTCCTGATGTAGCAGGAGAATATTATTATTATGGAGTATTATCAAGTTTGGGTTGTAATTTAGCTACTAACGCATCTGGACTTACAACAATATTAACTAAACCATTAGATTTAGCTGGCATTCCAAATTCAGTGCAATCTGTGGTTGCATATTCTGTTAGAAAATTGAGTTCTTGCTATAATGGAAAAGCAATAAAAGTTAGACGTAGTTCTGATGATACACTTTTAGATATTGGATTCTTGCCAAGTGGTGTACTTGATACTACGGCATTATTAAATTTTGTTGGTACTGGTAATGCTTTTGTATATAAGTGGTATGAT
>JACCDS011900053.1_pt1 | contig 18438 bp, 15 predicted proteins | sample 7446441 | NCBI WGS metagenome assembly JACCDS01 (sample SAMN15323445, study PRJNA562643) | freshwater metagenome | isolation source: river surface water | place: USA:Blue River Watershed | collected 2017-08-17
AGCTCATGCTTGGTTAGAGCAGCGGACTCATAATCCGTTGGTGCCGTGTTCGACTCACGGGAGGCCCACCAATAAAATCAAAGGGTTACAGGTTATTCGCCTGTAACCCTTTTGTTTTTTCTTTTCCATGTAAGCCGATGACCCGATGAATTCGCTGAATCGGCCGGCTCGCATCGAGTAGGTTCCGGGTTCCCGGTATCACACACGTTCTTGCTTGCGAAGGCCCTAAGCATGAGTCGAGGTGCAGTTACTCCAAAAAGGCGGCGACGCCAAGTTTATTTCTGATATGAAATCTAGAGCGAATGAGGTAGAGATCTTCGCCGCTCAAGCGCACTGTGCCTGCGATTGAGATTAGAATAAAAAATATATCGAAAAGGAGATAATGATGAAAAAGACGATGTTTCTCATATCCATGGTGGTGGGCGGTTTTGTCGCCATGTCGCCTGCGTATTCTGAGCACAGTGAATATCACAAGGCCAAAGTCAACATCGCTGATCCTGATGAACACAATGCGAAACTGAACGAATGCGTCAAAACCGCGCTGGAACGACACCCCGGTGCAATCACGGAAGTGGAAGTCGAAGTCGAAGATGGCAAGACAATTATCGACGTGAATGTGCAGGGCAAAGACGGGAAAAATTGGGAAATCGAGTGTGATGCAACAACGGGTGAAGTGCTGGAAGACAAAGAGGATGCTGACTGATTCGTCTGCAGGCGCCTGATTTTTGAAAGCCGGCAACGACAGCCTCAACGGAGCTTACATCCAGTTCAGGCAATCTCTGCCGGCTATCTGCCAACCTGCTACCAACCAACCTCATCCCTCATGCTGATTCAACGCTGTCGCGACAAATTTTCCGCGAAGCGCAGCGGTAAACCCACGATAAGAAGCAGACTGACACGGCAAGCCATCGGCGTGATCAGGCGCCTACCAAACGACGCTTAGCGTTGAGCGTCCTTGCGATCAGTATTGTCCTCGGACCTGCCCTGATATCAGCTCATCCGCTGACCCGTTCGGGCTTTTCTGTTGACTTGCGATACTCGTAGCAAGACAATTGCACTTTTGGATCGGTAATAAATTTTAGATCCATTAAGCGCAGCCTTCCGGCAGCCCCTCCGCCAATCTGACATGCCCAGGTCTTTGCATTTTCCAAGAATCACCGCCTCGCTTTTGATGGTGGTTGTTCTGCTGCAGTTGATGCTGCCGCTGGCAACAATGCAAAGCGGTGCAGGCTCGGGAAATCGCTGGATCGAGATCTGTGCAAGCGCCGGCAGTCAGTGGGTTGCGTTGTCCGAGGACGGCGAATCACAATCATCGACACAAACCCATGCGGAACACCCTTGTGCTTTCTGTGTTGCCGATGAACCCCCCGAACGATTTGATACGTCCGCATGGTTGTCTCTCAAGGCCGAAGGCCATGATGAGGCCCGTCAATTAGTTGACCCCCCCAGGCGATTTGTCGGACACGCACGACGTGCCCGCGCTCCGCCTACCCACGCCTGATGGATTGCGGCCAAGTGGCCGCCAGAGGCTGACCTTTCTACCCGCGTTGACTCATCGCTCGATAAGCGAGGTATGTGCTCGACCTTACCCAATCATCAGGCGCCCGCGATAGCGGCGGGTGCATCGCATCTATGAAAAAATATCACCGTTTTTCCCGGCTGCTCGCCGTGCTGTCAGCCGCTTCCCTGCCGCTCGCCACACGTGCAGCGGATCCCAAATTACTCGATGAAGTCGTCGTAACGGCCACGGCGATGTCAGCGCCATTGCTTGTCGAAACCGATCCGACCATTCCCCGGCAACCATTGCCCGCCCATGATGGTGCCGACTATCTGAAGACCATTCCGGGCTTCTCGGTAATGCGCAAGGGCGGCACCGACGGCGAACCGATCTTTCGCGGCATGGCCGGTTCGCGTTTGAATATTCTGGTGGACGATCAGTCGCTCGCAGGTGCCTGCCCGAGTCGAATGGACGCACCGACTGCCTATATCTTCCCCGAGGCCTTTGACCGCATGACCGTCATCAAAGGCCCGCAAACCGTGCTTTATCCCAATATGGGATCAGCAGCCACGATTCGGTTTGACCGTGAGCCTAAGATCTATACCGGTCCGGCAGCCAGCTTTACCGCCAGTGTGCTGGGCGCAAGCTTCGGCCGTCATGACGAAATCATTCGCAGTGAATTCGGCAATGCCAACTATTACGTGCAGGCGAATGCCAACAATTCACAGTCCGGTGACTATGAAGATGGTAGCGGACGCGCTGTTCATTCGCGTTACCGGCGATGGAGTACGAATGCGGCGATCGGCCTGACGCCTGATCGTGATACCCGCTACGAACTATCGGCCACACGCAGCGATGGCTACGCTGCCTACGCCGATCGCATGATGGACGGTGCGCAGTTCAAGCGCGATAACGTCGTGCTCAGGGCAGAAAAGTCCAATCTGTCACCGTTGTTGCGCAAACTCAGCTTCCAGCTCGCGCATAACAGCATTGATCACATTATGGATAACTATTCACTGCGTCCGTCGCCGATGATGCGAATATCATCGCGGGTCGACATCACGTCGACGCAAGCACGTCTGACGGCCAATGTGGCATGGGCTACCGATTTGTCGGCCGAGGTGGGAGCCAATTGGTCCGAGTCGCAGCACGGGCGTGATCGCATGAGTAATGGTGTGGTGATTGACGATGCACGAATGCGGAACGTGGGCCTATTTGCTGAGCTGACGAAGACGTTCTCAGCGACGCTGAAATCGGTCAGCGGTTTGCGTATGGATCAGTGGGAAGTCAAGGACCAACGCAGTAGCAGCAGTACCGCAGGCCAGCAGCGCAATGAACTGACTTACGCCGGATTTACGCGGCTCGAACAGGCCCTTAACGATCGCACCGTTGGTTATGCCGGACTCGGTCATACACAACGATTCCCTGACTACTGGGAATTGATTTCAATGAGCAGCGCAAACGCACCGGTCGCCAATGCATCGGCGCTGCAAACAACCCGCTCCGAGAAAACGACGCAAATTGACGCGGGTCTGCTGTACCGAACTGAAAAAATGAATATCAGCGCGTCCGCGTTTTACAACCGGGTGAATGACTTCATTTTGATCAACTATAACCAGCTCGGCGCCGGTGTCATTGGCGTGGCGACGAACATCGATGCGCAGACCTATGGCGCAGAGCTTGCAGGTTCGTATCGCGTGAATGACTGGTTAAAATTAAACACAAGCATCGCCTATGTCCAGGGCAAGGATCTCACCAATGATCGGCCTCTTGCCCAGTTGCCTCCTTTGGAGGCGCGCTTTGGATTCACGGTAGACCACCAGCGATGGTCCGCTGGCGGCGTGCTGCGCCTTGTCGCACCCCAGGATCGCTTCAACACGGGCTTTGGCAATATCGCTGGCAAGGATCTGGGTCCGGCTGCCGGCTTCGGTACGGTGTCATTGAATGCAGGGTATCGGCCGACCAAGCAGAGCTTGGTTTTGTTCGGCGTAGATAATCTGTTCGACAAAAATTACGCGGAGTTCATCAGTCGTACTGGTATGACCTCGATTGCTGGATATATTCCAACCACGCGGGTGAATGAGCCGGGACGGGTGATCTGGATCAAGGCGAGTCTATCATTTGATTAACCGCAGGCTTGAGCGAGACACTGTGCTGTCTCGCTCAAGCCTCTTGATGCGCTTTGGTGTGCTATGAATGATCATTTGAGTTGCCAGCTTGGTCGACAGTTTTATCGTTTTAACGCAACGAGCGTGCTCAGTGCGATTGACGTTCTGACTTCATTGCCGGTGACTTTCAACGAAAGCCAAAATAATTGGCGAGCTTTTCAAGCTTACTTTGCCTGGGCGCGGTGTCGATTGCTGTCGCTTCATTCGCAGGCCCGATTTCCTGTAATGCGATCAGTAATTTTTTCACGGTCTTTGGATTGACCTCGGCATCTTGAACAGACTCGGGATCACGAGGAACACCCGCGGGCGTGTCCGTCGGCTCACCCCTGAACAACACCTTGAATTTCGTGAACGGTAGAAAAAGAATGTCTTTCTCATATGAAAAACTGCTGAAGGCCGCAATGTCACGTCCATTGCCGTTGACTTGCTGGTAGATGAACAGCGCCTGATCTTTACCATCCCACCAATCCGACTGAGTCATTTCTTCCAGCGATACCGTCGTCGACGTAAATGTCGGCAAGGTTACTTCGGCATTCTCAATAAACGTATCCAGATCCGCTTCGCCCATCGTCACATTACGTCCAAGGCATGTGAAATACATCGGATCGGTCTGCGCTGGTGGCAGCTTTTTAAGTCCCCTGGTCAACGCAGCGATCAGTTCGGCGAGATCCTTGTTTTTGATGCCGGCCCGCACCAGAGAGGCAGCATCCGACATATTTGCCTTGTCCAAAGGCAAGGATCGGAATTGATGGTTAATCGCAGCGTAATGGTCATCTCTGCTGTAGATATTGATCGCCGCTGCTTCTGCGTTCGTTAATTTATATTTTCCTGCCAGCTGCAAGGCTTCAGGCGACAGTTGTTCATGGATGATGCGTACCTCGCGCGTTCCAAATTTTATCTGCTTAGCATAAAGATTTAGATAAGTTGCCCAGCCGCTGAAATTGTTATTGGCGATCTTGTTATCGGCAGGAGTCGTTGCAATGGGCGAGGATTGGCTGGTCGCTGAATCAGGAGGCAGCGCTAGCAATGGTGATAGTGTCGGAGCGTCGATATGGTCAGCACTGTTTTTTCCATCGATCTTTGGGAAGTCTGAATGTTGGTCGGACACCATCGACGTCAGAGCGGATCCGTCGGGTAACTGCGGTAAGACGCCGAGCTTCAAAGGAGTGTGGATATTTTTTGCTGCGTTGGAATTGAGCTCATCATGAACATGCTGTTGAGCGAGGGACGTTGATACAGCGAGCCCTGATTGATTGGTTGCCGGTGTTCCTGCGGCATTACTGGTGTCACTGGTGGCCGAAATCAGTCCAGGCGAAATGTTGTTGGTGGGGTACATCGTGAGCTGGGCGAGAGATCCTCGGAATTCGCACTGGGCGGTCGTCGACCGACGGCCAAAGCGATGTGTTGTAACGGAGACGGCGCCGTGCAGGATTGACTTGATTTAACGAATATCGCCACGTTGGTGTGATGAGCGAACAATAAGTTCGAGCTGATGCGAGTTCTGAGATGCGTTGCTGTGACAGCTGTTCGACGTTCAGCGCGGGATTTTGCTGGACCTCAGTGCCAAGCTGGATCTGGCGCCCCTCTCGCGGAGGATCGAAATGCCACATGACAAAATTCATAAGCTCATTAAGGTCACGGAGGAGCCTACTTCGATAGAAGTGTCGATCGGTGACGAGGATGATTCCCATCTGGGCGACTTCATTGAGCGCAACAGAACCTTGGCGTCTTCTGACGTGGCATTGCATGCATCGACGTGTGGCGTCCTCAAACACAGCTGATGACAAGTGAAATAGCTCAGCAACTTTCGTTGTCAAAGTCAGGATGAGGGGATGACGACGAAGATGCGACCATGGCGTCGCCTTCCAACTGTTCGCGGCAGCCGCAAACGAGCGGCTATACAGTGCAGCTCCTATGCCAGTCGCACTGCGTGGACCTGGATTGCCCAGGAAAATCTGTTGGTTTTATTTGTGGCTCAATTCTCTAAACGAAAGGAGGCCACTGATTAACCGATGCAGGTCAACCTGTTTTGCGCTTGTCCTATTTGGCCTGAATTTCTTGTCAAAAGAGGCAGAAGAAGTATATTGCCAAAGTCGCATATTTGTAACTAAGATGCCTTGAAATTCGACGAGCAGAATGATGAAGAGAGTATTGGTAACCGGTGGTGCCGGCTATATCGGCGCACATACTTGCAAAAAATTATTCAACGCCGGTTATATTCCGGTTACCTACGACAATCTCTCCACGGGTCACAAGGAATTCGTCAAATGGGGTGACCTGATTGTCGGCGATCTGCAAGACACCGAAAAACTTACCAAAGTTCTTGAGCAGTATGAGCCTGTTGCGGTTATCCATTTTGCCGCTAGCGCCTATGTCGGCGAATCGGTTGAAAATCCCTTCAAATACTATCGCAACAATGTTGGAGGTACCCTGTCGCTCCTCGAGGCGATGACCAACGTCAAGCTGAGGCATCTGGTTTTTTCAAGTACTTGCGCAACCTACGGAATTCCCGACAAAGATTTGATTGACGAATCGACCATACAGACTCCGATCAATCCTTACGGAAGAAGTAAGTTGATGATTGAACATATCTTGCGCGACCTGTCGTCGAGTAATCAAATCAGTTATGTTGCATTGCGCTATTTCAATGCTGCAGGAGCGGACAGGGACTGCGAAATCGGGGAGTCGCATGATCCTGAAAATCACCTGATCCCGCTGGCGATCCGGTCTGCTTGGGGAGACTCCAATCTCAAGGTATTCGGAACGGATTTTGAAACGCCGGATGGCACGGCGGTTCGTGACTACATCCATGTCGATGATTTGGCGAATGGCCACATCTGTGCGCTCGAATATCTGATGTCCGGTGGGCAATCAGAGGTGATTAATCTTGGAACAGGACGCGGAACATCGGTCCGGGAAATCATCAAGTCGCTGCAGCAGATGGGTGTCAATGTGATTTATGAAAACGTTGGCCGCCGGGCTGGTGATCCGGCGCGTCTGGTGGCTGACAATTCAAAGGCGATTCGCTTGCTCAGCTGGCTGCCGAGTTCCTCGGGCATCAAAGAAATCCTGGAGAGTGCAGTTGCTTGGCATCAAAAGCAGAGGCACTAGGGCAGGAACCATTACCTCGATCATCATGGAAGCCCGGATGAGCTTGGGTATGTCCTTATGCGAATCTAGTCCAGACAACGAAAAGAAACAAAAGAGCATTCGGATGAATTCTGAAATCGAACTATCCATTGTGATGCCTTGCCTGAATGAGGCAGAAACGCTGGCAACATGTATTCGAAAGGCGAATCGCTATCTCGCCGATTCGGGCGTGGCCGGGGAAGTCGTCATTGCCGATAATGGATCAACGGACGGATCGCAGGACATCGCGCGCGCAGAAGGTGCAGTCGTCGCCAATATTCCCCGACGCGGTTACGGTGCCGCCTTGTTGGGCGGAATCGAAGCAGCGCAAGGCAAATTCATCATCATGGGCGATGCCGATGACTCTTATGATTTCACGCGCCTGGATCCATTCGTCAAGGGATTGCGCGGTGGTGCCGACCTCGTCATGGGAAATCGCTTCAAAGGTGGTATTGCCAAAGGAGCGATGCCATTCCTTCATAAATATCTGGGCAACCCGGTATTAAGCTGGCTTGGCAGACTGTTTTTCCGGATTCCGATCGGCGATTTCCATTGTGGCCTGAGAGGGTTCGACCGCAATCGGATCAGAGCACTCGGTTTACGCACTACCGGTATGGAATTCGCCTCAGAAATGATCGTCAGGGCGGCTCTGACGGGATATCGAATCGAGGAAGTACCTACCACGTTGCAGCCAGATGGCCGGAGCAGAGCCCCGCATCTTCGAACCTGGCGGGATGGCTGGCGTCACCTGACTTTCCTGCTGATGTATAGCCCGCGGTGGCTGTTTTTTTATCCTGGATTGGCGCTTTTGCTGATCGGTATTGTTGCCGGATCGGCCTTGTTGCCAAGCGCCCTAACGATAGGTGGTATCAGCTTTGATATCCATTCGTTCATCGTTACCTGCTTTCTTTTGATTGTCGGTATGCAGGCAATATCATTTGCCGCCATATCTAGGAAATTCGGGACGGCGCACGGATTGATGCCGGCCTCCAGAATTTCATCATTTCTCGATGCATTGACCCTTGAGCGTATCCTTATATTTGCGGCAGTAATATTCTCATTGGGAATGTATGGCTTGCTGGATTGCGTTTTGCAATGGGCTGCGGTCGACTTCGGACCGCTTAGTTATTCCAGCATCATAAGAAAGCTGATTTTATCGATGACGGCTATTGCGATAGGGGTGCAGCTTGCGTTCTCAGCTTTCCTGTTGTCGATCGTGCAGATACCGACCAAATAAAAGGCGCCTTGCTGGTAAGTTGTGCTTTCAACCTTTATAGCCCGTCCCGGTAGGCCTCCACTGGTGCTGCAAATCTGTTGCCGTACGTGGTTACTGTCTGCGGACAAGCGCTTTGCCATCGCCTTAACGAGACGGACTCTTAACGGTTGAAGAGTCGTCTGATACCGTTCTTTTAAAAACCCAATTTTTATAAACGACAAAGTTGAAAAAAATCATCATCCCGGTCGTGATGATTTGTGCAATCCATAAATAACTCGTGATCAACAAAATCGAATTCAGCAGCAGCCCATTGAGGAACATCTGAAGCAAAATAGAGATCACGAAGCGCACGACGGCGGGAAGCAACAGACGGTCTCCCGAGAATACAATTTTGTGTGCGCTCAGGAATCTCGTGAATGCGCCGGCCATAAATCCAATGCTGCTGGCACTGATTGCCGAAGAGGTCCAGTTAAGCGTTGCTGCCATTACGCCGTAGTGCACAGCCGTTGCCACGCAGCCGGTAATGACATGCAAAAACAGTTCCTTCTGCGTCGTGGACAAGACCATGGGCTTAGCTATGGCGTCGGTGGAAATGAATCTGTCAGCCCAGAGTTGGGTCAACTTTCAGTCCAGCTCGGCGCAGTAATCCGCTAATTGAAACTCGCAACACGCCAAAACCGTACTTAACTGAGCGTGAAAAATTTATCGAGCTGGCATCCTCAAAATATTTCGTCGGGCACGATATCTCGCCAATGGATATGCCTTTCAATATGAATTGACACAATATCTCGTTGTCAAATATAAAGTCGTCTGAGCAGCATTCGAAATCGACCGATTGCAGAGCCTTTCGCGAGTACGCCCGATACCCTGTGTGATATTCCGAGAGTTTGGCTCCGAGCAGTATATTTTCTAAAAAAGTCAGAATCCGATTGGCTATGTACTTCCACACCGGCATTCCTCCGCGCAAGGCGCCGCCCCCAATGATTCTTGAGCCGAGAACAACGTCATAGACCCCGGAATGGACCATGGCCGCCATGGCCGTCACGAGCCTCGGCTCATATTGATAATCGGGATGGACCATGACGATGATGTCGGCACCATCGGCAAGTGCTTCCCGATAGCAGGTTTTCTGGTTGCCTCCGTAACCGAGATTTTTTTCATGGACAATCACTTTGATGCCCAACTGCGTCGCGACCATGCTGGTGTTATCCGGACTCGCGTCGTCCACTAACAAGACGCTGTCGACGATATCGTGGGGCAAGTCACGCCAGGTCTGCTCGACGGTTTTGGCCGCCTTGAAGGCCGGCATGACGACAATAATGCGCTGGTTCATAACCATGGTGCCTATTCAGAGGTTTGATAGGGGCCAGCGATGCGGATCGAAGCGAGCATCATGTTGCAGCGCGTTCGTCGGCTTGCGGTTATTTAAGAAGGTATACATCGAATGTTTCATTGGTCGTTACCGGTCCGAATTCTGCGATCAGGCTCGCCGCCGACAGGAATTCGGCAATCTGCTTTTCGGACGCGGAAAATTTCCAGTTGTAGCCTTCCCTGATCACTTTACCTGCCGGGAGATCCTTTAGCCTGTGCGTGATGACAATTACCACTGGCAGATGGTTCGCCCGACGCAGTTGGCGGGCAACATTCAGGATTTCTCCCAAATCGGTTTCGAGTTTGCCAGATCTGGAAAAACGTACAAATCTCCCAAAGCGGCTCTCGCGAACAAAATATAAAGGATTGTCCGAATAATACGGCAGGGCTTCACCGATGAACTCCGGTTCTGGAACGACCAGTGCTCTTTTTAATTCAGGGCGTGAATTCAACAGCTGTCCCAGCTCAGCACTGCGGCTCTCCAGCGAAGTTCCCGCGAGTGCCCTGCCAAAAGCGATGACCCCGCTCATTAGCTGAAATTCCAGGTAAAACAGAAACGCGAAGATGCCGATGTAATGAAGAGCCCGCTGATATCGACTCCGCTGCAATTGCAAGGCGCTCGAGATCTCACCCCATGAGATCCAGGCAAGCGCCATGTAGAAGACGAACCAGACTAATGCGTGTCGGTACGAGCCAAGGGCGCCGATGCGCGAGAACAGCGATAGCAGTAACAGCCCGGCCAATGCTGCAATAAACGCCGCGCGGTTTGGCAGCAATATCAAGGTCATGCTGAAAAGCAGGGCCGAAATAAGCGGGCTTGGAAATGCCCAGTCCAGTAGCGCTCCTGGTGTGGTGCCACCCGGATTTATCAGTGCTTCGAAAGCGGCCGTAACAGGAGAGATTTCAGACCAATTGACTGCCGCTGCATCATTGAAAGTCGGCAGCATCGTTAGCGCGCAGAGCACCACGCCCACTGTTGCCAGCGAGGCGTTAACGAGGAAATTTTTCCATGGCGCCGCCCAGCGACGACCGGTGTCCTCGAACAGCTCCAGAAACCAGAACAGCAGGAAAGCGCCGACCATCATGGCGGCGATCACATTGGTATTGGCGAGCAGCAGTAGCAAAATACCCAGTAAAGGTCCGCGGTCACGCCAGGACCGATATAGGGCGGCAATCAGGAATAACAGCAATGCCGCGATTCCATAATTGCGCGCCATGACTGCGTACTCATAGAGAAAACAGTGACTGCCGACCAGCAAGAGCAAGACGAGCCTGGGAAAGGGCGAAAGGAAGACAAGCAACGCAACCGTTGCTGCGGCAACAAGAAACGCCACTCCGGGAAGCACTGTATAAGTATCAAAGACATCGTGCGCCCCGCGCAGGAGCAGGTACCAGAGCGCAGGATGTCCTTCGCCATGAAGCACGCTGAGCATGCCTTTGAGATCGTCGCCAGACAGCGCGATCGACAGGGCCCTGACCTCATCTCGCCACATTACATGAACGGAGGCCTGGTAAAGCACCAGGCTGGACCATACGAACAGGATGGCAATACCTTCCCAGAAAGTACGTCGTCCGTTCGATGCCAGAAGTTTTGAAAGAAGAGATCCGTCCATTGCAACTGATTTATCGGGAAATCCGGTTTTTACGCTTTGTTTTCGTGCTCATTGCCAGTATTCGACTACTAAAAACCAACATGCGAGCCTTTGCTGGTTGCGGTGCGATTTATGAGCTGCTGCAAACTATTACTCAAATGTCCAAATCGAAAAATCAGGGCAGGAATCGATCTGGTGCGCGTTCTCCCGATGAACGCCATGGTCGGATAAAATTTCCAAACTCCTAAAGATGCCATCAAGAACGCTCGTTTGTCCATGGGAAATGCGGGGTGGACAATGCGGAAGACGGGCTGGCTTACCCCGAAGTGCGATATCTGCGTTTCCATGCTGTCGCCCGGCCGGGTATGCCAATCGCGATGCGTGAATTACAGCACCGGTTATCACGCAGTGATGATGGTTCAGCCATTGACTTCATTGTCTATCCGCTGGAATGACGCAAGATCGTGCAAACGACCAGCGCGATCGAAAGGGCGTACACGCACTGGCGTAAGATCGTTAGGAATCGTAGTGATTTCCTTAGTCCGCACCGACGCCAGCAAATTGCCGTACCTGATCTTGCGCAACATCGAAAATGATTGGAATATGCCGGCTGTCAAATACCCGCACGCAGTCATTTAAAGCCTTTAACTGGCTTTGGCTTACCAAACCTCTGAACCTCCTTGAAACACTATTTTTTGCTGCTGCGTCATTTTCATCCAAGCCGTTTCTACGGCTTTTTTGCAGTGATTTTCGCGCTCACTTCGGTAGCACTCGGCCTACCGGTGGTGATCGAGTTTTTCCAAACCGGACTGGTGCCCCGCTTTCCGACCGCCATTCTGGCAAGCAGCGTTGGCCTGATTGCCGTCATTCTTTTTGTCCTGTTGATCCTGTTGGACATCTTGGCCAAGATACGGTTGGAGCAGCGCCAGCTGGTGTTGAGGAATGACAAATCATGAGCTGTCCGCGGCACGTTGAATTTGCCGCCGTAGCTGTGCCCGCCTTTGACCAGGCACACCCCATAGCCCATAGCCCATAGCCTACAGCCCACTAACCGCTAACCACACACCACCGACATCGTGCTCGAAAAACTGACTCCCCGGCGGGCCTTCCTGTTCTCTGCGTTCATCGTTGTGCTGGCTCTGTGCGTGCTGGTCGTGGATCAATGGTCCCAATTACAACGTGCGGAGTTTCCTAATCCGGATAGCTTCTACAAGCTCGTGCTGCTGCGCGAATACACGCCGGAAGCAGGCTTCCAGTACATGGCGCGCGACAATGCGCCGTTCGGGACTTATCAGCACTGGTCGGCGGTGCATTCGTGGACTGTGCTGCAGTTGTCCCATCTGCTGCAGGCGGTCGGATTTGCGCAAAATGGCGCGCTGGTCGCGGCCGGTTCGGCAACGACCGTGCTGTCATTCCTGGCGCTGGCGCTGCTGGTGGCGCGCGTCATCCTGACTCAGGGGAGTCCGCTTGCCGCGCTGGTTGCCGTGATTGCGCTGGTTTCATGCGGGCCGTTGCGCGGTTATGGCCAGCCCATTCAGATTACTCACCACGTCTTCATGCTGGTCCCTGTTGCGGCTGCCGCATTTTTCTTGTTTCCAACGGCGGCAACACGCCGGCGCTGGCACAGCGGGGCATTCCTGGCCGGCGCGCTGCTGGCACTGGCCTTGTGGATTTCCCCTGAGACCATGCTGCTGGTTGTCGTGATGCTGGCCATTCGTGCTGCACTACGGCTCCAGTACCCCGGCATTGAACCGCTGTGGCCGATCGCGGTGGGAATCTGCAGCACGCTCGTCATTGGGTGGCTGATCGATCCACCGCCGCCGACCTTTTCTGACTGGGCACTGGATCACCTCAGCCTCGCCTGGCTGAGCTTTGGCGGGATGCTGAGTGGCCTGCTGGTGCTCGCCGATCTGCTGGCGACATTGCGCTGGTCGTTGTGGCGACGGATCTCGGGCCTGAGTGGGGCGGCGATCGCCGCGGCCTTGCTCTGGCTGCTGATGGTGCCCGACGCGTTGCGAGGTCCAGCGGGATTGATCCCGCCCGAGCTGAAAACATTGTGGTGGAATCACATTCAGGAATTGATGCCGGTCTCATCCGCGTCGGAAGCGATCATTTTTGTGGGCATGCCGCTGGCGGCGGGCTTGCTGCTGGCCTTCACCGCTTACCGCCGTCGCGCGTTGTGGATGGCGGTGCTCGCACTGAGCACCCTGGTCTATGGCGCGCTGGCTGCGCAGCACACGCGCATGGGTGCCGCCGCCGGTTTGCTGGCCATGCTGAGTTACGGCGTCACGCTTGCTCAGCTCACGGCATTCCGCGAACCGCGTCAATTGCGCGGCAAGCCGCTGGCGTCGCTGGGCGCGGTGAGCCTGATCTTGCTGCCGTCCCTGCAGCTGCTGCTGGCTTATGTGCTGCTCGACGAACGAGCGGTCGAGATGAAGAAAAACGGCTTGTCCAGCCGCTGCAAGATTGCCGACATTGCGCCGGTGCTGAATGCGCTGCCGACAGGCACGGTACTCGCGCACATCAATGACGGCCCGGAATTGTTGTGGCGCACGCCGCATCGAACCATCGCAGGCAACTACCATCACAACGTCTCAGGTCTGCTGGACCATTTTCATCTGTGGCGCAGCATCGCGCCTGACGAGCATGCGCAACGTCTGGTCGCCCAGCGCAAGATCGACTACATCATCGGGTGCGATCTCGTTCCCGACGCACTCAGGCGCAATCAGGGACAGCCGACACTGGCAAGCCGCATCGCTGCCGGCGAGACGATCGACTGGCTACCCGTGCATCAGACCATTGGGCACTGGCGTTTGTACCGGACGCATCGCTAGCCACTCATCCATGGCGGCCAGCGCGAATACGGCGCTATGCTACCGGCCGCGGAGGTAATTTGCGCGCATTCACCGCATTCAGCAGCAGGCACGCGATCACAATGATCCGCAGTGCCAGCACGCCGCGCATCCAGTACGGCGGCTGGGCTGAGGTCAGCATGTACACGGTGAGGTAGTCCGCGACGAGGGAAATGGTCGCGATGCCGGCGATGGTCCAGGAGATGGTCACGAAGTGCCAGCGCCGCAGGTAACTGTACAGATAAATGCCAATCACGCCGCTGGCCGAGGCGATGCGCCAGTTAACGTACGCCGACAAGGTGGGTGCACGATTGCTCGCAATGTCGAAGGCGGCGAGTGCGATGTCACGGAAAAAGATCAGCCGGATCAGATAAGTGACCGCTATGCCAAACAGGAACAACATCCGCCACTTCATCCAGCGATCATAGGTCAACACCAGCGCAGGGCGCTCATCCGCCGACATCGCGCGCTCTGCAAGTGGCCGGGCGAGCCGATGCGATGATTTCCTGTCCGTGGGCTGACGCATTGATCGGATTCGTACGTAGATCGTTATTGAAAATCGATCTTAACTTTATATTGCCGTGGAGAAATAATTACCACAGATGACATAGGGGAAAGGCTGGCAACGCCGACAGCACTCATCGATGAGGCGGGCCCATACCTTGAGCATACAATTATTGTAACTACCAAAAAATACAATAGTTTTAATTATTTAAAGAATAATAATTGTAACCAATTTATGGCGATGCCATTCCGGCAATCATCCCGGCAGTCCTCTCGCCGATCTCATCTCGTTGACGACGATGGCGGCGGGGCGCTGGTGATGATCCGCCCCGAGGTCAGCCGTGGCTCTCGCCGGATTCCAGTGCCAGCCGGCGATATAGCGCGGCAATCATGTCGGACTGCGTGAGAATGCCGACCAGCCGGCCAGTCGCGTCGGTCACGGGAATGTGATGCCGCCCGGTTTGCGCGACTTCACGGACCAGCTCTGCCATCGGCGTGGACGGTCCGGCGGTACGGACCCGTACCGTCATCACATCGCTGACACGCCGGTCCTGCCAGCCGGCGGCGCCTTGCTCGATCGATGGCGCAGACCCGAGGTACCCGAACAAATCCGACAGGGTGACGATGCCGATCAGCCGTGAGCCTTCATCCACCACCGGCAGCGCCTTGATGCGATGCTCCTGCATCCGATGCCATGCGTCGGTGAGCGTCGCATTGGCGGACGTCGTCACGACATCGCGCGACATCACATCCTCACAGCGCAAGCCGACATGGCGACTGAAGGCATGGTCGATGGCGAGGTTGTACAGCCTGACCAGGTCGTCCTCGCCGACGTCGACGAAGGTGTCCATCGCACGGATCGCGCTGACCAGATCGTCATGCTGCAAGTCGGAGCGCAGCAGCGGTGCAGCGTCGCGGGTGCCATGGTCACCACGCGGCTCGGCCGCTGCACGATGGGGATAGCGCCGCCCCGGAATCAGGTTGTTGATGATCGCTGCGGACAGCAGCAGCAGCGTGACATTCGCCGCCACCAGGGCCAGCGTCTGCGATGCTGACGATGCATAGGTTTTCTGGTCGAGCACGATCAACAGCGCCAGCGCGCCACCCGGTGGATGGATGCAGTTCAGCCGGGCCATCAGCCACAGGCTCACCGCCACAGCCGCACCGGCGGCGATCCAGGCCGGGCCGAACAGCGCGGCGCTCACCAACCCGGCGCAGACGGAAAACAGATAGCCGCCAATCACCGGCCAGGGTTGCGCGACCGGGCTGTGCGACATGCCAAACAAAATGATGGCGCTCGCCCCCATCGGCGCCAGCAGCCAGTAATGCTGCGGGAAGGCGCCCAGCAGGCCGATCGTGATGCCGATGCCCAGCATCGCGGCCAATGCCGAATAGCGCCGCTCGCTGGCCGACGGACGCGGTGTATCGGCCAGCAGCGCGGCGCGCAGTCGTTGCAGTGGTGAGGTGCGGGTCGGGCGGCTCATCAGCGATCCGCGGCAGACGCCCGGCGAGACACACAGAGAATGCTTATAACTGGCAACATCGTTATCCATAAAAAAGCTTTCCACGACCGCAGTCGTGGAAAGCAGGGCCCCGGCAGGGGCAGCGATGAGGTGCAGTCCAACGCTCAGTGGCTGCGCTCGAAGCGGGTGAACAGCCGGTTGTTTTCGAGGTGAATGTGCTCCATCAGGTCATTCACCAGTTGCTCGATGCCGGCATACAGTGCGCGCCAGGTTGTGCAGGCGCCCGCCGGCGGTGTCGTATCCTGCGTCAAAGCCAGCAGCCGGGCGATCTGCTCGCCGTGGCCGTTGTGCTCCATGCGCATGACTGCAATCGGCCCGGCAGCGAAAGCCGCGCTTCCCTGCCGCAGCATCGGGAAGAGAATCGCTTCCTCCTTGCTCATTTGGTCGAGCAATTCGGCTTGCATGGTCTCCAGCAAGTCGACCAGACCGGCCGGACAGTCGGGACGATCGCCGTGAACTGCCTCCACGCGACGTGCCATCCTGATCAGTTCCGGCAGCTGCTGCCGGTGCACCTCGTGATAACGGGTCAGGATGTGATCGATCAGTGCATCCGGCGCATCCGCTTCGGGTGCCGCCGAACGACGATCCAGCGTCAGCAGCTCGGCCACGACGGTATCGGCGTTCAGGTCTTTCTGCGCGCAGGCCGCTGCCAGCGACACCTGACCACCGCAGCAGAAATCGAGTTTCAGGCGGCGGAATACGGCGGTGGATCCCGGCAGGTCGACCGCAATCTGGCCCAGCTGCCGGGCCTTGAGCACAGCGGCCGCTGGTGTATCGGTGGGATGGGTGACAGCAGTCATGCTGGGGCTGGCGCTGGCGATAACGTCAGTGGTGGCAAGGGTTTGTGACATGATCAACTCCCGGTGGCCTCAAAGGGTTTGCTAAAAACTTTGCTGAACAAGTTCGCTGAACAAGTTCGCTTCACAACTTCGCTTGAAGATTTGGCTTTAAAACTTCGCTTAAAACTTCGCTCAGAAAGTGCGCTTAAAAGATTCATTTAAGATGCATCTATTAGAGCATGAAATTTCCGTGCAAAAAGCCTGAGGGCCATCCTCCGGAAGAACTACTACCGACGCAGGATGCCCATGTTCAGCGCCGGCAAGTCATGGACAATACGCGCATGAAAAGCACCGCCTCCCTCTCTGCCAAGCTGATCCGTATCGGCGCTGCCTTGCTGCTGACCGCTCTGGTGTCGATTGGCCTGACGGTCTGGGTCACCGGCAAGCTCAGCGGTGGCGCTGCCGCGCTGAATGAGGCGGGGCGCATGCGCATGCAGGTCTGGCGCATGACCAGCGCCGTGCAGGCCGGGCTGCCTGAGCGGCACGCGCTGGTGGCGGCGTTTGACCAGAGCATGACGCTTCTTCGCACCGGCGACAGCTCGCGCCCGCTGTTTGTGCCGTGGGACGCCACCGTGCAGGCACGCTTTCTGGACGTCGAACGCCGCTGGGCCGCCGAGCGCGCGCTCTATCTCGATGCGCCGTCAACACCACGCCAGCTGATCCTGTCGGCCAATGACTTCGTGCAGGCCATCGATAATTTCGTCGACTCGATCGAGCAGCAGATGGCTGGGCTCACCACGCTGCTCAACCTGTTCCAGTTCGTCATGATGGCGCTGGCTATCGCCGGGGCAGTGGTCATGCTGTACACCGGCTATTTGTATGTGATCAGTCCGCTCGATCATTTGCGCGATGGCTTGCGCAAGCTGGAAGCGGGCGAATTCTCGACGCGCGTCGACGTTGCATCGAACGATGAATTCGGCCAGGTGGCTGCCAGCTTCAATCGCATGGCGGCAACGCTGGAGTCGCTCTATGGCAGCCTCGAAGCCAAGGTCGACGCGAAGACGCGCCGCATCGCTGCGCAAAAAGAGCGTCTGCAGGCGCTGTACGAAGTCAGCGCCTTTCTCGCGCAGACCAATGATCTGAAGGCGATGGGCGCCGGTTTTTGCGAGCGAGTGCGCAAGCTGATGAAGGCTGATGCCATCGCGCTGCGCTGGTCCGGCGATGACCAGTCGCGCTATCTGATCCTCGCGTCTGACCAGTTTCCGCAGCAGTTACGCGAAGAAGAACGTTGCCTGCGCGCCGGCATCTGCGCCTGCGGCAACCTTGAACCTGACGCACGCACGCGCGTGATACCGATCGTCAGCAGCGATATCGCGCCGTTGCAGCATTGCTCGCGAGTCGGCTTCGAGAACCTGATTTCGGTGCCAATCCGGCTGCATCAAAAGCTGCTCGGCGAGATCGATCTGTTCTTCAAGCGCGACGTCACCCTCACCGTTGAAGAACACGAACTGGTCGATACCCTGGCCACCCATCTCGCGTCGGCGATCGAAGGTTTGCGTGCGGTGGCGCTCGAGCGTGAGGCAGCCATTTCAGGCGAGCGCGCCTTTCTTGCCCGCGAACTGCATGATTCGATTGCGCAGGCGCTCGCCTTCCTGAAAATCCAGGTGCAGTTGCTGCGCGGCGCGGTGCGGCGCAACGATGTCGAAAAGGCCGATCGTGCGCTTGACGAGCTCGACAACGGTCTGAAAGAAAGCATTGCTGACGTGCGCGAGCTGCTGGTGCATTTCCGCACGCGCGCCTCCGGTG
>JACCDS010075555.1_pt1 | contig 18431 bp, 18 predicted proteins | sample 7446441 | NCBI WGS metagenome assembly JACCDS01 (sample SAMN15323445, study PRJNA562643) | freshwater metagenome | isolation source: river surface water | place: USA:Blue River Watershed | collected 2017-08-17
AGGGCTTGGAACATCGCCAGGCTGGTGTGATCGTCTCGCGTCAGATGAACCCGAAGCCTGGCTGACCTTGCCCACCTGAATCCCCCTGGGTTCAGGAATGCGACCTTTGGTTCGCGGTGGACACCCTCTTTTTGCAAGCCCCGATGGACCGCTCCTACTGGCTCATGAAGAGCGAGCCCGACGAGGCCTCGATCGACACGCTGGCTCAATCGATGAGCCAGTGCCTGCCCTGGACCGGGGTGCGCAACTACCAGGCCCGCAACTTCATGCGCGACGCGATGCGCATCGGTGACGGCGTCCTGTTCTATCACTCGTCCTGCCCGCAGCCCGGCATCGCCGGACTCGCCGAGGTGGCGAGCACGGCCTACCCGGACGCGACCCAGTTCGATCCGGCCAGCCCCTACTTCGATCCCAAGTCCGACCCGGCCGCACCGCGCTGGGTCCATGTCGACGTGCGCTTCGTGCGCAAGACCCGCCTGCTCGGTCTGGCCGAGATGCGCGCCACGCCCAGCCTGGCCGACCTGCAGGTGCTGCAACGTGGCAGCCGCCTGTCGATCACGCCGGTCACGCCCGCGCAGTGGCAAGCCGTCCTGAAGGTCCTGGCCGTGCCTGACCAACCCGCCGCAAGCTCATGAACCTCGATCCGCTGCTCATCGTCGAACTGCTCGCCCTGGGCGTGGGCACGGGGTTCCTGGCCGGGCTGCTGGGCATCGGCGGGGGCATGCTGATGGTGCCGTTCATGACGATGATCCTGTCCAACCGAGGGGTCGATGCGGGCAGCTCGGTCAAGATGGCGATCGCCACGTCGATGGCGACCATCCTGTTCACCTCGGTCTCCAGCGTGCGCGCCCATCACCGCCGTGGTGCCGTGCGCTGGGACCTCGTGCGACAGCTCGCGCCGGGCATCGTCGCCGGCGGGCTGATCGCCGGTGCGGGCGCCTTCGCGGCCATCAAGGGACAGGCGCTGGCCGCCGTCTTCGCCGCGTTCGTCGCCTTTTCGGCCACGCAGATGCTGCTCAACCGCAAGCCGGCCGCCTCGCGCCAGATGCCCGGCGTGGCCGGCAGCCTGGGCGCCGGGGGCGTGATCGGCTTCATCTCGGGCCTGGTGGGCGCGGGCGGGGGCTTCATCTCGGTGCCCTTCATGGCCTGGTGCAACGTGGCCATGCACAACGCAGTGGCGACGTCGGCCGCGCTCGGCTTCCCGATCGCGCTGGCCAATACGCTGGGCTACGTCGTCGGCGGCTGGAACCTGCCACCGGCCCTGCCGGGAGCGATGGGCTACCTGTGGCTGCCTGGACTGGCGGTGATCGCCTGCGCCAGCGTGCTGACCGCGCCGCTGGGAGCGAAGGTCGCCCACGCGATGAACGTCGCCCAGCTCAAGAAGGCCTTCGCGCTGGTGCTCTACCTGCTGGCGGCTTACATGGCGAGTCGGGCGCTGGCCTGAAGTCCGTCAGATGGCGGACGCCGGCCTGGCCGCCGCCGCACGGCTGTCGGCCAGCGAGATGCTCGCCGGCAGCACCCGGTTGCCGCCGCGATGCCGCGCCTCGTTCAGGGCCCGGATCGCCGCCGCACTCAGGTCGTCGAGCCGCTTGGCGCTGTGCGGGAAGCTGGCCACGCCGGCCGAGATCTCGAAGCCGTAGGACTGGCCGTCCTGCACCAGCACCTCGGCGGCGCAAGCCTTGCGCAGCTGTTCGACGCGGGCGTGGGCCGTGGCCAGCCCGATGCCCGAGAACAGGATCGCGAAACGTTCGGGCCCGAGCTGGGACAGCGCGTCCATCGCCCGGGTGTTGGCGCGCATCAGCCCCTGCAGCGTCTCGCCCAGGCGCTGCACCGCGCCGTCGCCCAGTCGCTCGCGGATCTCGGGCAGCCGGTCGACGGCCAGCAGCACCAGCGCGAACTCGCGGCCCTCACGCTGCGACAGCGCGGCCTCGCGCTGCAGCGTGGCCTCGAAGTGGTCGCGCCGGAACATCGCATCGGGACGATCGGCGGCGGTCTCCTCACGCAGCCGGTCCAGCAGCTGCTGCTGGCGTTCGATCTGCTGCAGGGCCTGATCGAGGCGGACCTCGAGCGCCGCCTTCGGATCCAGACGCCAGACCGTCAGCAGCAGGCGTTCGCCGGCCGGACCGGGCAGTTCGCTGCGCCAGGTCTGGATGTCCAGCCGCTGACCGGCCCGTTCGAAGCGGTGCTGTTCCACCGCCACGGCCCGCGCGTCGAGCGCCCGCCGGTCGGCGGCCTGGACCGCCGCCGCATCGGCTGCCGGCAGCACGGCCAGATCATCGTGGCCGATGACGCTGGCGGCATCGCGGCCGAGAAAGCCCAGCCAGGCCGCGTTGGCCCAGCGGTAACGCAGCGCGGCGTCGCCCTCACCGGCACCGGCATCGGGGGAGCCGACAGCCTTGACCGAGACCATCACGCCGGCCACGTCCAGCAGGGCCAGCAGGCGGTCGGACAGGTTCGCGAGGTCGAGATCGGGCGGGAGATCGGTCATGGGCAGGATGCGGACTGTGCGCGGACTGTGCGCCGATGAAGGTTGGCCACCGATCATAGGCACCACCCCCTGCCCCGACACGCCCGGCCCGTCCGTGCCGGTCCACGCCGCGCGGGGTCGGCGTGAATTGGGTCACTGCGCAGCCGTGCCGGGCTGACCGGGCGGGAGGTCGATCCCGCTCGGAGCGATCAGCGCAGATCGCCCGCGAGGCTGGCCAGCGTCTCGGGCGACAGGCTGACGTGGCTCGGGTAGTTGACGTGGTCGCAGCCGACCTTGACGCCGGCCCCGGCACGGATCGCCGCGCGGGTCGCGTCGTCGAACTCGAAGCGCACGAAATGCACGGCGGACGTCTTCTCGGCGTTCTCGCGGTCCAGGTCCTCGTCGGCGATGGCGTAGACCCGCCGATGGCCCTCGACCTCGACGTAGACGCGGTCCTCGACGCCGATCAGGCGGGCCAGCTCGCGCCGGCGCTCGTTGACGTCGGGGTACTCCAGAAGCATCGTCGCCTTCCAGTTGCCACCGTCGGGCAGCAGCGGCACGTAGGCGTCGATCTCGCCCTGGATGCCGTCTTCCTCGAAGATCTTCTCAATGCGCAGCATCTCCTGGATCTGGTAGCGCAGGGTCTTCTCGTCCTCGAACTGCAGCGTCATGTGCTCGCCGAGGTGGACCGAACGCAGCTTGCGATGCTCGATCACGGCAGCGCGCATGTCCTTGCGCTGGCGGGCATAGGCCTCGAGCGTCAGCAGGCTCTCGCGGGTGATGGCGCAGGCGGTACGGGTCATGGCGTGTCTCCTTGCGGGCGGGATGCGGGTCTGGGAAAGGACGAACTGGAATCAGGCCAAGGACAGGGAACGTCAACGTGAAGGTGTACGTGAACCGGCCACGTCACTTCAGACCGTAGGCCGTCGCCACCAGGCTCAGCGGATGAGCCAGTGGCGCCGTCGGCAGCTGGTTGACGGCCAGTCCCTGGGCGATGTGATGGCCGCCCAGCGGGCAGTCCGAGCTGATCCAGTCGGGGCCGTTGCCCTCGGCGTCGAGCTTGCCCATGGCCTTGAACACGGGCTTGCCGATCTTCATGGCCAGTGCGTGGTACGGCTTCTTGACGCCGTAGGTGCCGGCATGGCCGGAGCAGCGTTCCACCGTGTTGAGCTGGACCTTGACGGTCTGGCCGATCAGCTTGAGGACTTCCTCGGTCTTGCGGCCGATGTTCTGGACCCGGCCGTGGCAGGGAATCTGGTAGCTCACGCGGCCGAGATCGCGCTTGAAGTCGGTCTTGAGCAGGCCGTCGCGGTGGCGTGCGGCGAGGTACTCGAAGGGGTCCCACATGGCCTGCTGGACACGCTGCACCGCCTCGTCGCCAGGGAACATCAGCGGCAGTTCCTGCTTGAACATCAGCGTGCAGGACGGCACCGCCGACAGGATCGCCCAGCCCTCGCGGGCATAGCGGTCGAGCACGGGGATGTTGGCTTCCTTGGACTGGGCCACCGAGTCGAGGTCGCCCAGCTCCAGCTTGGGCATGCCGCAGCAGCGTTCCTTGTCGACCAGCTCGTAGGGAATGTCGTTGTGCGCCAGCACGGCCAGCAGGTCGTGGCCGATGCCGGGTTCGTTGTAGTTGATGTAGCAGGTCGAGAAGATCGCGACCTTGCCGGGCGTGCGCTCGCCGTTGGTGACCGTGCGCGACGGGCTGGCCGCGGCGCTCCAGCGAAAGCGCTGGCCGGCCAGGCTGGGCATCCAGGCATCGGGATGCACGCCCAGGAAACGGTCCATCGCCTTGCGCGCCAGCGGCGTCGAGTTGACGGCATTGACCACCTGCACGACCACCGGGATGCCGGCGAACTGGCCGTGCTTGTCGGTCGATGCGAGGAACTGGTCGGCCTTGGAGACCTCGCCCTTCTTGAAGCGGATCGCCTTGGCACGCAGCATCAGGTGAGGGAAGTCCAGGTTCCACGCATGCGGGGGCACATACGGGCACTTGGTCATGTAGCAGAGGTCGCACAGGTAGCACTGTTCGACGACCTTGCCGTAGTCGGCCTTGGGGATGCCGTGGACCTCGCCGTCGTCGGTCGCGTCGACCAGGTCGAACAGCGTCGGGAAGCTCTGGCACAGGCTGACGCAGCGGCGGCAGCCGTGGCAGATGTCGAACACCCGCTCGAGTTCGGCGTTGCACTTGTCCTCGTCGTGGAAGTCGGCGCTGAGCCAGTCCAGCGGATGACGGGTCGGGGCTTCGAGGTTGCCTTCTCGGGTGCTCATCGGACGCTCCTCCACGCGGCGGTGGGCAGATCGGACGGACCGCCGGCGGCGCGCAGGCCGCCGGCGGTCAAGGCGGTCAGGTCGGATCAGTCGACCAGTGCGTCGAGCGCCTTCTGGTAGCGGTTGGCGTGCGAGCGCTCGGCCTTGGCCAGCGTCTCGAACCAGTCGGCGATCTCGTCGAAGCCCTCGTCACGGGCGGTCTTGGCCATGCCCGGGTACATGTCGGTGTACTCGTGGGTCTCGCCGGCGACGGCGGCCATCAGGTTCTGGCGGCTCGAACCGATCGGCAGACCGGTGGCGGGGTCGCCGACGGCCTCGAGGAACTCGAGGTGGCCGTGCGCATGACCGGTCTCGCCTTCGGCGGTGGAGCGGAACAGCGCGGCGACGTCGTTCTGGCCTTCGATGTCGGCCTTGTTCGCGAAGTACAGGTAGCGGCGGTTGGCCTGGGACTCGCCGGCGAAGGCGTCCTTCAGGTTCTGCTCGGTCTTGGAACCCTTGAGTGTGCTCATCTGTCTCTCCGTTGGGACCTGCGTGGTGGATGGGGGCAACCCATCGGTCGTCGCCGACCTGGCCGGCGCCGGACGGGGCTGCCTTCACGACCGCCTGAGGGGCCGTGCGCATCACGATAGCCGATGGAAAAAATCATCCGATTAGGATTTCGCTATGCCTGCATGGGGCTGCAGGCAATGACCGGCAGGTCCGTTCGCGGCCGGTGCCCAAGGGTCTTGCGGGAGAGAATCCGGGACTTCCCGAAGCCAGACCGCGCCCCCGAAACACAGGACCCCATCGATCACCATGAGCATCGCCCCCTACCTGCGCACCATCGGCCGAGGCAAGGACGGCGCCCGGCCGCTCGACCGCGACGCGGCCCGCACGCTCATGTCGATGATCCTCGACGGTCGCGTCAGCGATCTGGAACTCGGCGGCTTCGCGCTGGCCATGCGGATCAAGGGCGAGAGTGCCGACGAACTGGCCGGCTTCCTCGATGCGGCGATGGCTCACACCCTGAGCCTGCCGCCACCCGAAGCCGGTCACGGCCCTGCCGTGCTGCTGCCCAGCTACAACGGCGCGCGCAAGCTGCCCAACCTGACGCCGCTGCTGGCGATGCTGCTGGCCCGCGAGGGCGTGCCGGTTCTGGTGCACGGCGTGATCGACGACCCGGGACGTGTCACCAGCGCAGCGATCTTCAGCGCGATGGGTCTGCCGCCGGTCGCGGATGCCGACGCGCTGGCGCGCCGCTGGTCCAGCGGTCAACCGGCCTTCATGGCCCTGGAGGCGCTCAACCGACCCCTCGCCGGCCTGCTGGCGATCCGGCGTGTGCTGGGCTTGCGCAACAGCGGTCACACCCTGGCCAAGCTGCTGCCGGCCGTGCCCGGCGCGCTCAGGGTCGTCAACCACACGCACCCGGAATACGCGGTCAGCCTGACGCAGTTCCTGGCCGACAGCCGTGCCGACGCCGTGCTGATGCGCGGCACCGAAGGCGAGCCGGTGGCCGACGCGCGTCGCCAGCCGCGTCTGCAGGTCCACCTGCAGGGCGAGCGACAGCCGGCCCTGGACGTGGCCCCGCAGGAAGGCGTGCTGATCGACCTGCCCGAGTTGCCCACGTCGATCGATGCGGCCAGCACCGCCACGCTGATCGGTCAGATGCTGGACGGCACGCGGCCGACGCCCGCACCGGTCCGGATGCAGGTGGATGCGCTGGTGGCAATACGCCGGGCGATGACCTCGCCGGGAACGTTGACGGCCGGCTAGCGGTTGCCGGACTCGACGTCGTTCAGGCTGGGCGTGGTCGGTGCCTCGGCAGGGACGCTGCGCAGTTCATCGACCGTGTAGCCCTCGCGGATGAGGGCCTGCTTGAGCCAGTCGGGCTGGCTGCCCGATCCGTCCCAGGTCTCGCCACTGACCGGGTGCCGGTAGCGCACGACCGGCGCCTGGCGTCGAACCACCGGAGCGGCCGGCATGTCGGGAAGCTCGACACCTTCGAGTTCCTCGAGCTCGATCTTCCAGAAGTCCATCAACCGGCGGATCTTCCGGATGGCCGCCAGCTTCTCGAGATCTGCGTCGTCTTCTTGCATCTGCGGGGGAGTGGTGCTGCCAGTCGGGCACGCGCACGGGCTGTGCCCAGGGAACAGGAATCATGGCACACCGCACGGCCACTTGATGCGCCGAACCCAGGGGTTGCGGCGGCTCGCCTACAATCATCGGTGACGGGCCTCCCCGCATGGGCAGGCGGCCAAACGGGTCAGGTCGGGAACGAAGCAGCCCTAACCGATTCTGTTCAGTGCCGGGGTTCAGGCTCGTCACCCTCCCCCCCCTAGTTTTCCTCGAACGTGAACGTTCGCCCTCAGGCCGCCTTGACCTTCAGGTGGCGCGCCAGCTTGTCGCGCGCATCGGCATGGGCCTGCTTGAGGCTGTCGACGCTGACGCCCAGCGCACGGGCGTAGCGGTTGGCAACCTGCGTCAGCGCGCGGGGCTGGGCGGCTGACGGGGCATCGAAGGCCTGCAAGGTCTCGTTGGCACAGCTCGAGACCAGACGCAGCCAGCCGTCGACCGTGTGCGGGGCGACCACCGACTGGTTCGGCGGCAAGGGCAACATCGTTTCCTGGACCGATTCGTCCAGCCCCCAATGGCGCGCCAGCGCATGGGCCATGGACTGGAGATCGACGCCGAGCACGGCCATGGCTGCCGCGTCCTCGCTCAGGCCCGGCGTGACCGGGTCGCCCTCGCGCAGCGGCGGACCGGGCTGCATCAGCTGGCGGATCTGCACCGCCTCGTCAGGAAAGTGGTAGTAGGTCACCAGGCGGCCAAGGTGCTGCAGTTGCGCGGCGATGAGCGCGCCTTCGGCATCCAGCCCGGCCGGCACCAGGACCTCGGCGAGGTGGCCCGCCATGCAAGCCCTGCGCATGGCCTTTTCGAGACGTTCTGCGGCGCCGTCGCGCAAGGGGCCCGGCCATGGACGCAAGGTCGATGCGGCACGGCGCACGCCGGTCAGGCCGATCAGCTGGATGGCCCGGCGCACGGTGGTCACGCCGTCGTCGGACATCAGGCCGACGCTGGCCGAGTTGACGCTGCGAAGCAGCTCGAACGAGAGCGCGAGGTCTTCCAGCACGATGTCGGTCAGCTCGTCGAGGCGGCGCGTCTCCATGCGCGAGAGCTGAGACACGCGTTGGGCCAGACCCGGCAAGGCCGGGAGATGACCGTTGACGCGCAAGCGGTCCAGCAGGATCGCCAGCGGCCCACCGCGGTCGGAGGCCTCGACCTGGCGCCAGCCCGACAACGCCCGCTCGAGGCTGCGCGCGCCGAGATAGCGGCGCCGCTCGTGGCGATCGGTGGCCCGGTTGATGATGGCGCGCAGCGCATCGGACACCGGCGCGGGCAGGGACCACGGCAGGCGCACGATGTCCTGACCGAGCCGGTTGATGGCGCTGGGCAGATCGGGCTCGTCGAGCGCAGGTGCATGGGCGACCCAGCCGAAGAGCAGCAGACCGATGGCCAGCACGTCGCGGTCGGTCGTCAGGTGGCGTCGCGCCGAGATCGGATCTTCCGGGTCGCCGCTGACCGTGTCCGGCGAGACCGGCGTGCGAGAGCCCGGCATGCCGCAACCCCAGACCTGCAGGCGACCGTTGCGGGCCACGAACAGCGTGTGCAGGCCAACGTCGCCATGGGCGAAACCGGCATCGTGCACATAGGCCAGACCTTCGAGTGCATCGATGGCCCAGCCCGCCACCTCCACCGGCGGACCAGGCTTGCGCTCGCCGAGATGCTGGGCGAGCGTCACGGCACCCTGCGGACGATCACAGACGACGTAAGCGCGCCCGCCATGCGCGCCGCTCTCGACGGCCGGCAGCAGCCGCGGATGTTCGAGCCGGGCGGCGCGCCGGAGGTTGTCCACCGCCGTGGCCAGCTCATGTCGATCGTCGATCGGGTGGCGGGCGATCAGTATCCAGACGTCCTGCTGGATGCGGGGATCGCGGGCCAGCCAGGCCATGGTCCGGGAACTGCGGCCCATCAGCTCGCGCAACTCGAATCGCCCGAACGTGCGCGCCACCGCGCCCGCCGCGCGGGGCGTGGCGTCGGTCGTGGCACGGGGGGCAGGTGAAGGAGGCGGCATGCGCGTCGATTCCGCAGTTCGCATGTTCGGGATTGAACCGCCAAGGCGGCGAGCACCATGCGCCGAACAAGGTCGAAAATCTCGCCAGATTCCTTCGCCACCAGCGCCGGTTCATCACCGCGGCCCTGACCGGTCGGCGACGTTTTCATGAACGTGCGAAAATCCGGGCTTCCGTCCGCAATCCCGAGCGGACTCCATCTGCGGATTCCCCCATGAGCAGCGATCTCATCAAACACGTTTCCGACGCGACCTTCGACGGCGATGTCGTCAAGAATGGCAAGCCCGTCCTGGTGGACTACTGGGCGGAGTGGTGCGGTCCCTGCAAGATGATCGCGCCGGTCCTCGACGAGGTCGCCAAGGACTATGAAGGCCGTCTGCAGGTCGCCAAGATGAACGTCGACGAGAACCGCGAAGTGCCGGCTCGCTTCGGCATCCGCGGCATCCCCACGCTGATGATCTTCAAGGAAGGCCAATTGGCCGCGACGAAGGTTGGCGCCGTCTCCAAGGCGCAGTTGACGGCCTTCATCGACGCACACCTATAATCTTTCATCGGGCGGCGGAGTCATCCGCCGCCCGATCGTCCACCCGCCCGCACATGACGCGGGGCAGCCTCTCCCGAGGTCATCCGGTGGACGATCGAACCCTATCCCTGAGTTTCCCGATTCCGATGCGGATCCCGATGCGGGTCTCGCTCATGCCGTGCGGCCGATGCCGTCTCGGTGACATGGCCTGTTCCGATCCGGTTCGGGCTCTCCCCACACGTTGACTTCCGGGTTCAATCCCATGCACCTTTCCGAACTCAAGGCCCTGCATATCTCGGCCCTCGTCCAGATGGCCGAGACGCTGGAGATCGAGGCCGCCAGCCGCCTGCGCAAGCAGGAACTGATGTTCGCGATCATGAAGAAGCGCGCCCGACAGGGTGAGCAGATCTTCGGGGACGGCGTGCTGGAGGTCCTGCCCGACGGCTTCGGCTTCCTGCGGGCGCTCGACGCGAGCTTCCTGGCCAGCACCGACGACATCTACCTGTCGCCCAGCCAGATCCGGCGCTTCAACCTCCACACCGGCGACATGATCGAAGGCGAGGTTCGTGTCCCCAAGGACGGCGAACGCTACTTCGCGCTGGTGAAGGTCGATCGGGTCAACGACCTGACGCCCGAGGAGAACAAGAACAAGATCATGTTCGAGAACCTCACGCCGCTGTTCCCGAAGGAACAGTTCCGGCTTGAGCGTGACGTGCGCGGTGAGGAGAACATCACCAGCCGCATCATCGACCTGATCGCGCCCATCGGCAAAGGCCAGCGCGCCCTGCTCGTCGCACCGCCCAAGAGCGGCAAGACGGTCATGATGCAGCACCTGGCGCACTCGATGGTCGCCAACCACCCGGACGTCCACCTGATCGTCCTGCTGGTCGACGAACGCCCCGAGGAAGTGACCGAGATGCAGCGCACCGTGCGCGGCGAGGTCATCAGCTCCACCTTCGACGAGCCCGCCGCCCGCCACGTGCAGGTCGCCGAGATGGTGATCGAGCGAGCCAAGCGCCTGGTCGAGCTGCGCAAGGACGTCGTGATCCTGCTGGACTCGATCACCCGCCTGGCGCGCGCCTACAACAACGTCCTGCCCTCGTCGGGCAAGGTGCTGACAGGCGGTGTCGACGCCAACGCGCTGCAGCGCCCCAAGCGCTTCTTCGGTGCGGCCCGCAACGTCGAGGAAGGCGGCTCGCTGACCATCATCGGCACCGCGCTGGTCGACACCGGCAGCCGCATGGACGAGGTCATCTACGAAGAGTTCAAGGGCACCGGCAACTGCGAGATCCACCTCGATCGCCGCATGGCCGAGAAGCGCGTCTACCCGTCGATCCTGCTCAACAAGAGCGGCACCCGGCGCGAGGAGCTGCTGCTCAAGCCGGAGATCCTGCAAAAGACCTGGATCCTGCGAAAGCTGCTCTACCCGATGGACGAGATCGAGGCGATGGAGTTCATCCTCGAGAAGATGAAGGCCACCAAGAGCAACGTGGACTTCTTCGACCTGATGCGGCGAGGCGGCTGAGGCCGGCACGCTATAATTTTTGTTTTTCCGCTGTCAGAAAGTGCGCTCGCATGGTGCGACGTGGCTGCTGGCACACAGCGAGGTTCCCCATGAAAGACGGCATCCACCCGAACTACCGCGACGTCTGTTTCGTCGACCTGTCCAATGGCTTCAAGTTCGTGACCCGCTCCTGCGCGCCGGCTCGCGAGATGATCAAGATGGAAGACGGCCGCGAACTGCCGCTGTTCAAGCTGGAAACCACCAGCGAGACCCATCCGTTCTACACGGGCCAGCAAAAGAGCGTGGACAACCTCGGTGGTCGCGTCGAGAAGTTCCGCAACAAGTTCAAGGTCGGCATCAAGCGCTGACACGGCGTTCTCGCCGGAACGATCGAAGGCAGCCTCGGCTGCCTTTTTTCATGCCCGCGCCGGATGCTGCAAGAATCGCCCGCCGCCCTGTGGCCAGCCCGCCCGTACCGTGAACACCCCCAATCCCGCCCTTGTCGCCCAACGTGCCGTCCAGGCCTTGCCACGGCTGGCCCTGTGGCTGCTTTGCGCGGCCTATGTGCTGCCCGGCATCTTCGGTCGTGACCCGTGGAAGAACGCGGACGTGATGGCGGTGGGCTACATGCTCTCGCTGCACCAGGGCGACGCCAGCTGGCTGCAGCCGATGCTGGCCGGCGTGGGCAGCACCGGCAGCCTGCTGCCCTACTGGATCGGCGCGGGCGCCATGCAGTTGTTCGGCGGCTGGCTGGACATCACCGTGGCCGCTCGCCTGCCCTTCGCGCTGATGCTGGCCGGCACGCTGGCGCTGGTCTGGTACGGCACGCTGAACCTCGCGCGCACCGAAGCCGCCCAGCCGCTGGCATTCGCCTTCGGCGGTGAGGCCTCACCGATCGACTACGCCCGGGCGATCGCCGATGCGTCGGTGCTGGCGCTGATCTCGTCGCTGGGCCTGCTGCAACTGGGGCACGAGACCACGCCCGAGCTGACGCAGCTGCTGGCCACGTCGATGTACCTCTACGGACTGGCCGCCGGACCCTACAAGCCCGCCCGCAGCCGGCTGGCGCTGTTGCTGGCACTGCCGGCGCTGGCGGCCAGCGGCGCGGCCACGACGGCTCTGCTGCTGGCCGTCGCCGGGATGTGGATCTGCATCGGCTCGCGCGACGACGCGATGCGGCGCCTGCGCCCCTGGGTCGCCGCTGCCGGGCTGCTGGCCGGCCTGACGGGGTGGGTGCTCGATGTCTGGGTCTGGCGGGTGGCCGCGCAGTTCGAGCCCGTGGGGATGTTGCGTCAGCTCGTCTGGTTCACCTGGCCGGTCTGGCCCATGGCCCTGTGGACGCTCTGGCAGTGGCGCCGCCAGATGTTGCGACGCCACGTCGCCGTGCCGCTGGCGGTGGCCAGCGTGGCGCTCGGGGTCAGCCTGGCGATGGGCGGCTCGGACCGGGCGCTGATGCTGGCGCTGCCGGCGCTGGCGGTGCTGGCCGCTTTCGCGCTGCCCACGCTGCGGCGCAGCGTGAGTGCGGCGATCGACTGGTTCTCGGTCTTCTTCTTCAGTGCCTGCGCGATCGCGATCTGGGTCATCTTCGCGGCGATGCAGACCGGCACGCCGCCGAAGATCGCCGCCAACGTCGCCCGCCTCGCGCCCGGCTTCGAGCCGAGCAGTCACCCGATCCAGATGCTGCTGGCGCTGCTGGGCACCATCGCCTGGCTGTGGCTGGTGCGCTGGCGCACCGGCCGTCATCGCCATGCGCTGTGGAAGAGCCTCGTGCTGCCCGCCGGTGGCGTGGCGCTGTGCTGGCTGCTGCTGATGACGCTGTGGCTGCCGCTGCTGGACTACGCGCGCAGCTACCGGCCGATGATGCAGAGGCTGGCCACCGTGCTGCCGGACAAGGCCTGCGTGCTGCACCGCGGCCTGAGCCTGCCGCAGGTCGCGGCGGTGCTGGTCCACACCCAGCATCGGGTCGAGGTGCTGCCGGCCGACGCCCGGATCGATCGGGCGGCGCCGGGCATCGATCCGGCCCCCGAGCCGGACGAGCCGGATGAGCCGGGCGTCGACGACAGCGTCGACGCCACCGCGCTCGATCCCGCCGGCTGCCACTGGCTGCTGGTGTCGTGGGACGACCGTGGCAAGCGCGAAGGCGTGACGCCACCGCAACTGCCGGGCTGGCGCTACATCGACCGGGTGCGTCGACCGACCGACCGCAACGAGGCGATCCTGGTGTATCGCCGGCGCGGGCGCTGAAGGCGCCCCTCGTGCCGGCTCAGTCCGTCGACGAGTCGGCCGTCGTGCCCGCCGCCAGGACCCGCGCACGCAGTCGCGCCGCCGGGAAGACCAGCCGGAAGCACGAGCCCGCGCCGGGTTCGCTCTCGATCTCGATCGAGCCGCCGTGGCGCTGCATCACGTGCTTGACGATCGACAGCCCCAGCCCCGTGCCACCGCTCTCGCGCGAACGACTGCCGTCGACGCGGTAGAAGCGCTCGGTCAGCCGCGGGATGTGCTCGCGCGGGATGCCGATGCCGGAATCGCGCACCTCGAAGACGCCGTCGCCGTTGTCGCGCCGCTTCCAGCTCAGCGCGATGCGACCGCCCTCGGGCGTGTAGCGCACCGCGTTGCTGCACAGGTTGGTGAAGGCCGACATCAGCTCGGTGGGATTGCCCGCCAGCGCGAGCGCCCCGGCGTCATCGGTGCCCGTCACGATCTCGCCGAAGCGGACGTCGACGACGTGCCGACCGTTGGACAGCGCCCGCGTCTCGGTCTCGATCGGTCCCAGCAGGCCCGCCAGATCGACCCAGCGGTCGACCGGCGGACGCGGACTGCCCTCCAGCTGGGCCAGCGTCAGCAGGTCGCCCACCAGCAGCTGCATGCGCTGGGTCTGCTGCGTCATCAGGCCGAAGACGTGGCGTCGCTCGGCCTCGCCCAGCGGCAGGTTGAGCAGGGTCTCGACGAAGCCTGAGAGCACCGTCAGCGGCGTGCGGATCTCGTGCGAGACGTTGGCGACGAAGTCGCGCCGCATGCCCTCGGCGCGCAGGCGCTCGGTGACGTCGCTGGAGATGACCAGCTTGAGCCCGTCGCCATAGCGGCGCAGCAGCACCATCAGCGTCAGGTCGCGGCCATGGTTGACCACGGTGACCGGCTCGGCGTAGTCGCCACTCTGGAGGTGCCCGACGAAGCCGGGCGAGCGCACGAGGTTGGTGACGCGCTGGCCGAGGTCACGCTGCGGATCGAGGCCGAAGTGGTCGGCCGAGGCCGAGTTCATCCAGCTGATCTGCTCGTCCACATCGAGCATCAGCACGCCGTTGGGCGACGCCTCGATGGCCGACAGGAACTGCGTCAGCTGGCGCTTCTCCTGCGCCAGCATGCGGTCGCGCGATTGCAGCGCGCGCTCGATGTAGTAGGCCAGCTCACCCCAGAGCTCGCCGCCGCGCGGGGCCGATCCGACGCTCGGATCGCGCAGCCAGCGCAGCACGCGGTAGGCGCGCAGCACGTCGCGGGCACTGCCCACGGCGATGCCGAGCGCCGCACCGATCCAGGCCCCGACCTCGAGCCGCTGGAAGAACGATTCGCCCAGCCAGCCACCCAGCGCCGCGCAGACGCTCATCCAGGTGACCAGCCAGAGCCAACGACCGAACAGGGCGCTCATCGAACGCCCCCTGCCTGCACGGTTGCCCGCATCAGCCGGTCGTCGCCGTCACGGCACGCGTCAGCCGGTAGCCGGCGCCACGAACGGTCTCGACCATCTGGGCACATTGCGCCGGCGCGAGCGCCTCGCGCAGGCGCTTGACGTGCACGTCGACCGTGCGCTCCTCGATGAAGACGTGATCGCCCCAGACCCGGTCCAGCAACTGGGCCCGGCTGTGCACCCGCTCGGGGTGCGTCATGAAGAAGTGCAGCAGGCGGAACTCGGTCGGTCCGACCTTGATCTCCTGCCCGCCCTGCCCCGTCACGCGGCGGGTCGACGGATCGAGGCGCAGCGCGCCGACCTCGACCGCGCTGTCCAGCGCCTCGGGCAGACGACGGCGCAGCACCGCGCGGATGCGCGCCAGCAGCTCGCCGGGCGAGAACGGCTTGGTCAGGTAGTCGTCGGCACCGGCATCGAGGCCAAGCACCTTGTCGGCCTCTTCGGCCCGCGCGGTCAACAGGATGATGGGCAGCTCGCGGGTGCGCGCGCTGGCGCGCCAGCTGCGGGCCAGCGAGACGCCCGACTGCCCGGGCAGCATCCAGTCCAGCAGGGCGACATCGGGCAGCACGGCATCGACCGCCGCCTGCGCCTGCTCGGCGCTCGCCGCCAGCGTCACCTCGTAGCCCGCGTGGCGCAGGTTCATCGCCACCAGCTCGGCGATCGCAGCCTCGTCTTCAACAACCAGAACTCGGCTCATGGGTCTCGGCTCCGGGGCTTCAGCGCACGACCGACTCGACGACGTCGAGCGGGTTGTGGCGCACATCCGTGCCCTTGACGATGTAGATGATCTGCTCGGCAAGGTTCTTGGCGTGGTCGCCCACGCGCTCGATGGCCTTGGCCACGAACACCAGGTCGATCGACGCGGAGATGGTGCGCGGGTCTTCCATCATGTAGGTGATCAGCTTGCGCATCAGGCCGTCGAACTCGGCGTCGATCTCGTTGTCCTGCTTGATCACCTCCAGCGCCTGCTGGGCGTCCAGCCGGGCGAAGGCGTCCAGCGCCTTGCGCAGCAGCGCGGTGGCCAGCTGCGACTCGAAGGTCACGTCGCCCACGGGCAGGCGCAGCCGGCTGGAGACACCGGTGTTGACCAGCCGGTGCACCGTGCGGGCGATGCGGGCAGCTTCGTCGCCCACGCGCTCGAGGTTGCCGATGGTCTTGGACACGGCGATCAGCAGGCGCAGGTCGCGCGCGGTCGGCTGGCGCCGGGCGATGATGGTCGACAGGTCGCGGTCGATCTCGACCTCGAGCTGGTTGACCCGCTCCTCGGTGGAGACGACCTGCTCGGCCACGTCACTGCTGAAGTTGGCCAGGGCCCAGACCGCCTGGACGACCTGGGATTCGACCAGACCGCCCATCTCGAGCACGCGGGTCGAGATGGCGCTGAGTTCGGCGTCGAACTGGCTGGACAGATGCTTTTCCATGGAGGAGCTCCTGGCGGGGTTCAGCCGAAGCGGCCGGTGATGTAGTCCTCGGTCTCGCGACGCTTGGGCTGCATGAAGATGTCTTTGGTGGCGCCGAATTCGACCAGATCGCCCAGGTACATGTAGGCGGTGTAGTCCGAACTGCGGGCGGCCTGCTGCATGTTGTGGGTGACGATGACCACCGTGTAGTCGCTCTTGAGCTCGTCGATCAGCTCCTCGATCTTGCCGGTGCTGATCGGGTCGAGCGCCGAGCAGGGCTCGTCGAGCAGCAGCACTTCCGGCTTGATCGCGATGCCGCGCGCGATGCACAGGCGCTGCTGCTGGCCGCCCGACAGGCCCGAGCCGCTCTTGTCGAGCTTGTCCTTGACCTCGTTCCAGAGCGCGGCCTTCTTCAGGGCCCATTCGACCCGCTCGTCCATCTCGACGCGCGGCAGGTTCTCGAACAGCTTCACGCCGAAGGCGATGTTGTCGTAGATCGACATCGGGAACGGCGTGGGCTTCTGGAACACCATGCCGATGCGGGCGCGGATCAGCGAGACGTCGTCCTTGGAGGTCAGCACGTTCTCGCCGTCGAGCAGGATCTCGCCTTCGGCGCGCTGCTCGGGGTAGAGCTCGTACATGCGGTTGAAGGTGCGCAGCAGGGTCGACTTGCCACAGCCCGACGGCCCGATGAAGGCGGTGACCTTCTTCTCGGGGATGTCCAGGTTGATGTTCTTCAGGGCATGGAAGTGCCCGTAGTAGAAGTTCAGGTTGCGCACCGCCAGCTTGGTCTGGCCGGTCACGCTGTTGTCCACCTTGGCGTCCATGTTCTTGGATCTCCGTGTCGGGTTCGGGTCGAGCGGGTTCAGTGCTTGTTGCGCAGGAAGACGCGCGCGACGATGTTGAGCGCGAGCACGCCCACCGTGATCAGGAAGACGCCGGCCCAGGCCAGCTTCTGCCAGTTCTCGTAGGGACTCATCGCGAACTTGAAGATCGTCACCGGCAGGCTGGCCATCGGCTCGCCAAGGCTGGCGGTGAAGAACTGGTTGGACAGCGCCGTGAACAGCAGCGGCGCGGTCTCGCCCGAGATGCGTGCGATCGCCAGCAGCACGCCGGTGATGACACCCGCGCGGGCCGACTTCAGCGTGATGGTCAGGATGACCTTCCACTTGGGCGTGCCCAGCGCGTAGGCGGCCTCGCGCAGCGCGTTCGGTATCAGGCTGAGCATGTTCTCGGTCGTGCGGATCACCACCGGCACGACGATCAGCGCCAGCGCCAGCACGCCGGCAAAGCCCGAGAAGCTCTTGAAGCGTGCGACCCAGACCGCGTAGATGAACAGGCCGACGACGATCGACGGCGCCGACAGCAGGATGTCGTTGATGAAGCGCGTCGTGCGTCCGAGCCAGGTGTTGACACCGTACTCGGCGAGGTAGATGCCGGCCAGCACGCCCACCGGCGTGCCGATCAGCGTGGCCAGCGTGACCATCAGCAGGCTGCCGAAGATCGCGTTGGCCAGACCGCCGGTCTCGGCCTGCGGGGGCGGCGTCATCTCGGTGAACAGCGACAGGCTCAGCCCGCCGATGCCCAGCGTGATGGTCTCCACCAGGATCCACAGCAGCCAGAAGATGCCGAAGGCCATGGCCGCGAGCGACAGCGTCAGCGCGATCTGGTTGACCAGCTTGCGGCTGCGGTGCCGCGCCAGGCGGGTGGCGTGAAGGGTGGCGTCCATGGTCAGCGTCCCTCGCCCTTCTTGAGTTGGGCCAGCAGCAGTTTCGAGAAGGTCAGCACCACGAAGGTGATGAAGAACAGCACGAGTCCGAGGTAGATCAGCGAGGCCTGGTGCAGGCCTTCGGCCGCCTCGGCGAACTCGTTGGCCAGCGCCGAGGTGATGCTGTTGGCGGCCTCGAAGACCGACAGCGAGTCGAGCTGGTTCATGTTGCCGATCACGAAGGTGACGGCCATGGTCTCGCCGAGCGCGCGACCCAGCCCGAGCATGATGCCGCCGATCACGCCGGTCTTGGTGTAGGGCAGCACGACCTTGGAGACGACCTCCCAGGTGGTCGCGCCCAGACCGTAGGCCGATTCCTTGAGCATCGGCGGGGTGACCTCGAAGACGTCGCGCATCACCGAGGCGATGAACGGGATGATCATGATCGCCAGGATCACGCCGGCCGAGAAGATGCCGATGCCCACCGGCGGGCCGGTGAACAGCGAGCCGATGAAGGGCATGCCCTGGGTCAGCGCCTGCAGCGGCTGCTGCACGTAGGTCGCCAGCACCGGGCCGAACACCAGCAGGCCCCACATGCCGTAGACGATCGACGGCACGGCCGCCAGCAGCTCGACGGCGATGCCCAGCGGACGCTTGAGCCAGCCCGGCGACAGCTCGGTCAGGAACAGCGCGATGCCGAAGCTCACCGGCACCGCGATCAGCAGCGCGATGAACGAGGTCATCAGCGTGCCGTAGATCATCACCAG
>JACCDS010049456.1_pt1 | contig 18428 bp, 30 predicted proteins | sample 7446441 | NCBI WGS metagenome assembly JACCDS01 (sample SAMN15323445, study PRJNA562643) | freshwater metagenome | isolation source: river surface water | place: USA:Blue River Watershed | collected 2017-08-17
GACCAATAAAGGGATTGTGGTGAATCGTCAATTACAAACGAATTTTGAGAATATCTATGCATTAGGGGATTGTGCGGAGATCAATGGCTTAGTGCTTCCGTATGTGTTACCCATTATGGCTGCTGCCAAAGTGGTTGCTGCGGGCCTAAACAATCAAGTCCAAGAATTAATTTATCCAGCAATGCCAGTCGTAGTAAAAACCCCCGCTTTGCCACTAGTAGTTTCTCCGGCGTCAGCAAATAGTGATGGTGCTTGGCACTTTATTGAGGACGAGGATGGAATCGAAGCGCGCTTTGAGGATGATGGCAAATTATTAGGCTTTGCGCTGGCGGGTCAAGCAACCAATCAACGCTCGACGCTAACTAAGTTACTACCAAATATTTTGAACTAATTTTTTAAACACTCAATGAAAGGAAATACCATGAATACCCTTGAAAAAATTATGTATACCGCTAAAACGCACACCACCGGAGGTCGCGATGGAAAAGCTGTGAGTGATGATGGCTTACTTAATGTCAATTTGGCTCTACCCAAAGCTATGGGTGGAACTGGAGTAGCCACTAATCCAGAGCAGCTCTTTGCCGCCGGTTATTCCGCATGTTTTATTGGGGCACTTCGCCATGTAGCATCCTTACAAAAGCAACGGATTCCCGATGATGTTGCAATTGATGCTAGCGTGGATATTGGCCCGATCCCCCAAGGATTTGGAATTGCAGTGAAATTAGCGATTAGTCTGCCAGAACTTGATCGAAATACCGCTCAGCAACTCATTGATGCGGCTCACCAGGTTTGCCCTTACTCTAATGCCACCCGGGGAAATATCAAGGTAGAGCTGCAATTGGTTTAAGGCTTACACAAAATAGTATGTTTACTAATTTTTGCTGTCATGCAACATTCATAATTCCGGTGTATAGTTTTATTAGGGTTAACCCTCATAAAGGGTTAATTCCCTAAATAAATCATGAATTTAAAAGAGGATTGAATATGAAAAACGTACTTGGATTATTGAAAAACATTTTGGACGCTTGGACTGAGGCTCGTTTGGCTTACCTTGCCCGCCGTACAAAAAATTACCCGATTGGCTCGTAATGGCGATGACTTTTACCCACTTCTTACCTGCCACGCAAATAGGGCGTTTTGGAGCTTGGCTCAAAAGCCTTGATCGCGAGACTTTGCGCAATTATTTTGGTGTGAGTCTCAATCATCATGGCATCAACCATTTAATATCGAAATGGAAAAAAGAGCCCTCGCGCCACCACTTCTTAATTGCTCACAAGGAGCATCAATGGGCTGGCGTGCTTCACATTGCGACACTGGATGACGGGGTTGAATTTGGGGTGATTGTAAAAAAGGAGTTTCGTCGTCAAGGGATTGCTGACCAGCTATTGGGCGAGGCAATCGTTTGGGCACAAAACAGGGATTATCAAAACCTCTTCATGCATTGTGTGGTTGAGAATCAAGCCATCCAAAAACTCTGCGCTAAACACAACTTAATTGCACGAAATATTTATGGTGATGTTGAGGTAGAAATGAAACTACCTAAGCCAACTTGGCGCTCACTATTTAGAGAGAGTGTTTCTCGTCAACATAACTGGTACCAGTTTCTTAAAGAAAAGTTGGCATAACTCATCAAATTAGAAACTGAATATTCATTTATTAATCTATTCAACAGAAGCTGAACCCGCAGTCTGTTCTATAGCACCGTTACTTTAAGCAACTCTCCAAAACACTAAACCCCCTCTATTGCTAATGAGGGTTTTGTATTGGAGTTAAATGCTAAGTATTTGCCTACTTTGGAATATTGTTAGTTTTACCTGACCATTCTTAGACTTGGTCCTCACTTCAAAAATGCTTTTTTTAAAAATGATTTTCGATCACCATTTCGGATTTGGGAATAAAGCCAGGTTTTGGCCATGCGGACTTGGTTCCCTTGCCAATCACTAGCATCGCAGCTACTGCATAGTCTTTTGGTAGATGAATGAGCTCAGCAACTTTAGCGAAGTCAAAGCCTACCATCGGGCATGAGTCATAGCCCATGGCCTTGGCGGCTAGCATCATGGTTTGCAACATGATTCCTGCGGAGCGCATTGCCTCATCGCGTTGCAACTGCTCTTTACCAGCATAAAACGGATTAATCCATGGAACTAAGATGTCCTGTGCTTCTTTGGGTGCGTTAACCCAATACCTGGCAGGATCTTTTTCCCACGCTTTAATATCGACGGTTACAACAAAGAGTAATGAGGCATCCGTCACCTGGGCTTGGTCAAATGCAGCCTCTCGAAGCTTTGCTCTTAATGCCTTATCTGTAACATTCACTAAACGCCAATGTTGAATATTGAAGGAGGAAGGCGCTTGCATGGCAAGCTCTAACAGCTGCTCGGTCTCTTGCTGGGTGAATTGGTGACTTGGATCAAAATGCTTGATGGCTCTGCGTTGGCGAATGGCATCAAAGGTGTTCATGAATACTCCTGTTCAGATGAAACCGTGATCATAAAGCAATTTACTAACCGTTTTGAGTTGCCTAAAGTGAGTGAAGTGTTAAATAAAGTAACGACTTAGACTTAGCTCGAATCAGTTAAAAGCTCCTCAAGTTTTGAGGCGGCATTTGCAAACTCTTTATCCATAATTTCCACCAGCGACTTGCACAAGGCATCACAAATAGCTGATACAGTGTTAGGAGAGCAGCCATTTACATTTGGCGTAAGAGGTCCATGAAGAAAAATATGCCGGATAGATTTTGCTAACGTCAATGAGCTACAAACACCATGATTAATAAATATATCTAGTTGGTTTTTTTGATCTGGTGCCGTGATATGAAATTTAACCGACTTGAAGAATATATTCTGTGGATCCGCTTCTCGAATTGACTTTAGACATTCATCATAGGAATGTCGTTGTCCGATCGTTCGCATATCAGTGATATTAATAGCACGACATAGTTGTTCAAATGCAGTCCAATGCAAAGTAACTTTTGTTAAGGCGTCATAACCAGCAGTTGTTTCATCAGAATAACCCTCTAAATCAAGCCCTTTAAACGCCCTAGCAAATCGATACCGTGCAAAAAATCTGTTTACAGTTTTAGCAGCAGCAAATAAATGCGTATGTCCGGCAATTTGATAATAGAGTTCATACAACTCCCATTTAGGCGGTTTAAATGTTTTTGGCTGTTGGAGTTTCAATTCTTGGATCTCTAACGATTGGGTTAACTAAATCTTAGAGCATATAAAAACTTTCGACAATTACTAGTGAATGGCTTACTTTTGTGATGAGCTCACAAGGACTTAAGCCTAAACCTATGGATTAATAATCTATTCGAGTTACGAGAGTAACCGCTATCTCTACTTAACACCGCAACAGATAGTAAATACCTCATCCAAATCAAAGAACTCCATTGAACCCCTTTTACCAATCCGAGCAGACACACCAAAAACTCTTTCCCATGGAATATTCAAAGTTAAAGCTTTTTGCCGAGCAAGACTGTAAGCATCGACATCTTTAACAACTTGATCTATTTTTTTGGGCGGTTGCTCACTCACGACACTAATTAATGGCTTAGATTTTCGTTTTTCATCTTCACTAAAAAAGTGAAATACTAAGTAAATTCTTGGTTGACTTTCTTTTTGCTCGAGAGCTAATTTCTCATTAAGGTTTTCATCAAGCAGATTAAAAGGATATATTTGCTTTGCTTTATTTAGAACTTGTTCGGAAATAGGCCATGCTAAGTTCTGGTGATAATCGAGCGGTAAGATTGTTACTATCTTCCCAGAGTAGTGATCTCGAATTGCAACGAAACAGGTTTCATCCTTATGGCTGTAAAAAACTAAATGATCTCGGTTAAATCCAGGTTCTGTTCCAGTATTGACAAAATAGCCCTTATCCAAAATAAACGCGATTTGATCAAAAGATAAAAGTGTCCTCTGAGCAATTCTCATGTAGGCATGCTTTGAAAAATATGTAAAAGCTCCCATGACACTTTACTAGAGAGAAAAATAAAGACCTGAAAAATTAAAAAACTTCCACCATCCAAAGCTAAACCAAGCAAAAACAACCCACTACTTCAAAATCATTAAATGACTTATTGGTTACTCAAGAAGTATCAATGTAAAGTAATTTTTAATTTATTGTATATGCTTTAAATTCAACTTAATTTGAAATAGCTCAGCAAATGAGCTTTTCAAAAAATTAAATATGGTCTTAAGATATGCTTTTGTATGCAAAAACAAATAAGTTAATTTAGAACCATTTCTCGACATGCCCTATTCTGCCAAATCCCTAATCCAAAAGATTAAAGATCTTGAGGACATAGAAAATCAAAAACGCGAGCGCGAGTTAATGAGGCAGGCTGAAGAAAAAAAACGTGAGCAAGAGCAATTAAAAAAAGATCTTCACTTCTATACATCGATCGGAAAAAAATGTATCGAAGCAGCATTGGATGGAAAAACGTGCTGCGCCATAGATCAAAAGGAGCTTACTTCATTTCGAACTCAAATTTTGCAATGTGGATTAATTATTCAGGTGCTGGAGCTTAATCCTGCTCAAATTGAAGAAGAATTTCCCGAATTCTATAAAGCTTTAAATTTAGAAGATCAACTTACTGCTCTTGAAAATAAGTATGAAGAGGCTCAAAATACCGGCTCCGATTTCTACGACACGGCTCTAGCTAATTTAAATGATGTCTTATACGAGTTATTTGAACGGGCAGTTGAAGATGAGTGGCATGTACATTTTCTTGAAAAACAACTTATTGATGACATTAATGAGACATCTTTCATAAATTCTGACTTATATGAAAGTGACCACGCATTATTACTTGGAATGAATGAGCTTCTTAATGTTTTAAAAAAATATCAATATAAAGAATTAGTTGACGAAGATAGTCTTGGGGAAAGTTCTGCCACTCCCTACCTTAGAGAAATAGTTTCAAAAATAGAAGATATTGAAACGGCGGTTTTTAACAATAAGGGAATTGTTAATACAATTATCGCGAATTCTAAAGAGATAAAAGATCAAATTGATGAGTTTTTAGAGCAAACCTACTCTCTAACAACCATTAGTTGGGCAAGGAAAACCTTTAGTTGTTCGATTGAAAGATATAAATTTCTATCGCCAGACTCACTCGAATGGCTCACAGATAATCCTTTGATGATCGATTTCTTTAAGCTGATCGAAAAAAATATTGCTGCCAAAGAAAAGTCTTGTGAATTTATTTTCGACCAATACTCAAAGTCAAGTAATAGCTACGAATTACTTGAGGATGGGCTTTTTTTTGATGATTTTTTAATTGAAATTTCTATTGAAGATTTAGCAAATGTATTCAGAAGCCTTGAATACTCAGTAAAAGTTAAGACCACAAAGATATCAGGCGGGGAGCCGTCAAACCTTATTTTTAAGCATGCTCTGTTACTTTCTTGGTAGCTAATAGCTGCTTTTATATTGTTTTCAAGTAAAAGGGTTTCGCGGGTCCTTTTTATAGGATTTTCTTATTTTCTTAAAAGAGCTTTTTCAATTATTTGATCTAATTCAGATCCGCTCAAGGCAGTCTCAATAAGCATGTTTCGCATCATCCGCTCTACATCTTCCTTTGAGGACAGCGACTCCAATCCATTTATTAATCTCCAGTAATACGCTCGTCTGATTAAGTTAGATTTTCCAATCCATTCATTGGCTTCACCGGGCTGAATAAAACTTTCTGCATATTCAAAAATTTCATTGAATTGCTCATTACTTAGTCTTGTTTCCATAGCTTATTCATAATTAAAGATACATTGGCATGTCGAGTCCCGCGTAATCTACATCAATCAAACTCTCAATCAATTCAGATAAATCTATAATTTTCTTGAGTTGCTTTAGACATGAAAGAGCATCTGATGATGACCAAGTATAGGAGTATGTTAGTAGATAACTTTCTACCTGAATTTCGTGACTTATATCTGGTAATACATAACTATCTTCCTCAGGGATTAGCTGAATAACTGGATTTATTTTTTTATATTTTCGACTACTTTTTGAACTTCTATTTGGTTAAGTTGGCGTTTTACTAAAACTTCATTTTTGTAAACAAATTGAATCGTGTTTGGTTTTTTCGGACTTAGTTGATTTAGCAAAGTAACCCTATTTTGCTGATCGCTATCAAGTTCAATGCTTTCTATCCTATCTTCATCTGTCTCATCCAGATTACTCCCATCTAAAAGATAAAGTTCGTAATAAAAATAGCGAACAGGCGTATTAAAAAAACGAATTCGAATTGGGCCAATATTATTTTTTATCAACTTGATTCGAATCCATGAGCACTTGGGAGAAATTTATTTTGTTTTTATGAACATTATTCATGAATTAAATATTACTCGATTACTGCTTGCCCAATCACTGCGCCAGGTTTACGTAAAGCTTCTGCCCTTCTAGCCACATACTCTGGGTTGTTGGAGGGCACGAGTTTGACAGTTCGTTGAGTGCCATCGGCCATGGTGACTATCACCCGATCACTGCCAACGGCTTTCACTGAGTTCATGAAGCTTTTCTCTGACTCAGGTACTTGGATCGGGGTTTGGGTCACCGGCGCTCCTTGTGGATTGACTTTCTCAACCTGTGCTGGTGGCTCCGCAATCAATCCCGAGTTAGGTATGGTTGCAGGCTCTAGTGGTGCTGGGGTTAGTAGTTCAGCTGGCTTTGCAGCATTACTAGCGGAGGGCGCTGCCGCTGGTGCTGCAGAAGGCGTAGGCTTGGCCTGCTCTTTAGTGATGCTATCCAATTCTTTGAAGGCATCAGCCGAGCGATTCTGAATATCTTTGGTCGACTTCATCACATTTTTGGATCCCATGGGAAGCGCTACCAGCACGTAGGTACGGATCCGATTGCCTTCGGCCACGTGTTTCATTTCCACGGTCTCAACTCCTGTGATATCGACATCGGGGCAAATACTTCTGGCAGTCAGTTCCGATTGCTCGACCGATGCACCTTCGTTATCGGCGCGGTACATCTTCATTTGGCTACGTACCTTGCCACCTGCTCCCTTACAAATCTTGGTGTAGGCAATCGTTTTGGCTTTAAGGTCCGCCATGGCAAAGTCACTGGAGACCGCAGTGCCATTTTCATAAATGATGCCGGTCTCTTTAGGAAGCTTGGTCATCCAGCTCGGTGCTTCGCTAATGGCAAGGCTTGCGATCCTCGCTTGTTGTTTGTACTCTTCCTGTGACTGAGTCTTCGATTGTTGTGTAGGGCTGCTGGTACCGCAAGCAGCTAAGAGCAAAGTGCTCGCACTCAAAACTGCTAATTGGTAATTACGTGTATTCATGATGAACTCCTTCAATAGGTGAGGATTAAAATTTATCGACCACAGCCCATTGATGGGCATTAAGTCGCACGGTGACATAGGTAAAACGCACTGCTTGGTTTTGATGAATCTCGGTTTTGGAAATCATTTGGTAGGTGTTGCCCTTCCATTTACGCAGTCCTCCTAAAAAGTTATCGCCGGTAAGCCCCTTACCACCCAACTGCAACTGATCGCCCACGCGAATAAACGGACGGTCGGTAATGTAGGGGTGGTTGGTACAGGTTTCCTTCCGAATAAAGGTTTGATCGGCATTGAGTAATGTCGCTTGGCGATTACTTGCCTTGAGTTCCGTGGTCTCTTTGAAGTAGCAACGTGTCTCGGTGGGTGCTTGGTTTAAGAAAGCCCGTAGGTCATTACGAATCACCTGTTGATCGACTTCACTGCCCTGGCAGTAAAAGCGGCTGGTCCAGAGTCGATACTTCGCAAGCGAGTAGTAGCTCTTATTAATTTGATTGGGTGTGCTATTCCCTTCGACACCACTGACGGTATAAAAGGTACGGCGTCTAATTTGCTCTTCGATTAAGGCTTGCTGTTCGGGTGCTTTGCTGCAATCAATTTGCATTCTGGCCAGTTCCTCAAAACTCAGTAAGGGGCGATGAGGGATTTGGTGTTGGACTGGCCGCGGCGTGACCGGATAGGTGGTGCTCACCGGCCGAGCCGGTTGGCTATAGCTCGGGTAGTAGGTACTTGGTGAGGTGTAGCTGTATTGGCGAGGCTTCGTACTGCATGCCACCAGCAACAGGGCCATAACGAGAAGATAAGTGTTCTGACCCATCGCGCTTCCTTTACGTTCCCGCCTTTTGGACTTTGTCTCGCGGCATAAATGGAAAGACGCTCTGACCTGCGGTGGTCGTTGGATTGGGGGTGACCACACGAACCGTTGGCTGGATTGGTTTCATGGCAAAGCCATCAATGGCTGAGCGCACCGGGTCCATAAAGTAACCTTGTACTCGTGCGTACGCACTGGTTTGGCGACGCAAGTCATCAATCTCTTTACGCAATCGCTCATTGATGAGCTCTTGCTCGAGTTTTTGATGGGTTAGTTGCAAGGCATATTTTTGTTCTTCACCTTCGAGCTTTTTAAAGTCCATCGCCTGATCATGGCGTGCGGTTTGTAATAAGGTCTCCGATTGCAAACGCTGGCTGGCACTCAGGTTCATCTGCGCCAAGGTCTTGGTTTTATGTTCATAGGCTTTGAGGGCAATGCGATGGCCCATTTGCGATTGACCCGCCTGGATCTTTAAAAAGATGGGCATGAGCTCTAGGCACAACTGCAAGAGTGAGAGCAAGAGATACTTCATAAACGCCCCACCGTTATTGGTAATTAGTGACCAGAGCACATCGGCAGAGCCGACATTAATAAAGGCCTCATGAATCGCGCTCGTTTTGGTGAGATCTGTGGTGATGCTCGCTTTAGCGGTCTCCACCGCAACTTGGGCTTGGGTAATGTCCTCCCCTGCTTTGGTGAGTTCCGCTTCTCTTGGTGTGACATAGGCGTGGTAGGCGTTACGATAGACCGCTTCAAGGCGATCGCACTCTTGCTTATCTTTGGCATAGAGCTGCACGATCTCGCTCTCATCCAAATCCGGGGCGAAGGTGTTTCTCACTTGTTGGCGATAGTCTTGCATGCATTTTTCGGCAGCAGCGCGTTTACGGGTAATCTCTTGCGGCGGGCTTTGCAGCTCTTTCTTTAAACGGACGATGCGTTGATCGAGGGTCTCAAGTGTTTTGGATTTATCAGCGAGCTCATACTTTTGTTGGTAGAACTCTTTGGATTGCGTATAGCGGCCGTCCTTGAGATCTTGCGCATGGATCTCCAACTCCGACTTCAATAAGAGTGGCATCGTGAACTGGCTACTGAGTGAGCCAATCACCGTAATTAAGAACACCCGGATACCCAAATAAAAGTACGAGATGTTTTTCTCGGTCTCGTAGCGCGTGTCAGCGAGATAAATAAAGTTACGATCGAGCACCAAGACAATCATCGATCCCACAAATGAGCAAACAATGGTCATGATGAGACGCAGCACTAAGGGCTGACCGGCGGAGAGAAACCAACCGGCAATCCCAAACTGAATGGCGGCAAGAAAACTAGCAAAAGCAATCGCTGAACCAATTTTGGTTAAGCTACCAATCTCTTTAATCGGGGTGTCAGGACTTAAGCGGTGTCCCGTCAGAAATACTAAGAACTGTCGTGTGTTCATTCCATCTCGCAGTGAGGTTCAAGATGGTATCGAGTATGTCGACCTAAAAGCTCATAGATTGAGCTTAATTAAAAACAATCAAAAAAATTTTACTAAAATCAATCAATTACTGTATATTTATACAGTATATGCAAGCAGTAGCTATCCCACAGCAAATGGGTCAATTAGCGGCTATGCCAAGGTAGTTGAGGCAATGGTAGCAAGTGAATTTGTGATTGAAGGCCAATAAAACAGACTATGTATCTAAGGTGAGACGTAATAATTTTCTTTTATTAGCACAATGGCTTGATAAAAATTTTTCACTTTATGGAAAAAATATTTTACCTATCTCATTTGGTGAAATTAAATTGTGTCATGCTATTTATAGACATTATTTTTTGTATACCAAGAGGAATGGGCATATATGCACTCAATTGATAAAGTTGATAAATGGATTTATCGGAATAATTCAAGTAGTCCGCTCACACTCCAAGAGATTGCTAATACTTTGGGGCTAACACGCGAACGAGTGCGTCAGATTGAGGCAAAAGCCCTATTAAAGCTCAGAAAAAAATTACAAGTAAAAAATATCAAAGCACTTGACCTGTTTGGTCAATAGGTTTGTAAGTGGGCAAACTACGCAATGGGTGCAAAAGGGCAAATGGCGGGAATGGAGCGCTTAGAGATCCTCCAACACCCGATCAGAAAAAAGTCATTGCATCTAACCTTAAACAAAAAATAATACAAAGGGAAATGGAAATTTTATTTCCAAGGGTTAGTGTATTAGATATCAGCAAATTTTTAGCGATTTTTATGCCAGGCTGCATTCAAGCCTTTGATAGTGTAGATGGATTAAATGGTTTAAAACGATTCCTGCACGATAACGTTGCTTGCAAATGTTGGCTCAAAGAAAATGTGGGTCTCAATGGTCATATTCCGGGAAGTTGGGGAAGAATAACTTTGGTTGGAACAGGAAAAGTGCAAATTGGGCCAAAAATGAAAAAAATCTCAAGAAAAAATAAGGTCCGTCATGATGTTAAGAACTGATTTCGATCCAAGCGGACCACCTCTATTTAAAATTCACTCTAATGAGTGGTGGGTAAAAATACTCGGCATGCAACAACATAAATGGGCATTAATTGAAACCCATAATAAAAAAATTACTATTTACTTTTTTCATGATCAGGGCATTCAAAAAGCATGCTCCCATGAATATAAGTTTTATCAATTAAAAAATCGCTCTGCAGTGGTTGACTCATTAGAATTTGAATGTATTCAAACCACAGAATTAGGATTACAGAAAAATGGTTTTATGAAGCTAGAAGATAATCCAGGACCTTGGATTCAATGCTGCCCGACAGGTAATTATTTTGATGCACGTAATAATGAAGAACGCATCTATTCAAAACTAGGCTACTGGATAGATTAATTTCATTAGCCATTCAACTCTCTTTTACTTAACATACTCCCGAATAAAAGCTTTTCTCGGATGTGTCCGATAGATAGCGCTTGTATGAATTTCATTGACATAGATTGGTCTATCTAAGGTCAACATTCTGGGTAGGCCAATAATCCTAGATGTATCGATGGCTGCTTGCACCAGCGGCGCTGGCAATTGTTGCCATTTCTCATGGTTGCTGGGGTGGACTTGTAATGGCAGGATTAGGGTGATGTAGAGGGTAGCAAACATGGTTTGGTCTTAGTTTTGTGTTGTATTTGTATTGTGATGAGCCTATAGCTCACCCTGTGAGCCTTAATTTCTCTAACCTGAATCTGTTAAACAGGAGGATCTATGCGTAAACGTCTTGAAGGTCTAGTGTTCGGTGCATTGTTTGTTGCTGGTCTTTTATATGGTCAAGCGGTGATGGCTTGCACTACCCAAACATTGATTGTGGGTGGCAAGATGACTGTTTGCACGATTTGCGGTACGGTTGTTTCTTGCATGTGAGGTGATCAATGAAAAAAATTCTTGCTCTATTAATAATTCTTCCCACAGTCGCCATGGCTCAGGCGGTCTATAACTGGAATAACTCGCCTAACAATTGGGTCAATAGCCCAAATAATTGGGAGAACAGCCCCAACAACTGGGCCAATAGTCCGAATAACTTTAATAACTCGCCAAACAACTTTAGCTCGACCAATGGCGTGTATGACAACCGTGGCAATCGCATCGGTTATGAGGTACCTGCTCCATCCGGGGTTGTTAATTACTTTGATAACAGTGGCAATCGGATGGGGTACAAACCAGCTGGCCGGTGATCCATGAAAACCCTCTTTCTTGACTTTGATGGCGTATTGCACCCGACTGCCCATGGCTCAGAATTGTTTAGCCAACGAACTATGTTAGAGGGAGCGTTAGAGAATGCAGACTGTCAAATTGTGATCTCGAGCAGCTGGCGGTTTCATGCAGAACTCAGTCAATTGCGCGAGTATTTTTCAAAAGATTTGCAAGCAAAGATGGTTGGGGTGACGGGTGAGCCGTACATCGGAGCCTATGCCCGCTTTCATGAAATCAATGCGTATGTATCGAATAACGGTATTACCAATTGGCGGGCGCTAGATGATTCCTATTGGGAGTTTCCAAAAGGTTGCCCACAATTAATCCGGTGCAATCCCAATACCGGTTTATCGGCTACCGAGGTAAAACTCGTAGAGCAATGGTTGCAGTCTTAATTTATCCATCAACCACAGGAGCATGCGATGAATACTGAAAAAATTAAGCAAGCCGAAGCATTTGCCCGTGAGTGTCACGCTGGTCAAGTACGCAAAGGTGCGGCCGAAGAGCCCTATACCATTCACTTAGAAGAAGTGGTTGCGCTTGTAAGTTCCTATGGCGGTAATGAAACCGAAATTTGTGCGGCCTGGTTACACGATACGGTTGAGGATTGCCCACCCACGAGCTTTACCGATCTGGAATCGCGCTTTGGGATCGAGGTGGCCAATGTGGTGCGCGAACTCACCGACGATAAATCACTAGAAAAAGCAGAGCGCAAACGTCTACAAGTAGTTAATGCCCCGCATAAATCACCATCGGCTTCTTTGGTGAAGCTTTGCGATAAGACAAGTAATCTGCGTGCGATTGCGAACTCACCACCAAAAAACTGGGATTACCAACGCCGTTGCGACTACGTCACGTGGGCTGCTACGGTGGTTGCTGCTCTACCCTACAAACCAGAGAAAGCCCTTGAAAACTTTTGGATTGCAGTCGATAGCGCAGAAATTGCTAATGCCAACGATTGTTTGCCAACCCGCCAAGCTCAAAATGTCGCTTTAGCAGTCTTGCAGCGTAAAGCCTTACGCTCAGGCGCTAGTCCCAAACAAGCCGAGGAGTTTTTAGTGCGTTTTGCGCAAGGCTCCTTGTTTGGAGATAAACCCCATGGGTAATATTCAAAATGCACAGTGCGAGTGCGGCTTTCGCAAATCGGTCAAGATTGGTGGCGGTATGGCCGATTACCGCGAAAACTCTGCCTTTCCGTTTTATTGCAAGGCCTGCGGTTTAATTAGTATCAACATTGCCAAGGAAGAGCGGATTTGTCCAACATGTAAGAGCACTGAAATTACACAGTACGGCAAAGAACCGGTAAGCCTTCCTGGTCCCCATAGTTCTGCCTTGCAATGGGGAGACTATGAGGCGCGCGCAATTGATCATTTATGTCCAAAATGTGGCAAGTATTCGATGGTCTTTGGCGGACCAAGCATCATGTTTGATTAGTTACGCAGAATCACTTCATGCGTTTATCCCGATCCAAAGTTGACCTCTTTATTGAATGTCCTTTATGCTTTTGGTTAGACCAGAAGAAAAAGATCAAGCGCCCTTCCGGGCCTCCATTCACACTTAACGTGGCTGTGGATCATTTACTCAAAAATGAGTTTGATGCATCTCGAGGTAAAGGGGTACCTGAGCGCTTGGCTCGCGAGGGGCTTTCATTTGTTCCGGCTAAGCACAATTTACTGGATCGCTGGCGTGAAAACTTTAAAGGTGTTACTCGCACTTATCGTGGCATTGAGTTCTTTGGTGCCATTGATGACCTTTGGCAGGATATGTTTGGGATCCATTATGTTGTGGATTACAAGGCAACTAGCAAGGCCGATGAAGTTAATCTAGATGCCGATTGGCAAATTGCCTACAAGCGCCAAGTAGAATTCTATCAATGGCTTTTGCGAGGTAATCAACTCGAGGTTTCCGATCAAGCATGGTTCGTGTATGCCAATGGTATTAAAGGCGATGAATTCTTTAATGATCAATTAGGGTTCAAAACTAAGCTGATCTCCTATGATGGCAATGCTTCTTGGATTGAGCCTACCCTAGATTCTCTAATTGATTGCTTGAATCAAGAAATGCCTCCAAAACGATCTAGTCTCTGCGCATACTGTGAATATGCAGATCGAAGGCGTTATGGTGACCGTTTAAAAGTAGTTGAACCTAAGTCAGTGGATTTAAATATTCGAATTCCACGAACTGCTACCCGAAATGCCCATAAAGACATGGAAGCCGACCTTGCCATTGAAATTTTGGAGTCTCTTCCCGATCAACGCTGCCAAGTCGATGAGTTAGTTGGTCTTGTGATTAAGAAAAACAATAAACGGATTACCTTACCAAATAAGAAGCGTGTTCTTGAAGTTATTTATGAGCTACAAGGTTCAGGTGAGATTCGTCTTCAAAATGGTATTGCTGTTTTAGTTAAATCAACAGCTTAGGCTAACTTAATAAACTCGATATCATTCCAGTTACAACCCGCCTCTATAAGTTCATATAAACGCTTTACAACTTTAAAAGCCTGCGTTACTGAGATATCTTGCAATATAGTTTTCATATCGTCCCACTGGCCATGTGAAAACTTATTTCTGACCTCCCTAACCTTCACGCTTAATGCAGATAAATCATGGACCCGACTTTGAATTTCCATTGATTTATATGGCAGTTTCGAGTAATTGGCGTTGTATAGATTCATTAAAGTCTCTAACTTGCTAATCAGAAGAACAATCTCAGATATCCTTCCTTTGTCACGTGAATCCCGAAACTGAATTTGAATCTGATTAAATTCCCGTAAGACGTTGAAGTTCGTCTTATCTCGTATGAAAAAACTTTCTGCGATATGAATCAAGCGTTTTAAATTGTTAATTGTTGAAAAGTACAACAAAATCAGGGCTACTGACCGGCCATAGAGATCAATAAAATTACTATCGCTGTAGACATAGTTCTCAAGAAAGTCTTTTTCGTATTCTTCGGAATATTGTTTGAGATAATCCCACTCCTCCTGATCGGACATCTCTCGCAGGGGATTATCCTTGTCAAAAATACTGCCAGTCTGCCAATCTCTTTGAAAGCCATTGCCTTGGTTCTCAATCCTGATTAGGTCTTTAAAAATTGCATTTGAATTAATACTGTTATAGCTAAAGTCATTGGCTCGAACTAATGAAATATATATTTCCTCAAAGATACCGCTATTCATTTGCTGTGGGTAGAACAGGTAGGGAATTCTCTCCGCGTCGGGGTCAAATCCTCTTTTTCCATGCTGTTTTAATTCACTTGAGATATCCATGAAACAGAATCCTTATTTTTTAAGATTCTAATACTTGTAATTACAGATCTCTTGATGAATGATGTGAGCAATCTTGCCAGGAGTAACGTCTAGCCAACGTTTTCTGTTGTCCATTTCCACAACAACAATACTGCCCTTCCCATTCTCCTGTTCGTAGCCGATCAAATTAGTAATGACAAACTTATTTTGTGCACAATCATTGCTTTTGTATTGCACGATGGAGCGCATTTTGCTACTCCCAGATTCAAAGTCTTTAGGGTAATTGGTAAGCTGGATATAGGTTACTTCGCTACCCTGTCGCTTAATCGATAGCGGGTCAATCAAGTAACGATTACCATGCTCAGAGGTCACAATGTATTCCCAAAGCTGCGCCTTAACCGGCGTACTCAGCAGTAGAAGCGCTAACAGAATGGGCTTAAACCGACACATCACTATTAGAAATCGTATCGGTTTGGCCATGTAAATCGAGTACGCCCTGGCCACTCTCGGTGGAGATGCGTTTTAGAAAGCGCTCGGGCATCTGGCCGACATAGGTCCTAGTTAACTCACGCTGATGTTCATAGAGGTAATAGAGATAACTCTCCTCACACAAACACTCCACCAACCACACATGCTCGGGCTCGGTAAGACCGCTCCAGCGTTGCCGGCCAAGGTACTCCTTTAAGCGCACCACCTTACCCAAGTTCTCCCGAAACTTAGTGTTAGTAGTAATAGCTATCTCACCCTCGTTAAATTTCGGACTCATTGGATTTCCTCTTCAAGATCTTCCATAAAGAGTTCTTGCTGTATTGGCTCGCTATCAAAGATCTCATCTATTTGATAACCCTGCGGTGGTGTGAGACGCCGTAGGTATTGATCTGGAGCCGGTCCCTCTTTAAGCTTCACAATCTCACCATCGCAGTTGTAATGTAAATACCGACCTTCCCCAACAATTTGTACATCCCAGGTGTACATGGGTTCGTCATGGCCCTCCCATTCCTGCAAACCCTGGGAGGCAATAATCCTCACAATATTGCCTAGGTTTGCAGGAAGGTTGGCCTTGACTGTGATGGCGAGATCGCCAACAGCGCAATTTAATGTGTTCATCGTTTATCCCTCACTAAATGATTGATGATCCCGAATGCTCATTTCAAAAGCGGTATCGATGTAGCAATGAGCTTCGTCTGATAGGTACTTTGGGCTTGGCATGATGCCAACCCGCCCAAGATCTAAGCGATCCCCATCCCAACAGGTTTGGATGGTGGCATCGGAAGAGACCCCGCCATCCTAATGATGGGTAATGGCATAGCACAAGGCATCGAGTTGCTTAGGCTTCAGATCAAAGTATTGAGTGTTGAGTTCTTTAGCGAGCTCGGCAGCACGTTTGCCGTGATATGGGTCTCTGCCATCGTTTTCACGGCAGCTGTCGTGCAAGAATCCAAAGAGCTCAACCACGAGGAGATCGGCCTGTCGCTTCTCTCCAATCTGACGGCTGTGATAAAGCACCCGAGCCCAATGATTGGCCCCATGAATGCCATCCCACTCCAAGCGAAATTGCTCTTTGAGGTACTGCACCAGTTGAGGTCGTTTATAGTCCATCAGCTTGATCTCGCAGTCGTTGAATACGGTGGTGTAGCTTTAATGCCGTTGAGAAGTAATACAGCTTGGGATTGGTGCGAATGTAGTGCTGCTCTTGCGCAGTAATGGGAATGGCAATCCCTTTGGCATAGTAATAATGCCCCCGGCGCTCTTCAATCGAGATGCCAATGTAATTAAACTCATCGCTCTTTTCTGGTCGTTTGGTGCCATCGCCCACCCAATCGTGTAAGTGTTCAGGGTAAATCAGTTGTATGTTCATGCTCTCTCCTCTTTAGCCAATTTAGCGACATGCTGGGCTTGGCAATTCGGTTAACTCTGCCCTACGGCTTTTGATTCTTTTTTAATGCACGGCGGTTTCCGTGGTGCGCTCCTCCGTAAAGAGTTTGTGCACGAGATACTCTTTTTTAGCAATCGCTTGAGTGAGGTACTCATCAAACTGATCAGGCCGATCCTCTTTATTGCTGTTATGTATAAAGCACATGCTGTAGCTTAAGTAGTCGGCATCCTCACCGTGAACGGTATAGGTCTCGTTGTCGAGATGATCGACAATGCGTAAGCCCCGCACAAACTCGGGCATGTCTTTGTCAGCAAAGTTAATGTCTAGCCGATCGACATCAAATCGCTTGCTGCGATAGATGTTCCAAATACTAAAACGGTAACCTTCTATATAGGTGTAGTCGCGCATACATGCTCCTAATAACTGTGAGGGATATGGGTTACAGATTAATGACCTAGTGGCTCATAGGGCGAGCCTGATCTAGGGATTTGCTCTAGGCTTGGAATCTTGATCCACCATCCGGCTTGGTAATTTCGTCCTGCTTTACGGCATTTGAATGAATACCAGGTACTTCCGGTAGTTTTAATTGGACTTTGATAGAGCCATTCGTTGGTAATGCAGATATGGCCGGCTGGGAAAAAGCCGTGATCGGCATAATGAAAGAGTAAGAGGTTTAAAAGATACTCTCGCTTTAAGAATGAATAAGCATGGGTACCGTAGGGGCCATACCGTTGTGGCGCACAATGATCCACAATCCACTTGGCATCTTCAATAACGACTTCATCGTCAATCGGTGCGTCGATGTTGGCAAACCAACTTTTCCCATCCCAGGTTTTGCCCCACTCGGTTTGTTTGCGACTTTTATCGCCTGTAAAAAAATTCATGTCATTCTCCTGTTTAGCCAATGTAGCAATGTGCTCGGGTTGGCGAAGTTGGAATAAATCCCCCGTAAAACAAAAAACCCACCAAGAGGTGGGTTATCGCTCAATGTTTGCCCATGGGCCACATCGTTTGACCACCTTACTAGAGCTAGCAGGTTGGTGTTGGCGAGAACCAAACTCCGGATGATGTTGCTATTTTAATAACCTTTCTAATTATTGGCAATTTATTTTTGCTTATCCTAAACTAGCTCATATATTGAGCCATAACTGAGGGATGATTATTTTTCCTCTTTTACATTGGAGTCCTTATGAGTGATACAGAGCGTTTACATCGCATTAAGTACCTGCTTCAAAGTCGCGGTTGCGTTCCGAGACAAGATTTTTTGGACGAGTTAGAAATCTCGTTAGCCACTTTCAAACGCGATTTGGAGTATTTGCGCAGTCGCTCGAGAGCCGAGATTGTCTACGACCGATTTAATGGTGGCTATCGGTTCGCCAATCCCGATAGCGCCAAAAAAATTGAAATGACGGGCCTCTGGTTTTCGGAAAAAGAAGCGCATGCTTTGATTCTCATGCACCACCTACTCTCTTCCTTAGATCAGGCTTCACTCATTGGCCCCCATATTGCACCACTTA
>JACCDS011268515.1_pt1 | contig 18427 bp, 21 predicted proteins | sample 7446441 | NCBI WGS metagenome assembly JACCDS01 (sample SAMN15323445, study PRJNA562643) | freshwater metagenome | isolation source: river surface water | place: USA:Blue River Watershed | collected 2017-08-17
CCTGAAGGTCGTCGGCGGCGGCATAGGCGCTCAGCGATTTCTCGACCTGGGCCGCGCGTGCTTCCAGGATTTGGCGGGTGTCTTTGAGGTCTGCCGCCGTGGCGACGGCCGGACGCTGCTGGATGGCTTCGACGGTCTCGGCCAGGCCTGTTGCCTGCGCTTCTAGGCGTTGCAGGCGGGATTCGAGGCGCTCCTGGTCGGCCTGGTCGTTCATGGCCTGGTAGCCCAGGGCCACGAAGACACTGAGGCCGAACAGCCAGAGCCACATCAGGCTCTGCACCACCACGGCGGCGGTTGAACGCTGGGCGGGTTGCGGGGCGTTCATGGCTGGCCTCCCGATGCCGCGGGCGCCAGCGGGAACGTCTGCGCCGCCTCGGTGGCGGGCGGCGCGGGTGTGTTGTCGGCGGTCATGCTGTCGCCGGGACGCTGGAAGCAGATTTGCCGCGCGCGGTCATCCGCGTGCAGTTCCCAGGCCGGGCCAGCCAAGGTGAGCAGCGCATCGCGCAAAGTCATGGGGCCAAGGTGCAAGTGCGCCGCCGGCAGCGGCAGCGCGTACAGCTCGATCACCCCGTGCGCCGTCTGGCACAGGCCGTAGCCGCTGCGCTTGAGCACGTGGCGCAGCCCGTCGCCGACAGTGGCGCGGGCGTCTTCCGGCATGGCGACGTCGATGACCTGCATTAGCAGATCCCGCTGCGCCGCCGTGGGCGCCAGCTCGACCAGCGTATAGCGGCCGTAGCGCACGACGGGAATGAACTCGGGTGCCTCGGGTTCAGGTGCGGACAGGACATCCTCGCTAGGCTCAGACGGCTGCAGCGCCGTGGACGTCGCGCAGCCGCTGGTCAGGACGGCAGCCAGCAGGCCGGCTCCGAGCAGTCGCCGGTATGGGTGGATTGCGGACATGGCATCGGCTCTTCTGTTGCGATGCCGATACCTTGGCTGGGTGTAGGCGTGCGGTCAGCCAGGAATGCGAACTGCAGCTCGCCCGCTTTTGAGGCGCAGCCCTCGACCCCGACGGCGGTACGCCATGTGGGTCGCCATGCCGCTTACTTAATAATTCTATAAATGTTGTATTATTGAATCATGAACGAAGATCAAGCCGTATCCGCCCTGAGTGCCCTGGCCCATGCCCAGCGCCTGCGTGTGTTCCGCGCCCTGGTCATCGCTGGCCCCGAAGGGCGAACGCCCAGCGTGCTGGCCGAGCAGCTCGACGTGGCCCGCAACACCTTGTCCTTCCACCTGAAGGAGCTGGCCCATGCGGGCCTCGTCACCATCGAGCAGCAGGGCCGCAACCTCATCTATCGCGCCGACTTTTCCCAGATGAACGGACTGCTCGGCTACCTGACCGAACACTGCTGCCAGGGCGGCGTGTGCGAGGTCACCGAATCCTCCCACTGCGACTGCTGACACCATGACCACCGACACCACTTACAACGCCCTGTTCATCTGCACGGGCAATTCGGCCCGTTCGATCCTCGCCGAAGGCATCCTTAACGAACTCGGCCAAGGCCGCTTTCGCGCCTACTCGGCGGGCAGCCACCCCAAGGGTGAGGTGCATCCGCTGGCCCTTGCCACGCTGGAGCGACTGCACATGCCGGCCACCGGCTACCGCAGCAAGAGCTGGGATGAGTTCGTGGCGCCGGGTGCGCCGGTGTTCGACTTCATCTTCACAGTCTGCGACAACGCCGCCGGTGAGGCATGCCCGCTCTGGCCCGGCAAGCCGGTGTCCGCACATTGGGGTGTGCCCGATCCTGCAGCGGTCGAAGGCTCCGAAGAGCAACAAATCAAGGCCTTCAAGGACGCCGCCTTGACCCTGCGCCGCCGCATCGAGCTGTTCTTGTCGCTGCCGCTGGCGCGGCTGGACGCCCTGTCCTTGCAGCGTGAGCTGCGCGACATCGGCAAGCAGTGAGGCGCCCATGACCGCAGCGACTGAATCGGCCCGCTCCATGCCGGCCGCCCCAACCATGAGCGTGTTCGAGCGCTATCTGACGGTGTGGGTTTTCCTGTGCATCGTTGTCGGCATCGCGCTGGGCCAGTTCGCTCCCGGCGTGTTTCAGGCCATCGGCCACATGGAACTGGCCCAGGTCAACTTGCCCGTGGGCCTGCTGATCTGGATCATGATCATTCCCATGCTGCTCAAGGTGGACTTTGGCGCGCTGGGCCAGGTCAAGCAGCACTGGCGCGGCATCGGCGTCACGCTGTTCATCAACTGGGCGGTCAAGCCATTCTCGATGGCGCTGCTGGCGTGGATTTTCATCCGCCACGTCTTCGCCGATGCGCTGCCCGCCGACCAGCTCGACAGCTACGTCGCCGGCCTGATCCTGCTGGCCGCCGCGCCCTGCACGGCGATGGTGTTCGTCTGGAGCCGGCTCACGGGCGGCGATCCCGTATTCACGCTGTCGCAGGTGGCCTTGAACGACACCATCATGGTGTTCGCATTCGCGCCCATCGTCGGCTTGCTGCTCGGCCTGTCGGCCATCACCGTGCCCTGGGATACGCTGCTGGTGTCGGTGGCCCTTTACATCGTCATCCCCGTCATCCTCGCGCAGGTCTGGCGTCGCGCCTTGCTGCGGCGAGGCCAGGCCGTGTTTGACTGCACCCTGGAGCGCATCGGCCCGTTGTCCATCGCCGCGCTGCTGCTCACGCTGGTGCTGCTGTTCGCTTTCCAGGGCCAGGCCATCCTGCAGCAGCCGCTGGTCATCGCCATGCTGGCGGTGCCGATCCTCATCCAGGTGTTCTTCAACTCCGGGCTGGCCTACTGGCTCAACCGCAAGGTGGGTGAGAAGCACAACATCGCCTGTCCCTCGGCGCTGATTGGCGCATCCAACTTCTTCGAGCTGGCCGTGGCCGCGGCCATCAGCCTGTTCGGGTTCCAGTCCGGCGCGGCGCTGGCCACCGTGGTCGGCGTGCTGATCGAAGTGCCCGTCATGCTGCTGGTCGTGCGCGTGGTCAATCGCTCACGTGGCTGGTACGAGTGCCGATCATCAACACCTTGACGAAACGAATCTCCCTATGAGCACCATCACGATCTATCACAACCCCGCTTGCGGCACCTCGCGCAACACACTTGACCTGATCCGCAACAGCGGCGAAGAACCCACGGTCATCGAGTACCTGAAGACGCCGCCCAATCGCGCCACGCTGGTCAAGCTGCTGAAAGACGCGGGCCTGAGCGTGCGCGCCGTGCTGCGCGAAAAAGGCACCCCCTATGCAGAACTCGGCCTGGACGATCCGAAATGGACGGATGACCAGTTGCTCGATTTCATCGAGCAACACCCCATCCTCATGAACCGGCCCATTGTGGTCACGCCGCTGGGCACGCGACTGTGCCGGCCGTCGGAAGCGGTGCTGGACATCCTGCCCCAGCCGCAGCGCGGCGCGTTCAACAAGGAAGACGGCGAGCCGGTCATCGATGCGGAAGGCCGCCGTGTCTGAATCGCGCCTTGACCTCCCCAATATCGACACAACGCTGTTTCAACAACCGGATACAGCGCGACTGCTGGCACCCGAGCGCGCCAGACATGCGCCGCGCTTCCTGCTGCTCTATGGCTCTTTGAGGGAACGCTCGTACAGCCGCCTGGCCGCCGAGGAAGCGGCGCGCATCCTGCGGGCGCTCGGCGGCGAGACACGCATGTTCAATCCCTCGGGCCTGCCGCTGGTGGACGATGCCCCGGGCGATCATCCCAAGGTCCAGGAACTGCATGCGCTCACGCAATGGGCCGAAGGCATGGTGTGGTGCTCGCCCGAGCGCCACGGCGCGATGACGGGCCTGATGAAGACCCAGATCGACTGGATTCCACTGTCGGTCGGCGCGGTGCGCCCCACCCAGGGCAAGACGCTGGCGGTGATGCAGGTCTCGGGCGGCTCGCAGTCCTTCAACGCCGTCAACCAGATGCGCGTGCTGGGTCGCTGGATGCGCATGCTGACCATCCCGAATCAATCCTCGGTGGCCAAGGCATATCAGGAGTTCGACGACGCCGGGCGCATGAAGCCCTCGGCCTACTACGACCGCATCGTGGACGTGATGGAGGAGCTGATGAAGTTCACGCTGCTCACGCGCGACGCGGCACCGTACCTAGTGGACCGCTACAGCGAGCGTAAGGAAAGTGCCGAGGTGTTGTCGAAGCGCATGCGGCAGGAGGTTATTTAGCTGATCCCCGTTGAGCAAATTCAACGGACCAGCGAGCATTGGTAGAAAGAGCGCAGCCACGCCCACGGAAACCGTGGGCGTGGCTGCAAGGTGGGAACAAGGGAAAGCCGGCGGTGCGAGGCCGGCGTTGGCGTGGGGATCAGGCGGCGACCAGTTGCCGGGCCAGCGCGACCTCGACGGAATCACCGTCCTGGTTGAGCACATCGAGGCCCGATTCGGGCACGTCGCCCGAGGTGGACTGCGAGACCATGATCTTCTTGGCCATCAGCTCCAGGCAGGTCATCTGCGAGGAACCGGCGTAGCCGAGGTAGATCACGCGCACCGGCTGTTTCTGTCCGATGCGCCAGGAGCGGCGTGCCGCCTGCTGGAGCGAGTACACGTTGTAGCCCGACTGCATGAAAACGATCGTCGGGAAGTCCAACAGGTCCAAGCCCGTCTTGACCAGCTCGGGGTTGGTGATGAGCACGTCGATGCCACGGTCCAATTGCTCGGCGATCCAGTCCTCGCGGCGGCTGGCGTCCACGCTTGCGCGCAGCACCGCCACCCGAAAACCTTCCTGCTCCAGCAGCACCTTCAAGCGCGACGTGGTGTCGCGCGTGCCGGTATAGACCGTGTAGGCCAGGACCTTGCGGCCCTGCGCCTTCTCTTCCTTGCAGATGTCGATCAGCTCGCGCTCTTTCGGCGTCACCTCGAACTCGTTGAACTGAGCAGGGACGAACGCCAAGGTGTTGCGCGTGCGCGGATGCACCACGGTCTCCGACCGGAAGCAGCAGTCCGGCCAGGCCAGCAGCACGTTGAGCACCACACCCAGCAGGGTCGTATCGCGTCGCGCCAGAGCCTGTTTCAGCTCCGCGGTCAGCCGACCCGCCAGATCGCGGTAGGCCGCAGCTTGCGCCACGTCCATTTGGACTTCACGAAACTCCTCGTCATACGGCGGCAGGACGTTGCCACCGATGTCCTTGAGCTTGAGGAAGATCGTGAACGGCAGGATGCACCGCAAGACCCCTTTCGGCCCGAAGCCGGGAGCCTTGACCGTGCGCACCGATACCTTGGTGCCTCTGGCCGTCTTGTGCGCCGTGCCGGCGCTTTCGGAGTAGATGTCCTTGAGGACCCCGTGGTCCCTCATGAACGCCATGGCCGCCGAGGTCATGCTGCCGCTCGTGGTCGGGCGGTAGCCGTCTTCGATCATCCGCCCAGGCAGGGCTCGGAACAGCAGGTAGAACAGGTCGTCCCCGTAGCCGCCCATCAGCGTGCCTGTCAGCAGCAAGGTCTTGCGAGCCTTGGCCGCCAGCACGCCCATGGCCTGGCCCTGGGCACTGCCACCGTTCTTGTACTCATGTGCCTCGTCCGCGATGCACAGGTCGAACGTGCCTTGCGGCAAGTAGCGCTTGATGAACTCGGACGGCTGGTAGCCGCCTTCGCCAAAGCCGAACTCCATGTTAGCCATCGCACGCTCCATGCGCGTGGCCTGACGGTCGGAAAACACCAGCTCGCCGTTCGCATCCATCAAGTTGATGAACTCATGGATGTTGTCGCCCAGCATCGACGCCAGGAACCCGTCGCCGAACTTCTGCATCAACTTCTGCGCGGTGACTTCCCCGATCGTCGGGATGCGCTTCAAGGCTTTCAGCACGGCCGAGGACTGGTCGCTGCCGGGCAGGCTGCGCGGGCGGATCAGCGTCCACAGGGGTGCGGCGCAATGGCTGCACTTCCTGCGGTATTCCTCGGCTGAGAGCGCGACCGGATTGACCGGCTCGCCGTCGAGGTCGGTGATGACCGTGCCGCAGTCCGGGCACGCCGCCACGTTGCCGTGACGGGTGCGCCGCTGGGTGAAGACGGGCTTCCAGTGGAACCCCATCCGCATCCTGACCCGGCCCAAGACAAAGAACTCCTGGCCCGTGGGCTGGACATTCAACTGCTCGCGCAGCTTGATGAGCTTGACGAGCGTGTCCGGCCCGTTGAGCACCCACACCTTGGCGCCTGCCACCGTCTGCTGGATCTCGCGCCGCCACTTGTAAACAAGGTGCGGCGGCGAAAGAACCAGGGTGCGGCGGTAGCCTTCGGCGTTGAGCACGGCGGCCGTGGCAATGCCCACGGTCGTCTTGCCGCAGCCCATCTCGCCATTGACGATCGCGGCGCGCTCGCCACGGTCGATCAGCAGCTCGGCGGCGGCGTGGACGACTTCGGCCTGGGCCGGGAAGAGCTTGCGCTTGAGGCTGGCGACGACGAGTTGCCGGTGCGCCTGCGGCTGGCCGTTATAGACCGGCGGGTTGGCGCTGTTGAGGGCGTCGAGCAGTTCGTCGCCGAACTCGCCGACGAAATCCTGAAGGCTCAGGGTCAGAGGGGAAGATTCCGCGTCGAGCAGTTCGCCCTGTACGGGCTCGGCGTCGGCGACGGTGGTTTCAAGATCGGTGGACATGGTGATGCTCCAAAGAAAATGGGGCATGCACCACCCCCAGCGGGGCGATGGCATGCCCCGTGGTGGGAGATGGAGACGGCACGTAGCCGTCGTTCGAAGAGATCAGTACTCGCTGGGCAGCAGCAGCGTGGTTACGCTGCGGTCCCATTCGGTGATGATCCAAAGCTGCAGGCCGGGTGCGACCTGGTAGGAAGAGAACAGGCGGTCCTCGCCGGACTCCAGCGCGGCATCGTTCTGCCGCTTGTCGTAGTCATCGAGGTCGCCCCAGTCGCCATTGAGGTGGCGGTGCAGATACGGCACCGGGTTGAGCCGGCCTTGCTGGACCAGGGCGTCAACGCCGCAGGTAACGACGGTCTCGCCTGGGAAAAATCGCCGGCTCGATGCCTGGCCGATGGAAAGTGCTTGGGCTGCCATGGAAGGCTCCTTGAAGATGGAGGGGCCACGGCACCCCATCGGGGCGACTGGGCCCCAGTGGGTGGAGGAAATTGACGGTGGTCGTCAGCGGTGGAGAACGATCAGCGGATGGTCAACACCTCGCCCCGCGTGGCGGAGCCAGGCGTCATGTCCCAGGCGCGGATGACGGGCACGAACTTGTCGGTGAGGATGCGGGTCTCGGCGATGGAGCCGTCTTCGCGTTCGGTGAATTCCCGCTGTAGCGTCTTGTCCTTGTGGGTGTCACCTTTGACGACGAGCACGCGTCCGGTCTTGGAGCGCACAACCCCCGAGATCGCACCTGCGGCCAGAGCCAGGGCGAGATGCCAGTGGGACAAGGCACGCGCCGGTGGACGCAGCGACTGCTGCGCGGCCCCCAGGTGCGTGTCCTGCGACGGCCAGAGGCCTTGCAGCCGGCCGACTTCATCGGCGAACTGCTCCGGCTCCATCGTCACGCGGAAGAAATGCTCCGGCTCGGCCGGACTGGCGGGGACGATGTACGGCAGGAACGGCCATTCGCTCGGCAGCTCTTCGGCTTCGACTTCGCCGAGCCCGACCTGCAGCAGCAGATTGCGCACGGCCTTGAGGCCATCGGGTGCCAGCTCGCGCTGACGCACCCTGCGGCCGAAGATCACCACCTGCTTGAACTGCGTCTCCACCGCTCGGTAGATCCGTAGGTCCGTGTAGTGGCGCGTCAGCCAGCCGACCAGCTCGGCGTCGAGCACGTAGCCGGGGACGATGAAGACCAGCACGCCGCCGTATTGCAGCAACGCCAACGTGCGTTGATAGAACAGCTTTTCGAGGCGGGCGCGGCCCTGGCCCTGATAGCCGATGTTGCCGTTGACGTCCTTGGACAGATCGCCATACGGCGGGTTGAGCCAGAGCAGCCCGAACGACTGCTTGGAGATCATCGTGTCCATCAGGTCCGCGTGCAGGCAGTGATCGACCAGGCCGCGGGCATGGCGTGCCCGCTCCGCGTCGAACTCAACCGCGAACGCCTTGGCCAGCTCGCGCCCGAGGGCATGAGCGGCTTCGGCGATCGCCACGCCTTCGCCGGCGCAGGGATCGTGGATGCACATCGAGCCATCGCTGGGCATCAGTGCGTTGAGGGCTCTTTCGAGCGTGGGTTCGTCGGTCGGGTAGTACCCGTTCTTGGCGAAATTGCGGGCGAGCCGCGGGAACATGAGGGCCATGGAAGTCTCCTGTTGGCGGGGATGAAGGGCGAAAGCACGCCTTGGCGTGCTCTCGCGGGTGGGTCAAGCCGCTACCGCTTCCGGCGTCCAAATCTTGGCCGGATAGGGATAGGCGGTGAGCACGTCACTGCGGATCAGGGAGCCCAGCGCCAGGGTCAGCGCCGGCACGTCGATGGCGAGCCGATGGCCTTCCAGGGGCCCGAGGGCGAACGGAAGACGGGCCAGCATCTCGCGGGTCTGTAGCAGCTCCAGCACTGTTTCGCGCCAGTGGTCGAGCAGCGGCAGTGGGCAGGTGTCCCGTACCAGCATCCACAGGCGGTCAAGCCGGTGGGCGCTGCCCTTGGGCAGCAATGCCAGTGCGCTGGCGTTGGCCTTGTCGGGCTTGACGCAGCGGCGGTCGAACAGCCACACGTTGGAGAGCGAACCGAACAGCGTTCGCCGGTAGGCGCGGGTCATGCGCTTTTCCAGGCGATCGACGTTGCTGACGAACACCGGGACGCTGCCGCCCTGGTCGGTGATGACGTGGAACTGGTCCAGGCCCTGTTCGTCGCGCCCGAGGGTCAGACGAGCGAGGAATTGCTGGACGGCGGTGTCGCGCGCCCAGATCGACAGGAAGATCAGATTACCCTGGTCATCGCCGACGCAAGCGTCGGCCATCACGTCGGGGCATTCGTCGATGCGGTACAGCGTGGTGGAAGAAGTGTTTGCGGGCATGGTGGTGTCCTCGGATGAACGGGAACAGCACCGCCCGCTGGGGCTAGTACTGCCCCAGGGGGTGGAAGAAAATCGCTCAGTCCGGCTCGAACTGCCGGGTGTGCGGGTTGAAGTGAAGCGCCTCATCTACCGCGGTGATCGGCGTGAAGCCCTCCAGGTAGATGTTGTTGAGGTACTGGTCGCGGTAGGTCAGTGCCTGCCGTGCCTGTTCCTCGGTGAGGCCGTTGCTGATGAAGTACTCCAGCATTTCCTCATCGGACGAAACTTCGTCGTTGGACAAACTCCCTTCAACGAGCTTCAACAGCGAGGGCGAGAGTGCAGCCAGGATCGGGTCCATGTCGGTTCCTCCTGGCTCAGGCCGGTAGCGCCGCGGCGGGTGCCGCAGATGCCGTGGGTGCGCGCCGCCGTGCGTGGTAGGCGCGAACGCCTGCACGCCAGTCGGCGGACTGCTCCGGTGCGAGGTCCAGATAGGACAGCGGGCAGGAGTAGTAGTACGGGTGCATGGACTCGTCCAGCGGCTTGTAGCCCCACTCACCGCCGCTTCTTTGAAGCAGGTCGCAGCGGATGTAGCGCAGGGACTGGCCCGGTGCAAGATCACGATGCACACCTTCGACCTTGGCCGTCATTTCGACCACGGACCACAACACGTTGCCGCGCTGGGTGTGAGCGATGACCTTCGCGCTGATGCGCTCGGTTTCCTGCGGTGCGATGAGTTCCGCGATCAGTTCAGACCGCGATTGGGGGGAGAAATACCAGCCCATAAGAGGCCTCCTGAAGAAAGCCGGGGCCCTCCCTGCACGGGAAGAAACCCCGGCGGGTGGATGAATAACGCCGCGGGCGCGGCGTCTGCGATCACGCAGGTTGCAGTTCGGCCTGGCGGCTCCACTCCTGCGTCTTGAAGTCCAGCGCGTAGCCCATCTCGCTCAGGCGGGCGATTTGAGCACGCAGGGTGCGGCGGTCGATGGTCGAATCCAGTTTCACGGACTCACCCAGCGGCCAGAGCAGCCCGAACAGTGCGGTGTCGCCATCGTCGGTGCTGCTCGTGGTAGCCGCCGCAGCGGGCGCTGGCGCATCCATACCGAAAGGCGTGGTATCGACCAGCGGGTCCGCGGACGCCTTCACGGGTGCGGGCTTGGCGGGTCTGGATGCCTTGACGGGCTTGACCGGCGTTGCCGCAGGCTGCGCTCCCTGCTCTTCATCAAGCGGATCGACTTCCTGGGTGCCGAAGCTGCGTGCCTCGTCACGGCTCAGTTTGTCGATGCCGAGAAGCGTCATGCCGTCCAGGTTGGCGCGCATCTCGGAACGCATGCTGCCGTCGCTGATCGGATAGCTTTTGAGGAAGATGTAGCGGAGGACGAATTCCCCTTGGTACTTGCCCTCGGGATACTGCTCCAATTCAGCGTCCTTGATGGTGAACTTGCCGAGTTGGCAGTCGAGCTTGCCGACGTTGAACTTTCCGTTGCGGCCATGGATGGTGCGCAGCGTGAGCTGGCCCGGGACGATGACGGGCGATTCCGATTTCTCGGGAGCCGATGTGGCTGCCATGATGATTCTCCTGATGATGAATGACGGGCCGCCGACGGCACCCGGTGGATGAGAGGAAATGGGCCTCGCCCAAGATGGGCGAGGTCCGCTTGGCATCACGCCTTGAGCTGGCGCATGCCTTCGGCCAGGAGCCACAGCGCCCGGTTCAGGCGCAGGTTCTGATCGATTCCTTGCACCGGACGGGTGCGTTGATGGCGGCCGTTGGCCGAGCGTCCACTCAGCCCCCCTTTGACGAGGTTCTCCTGGACGCGGTTGAAGACGGCCCACAGGTCGCCCTTGCGATCGTCCCAACGTCGCGGGGCCAGGAGCTGGCTTTCCGTGACAGGCGTGGACTTGGCCGGGTCGTCGTACTTGAGTGCGAGGGCGGAATGCGCAAAGATTTCCGCTTCGCCTTCATCGAGGGTGATGGTGCGCATTGCATCGCGCGAGTTCTGCACGCGTTCGAAGCCTTCGAGGACTTCGTAAGCACCTTCGATCACCTGGCTTGCCACGTCACCCTTGTGGGGCACGCGGATGTCGGCGGTGGTGTCACCGCAGACCAGGCCGTTGTGGCAGACGAACCGGAACATGCCGGCCAGCATCTGGTAGCTGCTCGTGCCGTCGTGGCTGTTGAGCAGGATGATCTCGTTCGCCTCGTCGCCGTTGATCTGGCTGGCATGGCGAAGTCGGATGAGATGCTTGGTGTATTCGCGCCGGTCTTCGTTGCGCACGCGCGTCTGGCACACCATGAAGGGCTCGAACCCTTCCTGGCGCAGCTTGGTCAGCACGGTCGAGGTCGGTATGTAGGCATACCTTTCGGACCGGCTCCCATGCGGAGCGTCGGCAAAGATCGATGGAGCAATGGCACGGATGCGATCATCCGAGAGCGGGCGATCAGAACGCAGGATCGGGGACTGCGGGGCAAAACGGGATGCCAGAGACATGGTTGTTCTCCTTGGAGAAATGCGACAACCGCGCGGTCCTGAAACCACGCGGAACTCGGGGGATGAAAAACGCAGACGCGCTGGGCGCCAAGGGGCGCAGCGGTTGCGGGGATGAGAGCGGCAAGGCCCCGTGAGGGGCCATGCCGGTTCAGAACGAAGCAGCCAATACCGGCTCCTCCTCGACTTCGCCTGCGGGCTCGCGCTCGGCGGGCTCGACAGGCTGGTCGGCAGCGGTGTCGGCGGCAACCTCGGCTTCGGGCGCGGGTGCGTCCTCGGCTTGCGGCGCCTCGGCTTGCGCCTGGCTCGTCGGATAGACCTGGGTGCCGTCGATCTTGATCAGACCGATGTGGACCAGCGTCGATTCCAGGCTCGCTCCCGGTTCCCCGGCGCGCTCGCCCTTGGTGCGGATGTACGGATCGATCTTCATGTCGTTCAGACGGAAGGCGATCAGCACCTTGCGGTCCCCTTCGATGGCCTGCACGCACCGGCGAACCAGGTGCTCGGCTTCAGGGGTGGCGACGATGGTGTCGAAGTACCGATATTCCGGTTCACCGACAGGTCCGGCCAGCGCCGCGACGCAGCACGACAGGAACGGATCGCCATCCTTGGGGGAGACGTCCTTCGGACGGCTGAGGTAGCCGATGCCGCGGGTGATCAGCTCGTGCTGCTTGATCGAGGCCAGTTCGGCCCGGTCAAGCGGCTCGGCCTTGAGCAGCCGTGCCTTGAGCGTCGCGCCGGCCTCGCCCTTGTGCTCACCCTTGTCGCGGATGTACGCATCGCCCCAGAGGTCTCCGAGGCGGAAGCGCACCAGCGGGCGCTGCTTGGGATCGTCAACGCCGATGTAGCGCTCGACCAGCTTCTTGGCATCCGCACCGGACACCTTGACGTCGAAGTAGCGGTAGCCGGGGTCCTTGGCAGAACCGACCAGCGCGGCGATGGTGCATGCCAGGAAGGGCTGCGCGCGGCGGCCGCCCCGGACGGGAACCTCGCGGGCACGCTGGATGTAGCCGATGCCCGAGGTGTGGAGGTCGAAATACGATTTCTCGTTGGACGTGGTGTTCATGGTGAATCTCCATAGGGATGAAGCGGAGACACACCGGCCCACGCATGCGGGGAAAGGTGCGTAACCCCGCGGTGGGTTGATAAGGCGAAAGCATCCGCCACCAGAGACTGGTGGCCGCTCGCGTATGGATGCGGTGCGAGCTGGCTCGGTCACGCAGTGGGAACTGCGCGGCAACCTCGAAGACCGATGGTTGCCTGGCACGTCGCTGACAACGTCAGCAGGCATGAGGGCAGCATGTCCGGGTCTCGCGCGCGAGACAGCAAACAATGCGCATCCGGTCGCTCCCGTCTTTCCAGCACGCAGTGAAAAGAAAGCCCCTCGAAAGGGGCTGGTTGGGTCAGGCTTCGTACACGAAGTAGTGCTCGCGCTGACGCGGGAAGAAGACATGCTTCCACGTGCCGCTGGTGTTGCCACCGTCGAACACGACCATTTCGTAGTCGTCAATGTCGGTGTCCATCAGGTCGGCGCTGGCGATATGGCGCATGTGCAGCGTGCCGTGCGTGCGCTCGAATACCAGGATCTGGCCGATGGCGTCGTCCTGGCTCATGGCGTTGACGCAGGCTCCGAGCTGGTGCTCGAAGTCGGGTGCGTGCGAGATGAGTTCGGGGAACATGAAGTTGCTCCTATGAAAACGGACCAGCCCGGCTCCTGAGGGGAGACGGGCTGGCATGGGGGACAAAGAGGAAGATTGGCGCGTCGGGCGGCTGCTAGGACTCGGCCAGCGGCATGCCCAGCAGCGCAGGTGCGTCGGCGTCGAGGATCAGGATGCGCACATCGGCCTGGCCGGCCAGTTCAAGGATGTTCGCCAGGTCGTCCGGCATGCCCTTGTTCCGATGCTCCTGCCGAAGCTGCTCGGCGGTGATGCCCTCGGCGTGCTCCAGGTTCTGGTCCGTCCAGGGCGTGGAAATCAGCTTGACGCCGATCGCCGGGCTGTACGGCACCCGGAAGGCAATGAACAGCATGGCCTCCGGCGTGGCGAGGTCCGCCAGGTTAGCGAGGTAGTGCCAGGTATCGACCGTGATGTGCTCACGGCTGATTTCCCAGCACCGGCTGTAATAGCCGGTCTCGAAACTCAGGCGCTGCACGACTTCCCGCGCAGCCTCGGCCGAATAGGTGTCGCCGACGTGGACCAGGCGGCCGTCGAAGTCCTCGCCATGAATGGCATGGACCACGGCCCCGATCACGCCTTCGCCGCTGATGCCTTTGCCGGCATCGCATTCGGCCAATACCTCGGCGCTCACGGCTTCGCGGCCATTGCTGACCACGGCGAAATCTTTGGCGACGATGCAGGACGACGAAACCAGTTCCTCGTCGGAGAGGTGCTCTTGGCTCACGTGGATGCTGCGCCAGACGTGCGGGCTTCCGTCCTGGTAGCTGATGCACAGCGTGCGGACGATTTTCAGATTCCAGTAGCCGCGGAGAAAGGGATTGGGTTTCTGGGACATGGGAACTCTCCAGATTGAATAATGGAGCCAATTCCCGCCACCGGGAATTGGACCCGGTGGGTTGAAAATGGAAAATGCGCCAGTCAACGCTGACCTTGGCGGTGTCAGCACTGCGCTGGACGATGGGAAATGAATCGAGGGACATGGCCTCGTGGGCGCATGTCCCCCGTGGGGCGTGAACGGAAACGCGGTGATGTGCCGGCGACCGGCTCACCAGCCGTTGTAGTTCACGAGCAGGTCGGCGATGACCTTGCGGCGTTGCAGATCGAGACCGTCGAAATCCGACAGTCCGTGGAAGTGGCAGCGCTTGAGCATGGCACCGCCCTCGCGCGCGTTGTAGAAGCTGACCATGGCGGACAGGAACATGCGTTCGCCGCTGCTCAGGACGCCGAGGGCATCGTTGAGCTGCAGCATGTTGGGACGCAGATCCCACTTGCTCTTGGCCTGGCTCAGACCTTCACGGGTGCCGTCGCCGAACCATTCGGGGCCAGCGATCTCGATACCGCGCTTCCAGGCCTCGAAAAAGGCTTGGGGCGCGGCAGCGAAATGCTGTTCTTCCCGCATGATCTGATCGACGACTTCCCGCGGCAGTAGCTGGTTCATGACGTGATTCCTCCAGTTGGATCAGGGAATGGCGAGCTGGGACCAGTCGCCTCTTTCAAGGGCACGTTGAGCCGCGGCGTAGCTGCGGAAGTACTCGCGGGATTCCCGCGAAACGGGGCCTTCGGTATCGCGCGTGCCGATGCAGTGACCGGCGGCGCTTTGCAGGACTTCGAGCGGCAGGAACTTGCCGCAGTAGGTCGAGGCCAATTGGCCGAAAGAGGCTTGCTGGGACATGGACGGGCTCCTTGGAAAAAGCGGGGCCTCGTCCCTCACGGGATGGCAGCTCCCGCACGCGGTTGATAAAAAGCATCGACGTCACGGGGACGCGCGTCCGCAGACCTGATGCGAAGCGGACTGGTGGGCAACGCGGGAGAGACCCGCGGCAGCCTGGAACCCTGGCTGCTGGCATGTGCTGACGAATCAGCAAACATGCGGGCAGCTTCGTGCGCGGGCCGTGCCGCGTCAGTTGGAAAACGGCATCCAGCCCAGCCCCGATTGATGGGCGCCGGAAAGCAAAACCCCGCATCGTGTGCGGGGCTGTCAAGGTGGCGCGTCGGAGCCGGATCAGTCGGGCCTATTGCCCAGTACATGCCGCTTCCATACGGCGAATGCCTCATCGGGTGCCAGCTCGGCGAGGATGACGATGGGCTGGGGCTGCCTGGCGCGTAGAGAAGCGAAGTACGCTTTGCGGTCGGCGATGGCCTTGAGCCTGATGCCCTCGATGAACAGCAGTTTTCCGTTCTTGATGAACAGCACCTTGTTGTCAATGTCGCGCTCGAACGCGGCTCGTACTTGCTCCGGTTGTTGCATATGTCGGCTTCCTGCTGGTGCGGCCCGACATCGGGCCGGAACATTGATCGGCAGGAGAAAGGCGCCGAAGGCCTTACGGCCTCCGGCTCGGGAGGACGGAACCACCCGTGGGCTGATTGGCAGGCCCGGTCGTCGCTAGAACCGGCTGCTCATCAAGCAATCGCACCCGGCGCATGTTGTGGTTGGCGCCGGCATCTTCTGGCGCACATCCGCGCACAAAAGGAGCCCAGTTTTTCGCCGTTGGGCACGGCATCGAATACCGCTGACCGCGAAGGGTCTCCGGGTGGCTCGCAGGTGGGCAAGCCATCGGGGGACACTTCGCAGAGGCGGAAAAAGCGGATCAGCAGAACGCGCCGGGAAACCCGGGACATGGTTCGCGGAGAAGCTACCTTCAGGTCCCGCGGCCGGGGACGGCTGGGCGGGACGCGCACACGGACAAGAGAAGGCGTTGCGCGCTGGGCGTCCCGCAGGGCGTGCGGGACATGGGCCACGCCGCCGATGGCGGGCACGGCTCTCGGGGAGCGGGGTCGGTCAGGAGCCCTTGCGGCCGCTACTGTTCCGGCGTGGGGCGCGCGAGGCACCGCGCTTGGACGCGCCGGTTTCGACCGGCAGCGTGCCTTTGCAGTCGGGGTAGCGACTGCACGACCAGAAGGGGCCGGTCTTGCCAGTGCGCTGGCGCGTCGGTGCGCCGCACTGCGGGCAAGCGGGTCCCTGGGGAACCTTGATGGACAGCGAGGTGCTGCCGTACTGCGCGATCAGTTGCGAAATCCAGCCCGCCTGCTTGCCGATGAACACATCCAGGGTGAGCTGTCCGGCCTCGATCATGTCGAGCGCCTGCTCCCACACGGCGGTGGTTCCGGGGTCGGCAATCGCCGCGGGCACGGCGTCGATCAACGTGAATGCCGCATCCGATGCGCGAATGGAGCGTCCTTTCTTCACGATGTAGCCGCGGGCGATCAACCCACTGATGATGTTGGCCCGTGTCGCCTCGGTGCCGATGCCGACCGTATCCTTGAGCTTCTGCTTCAGGCGCGGGTCCGTCACCAGCTTAGCGACCCCCTTCATGGATTTGACCAGTTCGCCTTGCGTGTAGGGCTTGGGCGGCATCGTCTTGAGCGCCTTGATCTCGGCCTCGGCCACTTGGCACGCCATGCCTTCGCGCAGCGCGGGAAGTACTTGGCTGCGCACCGCAGTTTCACCGTCCTCGTCCGCACCACCTTTACGTTCGGGCTCGGCCAGCACCAGGCGCCAGCCCTTGACGACCACTTGCTTTCCGGTGGCCACCAGCTTCTGCTGGCCGCAGGACAGCTCGGCAACAGTGCGGTCGAACTCGTGGTGAGGGAGGAACTGCGCCAGGTAGTGCGCGCGGATCAGCCGGTACACGGCCAGCTCCTTCTGGCTCATCGCAGAGAGGTTCGCGGGTTCGAGCGTCGGGATGATGCCGTGGTGGGCCGTCACTTTGCTGTCGTTCCAGACGCGCGAGCGCTGGGAGCGGTCGAGCTGGCCCATGATGGGGCGCAGTGACGGGTCAGTCTTCAGCAGGCTGTCCAGGACCATGGGCACTTCCGCGAACATGCTTTCGGGCAGGTAGCCGGAATCCGAACGCGGGTACGTCGTGGCCTTGTGCGTTTCGTACAGGGCCTGGGCGATCTCCAGGGTTTCTTGCACGTCCAGCCCAAGCTGCTTGGAACAGACCTCCTGCAAAGTGCCCAGGTCGAACAGCAGCGGCGGGCCTTCGCGCACGCGCTCGGTCTCGACCGATACCACCTGGGCGCTGCCCGCAGTGCGGATCTGCTGCGCGGCCTGCTGGGCGATGGGCTGCTGCAGACAGCGGCCGGCGTCGTCGGTGCAGCCATCGGGCGGAACCCACTGCGCGCTGAAAGTCTGTCCACCTGCGGAAAAGGACACGTCGATGGCCCAGAACGGCACCGACTTGAAGGCCGCGATCTCGCGGTCGCGGTCCACGACGAGTTTGAGCGTCGGCGTCTGGACGCGCCCGACCGACAGCACGCCGTCGTAACCTGCCTGCCGGCCCAGCACGGTGAACAACCGGCTGAGGTTCATGCCCACAAGCCAGTCGGCGCGCGAGCGCGCCAGTGCCGAGTAGTACATCGGTAGCGTGTCGGAGGACGGCCGCAGCTTGCCGAGCGCGGTGCGGATCGACGCATCGTTGAGCGCCGACAGCCATAACCGCTCGATGGGGCCGCGGTAGCCGCACAGGTCGATGATCTCGCGGGCGATCAGCTCGCCCTCGCGGTCGGCATCGGTAGCGATCACCAGATGGGTCGCCTTCGCCAGAAGCGCCTTGACGACCTTGAATTGCGTGGTGGTCTTCGGTTTGACCTCGACCCGCCACTGCTGGGGAATGATGGGCAACTGCTCCAGCGACCAGCGTTTGAGCGCCGCGTCATAGACCTCGGGGGCTGCCGCTTCTACGAGATGGCCGATGCACCAGGTGACGGTGCTGCCGGAGCCGCTGAGACAGCCTTCACCGCGCTGCGTCGCGCCGAGAATCCGGCCAATGTCTTTGCCCTGGGAGGGCTTCTCGCACAAAAACAGCCGCATGTCCGTCCATCCGATTTCCGTGGTTCATTGAGTTGCTGGAATCGAGGATGCCGAGCACCACCAGGGGCAGCAGCAAACAAGCCGCATGCGGTGGCGACCACTTTCACGGGATGGAATGGAGGGGACGGGAGTGGCGTTCGGCCGGGGAAATGCGGGCCGGGAGCCGCGTTTTTTGGGGCGCGTGGACGCTGGTGGACGTTGATGGAGCTATCCCCTGGGGATAGCTCGCGAGGACATGGGGCGACCGACGACTGCCGCCGCCCCATGCCGGGTCACTTCCTGCGTTTCGGCTCCTTCGGCACGGTCGGTTCCTGGGCGGCCTGGGGCTTCGGCTGCGCCTCCTGCGCTGGTTCCTGCTGCCTCGGGCTGAGGGTCACGGACTCGATGCGGAACGGCAGGATGCCAACGCTGCGCGCGTTGATCTGCCAGGTCTCGCGCGGTTGATCCTCGTTGTCCGTCCAGGGTTCGCGCTCCATGCGGCCGACGACCAGCACGCGCATGCCTTTCTGGTACAGGTCCTTCCAGTGCGCGGCGTCGCGGTGCCAGATTTCCACCGGCGCCCAGAAGC
>JACCDS011497833.1_pt1 | contig 18425 bp, 15 predicted proteins | sample 7446441 | NCBI WGS metagenome assembly JACCDS01 (sample SAMN15323445, study PRJNA562643) | freshwater metagenome | isolation source: river surface water | place: USA:Blue River Watershed | collected 2017-08-17
AGTTGCCTCAAGGGCTTTTGCCCCAGCTTTGTGACCATCGAAGGGGGTCAGTTCAAGAAAAAGACGGGCAAGGCCACAAGCACGCTGTCGCCCTCAGAATTGGGGGCCCTGCCTGAGCCCACATTGCCCGACACCTCTCATCCTTGGGGCACAGTGGTGGCTGGTGTTGGCGGCACGGGCGTCATCACCATTGGCCAATTGCTGGGCATGGCCGCACACATCGAAGGCAAGGGCATCGTCACACAAGACGCAGCAGGCCTGGCCCAAAAAGGTGGCGCCACCTGGAGCCACATCCTGATCGCCGATTCTCAAAATGACATACGCACCACACGCGTGAGCATGGCCGCCGCCGATGTGATTTTGGGTTGCGATCCAATCGTGTCCGCTTCCAAGGAAACCCTGCTGCGCATGCGCGAAGGCCGCACCCATGTGGCACTCAACAGCAGCAGCACACCTACTGCCGCTTTCGTGAAAAACGGCAATTGGCAGAACCCGGCAGAGCAATGCCTTGCTGAAATTTCCAAGCAAGTGGGCAGCACCGGCGTCAGCGCTTTTGATGCGGATCTGCTGGCCAAACAATTGATGGGAGACACGATTTACGTCAACCCCATGATCTTGGGTTATGCGTGGCAAAAAGGCTGGATTCCGATGCACCGTGAATCGCTGATCCGTGCCATCGAACTCAACGAAGTGGCTGTACAAAACAACCTGACGGCTTTTGAATGGGGCCGACATGCCGCACAGCATCTGGATGTGTTGATGCAGAAGATGCAACCTGCACAAACGATCCACTTCAAAAAGCGCGAAACGCTGGACGATCTGATTCAAAACCGCATGGCGCGGTTGACCGACTACCAAAACAGCGCTTATGCCGAGCGTTACCGGGTTTTCGTGGAACGTGTCAAAACGGCAGAAGCGCCCCTGGGTAAAACTTTGTTGAGTGAAACCGTTGCACGCCAGCTTTACAAATTGATGGCCTACAAAGACGAATACGAAGTGGCACGGCTGCACACCCAGTCAGGTTTTCTGAACCGCATTCAGGACAACTTTGAAGGTGACTTCAAAGTCCACTACCACCTGGCTCCGCCGCTTCTGGCCAAACGCAATGCCAAGGGTGAATTGACCAAACAAAAGTTTGGCCCGGCCATGCTGACGGCATTCAAGTTGCTGTCCAAACTCAAAGGTCTGCGAGGTACCTCATTGGATATTTGGGGCCGCACAGAAGAAAGAAAAATCGAACGTGCGTTGATCGGTGAATACATGCAGCATGTCGAAGCAGCGCTGCAAGGGCTCAATGCGCAGACCCATGCCCATGCGGTGGACGTGGCGCGTGTGCCAGAAAACATCAAGGGTTTTGGTCACGTCAAGGAACGCAACATCCAGGCCGCACGCAGCCTTTGGACGTCGCTGAGCAAAGCCTGAAAAACAAAGGCCACCTTGCGGTGGCCTTTGGTGATGGATTCGATTCAACCACAAGGTGAATCGAATGACAGATCATCGTGCGTCGGGCAATTCGATCTTGACTTCCAGAACTTCCAGGTTGTCCTGGCGTTCCAGATTGACCTTGATGTCGTCCTGATTGATCTTGATGTATTTGCTGATCACGGCGACCAACTCACGTTGCAAGTCAGGCAAGTAATCTGGCTCGGCTGCATTGCGACCACTGCGCTCATGCGCCAGGATGATCTGCAAGCGTTCTTTGGCCACATTGGCGGTTTTCTTCTTTTCGCCCAGCAGGAAGGAAAGAAAGGACATGGTTTATTTGCCTCCGAAAAGACGTTTCAGGAAACCAGGTTTTTCGGCTTCGGTGAAACGCATCGGCTTGTCTTCACCCAAGAAACGATCAATCACATCTTTGTAGGCTTCAGACACATCGCTGTTGGCCATGTGGATCGCAGGCGTGCCCTGGTTCGAAGCTTGCAAAACATTTTCGCTCTCGGGGATCACACCCAGCAGCTTGATGCGCAAGATGTCCTGGATGTCTTGCAAAGACAACATCTGACCGTCTTCCACGCGATTGGGGTTGTAGCGGGTGATGAGCAAATGCTCTTTGATCGGCTCCAAACCTTCAATGGCACGTTTGGTCTTGCTGCTCAACATGCCCAAAATGCGGTCTGAATCACGCACCGAAGACACTTCAGGATTGGTCACGACCAAGGCTTCGTCGGCAAAATGCATGGCCATCAAAGCACCCGTTTCGATACCGGCAGGGGAATCGCACACGATGTATTCAAAACCCATGTCGCTCAAATCGTTGAGCACTTTTGCAACGCCTTCTTGCGACAAGGCTTCCTTGTCACGGGTTTGAGAGGCCGCCAGCACAAACAAGTTGCTGCACTGCTTGTCTTTGATCAGGGCTTGGTTCAAATTGGCCTCACCCTGAATCACGTTGATCAGGTCGTACACCACACGGCGTTCGCAACCCATGATCAAGTCCAGGTTGCGCAGACCCACATCAAAGTCGATCACAGCTGTTTTAAAGCCTTTCAAAGCCAAGCCGGTGGCGAAACTGGCGCTGGTCGTGGTTTTGCCAACGCCGCCTTTGCCGGAAGTCACTACGACGATTTTTGCCATGGGGTTTTCTTTCTAGGACAGAGATAAAAGCGGATTCAGGATATCAGAGGCGAAATCAACAATTTGTCGCCATCAGGGCCTGATTGCAAACAAACCTGTGCGGGCAAGCCAGCAACCTCAGCAGGTAAAGGATTTTCGCTGGTGCGGTACACACCTGCAATTGAAATCAATTCGGGCGACATCGAATGGGCAAAGATCATAGCGTTGGTGTTACCGCGCGCGCCGGCAATCGCTTTACCACGCAAACTGCTGTAAATATGGATAGATCCATCGGCAATGACTTCAGCACCAGGATTGACCACTGCCAAAACTACCAGATCGCGGCCCTTGGCATAAACCTGCTGACCAGAGCGAAGCGGCTTATCAATCACCATCGCACCCAAAATGGGGGATGCCACTGGCGCAATCATCTCAGGTGTTGGTCTTGAAGGCTCAGCAATGGGCACAGAACGGCGTATGCGGGCATCTGAGGCATCAACCAACCCCATTCCTTGTGCAATAAGCAATAGCTCGTTGCTTGCCCCTTTGATGGCCAAGGGAACCAAGTCATGTTGACGAAGGGCTGATAAAAGTTTTGCCAAATCAAATTCAGAAGCTGGTAAATCTGAAGGCAGTAAAGACACATCAATGACAACAGGATCGTGATCAAAGAACCCGGGGCTGTCAGACAGTTGCTGACTCAAAGCGGCTGAAACGGCATCAATGCTGGCTGTCCTGAGCAACAAAGCAACCAATGGCAAATCAGCGCTTTTGATGTCGTAACACAGTGAGGAAGGAGCGTCTGAATCGAAGGCCATGGTGCCGAGATGGGGGGAAAAGATGCAAATCTTACCAGCGCACTTGTTATTTGTTAGTTTTCTATAGATTTAGATTTTAAATTAGTAGTAGTAGGTAAGGCGATCCCGTACTTGTGGACAAGCCAATTTTTCCTATTAATAACAAACACTTAGCGCGTTTGAGTGCTTGTGCGTCACTCTGGTTTTGCAAAAGCAAGCGGACATGAACAACTTCTGAAAAGTCCATGCATCTGTGGATAACTGATGCTTTGCTCTTTTCTTATCCACAGCTTTATGCAACAACCATCTCAACTCCCAATGAGCCATTGGATGATGCCTTTGGCCACAAAACCCAACATGCCAAAAGCCAGACCCAGAAAAATGACAAAGGTGCCAAATTTTCCAGCTTTGGATTCCCAGGCCAGTTGTCCAATAATGAACAACATGTAGAGCATGAAGGCACCGACGCCAATCGTCAGCCCAAACCAGGCGAACTGTTCTTCAGTGAATCCCCACATCAGTGCTCACCTTGTCCTGACATGCGTTCTTCAAGACCGGAAACATCGATCAGCTGTCGGTAAGCGTGCCAACTGGCGTGACCCAGCATTGGGATGACCAAGATGAGGCCCAGGAACAGTGAAAAAATACCCAGCAAGCAAAACCCCATGATGAGCAAGGCCCAAAAAGCCATCTGCAGCGGGTGGGTCAGTACGGTTTTCCAACTGGTCAAGACAGCTTGCAAGACACTCACTTGGCGGTCCAGCAACAAAGGCATGGAAATCACGCTCGAAGCAAAAACCGGAGCCGCCATCAAACCCCCCAAGCCGAGCCAAAATTCGAACAAGAAATGGTTGGGACTGAGCACGACGTGGTGCACAAAATCCATGGGCGTGTGAATGGGTGTTGGCGCCAGCAAGGTGATCAAAGCCGCAGACGTGATCACCCAGCCGACAGCGGCCAATGCCAAAAGCAAGCCAAAACGGATCAGACTCCAATAGCTGTCTGGCTGATGGCGCAAGCGCAAATGCCATTGGGTCCAGGTATTGACCAGCAACTGGAAATCAACAACCTCTCCCCGCTCCATGGCCCGACTCATGGCGTACAGACTTGTGGCCAATACAGGTGCAATCACCAAAAACCCGGACAAACAACCTGCCAACAACCAAAATTGATCGTGTGCCACCCAAGTGATGATGAAGCCCCACAGGCTGATGAGCAAGCCGTGCAAGGTGCTCAGCCACGGAGATCGTGCGAAATCCTTGAAGCCCAGTGCCAACCATTGCAAAGGTTGGTCAAAGACGATGGGCAAGATGGGCGGCAAAAAGACAGTCGAACTGTCTTGACGTTTGGATGGGGTTGGTGGCTCGAGCATTCGCCGAGCTTAATGGTCATGGCTGTGCTTGAATTTGATGCAAGTCAAGACAAAAAGGCAGCCCGCAGGGCTGCCTTGGCAAAGATACACAAGTATTGATCAGTGTTGACGGTGTGAGGCCTTGCGCATGCCATGCATGAATCGCAAGCTTTCGCTGTCAAACACTTTCTTTTGCTCGGCATTCAGAACCCCGTAGAAAAGCTTGGTCGCTTCTGCATGCTTTTGCATTTGCACGTCCATTTTGGCCCGATGTGCCTGCATTTGCTCAAGGCGCTCGGGGGTGCTCATTTTCTCAAACGCAGCCCGGTCAGGCCTTGCAGGCGCTTGAGCAGGAATTTGCATCGCTTGCGTGAATGTGGCCCAAGCCGCTTCTTGCTCTTTTTCCAATTTCAACTGCGTTTTCAGATCGGTCAGATGCTGGGCATGTCGCTGCGACATGTGTTCATGCATCCTGGCCATGTGCTCGCTGCCAGCAGCAGGGCGCATTTGAGCAAAACTCAAAGTGGACAAACCTGCCAGCAAAGACGCGGCAATCAAGGTGTTGCGAATCAATTTCATGGAAAACATCCTTTCAGTGATGGGATGTCTCCAGTGTGCTGTGGCCATGTGTCTGGCCTGTTCCTTGTTTGCAGTGCCACTGTAAAGTTCGGCAAACAAGCTGCATCGTTCATTGACCCAAACGGCCAGCCTGAAAGTCTTCGACTGCTTGCATCAATTCTTCGCGGGTGTTCATGACAAAGGGCCCGTACTGCGCGATGGGTTCGTACAAAGGTTGGCCCGAGATCAACAAAGCACGCGTGCCCGCCTGAGCCTGCAGCACCACACCGTGACCACCGTGGCTCAAAATGGCCATGCGTTGAAGCGGCACGGTGTCAGCGCCCTGATGGCTTTGCACAGCGAGCGATCCACGGTAAACATAAACAAAAGCGTTGTGGCTGACCGGGATGTTTTGCGAGAACGTTTGGTCTGCGCTGAAATGGATGTCCAAATAAAGCGGATCGGTCGGGTAGTCTTTTGCAGGTCTTTGCATGGCGCCTTGCACGCCATGGCTTTGGCCTGAGATCACACGCACCAAAACGCCACCCTCGGTGTACACTTCAGGGATGCTTTCGCTTTGGATGTCGCGGTACCAGGGGGTGCACATCTTTTGATGCGAGGGCAGGTTCAGCCAAAGCTGAAAACCTTCCATCAAGCCTTCTTCCTGTTCGGGCATTTCGCTGTGCACCAGACCACGGCCTGCCGTCATCCATTGCACGCCGCCGTTTTGCAGCAAACCTTCATGACCTGCGCTGTCACGGTGCCGCATGCGGCCGGCGATCATGTAGGTGACGGTTTCAAAGCCGCGGTGCGGATGGTCGGGGAAACCGGCACCGTAATCCTTGGGGTCGTTGCTGCCAAATTGGTCAAGCATCAGGAAAGGATCCAGGCGTTGCTGCAATTCACCCGTGAGCACACGGGTCAAACGCACACCTGCACCGTCGCGTGTGGCACGACCGGCAACCAAGGCTTCCACGGTACGTGGATTTTGAACGGGGGCAAAAGAAGTCATGCCCCGGATGATGCCGCAAAAACAATCCCCGCTGCATGCGGGGATTGTGGTTCAGACCTTGCGGTTTTTGCAGGTGTTGATGCCCAGCAAGCTGTAAGGCGGGCACCAGCCGATCAAGCCCGTGGCCAGAGGCACAAGGCCTATCCAGCCCCAGACGCCGACTTGTCCCGTTGCAGCCAATCCGATCAGGACCAAACCGATCACGATGCGCAAAATGCGCTCCATACTGCCAATGTTTGTGGTCATGAGAACTCCTTTGGGTTGTGAAATCGGACCGCGACGCGGTAGCCTTCTTCGGCAATGGCTTGTGCCAAGGCTTCACGTGTTGTGTCGGAATCCACTTCAACTTTGTTGTGTGTGCGGTCGATCACGATTTTGGCCTGCGCATCCACAGCCAGCAAAGCCTTGGTTACGGCTTTTTCGCAGTGGCCACACGTCATGCCCTCAACGGTGAAAATTTGGTTCATGATGTCCCTTTCAGAGAAACCCTCATAGGGTTGCTCAAAGCATAGTTCAAAAATCAACGCCTGACATGACACACATCAATCCACAAACCGAAACCATTGACATCGGCATTGGCGGTATGACCTGTGCATCATGTGTGGCGCGTGTTGAAAAGGCTTTGAACAAAATGCCCGGCGTCGAATCGGCCACCGTGAACCTGGCTACGGAATCGGCACGCATCGTTGTGCAATCTGCGGATGTCACTGATGCCCGGTTGAGACGTGCCATCCGTGATGCAGGTTATGAACCTTTGACGCCCGAAGCGGCAGAAATGGCTGATCAAGCCTCGGCCTGGGCCGGTTTTTCGCCTGTGGCGTTCGGTTTGTTCTTGTCGGCACCACTGGTTTTGCCCATGTTGGGCGACTTGTGGGGTCAGCATTGGATGCTGCCGTCGTGGTTGCAATTTGCCTTGGCCACGCCGGTGCAATTTATCCTGGGTGCCCGCTTTTACAAAGCCGGTTGGCATGCCTTGAAGGCCTTCACGGGCAACATGGATTTGCTGGTGTCTTTGGGCACCACCGCAGGTTGGTTGCTTTCGGTTTGGCTGTGGCTCAACGCACATGAAGGCCATGCACCGCATTTGTACTTTGAAGGCTCGGCCGTCGTCATCACCCTGGTCTTGCTGGGCAAATGGCTCGAAGCGCGGGCCAAGCGCCAAACCACCGAAGCCATCCGAGCGCTGCACGCTTTGCGCCCCGACAAGGCCCATTGGATCAGCGACGACGGCGAGGTGGATGTGCCGGTGGCCGAAATTCTGGTGGGCGACAGGGTGGCAGTTCGGCCTGGAGAGCGTTTTCCGCTGGACGGTGAACTCGTCGAAGGGCAAACCCAGGTGGACGAATCCATGTTGACCGGCGAGCCTTTGCCGGTGAGCAAAAACATGGGCGCAAGCTTGACCGGAGGCTCCATCAATGGCGATGGCCGTGTGCTGATGCGCGTCACAGCGATCGGTCACGAAACCGTGCTCTCGCGCATCATCCGGCTGGTGGAAGACGCGCAAGCGGCCAAGGCACCCATCCAGCGGCTGGTGGACAAGGTGGCTGAAATTTTTGTGCCCGTGGTGCTGGTGGTGGCTTTGTTGACCTTGGCAGTGTGGCTGTTCATGGGGGCGAGTTTTGAAACGGCACTCATCCATGCGGTGGCTGTGTTGGTGATCGCTTGCCCCTGTGCTTTGGGCTTGGCCACACCCGTGGCCATCATGGCGGGCACTGGCGTGGCAGCCAAGCACGGCATCTTGATCAAGGACGCTCAGGCGCTGGAGATGGCGCACCGCGTGCAAACCGTGGCCTTTGACAAGACCGGCACCCTCACGGTGGGGCAGCCGCGTTTGATCCAGCATTTGGCGGCCCCCGGCCACGATGCCACGACCGCGTTGGCTTGGGCCGCCAGCGTGCAAAGCGGCAGCGAACACCCTCTGGCCCGAGCCGTGCTCAAAGCCGCACAGGCGCAAGGGCTGACAACAAGCACACCGCAAGACCTGAGCGCTGTGCCCGGGCGCGGCGTGCAAGCGCAGGTGGATGGCAGGCAACTGCTGCTCGGCAGTTTGCGGTGGTTGCAGCAAGAAGGCATGGACAGCGCTATGTGGGCCGAAGACGTGAAGGCTTTGCAATCGCAAGGGGCCACCTTGTCGGCGCTGGCCGAACGCGGCCCAGACGGCGTGCAAGGCATTTTGCTCATGGCCTTTGGCGACGAGCCCAAGGCCGGCGCCCTGGAGGCGCTGGATGCACTGCGTGAACGTGGCCTGAAGCTGGTGATGATTTCGGGCGACAACCAGGCTGCAGCGGAAGCCATGGCCCGCCGTTTGGGCCTGCGTCCGGAAGACGGCGAAGTGTTGGCCGATGTGCTGCCCGGCGACAAGGCTGCGCAAGTGCAAAAACTGCGCGAAGGCGGTCGCATCGTGGCCATGGTGGGCGACGGCGTGAACGACGCTCCCGCGCTGGCCGCTGCCGATGTGGGCATGGCCATGGGCAATGGCACCGATGTGGCCATGCACGCTGCGGGCATCACGCTCATGCGCGGCGAGGTGGCCCTGGTCGGGGCCGCGCTCGACATCTCGGCACGCACCGTCGCCAAGATCCGGCAAAACCTGTTCTGGGCGTTTGCCTACAACGTGGCCGGTATCCCGCTGGCCGCAATGGGCTACCTCAACCCGGTCATCGCGGGCGGCGCGATGGCGCTCAGCTCGGTCAGCGTGATGAGCAACGCCTTGTTGCTCAAGCGCTGGAAGCCCGATTGAAGACCTGGACCCCGGGTCCACGCCCGGGGTGACTGATTTCATGGGCGAGGTGGCGTCTCGTGGCTAGCTGACCTCACATTTCTTGACCTGCGTCACGGCAGACAAACTCACAAACCATCACACTGGGATCCATTGAATTGGAGAACAGACAGATGAAAAAACACAGCAGTTTGCAGGTCATCCGTGACGAACACGCTTCATTGGCCGCCATGTTGCAGTCCATGCGCATGATGGTCGAGCGCGGCCCCAGCGATGACCGTCGCAATTTTTTTGATGTGGTGCGTGCGATGTTGTTTTACATCGACGAGTTTCCCGAGCGCTTGCATCACCCCAAAGAATCCAACCTGCTGTTTCCCAAGGTGGTCAAGGCATCGCCCAAGGTGATGGGCGCTGTCGACAAGCTTGAGCGTGACCACATGTACAGCGAAAAAGCAGCACGGGATTTGCAACACTTGCTGCTGTCTTGGGAGCTGCTGGGTTCAAGCCGCCGTCAGGCGTTTGAAGATGCGTTCAAGAATTACGTGGACTTCTATCTGGCGCACATGCATCTGGAAGAAACCGTGATCTTGCCTGAGGCCGAGCGCTGCCTGAGCGAGGCAGACTGGGCGTTGCTGGACCAAGCGTTTGCCGAAAACGCCGACCCGCTCACGGGCCACCATTCGCCGACACAGGCGTATGAAAAACTGTTCAGCCTGATTGTGACGCGCGCGCCCTCGCCGATTGGCTTGGGCTGAACCACCTTTACCGAGCCGACAAGCCCGGCTTCATGCAAGGCTGGTCGGACGCGATGTTCAGTGCGCGTTCGGTGTGTGGTGGTGCGTGCGGTCCTTGAACCAGGAGACATACAACACGGGCAAAACCAGCAAGGTCAACAGCGTCGCAGTGAACAAGCCCCCGATCACCACGATGGCCAGTGGGCGTTGTGTTTCCGAGCCGATGTCGTGGCTCATGGCCATGGGCAAGAGGCCCAGCGCCGCCAGCATGGCCGTCATCAACACGGTGCGCAGGCGCTGAAGCGCACCTTCCTTGACCGCTTCCAGCACCGTGTGACCGGCATTGCGCAATTGCTGGAACACCGACAACATCACCACCCCGTTGAGCACAGCTTGCCCTGACAATGCAATGAAGCCAATGGCCGCCGAGACTGATAAGGGAATGTTGAAAATCCACAAGGCTACAAAGCCACCGATCAAGGCCAAGGGCACATTGATCAGAATCAGCGCGGCGCTCTTGAACGAACTGAACGCATCGAACAGCAACACAAAGATCAACAGCAATGAGATCGGCACCACCACGCTCAGGCGTTGCATGGCACGCTCCTGGTTCTCGAATTCACCCGACCAATTGACCACGTAATTGGCCGGGATCTTCACGTTTTTCTGCACACGTTGTTTCATGTCGGCGACGACAGAGCCCATGTCACGGCCCTTGATGAAGATGCCAATGGCCATGGTGCGGCGGCCTGATTCGCGTGCAATGTTCATCGCGCCGCCGGTTTGCTCGATCTTGCTCACCGCGCCCAAGCTGACATAACCACCATCCGGTTTGGGGATGGGAATCGACGCCAACTCGGAAATGTTGCGCCGCTCTTGCGGCAAACGCACCGCCACATCAAAGCGGCGCTCACCGTCCCACAAAGTGGTGGCCGCTTTGCCCGCCAAGGCCGCTTCGATCACATCTTGCACATCACCCACGTTCAGTCCATAACGGGCCGCTTGTTCACGCTGGATGTTGATCAGCAACTGCGGCAATTCGCCCTGACGGTCGATCTCGGCACGGCTGACCCCTTTGACTTGCTTGATTTCTCGCTCAATGGCCTCCGCGGTTTGCTTGAGCGTGGCCAGGTCATCGCCTGCGATCTTGATCACGATTTGGCCATCAATTTGCGAAATGGATTCCAGCACGTTGTCACGAATGGGTTGCGAAAACGTCGGCTCCATGCCCGGCAAAGCCGACACCGCATGGTCCATTTCCTCGATCAGTTTTTCGCGTGTCAGACCCTTGCGCCATTGCTCTGGCGGCTTCAGGTCCACAAAGACCTCGGCCATGCTGATGGTTTTGGGATCGGTGCCGTCTTCGGGCTGACCCGCTTTGGACACGGTGGTGCGCACTTCGGGCACAGACCGCAAGGTTTTGCGGATGTCACTCAAAATGCGCGTGGCCTCCGCGTTGGCCACGCTGGCGGGCAAGCGCACATTCACCCAAATCGTGCCTTCATTGAGCTCGGGCAAAAACTCCGAGCCCAGACGCGAGGCGGCCGCCATGGCCATGGCAAAGCAGGCGATGGCGATGCCCACCACCTGACGGCGATGGCCCAAGGCCCAGTTCAAAGCGGGCTTGTAAAGTTGTTTGGACTTGGCGACAACGCGGTTGTCATGGTGTGGCAATTTTTTGCGCAACATCCAGTAAGCCAGCAAAGGCACAAGGGTCAGAGAAAAAATCAGCGCACCAATCAAGGCGGCCGTGACCGACAAGGCCATGGGCTGGAAGATGCGGCCTTCGTGGCGTTGCAAGGCAAAAATCGGGATGTGTGCGGCGATGATGATCAGCATCGAAAACAAGGTGGGTCGTCCGACCTCGTTGGTTGCTTCGGTGATCAGGGTCTTGCGCTCTTTCTCGTTCATGCCCTCACCGCGCTCGGCCAGTCGGTGCATGATGTTTTCAATCACGATCACCGCGCCGTCCACGATGATGCCGAAGTCCATCGCACCCAGGCTCAGCAAGTTCGCTGGCACGCCCATGATCTTCAAACCCATGAAGGTGGCCAGCAAGGCCAGCGGGATCACCGCCACCACGGCCAGGCTGGCGCGCAGATTGGACAGGAAGATGTAGAGCACCAAGGAGACCAGCAGGGCTCCTTCCACCAGGTTTTTGAAGACCGTGGTCAGCGTTTTGTCCATCAGCCAGGCGCGGTCGTAATACGGTGCAATCTCGACACCTTGCGGCAAGCCACGTGTGTTGAGTTCCTTGATTTTTTCTTTCACGCCCTTGCGCACCACGCTGGGGTTTTCGCCTTTGCGCATGACCACGATGCCGGTGACGATGTCGTTGTCTTCGTCTTGCCCCACGGTGCCCAAGCGGGGCACGGCACCGATCTTGACCTGCGCCACATCGCGCACCAAGATGGGGGTGTTGTTGCGCGTGGCAACGACCACTTGGCCTATTTCTTCCGACGAGCGCAACAAGCCAATGCCGCGAATGGCGAATTGCTGCAGGCCCTGTGCCACATAGCTGCCGCCGGCATTGGCGTTGCCTCGGCCCAAGGCGTCGAGCAAGTTCTGAAAGGTCAACTTGTGGGCGCGCAGCTTTTCCAGGTCGGGCTGCACTTCGTATTGCTTGATGAAGCCGCCCATGGCCACCACGTCGGCCACGCCGGGGACCTGTCGCAAGCCGCGCTCGACCACCCAGTCTTGCAGGGTGCGCAGCTCGGTGGTGGTTTGTCCATCGCCGCGCAAACGGTAGCGCATGACCTCGCCCACTGGCGTTGCGTTGGGGGCAATGTTGGCCTCGACGCCCGGCGGCAAATCCAGTCCGCGAAGACGCTCGTTGACCTGCTGGCGAACCGTGTTCACCTCGGCGTTGTCGTTGTAGGTGACCACGGTGAACGACAGCCCAAACTGGGTGTGGGAGAACACGCGGATCGAATTGGGCAAGCCGGCCAGGGCGACTTCGATCGGCAAGGTCACCTGCTTTTCCACCTCTTCGGCGGCACGGCCGGGGTACAGGGCAATTACCGTCACTTGCGTGTCGGTCACATCCGGAAAGGCTTCAACCGACAGGTTCTTGAAGGCGAAGACGCCCGACATCACAAACAACAGCGTGCCCAGCACGATGAACAGCGGCTGGTTCAGCGCGTAGTGGATGAGTTTTTTCATGGCTTGCCTGGTTCCGCTGCGTGAGCCGCTTCTTGTGCGAGTCGCAACTCGCGGGCCAGCAGCAAGCCGTTTTGGCTGACCACTTGTTCGCCCTCTTTCAGTCCGGCGCTGAGCAAGACGCGTTGCGCGCCTGCGTAGGAAACTTTCACATCACGGGGCTCAAAAACGCCCGCTTGGCTTTGCACAAATACAAAATGCTGGTTGCCTCGCAAGAACACCGCCGAAGCGGGCACCTCGATGTTGCTGCCCACTTGGCGTTGGTAGTGCACTTGGGCCAGCATTTCATTTTTGAGCAGGCGTTCGGGGTTGGCCACCTTGGCGCGTATTTTGATGGTGCGGGTGTTCGGATCAATCTGGTCGGTGACCGCCGTGATGGTCGCTTCGAAAGTCTGTTCGGCCAAAGACGGCACCTGCAGCTTGACCTTGGCGCCAAGGCGAAGGCTTGCGGCATCGGCTTCCTGGGCGTCAATGTTCACCCACAGCACGCGGGGGTCAGACACCACAAACAGCGGGGCCCCCGAATTGTCGGTGCGCACTTCCTGGCCGGGGTTGAGGTTGCGCTCCACCACCACACCGGATACATCGCTGCGCACGCCCAACTGCTGGTTGACACCTGTGCTGCTGCCATACAGGCTGGTGCGCGCTTGTGCGCGGGCCAGTTCGGATTGCGCACGAGCGGCTTCGGCCTCGGCTTGCTCCAGGTCTTTGCGGGCCACCACACCGGCATCGAAAAGTTCCCGTTGGCGTTGCAAAGCGAGCTTGGCCAATTGGGCATCGGCCTGAGCGCGTGATGTATCGGCTTGCGCAGCACCAAACTCGGGCGAGGCCAGCTCAGCCAGCACCTGACCTGCCGTGACCGATTGACCGATGTCGGCGCTGATGCGTGTCACGCGACCCGTGAAAGCCGGAAAGATGCGTTGTGTTCGCTCTTCGTTCCAGACCAACTTGGCGGGCAACTCGATGTGGATGCTTTGGGCCTGTGTGGCGGGGGTGCTCACCAACAGGGCCAACTGGGGATGCCCAGCCGGGTAGCGCAACTGTTGGTTCTGAATGATGGGCATGGGCGCAGCGGCCATCGGTTCGGACTTTTCTTGGCAGGCGGCCAACAAAGCCAGGAGGGCGATGCTCAAGACGGCGATTGGGGTGTGCAGGTTTTTCAAGGGCTGGTCTCGCTCGGGAATTCAAAGAGGTTCAATGGGCGCGGCCTGGCATGGCCAAGCGCAATTGCCAAGCGCCCAAGGCTTTGGCGTGCGCGTTGCGTGCGACCAAAGCTTCGAGTTGGGTGGTCTTGAGGGTGCGGCGGGCGTCCAGCAAATCGGTCAGCGCCAAGCCGCCTTTGTTGTAGGCCGTCTCGGCTTGCGCGGCCACCTGGGTGGCTTGTATCAGGATGCTGCTTTCGAATATTTGCAAGCGTTGTGCACTGATTTGACGCTCTTGCACCAGCGCGCCCAGATCTGCGTGCGCTTGCAGCAAGGTTTTTTGCAGCAGGGCCTGGCTTTGTTCTTCTTGTGCCAAAGCGCGGGCAATGTCGCCGTCAAAGCGCTGCCAGCCGTTCAAGGGCATGGAGATGCGCAAAGCCATCAAGCGGGTGGATGTTCCCGGAAAATGGTCAAAGCTGGTGCCTATGCTGGGGTCGGCTTGGCGCAAAGCTTGTGCCGATTGCAAGGCCGTTTGTGCTGCGGCCAGGCGTTCGCGGGCAGCGATGACATCGGGGCGTTGCTCGATCAGCGTCTCCAGCAGGGCATCGGCTTGTGCGGTGTCGGCGGTGCTGGCAGGCCATTCGCCTTGCACCTGCCAGCCACCCCTTGGCACGGCCAAGCCTGTGAATTGCGACAGGGCCCAGACCGCCTGTTGGCGGTCCAGCGCGGCACTTTGTTCTTCGGCGCGGCTGCGTTCGGCTTCAATTTGAATGCGCGCTGCGTCCTGTGCCGATAAATCGCCAGCCTTCAGCCGCAACTGCGCGCTGTGCGCCAGTTGCTTGGCGCTTTGGCTGATAGCTTGGACAGCCTGCAAGCGTTGCTGTGCCGCCAACAAGTCATAAAAAGCCGCTTGGGCGTTGATTTGTTGAAGCAGCAAGACCTCTTGGCTGTCGGCTTGGGCCGCTTTGGCGCTGTGCACTGCCGTTTCGGTGCGCAAGGCCCGTTTGTTGCCGCGCTCCCATGTCCAGTCCAGTCCCAGGGATTTGTCGATGCGTTTTTGGGACCAAAAAGAACCGCTGCCATTGCCGTTTTGCAAATCAATGGAAGCGACGCCGGCCGACAAAGTGGGCGCGGGCGCCCGGTCTGCGCTGAGCACTTCGGCGCGAGCGGCGTTCACGGCGCGCTGTGCGGCCAGCACCTCGGGGCTTTGCCGGGCCGCCTGCAGTACCTCTTGGAGGCCCAAGACCGAAGACGCGGGCGCGGGCGAACCCAAAGATGGCGCAGCCGTCGGGCTGATTGCGTCGGCGGCCAGAACCCAGGGGCTCAAACCCAAGGCCACCAGGCCACTCCAAAGAAACAAGTGTCGTATGCTCATTGTTCCTTTATCAGTGAACTGGCCTGACCAATACCTGACTTCGGGACTTGTTTTGTGGAGACTAAGGGTTCATGCGTATCTTGTTGGTGGAAGACGATCCGGTGCTGCAGGCGGTCATGCTGCGCAGTCTGGCCGATGCCGGGCATCGCGTGGATGGGGCGGTTGACTACGCGACGGCGCAGCACTTGTGGCACGTGCAAAGCTATGACGCCGTTTTGCTGGATCTGAACTTGCCCCTGAACGAGCGCCGCTACGCCGAGATGGTCAGCGGTTTGACCTTGTTGCGTGAGCGCAGGTCCAAAGGCGACAAGACCCCCGTGCTGGTGCTCACCGCCCGCAACCGCACCGATGAACGCATTGCGGGGCTGGACGCAGGCGCTGACGACTATCTGGGCAAGCCCTTTGAGCTGGCCGAAGTGGAGGCCCGTTTGCGTGCCCTGGTGCGCCGCAGTCAGGGGGCCGATGAGCAGACCCAAGTGGGGCAGTTGGTGCTCGACCGCAAAGCACGGCGGATTTTGATTCAGGGCCAGGAACTGACCTTGCCTGCGCGTGAGCTGGAGGTGCTGTGGGAGCTGATGAGCCCGCCCGGCCGCACGGTGAGCAAAAAAGACCTGTCCAACAAGCTCTCGGACTTTGAAGAAGCGCTGGCCGACAACGCGCTGGAAGCCTTCATTTCGCGTTTGCGCAAAAAACTGGCGCAATCGGGCGCATCGATTCGCACCTTGCGTGGCTTGGGCTATTTGATGGAAGAGCAGCGCTCATGAGGCGCGTTTCCACCTCTTTGCGTGCGCGCTTGTTGCGCCACGTGATCTTGCCGCTGGCCTTGACATGGCTGGTGGGCGCCATGCTGGCCTTGGCGGTGGCGCGTTATTTCACGCAGCAGGCGTTTGACCGCGCCCTGCTTGACGATGCTTATGCGGTGGCCAGCCATGTGCGCCATGCCGAAGACGGTGGCTTGACGCTGGGCCTGAGCTCGGTCGAGATGGGCAATTTGCTCTTTGACCAGAACGAAAACCTTTACTTTGCGGTCTACCAGGACGATGGCCGTTTGCTGGCCGGTCATGCGGGTTTGCAGTTGCCGGTCGGTGCCCGCACGGTCGTGACGCCATTTTTCACCGAAACCCCGTTCCAGAACCGCAGCTTGCGTGCGGTGGTGCTGGAACGCAGCAAGCCCGCCAATTTCACCGTGGTGGTGGCGCAAACCACACGGGTGCAGGACCGCTTGTTTCAACGCTTGTTGTTTTTCTCGCTGGTGCCTCAGTTGTTGCTGCTGATCTGGCTGGCCTGGTGGCTGCGCCGCGCCATTCAGAAAGATGTGCAACCCCTGATGGACCTGGAGCAAGCGGTGGCACAGCGCGATGTGCGCGACCTCACGCCGCTCACGATTTCCACCCGCACATTGGACGTGCAAAAACTCGGCGAGTCCATTAACGCCCTGCTCACGCGCATCGAGCAAAGCGTGCGCGGTCAAAAAGAGTTTGCCGGCAACGTCGCGCACGAGTTGCGCACCCCCTTGTCGGGCATCCGCGCCTTGGTGGAATATGGCCTGACCCAATCCGACCCGCAGGTTTGGCGCGAGCAATTGCGCAGCATCGCGCAAAGCCAGGAACGAGCCAGCCACTTGATCGACCAGTTGCTGGCCCTGGCTTTGGCGCAAGAAGCGCAGCAGGTTTTGCAGCCCCAGCCGCTGGCTTTGGACGAGGTGGTGCGTGACAGCCTGATGCGCCATTTGCACCGGGCCGACGCCTTGGCTGTCGATCTGGGCGTGGACTTTGCAGAGGGGCTGGACTTGCCGCTGTTCATCTTGGCCCAACGCGCCCTGCTTGAAGGGGCGCTGGACAATTTGATCGACAACGCCTTGCGTTATGGCGTACCCCCCGATGGGGCCGACCGCCACGTGACGGTAGCCGTCTCTCAGCCAGAGCCGGGTGCGGTGTGCTTGTCGGTCATCGACAACGGCCCGGGCTTCACCGAAGCGCAGCGCGAGCGTCCTTTGCGGCGCTGGGCCCAAGGCAGCGCGGGCGAAGCGCTCAAGCAAGGCTCCGGCCTGGGCCTGGCCATCGTGGCCGAGTATGCCCGCATCATGGGTGCGCAGCTTTCGATGGTCAGCCCCGCCAGCCAAGGCCAGGGCCTCAAAGTCAGCCTGCGCTTTGCGCTTCAGCCCAGCGTCGGGTAGTCCAGGTAACCGGCATCGCCGCCGCCGTACAAGGTGGCGCGCTCCAGCGTGTTGAAGGGGCCGCCTTGTTTCAGGGGTGCGCCCAGATCCGGGTTGGCGATGAAGGGGCGACCAAAGGCGATCAGGTCGGCGCCTTCGGCCAAGGACTGTTCGGCCAGCGGCAGGTCGTAACCGTTGTTGACCATCCAGGCTGCCTGCCCGCCGCTTTGGCGGTAAGCGGTTTTCAGTGCTGCGTAATCGAAGGGCGCTGGGCCCTGCTGGTGGTCACGCGGACCACCGGTCGAGCCTTCGATGATGTGCACATAGGCCAGGCCCAACGGGGCCAGTTGCCGGGCCACATGCTCGAACAAAGGCTGCGGCAAGTCGTCGCTGGCGTCGTTGGCCGGGGTCACGGGCGAGAGGCGAATGCCGGTGCGACCGCCGCCGATTTCGGCCACCACGGCTTGCATGACTTCTTGCAAAAAGCGGGCGCGGTTTTCAACCGAGCCGCCATACGCGTCGGTGCGCTGGTTGCTGCCCGAACGCAAAAACTGGTCGATCAGGTAACCGTTGGCCGCGTGCACTTCAACGCCATCAAACCCCGCAGCCACCGCGTTGGCGGCGGCGCGGCGGTAGTCTTCCACAATGCCCGGCAGCTCGGCGGCATCGAGTGCGCGGGGGGCTGACACATCCACAAATTGGGCTTGGCCATCGACCAACAACACGGTTTTGCCTTTGGCCGTCACGGCCGATGGGGCCACGGGTGCCTGGCCATTGGGCTGCAAGCTGGTGTGCGAGATGCGACCCACATGCCACAGCTGCATCACGATCTTGCCGCCTTCGGCATGCACTGCGTCGGTCACCTGTTTC
>JACCDS010401019.1_pt1 | contig 18416 bp, 19 predicted proteins | sample 7446441 | NCBI WGS metagenome assembly JACCDS01 (sample SAMN15323445, study PRJNA562643) | freshwater metagenome | isolation source: river surface water | place: USA:Blue River Watershed | collected 2017-08-17
GCCTCATCGTGGCAAGCGAGCATCGCCACCGCTGTCAGTGCGGCATTGGCGGCACCGGCTTCACCAATGGCAAACGTCGCAACCGGAATGCCCTTGGGCATTTGCACAATCGACAACAGCGAATCTTCGCCGCGCAGGTATTTGGAGGGCACCGGCACCCCCAGCACCGGCACAATGGTTTTGGCTGCCAGCATGCCCGGCAAATGGGCGGCACCCCCGGCACCGGCAATGATCGCTACCAGATTGCGCTCGCGCGCGGTTTCGGCATAGGCAAACATGGCATCGGGCATGCGGTGCGCCGACAGGATTTGGGCATGGTAGGGCACGTCAAACTTTTGTAAAATCGCACAGGCGTGCTGCATGATTTCCCAGTCCGAGCCGGAACCCATCACCACCCCAACCCGGGGCGGAAGATCGTTGGCACTGGCGTGGTTTGGTTCTGACATGATGTTTCTCCGATTAAGGTTAAATAAAACCAGTGGCTAGCTGGGTTTGCGGCCAAGCGTCAGGCGGCAATATACGATGCGCTGGCGGCCAGTGCCATCAATAACACCGAATCACCGAGCCGTAATTGTAACAGCAGTGCATAGGCCAGTGCCAGACAGGCGTGTAGCACCGGGGCCAGCAGCGCAAAGCCAGCGAAGGGCTGTGCGTGTGGCAGGTAGAAGATTATCTGCAAAGCATTCAGGGTGTGGAATGTATGGGGAGTTCGGCGCGGTCAGGCCATTTCCTGCCGATGGTGTTTAACAATTGCGCATTGTCAATCGCACTGCACAAGGCGTCATAGGCCAGTGCCACATACTGCTGCGTTTCTCGTAGCAGGAGCAAGGCTTCGTCGTACCGCTCGACAATGACGGCAGTATTGCCATTGGCTAGTGCTGCCTGCAATTTGCTGATCGGATATTTGATGTGGTTTTCGTAGTAATCATCCCGCAAATCAAGCAATTCTTCGTCGTTCAAGTCATACACATCAATCGAATAATTGCCAAGTTGACTACCATCTCGTGGTCTGGCGCGCCAGTGTTTGGGTTGGCCACGGCCAACCGCCTCCCATTTGAACACGATGTGATCGAGCGGGTTGACAGTGTTGGACGGATCAAGCAACAGTGGCAGTTCTGCGCCGGGCGGTGCTTGATAGTCGGCAAGCGACACCGAACCACTGGCCAAGGGAAAATGATCCCGTTTTTTGCTGCGGTTACATCGTGGGCAGGAGAATAATAAATTGGCCCATGTCCAGGCCAACCACCAATAGCCATAATCGCGTTTGGCACCCGGCGCACAGAGTGCCCTGGCTTTGGGCCGGTAATGCTCTACGTCGTTATAGCTTTTGGCGATCTTCATTTCGCAATAGCAACATTTGTAGTGCTGGGCACGCCATAGGGCTTCGCCGACGATCTGATAGCCGGTAATTTCTTCGCTGATCGGCGGTCGTCCCAAGGCCGCTAGCTTGGGTAACTCCCGTTCACGGGCGGTTTTCAGGCTGTCGGGTTCTTCGCCGCGTTGCACCGGCACCATTACTCGCCCCTTGCTTTCTTTTTGCGTGGTTTGGGTGGCTGTGGGGCGGGTTTTTCTTGCGGCAGGATTTCCCAGTCCGGTTCAATCCCGTTTTCCCGCAAAACCGCCTGTAAAGCCATCATTTCTGCTTGCTCTTCGCCGTTACGCTGGGCAAAGCCAGTTAAAAAGCCATAGCGTTGCAGCTTTCTGCCCAACTGGTTTGGGTAAATATCCTCAATCCCGAAGTAGCGCCGGTAAATTTGGCTGCTGGTCAAAAACATTGGCGTGTCCTGTCCGGCTTTCACGACAATTTTGTCGTCTTCGCGTTCCAGAATCCAGATTTCGTTGGCCTTGGCTCCGACCAGCGTGAGCGGGTTGTGTGTGGTGACAAAGAACGACATTTGCGGCAACAATTCACGGGTGCGGCTGATGATTTCGATTTGCCAGCGCGGATGCAGGTGCAGGTCGATTTCATCGATCAAGACCAAGCCACGCATCTGTTGCATGAAATCTGGCGTCAGTGCGATGTGGTGTTTTTGTGCCAGCGTGATCCAGCGTGCCAATAGATCAAGGAACCAGCCTGCGCTGGTCAGGTAGCCATCACTTAACATCTCGAACGGCAGGCGCAGGCCGCTGTGTTCGGTGATGAAAATACCGTTGGCTTCGATTCGGATTTGTTGGATATCGAGAAATTTACACAGGGCAGTGAGCACGGTGTTCAGGATGGCTGCGCTTGCTTTGTCTTTGCCTGCGGCGCTGTCGAGCTTGGTTAGCCAGGTTTCGGCGTGGATGATGTCGGCCCCGGTATCGAACAGGGTGGCAATTTCCGGGCCTTCGTTTTCACTCAAATCAAGCTTGCGCGCTGCGCCGCCGAGCGCGGAACCCCGGCGGCAGCCGTAAGCGAATACCGGCACGATGTGGCGGCGGGTTTGCGGCGGAAATTGTTTGATGCTGGTTGAACCGTTTTGTCTTATCAGCGTCTCATGCGTGGTGGGCGGTGCGGCTGCTTGTTGGCTGAGGGTAATGCTGATTTGCGCTTCTGTAAGTGGATGCTCGCCGGGCGGGGTGATGCGCAGCCAAGTGTTGGAAAAGGCACCGGGCGGCCAGATTGACGGGTCTTGCGTATTGCGCAGCGCGAGTGCGAGGCTGCGCAGTAGTGTGGTTTTGCCGACGCCGTTTTGGCCGAGGATGACGACCCACTGGCCGAGATTGGACTGGGCTGGGGCGGGGTTTAGCTCGATTTGGTGCAGGCCACGGAGGTTTTGCAAGGTGATGGAAGTCAGTTGTACCGGGTGTGGCGGGATTTCGGTTTCCGGGATGGGGGCGGGTGCGTGGTGTGGGCAGGGCTGTGGCAGGCCAAGTTTGAACCAGGTGGCGGGGGAGGATAATCCGGATTGGAGCTTGCTTAGCGCCGCTTGTGCCCGACTAAATGCGTTAACGCCCTCTTGCTGCTTGTTTAGGCAATCAGCCAAGGGTTCATGACCTAGCAGTTGATCTCCAAATTCGGCAATAAAATCACGGTGCAAATCGCTACTGGCCCCCGCTAAACCCGCCATAAAAAAATTTACTACTACTTGTGGGGCCAGTTTTTCCGATTGGGTACGTATTTCGCGTAACGCTTCCCGCACCACCGCTGCCGTGTGTTTGTCAGTGACGCGGCCAAGCGCCATGTGCTGCAGCCAAAGAGGCGAAGCCAGCAACGGTAACGCTCGCTTCATCAGCGCACGCGAAAAATTGGGCTGTGTTAAGACCGTCCCCTCTTCCAAAATGTCTAATGCCAGCAACGCGCCAGCACAGCTTGTACGGGCTAGGTCGTTGTCTTTTTCCACGCTGTCGCAAATATCATCCGGGATGGTGAGACGGAGGTCGGATAGTTCGCTATACAGTCGACTGATGGAAAATAACAGAACATTGCGAAACATTGCCGCTTTCGCCACCGCCTGCAAGCGCGCTTTTATTTTTTCGTTGTCGCCACCGGTGGTCAAGGCCCACGCTGCCATAAACTCTTGCAGCGAACGGATTTCAAAGCCAAAGCTGTTCGGTTCAGGCTTGACCAAAAATACCAACCGTTCTTCCGCAGCCTTGATGATGTCCCGCACCAAATCGAGCCGCTCCGCTTCAGCTACGCCATTCTCGTGCAAAATGGTGGTCACCACATCCTGTAATTGTGCCATCGACATACGCGCCGCTGCACCGCCGCTACGCTCGGCTTCCACTTGCAGCAGCAAGGCCACATGAGTGTGAATTTGCACAATGTACAGCTTATTGTCGGCCAGCAGGCGCGAGGCATAGGTGTTACGTTCGATTTCCCGGTTATAGGTGTATTCAAAATAACGCTGAAACAAGTTCCAACGTTCGCGCGGTACCCTACCCAGTTGCTGCACTAAGGCGGCCAAAATCGTCACTTGCAATGGGGTTGCCATCAGCCGTTGTGTCGCGCTTTCTTTGGCGGCTTCAGTTAACCTGTCCATGGCTTTTTTTTGTTCATCTTGCCCTGGTATTTTGGCAGCGACCAAGATGGCGGCATACGCTAGTGCCTGTTGTTTGTCCAGTAAGGCCAACGGTTGTTCCCGCAACGGCACACCGATGTGCGCCAATTCACCCGCGTAGCCTTGTGGCCGGGTAGTCGCCAATACCTTGATCATGGTTCGCGCAGCGCGTAGAAAATCAATCATTTCATAAGCGACATTGACGATCATTTTGCGATCAATCTCCGCGCCAACCTCATCAAACCCATCCAACACCAGCAGAGTCGGCATATTGGCACAGATTTGGGCCAGTGTTTCGCCCCGCAATCGGGCATACTTGGCGCTGGGTTGATCGACCAAAAATTGCAAAAGCAAGGGCAGGGTGGCGTTTGCTACCACTGCGCTGCCCGCATGGCGTGCAACCCACGTTGCCAGTTCTGGTAGATTGATCTGCAAAGGAAAATAGGGGTATTTCGGCGGAGCAAGCTGGTTTTTCGCGCTGGTTTTCCGACCAGCCAAGGGTAAAAAAGAAGTCAGCAATGCTTGTTCGCTGGGACTCATTTTTTTTATGGCAGGTGCCAACAGTGCGACACGTTGTAATTGGCAGGCATACTGCCCCAAGGTGGATTTACCCTGACCCGGCCCACCGATTAACAAACTTGTACTGAGGTTAAACTTGTTGGTCTCATTGTTCTTGGAACGGAATTTTCCGCCGCGCGAATTTGCGGTGGTGGCTGCATTCGTCACTTCCAAATCAGTCATGTTTCTCGGTGCGGTCATGTTTTCCGCTGGTAAATCGGTGCTTAATGCCAAGCCGGGGGCAGCTAAAAACGCAGTTAGAAAGGGGTAGTCTTCCTCGTGGCCAATCATCAGATCATCAGTGGTACTGCGCACTGGCAAATCGACAAACACCTGCCGCAACGCAACCCCGGTTTCCGCATGCCCACCTTGCCCCAGCTTGGCAAACGCATTCGCTTTTAACCACTCGGTAAGCCACGCCCGCAGTGCCGTCAATTGCCCGGCACTCAATTTTGTCGTCTTGGCAGCTTCCGCCAGCGTATCAATAGGCGTTACTTCAACGGGTGTTTTCTTGCTCATAAGGGGGTAATTCCACAGAGTAATGCCGGTTACGAAACAGCCTACCTGCCCTTGGGCGGCAATACCCCGCCAGCGGACAAATCAGGCAGGGCAAAGTTTAGCAAAAAATTATGGCAAATGGGGGGCAGCCAGCAACACCTGTGCACGAGCGGCAAAATCAGGTATGGCCGGATGTCGCTATTTTTTCGCCTCTTTCCGCAAATAATGCACAAAATGGTAAAAATCCTTCTCGTCCCGCCCAATGTATGGGCAAAACAGTTCGTTGTTTACCTTCTGCGTCAGCGTTACGGCGGTGCCATTCAAGATGACGCCTTGCGCCTGATCTGAACACTTGTCGCTGGCCACCAGCTTGGTAGGGTCGTTCGGGGCGTGGTACTGTTTCAAATAATTAAGGCTGGCAGGTGTACCCGCAATCAAAAAGGTCGTGCCAATTTTGGGGTAGCGATAGAAAGCAATGTTATTCTCATGTCGCCGCAAAAATAGGCATGGCCCAGCCAAATCCAGTTTTACTTTGGTGGGTTGACCGGCAATGGTGAGTTCGCACGCCCCGTTGCTGCTGCTCAGGATCAGCTTTACTTTGCCAAGTTGTACGATATCCGGCTGCACGGCTTGCGCGTGCCCGTGCAGTGGCCATGTTGCCAAGGCAAGGCTGATCAGGCGATATGCTAATTTCAATAATAAAAAATGAAATTGAAATAATGTCATGGGAAATCGCCTAATTTGTTGCATTGTTGTTGAATGTACTATTTTCTGTAATGGTGACTGGTTCAATTTAGGGACACAAGCTTGTCAAACTGCCCCGTCTCCCCGCCAATCGTGGTTAATAATCGCCCAGCGTTCATGATCCATCCATTCCCGCCCGCCAATGCGCAGATAGTGGCGTGAATAGCCTTCCTTGACGAACCCACCGCCCGCCACCAGCCGGATCGAGGCCAGATTGCCGGGTTGAATGTTCGCTTCCAGCCGGTGCAGGTTCAGTGGCCCGAACGCTTCGGCCAGCAACAGCGCCAGCCCGGCGCGCATGTGGCCTTGGCCATGGTGCGGCGCAAACGCTTCATATCCGAGATAGCCAGACTGAAAATAACCCCGAATGATGCCGGAAATGTGGAACGTGCCAACAATCGGGCCGGCGGCACCCTGGCAGAGAAAATAGCGCTGCTCTTGTGCCAGATATTGGTCAATATCCTTGGGCGGTGAAGTCCATGGCGCATGTAGCGCGTTGCTGTTTTGGTAGGCGGCAAGGATTTCTGGCTTGTCGGTGGGCGTGGGTTTTCTCAGCATTAACATGGCATACATGCGGCAGGGACGCGGTAGTTGCAAGGTGGCGGCATTTTAGCATTGCGCCCGAGCTTCTTGCGCGTACCGCGTCTGGCTAGGGTGGTGTGTTTGAGTGGCGTGTGCCTATTGGTTGTTTGCTTTGGCGTGATCCGGGCGGGTTTGTGCTGCATTCAATGCTACACTGACAAAATTCAATTCTTTTGCCACTGGGCATCTCTCCAATATTTTGAAATCGTCACCGCAATGATTCCCACTACCTCCGTTTCGAGCGGCATTGCCACCCATTACCTGATCGTAACCGGTGGCACGGCTGGTGATTTGTATCCGTTTTTGAGTCTGGGCCGTGCGCTGCAGGCGCTCGGGTATCGGGTGTCGTTTTGCAGCCCGGAAGTGTTTGGCGAGCAAATTGTGCCAACCGGCATGGGTTTTGTGCCCACCGTTGGGCGCGCCGCATATGCAGCGGCCTTGAACGACCCTGCTGCATGGCAGCCGAAAAAGGCGTTTGACGTGATTTGGCGCGCCACGCGTGACCGCTTGCTGGATATTTATGATGTGGTCGCGACCCTGCCGGCCGATGTGCCCTGTGTTGTGCTGTCCCATCCTCTGGCCCTGCCAACTTGCGCCCTGGCACGCGTGTTGCGCCCGGATTTGCCGATTGTGGCCCTGTATTTGGCTCCGTCAAACTTGCGTACCTGCCATGACCCATTAATGCTGGGGCCGGTGCGCATTCCGGGCTGGATGCCGCTGTCTTGGCGGCGCTGGCTATGGAGCAAGGTGGAGCGCGATATGATCGATAGGGTGGCGCTGCCAGACGTTAATGCGGCACGGGCCAAACTCGGTTTGCCCGCCGTGGCCGGTTTTCTCGATCACCTGTATCAGGTGGCCGATTTTTCAGTCACCCTGTTTCCCGACTGGTTCGCCCCGACTGCGCCGGATTGGCCACAGCCACTCATTAGCGGTGCCTTTCAATTGTTTGAGCCGAGTCGTGATAGCACCATTTCGCCGCAATTGCAGGCATTTTTGGCTCAGGGCAGCGCGCCGCTGGTATTTACACCGGGCACCGGCCATCGGCATGCCAGGGAATATTTCGCACAAGCCGTGGCTGCAACGCAAAAGCTCGGACGGCGCGCGGTGCTGGTGACCAGCCACCGGGGGCAGGTACCCGCCGATTTGCCTGATACCGTGCTGTGGCAAGAATATGTGGCGTTTCGCGATTTGCTGCCGCATGTGGCGCTGCTGGTGCATCATGGCGGCATTGGCACCACAGCCGAAGCGCTGCGCGCCGGGGTGCCGCAGTTGGTGGTGCCGTTTGCCCATGATCAATTTGATAACGGCATGCGCATCGAATTGTTGGGCGTCGGGCGGATGTTGCACTCTACCCGCCTGAACGCGCGCCGCCTGACCCAGTGTTTGCGTGATTTGCTCGATTCGCAAGTGGTGCGGGAGCAGGCGACTAGCGTGGCGACCCGTTTTGCCACGGCACCGGACGCGGCGGCACTGGTGGCGCAAATTGAGGCGATGCTGGCGCGCCGGGGCAAGGCTTTGCAGGTGCCGCAGGTAGAGTAGGCTGGAACCGGGACAGAACTACAATCGGGGATACAGATGGAGATGCGGGTGGGGGCGCAAGAGCGGCAATCGTGAAAGCCGACCTTTGTAGCAGAAGCATGTGGTTAAGCTTGACGAATATCCATGGCATGGCTATATTGTGGTCACCCACCGTGAGGAGTACTGTCATGACCATGCACGTCAATCTATCGCAGGAGATGGAAAATTTTATCAGGAAGAAAGTTGCCGGTGGATTTTACGGCAACGCAACCGAAGTCATTCGGGATGCGATTCGGCGTATGCAGGCTGAGGAAAGCCGTACTGCAATCTGGCAGGCTGCGATTATGCAAGGGGACGCGCAACTTGATCGGGGCGAGGGTATTGCCTGGTCTGCCGAGGTGCTGGAATCGATCACCGAAGCGGCGATTGGCGCCATGGGCAGCCGTACCCCCATCAACCCGGATGTTCTTCCATAAAATTAGGACTTACGCAAAATTGTCCCAGCAAGGCGCGCTGCCGCAGGCAGTACGCCTGTACGGCAAGGCAGCGCAACGCTGTTGGGGCGGTTTTGCGTAAGTCCTAAAAATATAAATTGCAGAAACTCACCCTATCACCACTGGCGCGGCAAGATTTCATCGACATTTTGCGCAATACCGGCGAAAAATGGGGTAAAGCGCAATTGTTGATCTATCGCGACAAGATCAATTCGGCCTTGCAAGCCATTGGGCATGATCCGCATCTCGGCCAGGTACGGGATGATTTGCCGATGACACACCGCGCTTGGCTGGTTGGCTCGCATATAATCGTGTATCGGATTCGGCCCAATGATATTGCTGTAGTGCGCATCTTGCATCAACGCATGAGCCTGTCCCGACACTTGTAGCGCCATTCATCGGGCGGGCAACACCCATTTTGACAAGAGGGAAGATCATGAAAGCCGACCTTTTTCCGGGAGTCTGGCGGCTAATTGTGATGGCCATGGCTGGCCTTTGCGGTGTGACCCCGTCCCTGGTGCAGGCTACACCCCTATTGGCAATTGATGTTGGCCATTCGTTCAATCGGCCGGGCGCATACAGTGCCCGTGGTAGGCCCGAATTTACATTTAATCTGGAACTGGCGCAGGTGCTACAGCAAACCCTCGCCGGGCAACAGGTAGAGGCGCTGTTGATTGGGGCCGATGGCGCAATGGATCATTTAACCCATCGCACAGCGGCTGCTACCCTGGCTGGGGCCAGCCTGTTTTTGTCGGTACACCACGATTCCGCCAAGCCGCGCTATCTGGGCCGCTGGCGCTGGCATGGCGTGTCGCGTTATTACACCGACCGTTTCTCCGGTTTTTCGCTGTTCGTTTCGCGCAAAAATCCCGAATGGCAAGCCAGTTTGGCCTGCGCCAGCGCGATTGGGCTAGCCCTGAAGCGGGCCGGTTTTCATGCCTCCGGGCACCATGCCAAGGGGGTAGGCGGGGTGGGGCGCGAATGGGCCAATCGGGCGGCGGGCGTGTATTTTTTTGATGATTTGGTGGTGCTGAAAACCGCCACCATGCCTGCTTTGTTGCTGGAGGCTGGGGTGATTGTTAATCGGCGTGATGAATTGCGCCTGCAACAGGCTAGCCATCAGCAGGCACAGGCGCAGGCAGTGGCGCAGGGGCTGGCCAAATGCCATTTTAACCCGTTAAAATCTTAACTTGCCTCATCAACAGGCAGGTGTCGGGTCAAATTCGTCAAATCGACCATATCGCAGCCTTCATTCGGCCTGCAAATATCCGGGAATATCCCGCTTTTCATGTAAAACCCGCCAAATCTCAATCCGGTCAACTTGTTCAACATAAAATACCAACCATGGATAACGCCCCAATCTGGCAAAGCGCAGTCCGTCAATGTTTAACTCATGTGCGTAACGCAGTGATCCGCCCTGTGGGTAGTGACTGATACGGGTATAGGTTTGCTGTAGCGCCGTAACAAACCCCTGTGCAATGCTGCTTGGTCCCTGCGCAAGGAAATAATCAATCGCAGCCTCTACGTCTTGGTGCGCCCGCTCTCTTGGAACAACGATTTTTTGCTTCATTCCATCGCAGTCGATTTTTGTTCCACACGGGCTCGCAAGTTGGCAAAATACGCAGCATCGGCAGGGCTCGTCAAAGGTGACTGCCCTCCTGCCAGAAGCATATTGCGCAGTTTTTGCCGTTCTTGCTCCATGCGAACCAATTGGCCCAAAAATTGACTGTTATTGGCAAAGTCGCCTGTTGCTACTTGCTCATCAATAAATGCAGCTAGCGATTCAGGCAAAGAAATGGTGAGGTCGGTCATGATTTTTTCCGGTTGCAAGGGCTGTGCTGATTTTACATCGGTGTTCGTTGCCACGCCAGCTGAATTGATCATTGAGCAGGCGCTAGCCTTGTTTGATGCCGATGTTGAACTTGATCTGGAGTAAATCAGCATGGTGCCTCCCATGCCATGCCTGCGTCATTTTGATGCACAGATTGCATTTTGCCACGGCATGGTGTAAAGTGCCTTGGCTGACAAAGCGGTCTACCTCGCTAACCGAATCGAAAACTGAAGCCTGACTGAAAACGCGAACCAAAACCAATCCTGACAATGCGAGTGCCAAAAGGCGCTAAAGGCGCTAAAGGCACGAAAGGTACGAAAGGCACAAAGGGCAAGAAAATGATTACAACGGAAAACAGCGACCGGATCACCAACCGTGTTCCTCATCCCATAGCAAAAAAGCTGCAAGAGGCAGCGGAATTAACTGGCGCGACACTGAACCAATTCATGGTTCAAGCCGCGCTTGAGAAAGCCGAGAAAGTCATTGAGCGCGAAAAAACCATTCATTTTTCATTAAATGACGCGGCCATGATCATGAATTTGCTCGACAATCCAGCCAAACCCAATGCTGCGCTAGTGAGAGCGTTTGAGCGATTCAAACAAAGGGAAATAGAAAATGGCAACCAGAATCGTCCCTTTGGCAATGGGGCATGACGTAAAAAATTTTGATTGTGGAAACAACGATCTAAACGTCTTTTTGCAGGCAACGGCAGGGCAGCATCAACGCAAATTCATATCGAAAACCTACGTCTTGGTTGACGATGACGCTCCCACGGACGTGATGGGGTTCTACACCGTCGCGGTGCGGCGGATGGTCGCAAAAGATGATTTGCCGCCAGCAATGGCAAAGAAGTTGCCGCGTGAAGTGCCGGGGTTTTCGTTAGCCAGGCTAGCGATTCGGGATGACCTCAAAGGGCAGGGGCATGGCGAATATCTGATGTATCATGCAATCGACCGCGCAGCACGGGTTGCAAGCGAGATTGGCGGGTATGCCATCTTCGTCGATGCCAAGGATGAACAGGCAGCCGCATTCTATAAACGGTACGGGTTCGCGCCTTTGCCTGATAATCCACTGATTTTGTGCTTGCCGTTTGCGAACCTGCCGAAATGAAAAATTGGCCAAATTGGGGGTATGGCCAACCTAGTCAACTCAATTGAGGTTAGGCGTACCCTGTACATAAGGCCGTAATGCCGCATTCACGGCAAACAGGGTCGGAGTAGGAACGCCAAGCCGTTGGCCCAACTGCGTGGCATAGCCGTGCAGCGCGTCAAGCTCCAGCCGTTTGCCCTGAATCAAATCATGGTAGAGCGATGAATAGTTGTTGGGCGCAAGCGAATCAACGAGTTTGACGCATCGCGCCTTCATGTCCTCGTCCAGTACAACGCCATCTGCCTTGGCCAGCGCCAGCAATTCTTCAACCTGCAATTCCCACAGCCGACCGGTTTCCGGTATCTCGCGAATAAACTTGATCGGCAACCGGGTCAGGGCGGTGGTGCCAGCCAGTGCCGCCAAAAACACAAACTTTTCCCACAGGGTCTTGCGAATGTTGGGCGCGATTTCGGCTGGAATCGATGCCCTCTGGCAGGCTGCCAAAAATGCCTTTGTTCGTTCGGACGGCTGGCCATTCATTTCACCCATCACGATCCGGCCAAGCTGGTGGTGCGCAATCACACCGGGCCGGACAATATTGGAAAACACATAGCACACGCCTCCAATCACATGCTGCATGCCGAGCGCGCGGGCGATTTTGTCTTCGTTGTCCAGACCGTTTTGCAGTGACAATACGCCCGTATTCGGGCCGATGACCGGCTTGGCCAATTCGGCGGCGCCATCCGTGTCATACGATTTGACACAGATCAGAACGATATCGGCCTCTTCATGCCCGACCAAATTTTCAACCGCTCTGGCCTTGACCTGCCATTCCCCTTCGATTGCTGATTCAACGGTTAAGCCAGACGCCTGCATCGCCTGTAAATGGGCACCACGGGCCACGAATGTTACCTCCTCACCCGCCTTGGCCAATTTTGCGCCAAAATATCCGCCCGCACCGCCGCTGCCAATAATCACAATCTTCATGGGAATCCTTTTTTGAGGTAAGTAGCGCTATTCTGCATCCGGTTGCTGTTCCGGTCTGGCATCGGCAAACGCGGGCAATTCCAAACAAGTTTGATTAATGCGCAGCAAGGTCGGCATGCCGGACAAATCGCATTTCAGCCGGTTGGCATTGTAAATTTGCGGCACCAGGCAACAATCGGCCAGGGTTGGGCTGTCGCCAAAGCAAAACCGTCCGACCCGGCTATCCTTGGCCAGCGTTTGTTCCAGCGCGGCCAAACCGAGTTCGCACCAGTGGCGATACCAGCGGTTCTTGTCCTCTTCCGACACCTTTAATTCATTCACCAAATAACGCAGCACGCGTAAATTGTTGATTGGGTGGATGTCACAGGCAATTTGCAAAGAGATGGCGCGCACAAAGGCACGGTCAAACGCACTGCCGGGCAACAGCGGCGGTTCGGGAAAGGTTTCGTCCAGATATTCGATAATCGCCAGCGACTGGGTCAGAATCTGGTCTTGCTCAATCAGGGCTGGCACCAATCCGTCCGGGTTGATGTCGCGAAACGCCTGCTGTAATTGCTCGCCGCCCTGGCGCACCAAGTGCACGGATTGCAAATCGTGCGGCAAGCCTTTCAGGTTCAGTGCAATCCGTACCCGGTATGAAGCCGAGCTGCGAAAGTAGTGGAACAGTTGCATCGTAGGGCCTTTGCAAAGGGTGAGTTAAAACAAACAATTCAAGACAGATGGTGCCGGATGAAGGCCGCGATATGGTCGATTTCTTCCTCGGACACGTTGTGCTCCATCGGGTAGTTGCGCCAGGTGACGGCATAACCGAGTTTTTCCAGCATATCGCGCGAAGCCGTGGCACGGGCCAGCGGCACCACATGGTCGTACTCGCCATGTGCCAGAAAAATCGGGGTGCTCTGGTTGGCGGCATGCCGCTCGGTGGTCACCGTGCCAGCCAGCGGCAAATAGCCGGACAGGCACAGCAAACCGGCCAATGGTTCCGGGTGGCGCAAGCCGGTATGCAAGGCCATGGCGCAACCTTGTGAAAAACCGGCCAGCAAAATCCGGCGGCTGCTGACGCCGCGCTGTTTTTCATGTTCGATCAGGGCTTCAATCTGTCGCTGCGACTTTTGGATGCCTGCCGCATCTTCGCGCCGCACCAGATCAACTTCGGCGATATCGTACCAAGCACGCATCTGGTAGCCGCCATTGATGGTGACCGGCATCACCGGTGCGTGCGGGAAAATGAAACGGATCGGTGGACAATCGCCCAAATCCAGTTGACTCGCCACGGGCGCAAAATCGTTGCCGTCCGCGCCCAGTCCGTGCAGCCAGATGACGGAGGCAGTGGGATTGGGGCCGCTGTCAAAGGTAATCGAAGGTAACAGGCTCATAAGCTCTCTTGACAAGGGATATTTGGGAAAAAATGAACTAAATCGGGCTTGGTGCGTCAGGCTGGGGCAGACTGGCCCATTGGACTACCCGGCCGCTGCGCCGATTTTGGCCGGAACGCCAAACAGATAGCAGGATCGGTTTCAATATACGGCCCGCCAATCAAATCAATGCAATACGGCACGGCGGCAAAAATGCCACTGGCGAGCACCTTGCCGTCGGCATCTTTCAAGCCTTCCAGTGTCTCGCGAATTGCCTTCGGCTGGCCCGGCAAATTCAGAATCAGGGCAGCATGGGCATCCGGCGTACCGGCTTGGCCAATTTCGCGCAATACCCCAACCTGACGCGACAAAATCGCGGTCGGCACGAATTTTAAGCTGATCTGGCGCATTTGTTCGCCAAAACCGGGCATCTCGCGCGTGGCCACCGCCAGCGTCGCTTCGGGCGTGACATCGCGCCGCGATGGGCCGGTGCCGCCGGTGGTCAACACCAGATGGCAGCGGCACTGATCCACCATTTCAATCAGGCACGCTTCAATGTCTTTGCGTTCATCGGCAATCAGGCGCGTTTCAAACCGTACCTGATGCGCGAGCGGGTCGACGATGGCACGGCTTAACCATTCGGTCAGGGCCGGAATGCCCAAATCCTGATACACCCCCTGCGTGGCCCGGTCCGATACCGAGACCAGGCCGATGGTCAGCAACGGTGGCAATAACGGATTTTGCAACGACTCAGACATCGTGCCCTCCATACGCCTCATCGTCATCGTCGTCAAATTCGGCATCATCGTCCGCGCCGTCCTGAGCTGCCGCATTGGCGGCACGGCTAAGATCCTTGTTCTGGCGCTGCAATTGCTTCAAAATCTGAAACAATTCGCGGTAAGCCTTGGGTGGCTTGTGCTCGGCCTGTTCCTTGCGCGCATTGCGGATCAGGGTGCGCAAATGCTGGGCATCGAGTTCCGGGTGCTGACCCAGCAGCGTGGTCAGGGCTTGGTCGTCGGTCAGCAATTTGTCTCGTTTGCGCTCTAACGCATGCAGTTGCGCCGTGTCCGCCTTGGAGGCACCATGCCAGCTTTCGATGGTTTGTTGGATAACAGCAACCTCTTCAACGGTCAGGCTACGCATTTTTTTGCCAACAAACTGAAGTTGGCGTCGTCGCCCCTCATGATCCTTGATAGACTGGCATTCCAGAATGGCGTCGCGTACATCTTCAGGCATGGAAACAGATTTAACCCGGTCGCGCGAGTGGGCAATCAGCTCGGCACCGAGTTTTTGTAATGCCAGCGATTCGCGCTTCATCTGTGACCTGGACGGACGGTCGTATTCTTGCTCGAATTCGTTGGTTTGGAAGCCGCAAGAGCTTCGGTTTGGGTTTGGCATAATTAGAAAGGCACGCAGCAAAATAGAAACGACTGCTATCATAACTGTTTTAATCGATTCGCAAAAGAAAACCCCGGAAAACCTGCCCATGAATGATTCCCTGTTTATCCATACTCAAGACCAATTGAAACAGTTGGCGCGTGATGTGTTGCACTATGCTCAACAAAAAGGCGCAACTGATGCCTCGGTCGATGTTACCGAAGGCAGTGGTCTGGCGGTGTCGGTGCGCAAGGGGGAAATCGAGACGATTGAACTGAACAAGGACAAGGGCATGTCGGTCACGGTATATCTGGGCTGCCGCCGTGGCAATGCCAGCAGTGCCGACTTTTCCAAGGCAGCACTGGAAGCGACGGTTGATGCGGCCTGGAATATTGCTCGCTTTACTGCCGAAGATGACGCGGCCGGTTTGCCCGACGCCGCTTTGCTGGAACAAAATCCACCCGATTTGCAACTGTGCCATCCCTGGCTGATTAGTACCGAACAGGCGGTTGAGTTGGCCGCGCGGGCCGAAAGTGCTGGCTTGGCGGTCGATAAGCGCATCACCAACAGCGATGGTGCCAGCGTGCAGGCCCAGCATTCACAGTTTGTGTTTGCCAATTCGCGCGGCTTTATCGGCGGCTATCCATATTCGCGCCATACGCTCTCGATTGGCCTGATCGCCGGACGCGGCGACAAAATGCAGCGCGACGATTGGTATAGTTCGGTGCGCAATCCGAAAACAATGGCCAAGCCGGAAGCGCTCGGTCGTTATGCTGCCGAACGCGCCCTGTCACGCTTAAATGCCAAAAAACTCAAAACCATCCAGTGCCCGGTATTGTTTGAGGCACCGCTGGCAACCGGTTTGATGGGCAGTTTTGTGCAGGCAGTCTCGGGCAGTTCGCTATACCGCAAATCGAGTTTTTTGCTCGATTCGATGGGGCAGGCGGTGTTTCCGGCCCACCTGCAATTGCTGGAACAGCCGCACCTGGTTGGCGGCATTGGTTCGGCGCCGTTTGATGAAGAAGGGGTGCGCACCCAAGCCCGGCATGTGGTGCAAGATGGCGTGGTGCAGGGCTATTTTCTGTCGTGCTATTCAGCGCGCAAACTGGGTTTGCAAACTACCGGCAATGCTGGCGGGTCACACAATTTGAGCCTCACTTCGAGCCAGACCGGTGCGCGCGACAACTTTCGTGCGATGCTGAAAAAATTGCATACCGGCTTGCTGGTGACGGAATTGATTGGTCAGGGCACCAATTACGTGACCGGCGATTATTCGCGCGGGGCCGCCGGTTTTTGGGTGGAAAACGGTGAAATCGCCTACCCGGTGGAAGAGATTACGATTGCCGGTAATTTGAAAGACATGTTCCGCCAGATCGTTGCCATCGGCACCGACACCATCATCCGTGGCACCAAGCAATGCGGCTCGATTTTGATTGAAAACATGGTGGTGGCCGGTAATTAACCAGCATACAGGGTAGGGTAGGGACGGGTAGGGTCGGGTAGGGCAGGGGCAGGTTGGCAACAGGTTCGCGAAATTTGATTGCGGCTTCGACAGGCCCGTCTTACAATCATGTGCGGCTTGGGTAACAGGACTGGATTACGGTACTGAACCGTATGCCATCGGGTGGGGTTTGATGCAGGTTTGGCCAGACCATTTGCGCTGGCTGATTTTCTTTGGGAGACTTTATGCAACGTCGTTCATTTATTAAAAACGCTACCGCTGGTGCGGTAGCAAGTTCGCTGGCCGTGCCAGTTCTGGCGCAGGCCCAGCCATCCATTAAATGGCGGCTCGCGTCCAGCTTTCCCAAGTCGCTCGACACCATCTACGGTGCCGCCGATGTGTTTACCAAGCGGGTGTTGGCACTGACCGGTGGCAAGTTTGAAATCCGTTCCTTCGCTGGCGGCGAAATCGTACCGGCGACCCAGGTGTTCGATGCGGTCAAGGATGGTACGGTGCCGATTGGCCACACCGCTTCCTACTATTATTTCGGCAAGGATCCCTCGTTTGCCTTTGATTGCGCGGTGCCGTTTGGCCTGACCAGTCGTCAGCAAACGGCGTGGTTTGATCAGGGCGGCGGGCGCGAATTGCTGCGCGAATTATTCAAGGGCCATGGCATCATCAACTTCATGGGCGGCAATACCGGGGTGCAAATGGGTGGCTGGTTCCGCAAGGAAATCAATACCGTGGCCGACCTGAAGGGCGTGAAAATGCGTATCGGCGGCTTCGCCGGACGGGTGATTGCGCAATTGGGCATGGTGCCACAGCAGTTGGCCGGTGGCGATGTATATCCGGCACTGGAAAAGGGCACGATTGATGCAGCGGAATGGGTCGGCCCTTACGATGATGAAAAACTCGGCTTTTACAAGGTGGCACCGTTTTACTATGCGCCGGGCTGGTGGGAATCCGGGCCGCAACTGTCGTTTTACATCAACCTGAAAGAATGGGAAAAACTGCCCAAGGAATATCAGGCTGCCGTTGAAGCGGCCAGCTATGAAGCGCATGTGGTGATGCAGGCCGAATACGATGCGCGCAACCCGGCAGCCTTGGCCCGCTTGCTGAAAAACGGCGTCAAACTGCGCACCTTTTCCGATGAAATCATGGAAGCGTCGTACAAGGCGGCCAATGCCGTGATGGAAGAAGAGGCCAGCAAAAACGCCAAGTTCAAGAAAATTTACGAACCGTGGAAGCGTTTCCGGCAAGATCAAAATACCTGGAATTCGGTCGCAGAAGAACCGATGCAGCGCTTTTTGATCAAGCTCGCGCGCAAGTAAGCCCCCGCACCTTGCGCGCCCAACCCTGCCACCACCGCCCGATACCATGGCCAATCCGAAAAAAACCGGCTTGATCCTGACTGGCGGCGGTGCGCGTGCCGCGTATCAGATTGGCGTCTTGCAGGGCATCGGCGAAATTCTGTGGGATGCCGGCTGGCCACCGGCGCGCAATCCGTTTGACATTATTTGCGGCACCTCGGCCGGTGCCATCAATGCCACCGCACTCGCTTGCCGGGCCGACAACTATGGCGAAGCGGTGCAGCGGCTGTTTGATGTGTGGGAAAATTTTGAAGCGGCCCAGGTGTACCGCGCCGACTCGATTGGCGTGTTGCGCTCCGGTGCGCGCTGGCTGTCGCTGCTCTCGTTTGGCTGGCTGCTGCGCAAATGGCGTGCCTCGCCGCCCAAATCCTTGCTCGACAATACCCCGCTGGTTAGTTTGCTGCACCGCATGCTCGATTTTCCCCGGCTCGACAATGTGCTGGCCGAAGGTTTGCTGCATGCGCTGGCGGTCACCGCCTCGTCTTATTCCGGTGGGCAACACATTACCTTTTACCAAACCAATGCCACGATCCCTCCGTGGATTCGCATGCAGCGCCAGGCCCTGCAAGACCAGATCGGGATTGAACAC
>JACCDS010336476.1_pt1 | contig 18414 bp, 17 predicted proteins | sample 7446441 | NCBI WGS metagenome assembly JACCDS01 (sample SAMN15323445, study PRJNA562643) | freshwater metagenome | isolation source: river surface water | place: USA:Blue River Watershed | collected 2017-08-17
ATGGGCTCCAACAGCTTTTACGACGACAATCTGCAGGCGCTCATGGCCCTGATCGCGGAGGGACGCATGAAACCCGTGATCGACGAGGTGCTGCCGCTGGAGCGCGCGGTCGACGGCCTGCGCCTCATCGAGGATCGCGAAGTGTTCGGCAAGGTCATCATCGAGCCGTAAGCGAGTCCGAAACAGGATGAAGCGCGTGCTGTGCTGTCACGATTTCCGCTCGGGGCGCGACGCGATCCGCAGCCAATATCGTCAATATTGGCAAGGTGAGCGGCAAAGCCACGGGCGAACACTCGTGCCAGCCGCTCGGGTTGCGGCCAATATCGCGCCTGACTTGGTCGGCCGGCCTGGTCCTATACGCGATAGGGCCGGCGCCGTCCTGCACGTCATCCACAATTTCGACTCGCAACGCACACGTGCCTCATTCTGTTTCGGACTCTAGGATGCACCGCTCGTACCCCGAGGCTCGCGGCCACGCCGGCAACCTCGGGTCGCTTTTGTCCGCGCACGCGGCCAGCGACAAGCCGGCGATCATCGATCTCGCGCAGCCGGACGCGCCGCGGCGGGTGACCTACCGCGAGCTCGATGCCGCCTGCAACGCCGTCGCACGCGGGCTGGAGCGCTCGGCAGTGCGCCCCGGCGACCGCATCGCCGTGCTGTCGCTCAATCGATGGGAATTCGTCGCGGTCATCCTCGGCGCGATGCGGGCAGGCGTGGTCCCGGTGCCGATCAACGTCAAGCTCGCCGCCGAATCGGTCGCGTACATCGTGGGCGACTCCGGCGCGCGGCTCGTCTTCACCGAGCCGCAACTGCGCCATCTCGTGCCGGGCGAGCTGCCCGTGGTCGAGTTCGGCGGCACGTCGGCCGAACGCTACGAGGGGTTCGTCGATGAAGGCCCTTATCGCGCATTCGAGCCGCAACCCGACTCGGTCGCGATACAGCCCTACACCTCCGGATCGACCGGCCGCCCGAAAGGCGTGCTGCTCAGCCATCACGGGCAGAACTGGAGCCGGCTCGTCCTGGTGTACACGCGAAACACGACGGAACGCGACGTGATCCTCGTCGCCGCGCCGCTGTACCACAAGAACGCGCTCAACGCGATCAAGCAGGGGCTCACCGCCGGGGCGACGCTGCCGTTGATGCCGCAGTTCAACGTGGACCGGTATATCGACGCGATCGGCCATTATCGCTGCACCGTGATCTCCGGCGTGCCCACCATGATGTCGATGGTGCTCGCTCGCAGGGAACGGCTCGCGCAAATCGACACCAGCGCTGTCCGCACCATCATGATGGGCTCGGCGCCTTCCTCCCCTCAGCTCGTAAGCGAGCTCAAAAAGCATTTTCCGAACGCCGAGCCGCTGGTGGTCTACGGCGTCACGGAAGGCGGACCGGTGCCGCTGGGTCCGGATCTTACCGGTCGGCCGCGCCCGCCGGGGTCGATCGGCGTTCCGTATCCCGGCACGGAAGCCAGGCTGGTCGACGGGCCGGGGCCGAACGAAGGCGAGCTCGTGCTCAGGAATCCGGGCGTGCTGCTCGGCTATCACAATCTGCCGGCCGAGACGGCGAAGCGGCTGCGCGACGGGTGGTACCATACCGGCGACATCTGCAGGCGGGACGACGACGGCTTCTACTATTTCGTGGGCCGCACGGACGACATGTTCGTATGCGGCGGCGAAAACATCTTCCCCATCGAAGTCGAGCAGCTGCTGGAGCGCCATCCCGCGGTACATCAGGCGTACGTGCTGCCTTTCGCGCATGAAGTCAAAGGCCAGGTGCCGTATGCCTTCGTCGTGCTGCGTCCGGGCATGCACGCGAGCGAGGACGATCTCAAGCAATTCGCGCTCGCTCACGGTCCGGCCTACCAGCATCCGCGGCGTGTTTATTTTCTGCAGCAGCTGCCGCTCGCCGGCACGAATAAAATCGACCAGCAGCGTCTGCGGCTATGGGTCGCCGACGGCACACTGGACAACAGCAAGGCACAGGAGACGAAATGACCGACACCAAGCCGACGCTCGAGCAGCTGCAAGCGCTCATCAGCCGCGGGCCGTTCAACCAGTGGCTCAACTTCGCGTTCGCGAAAGCGGATGACGACGGCATCGAGATCACGGCGAAGTGGCGCGAGGAATGGGTGGTGAACCCCGACCGGCGCTACACGCACGGCGGAATACTGGCGGCGATCGTCGACGTCGCCGCGGACTATGCAATCGCTGCGCAACTCGGCCGCCCGGTGCCGACCATCGACATTCGCGTCGACTATCACAAGGCGGCGATGCCCGGCGACCTCACCGCGAAAGCGCGAGTCGTGCGCATGGGCAGCCAGTACTCCACCGCCGAAGCGAACGTGTACGACAGCGCCGGCGCGCTCGTCGCGAGCGGACGCGGCACGTACTTCACCGCGCCGCCGAAAGGTTAACGTGCCGCGCGGCGAGGACAAGGCGGCAGACGCGCCCGCGTCCCGCCTGTCGCCTCCCGCCTCCCGGACAACGATGCCGACCGTTCTCGAAAACCGCATTCACGCACGGGCACCGGCGCGCCACTGGCGTCCCGGCCTGGTTGCGCAGCGCGTCGGCCTGGTGGCGGTCATCGTCGGCATCTGGTGGCTCGTGTCGCTGCGCATGCCGCACTACGTGCTTCCCGGTCCTTTGCGCGTGCTCGACGCCTTGCAGGCGATTTCGGCCAACGGCGAGTTGTGGAACAACCTCGCAATCACGCTCGGCCGGGTGGCGAGCGGCTTCGTGCTGGCAGCGATGATCGGATTGCCGCTGGGCATCCTGCTCGGCGCGAACAAGCGGCTGGGAGAATTCTTCGAGCCCGTGATTCCGGTCATGAACACGGTGTCCTCGGCGATCTGGGCCATATTCGCCATCATCTGGTTCGGCGTCTCGAACGCGACGACCATCTTCGTGGTCTTCATGACCGCGATGCCGCTGATCATCACCAACGTGTGGCAGGGCACCCGCACGGTGAACGCGGACTTCATCGAGCTCGCGCATACGCTGCGCATGCCCAGCACCAAGGTCATGCGGAAGATCTACCTGCCGAGCATCCTGCCCTATTTCTTTTCCGGCGCGCGCCTCGCGTTCGGCTTCGGCTGGCGCGTTTCGCTCGTGGCCGAAACGATAGGCTCCTCGAGCGGTGTAGGATATCGCCTGCGGCAGGCAGCCGACCTGATACAGACGGACCAGGTGTTCGCCTGGACAGTTGCCCTGGTGGTGATGATGGCCTTCATCGAAATGGGCGTGCTGCGGCCGCTCGAGAACCATCTCTTCCGCTGGAAAAAAGAAGCCGAATAGCGCGGGGTCGCCATGGTCACAACGAAAGCAGCGGAGCAGCGTCAGCGCCTCATCGTCGGCATCACGGGGGCCACCGGCTCCGTGTACGGCTTGCGCATCCTCGAAGCCCTGCGGTCGACCGGCCGCTGGGAAACCCATCTCATCGTGTCCGAAGCCGGCATGCTCAACCTGTGGCAGGAGTTCCGCTTCGCGCGCAAGGACATCAACGGCCTGGCGGACGTCGTGCACAACATCCGCGATGTCGGCGCATCGATCGCGAGCGGATCGTTCCTCACGGCCGGCATGGTGATTGCGCCGTGCTCGATGAAAACCCTCGCCGCGGTGGCGCACGCGTTTGCCGACAACCTCATCACGCGCGCGGCCGACGTCATCCTCAAGGAGCGCCGCCGGCTCGTGCTGATCACGCGCGAGACGCCGCTCAACCTGGCGCATCTGCGCAACATGGTGGCGGTGACCGAAATGGGCGGCATCGTGTTCCCGCCGGTGCCGGCGTTCTACAGCCACGCGCAGACGATAGACGATCTGGTGAACCACAGCGTCGGCCGCGTGCTCGATCTCTTCGGCATCGAGCACGGGCGGGTGCGGCGGTGGGAAGGCATCGCGGCCGATGCGGCACGCGACGGCAACGGGGTACTGGGCGACGAATGACGGGTAAGGAACACATGCAAGAGAACTTCCGCGAATTCCTGGAACGGCTGCGCAAGGCGAACGAGCTCGTCGACGTCCGCCAGCCCGTCGACATCCGTCACATCGCCACGCTCGTGGACCAATCGGACAAGGCGCTCTATTTCCACGACGTGATCGGCTACGATCTCCCGGTCGTATCGGGCATCATCCGCTCGCGCGAGCGGGCCATCATGTCGATGGGCTGCACGGAGTATTCGGAAATCGAGGCGCTCCTGCGCCGGGGCATCGACCACCCCATTCCGCCGCGCTACGTCGAAACGGCGGCGCACAAGCAGGTGGTGATGCGCGGCGACGAGGTGGATTTGTTCCGCCTCCCGATCCCGATGTCGTCCATTTACGATGGCGGGCCGATGATCACCGCCGGCGTCGTCATGGCGCGCGACCCCGACCACGGCGTCAACACCGGCATCTACCGCTTCATGGTGAAGGAGCGCAATCTCACCGGCATCGACATCGTCACGCCGAACAACATGCGGCTTTTCGCGCAGCGGGCGTACGAAGCCGGGCGTCCCTGCCCTATTTCCATCAGCATCGGCACGCATCCGCTGGAGATCATGGGCGCGGGCTTCCGCGCGCCCCTCGGCGTGGACGAAATGGCGATCAGCGGCGGCTTGCGCGGCGCGCCGGTCGAGCTGGCCCAATGCGAGACGATCGACCTGCCCTGCCTCGCCGACGCCGAAATCGTCCTCGAGGCCGAGATCCTGCCCACCGGCTGGGTCTATCCCGAGGGTCGCTTCGGCGAGTTCACGCGCCTCATGGGCGGGCTGCACTGGAACCCGCTCGTGCGGGTGAACGCGATCACGATGCGCCGCGACGCGGTGTACTACGCCTTGCACATGCCGTGGGAAAACACCTGGCTCGCGGCGCCGACGCGCTACACGGCCATACGCGCCGCGCTCAAGAACGCCGGTGTGCAGGTGCACGATATCAACGTCACGCTCGGCGGCTGTGCCTTCTGGCACGCAGTCGTTTCCATCAAGAAGCAGGCCGGCGAAGGCAAGAACGCCTTGCTCGCAGCGCTCTCCGTCATGGATCTCAAGCACGTCGTCGTGGTCGACGACGACATCGACGTGCACGACCCGATGGACGTCGAATGGGCGCTCGCCACGCGCGTTCAGGCCGACCGCGACGTCGTCATCATCCCGGGCGCGCGCGCGAAGCCGCTCGATCCGAGCCTCCCCGTCATGCCGCCCGGCGTCGTGCCGACGGGCGCGAAGATGGGCATAGACGCGACCATTTCCGAAGGCATACCGAAGGAGCGTTTCGAGCGCATCGCCTACGCGTACGCCGACCGCGCGAAAGTGCGCGACTACGTGGCGGGCAAGAGCGATCCGCAGCCGGAGCGCGAGGCGAACGACGATGCCGCCGTCGATGCGCTGGGGAACGAGATTCTCGCCGTCATCGAGCGCGAGCCGCTCTACTATTCCGCGGTCGCGGAGCGCTTCGGCAGCTACTCGTTCGCCGTGGTGGCGCGTGCGCTCGGACGCCTGCACGCCGCGGAAAAACTCTGGCAGGACCCGCGCGGGCGTTTGTGCGTGCGTGGCTCGGCGCACGCCGCGCGTCCCCCGGTGCGCAACGCATGAGCGCAGCGGTCCTGAACGGCGGGTACTGCACGCCTGCCGACCCCGACGTGCCGGCCATCCAGGCCTCGAACATTACCAAGGTGTTCCTCAACGCCGAGCGCCAGTCGCTTACCGTGCTGGACAACGTGAGCGTCGAAGTGGCGCAGCACGAGATCGTCGCCATCCTCGGCGCCTCGGGATGCGGCAAGAGCACGCTGCTCAACATCGTCTCGGGACTGCTCACTCCGGAGCGAGGCGCGGTACGCATCAACGGCGTGCCGTCGAAGGAATTCCGCGAATGGCGCAGCGTGAGCTACGTGTTCCAGGAGGACCGCCTGCTGCCCTGGCGCACGGCGCTGGGCAACGTCATGTTCGCGCTGGAAGCGGGCTCCGTCGCGCGCGCCGAACGCGAGCGCCGGGCACGCGCGTCGCTCGAGCTGGTCGAGCTCGAAGGTTTCGAGGACGCGTTCCCGGCCCAGCTGTCCGGCGGCATGCGGAGCCGCGTTGCGCTGGCGCGCAGCCTCGTGCTCGAGCCGTGCATCCTGCTCATGGACGAGCCGTTTTCGAAGCTCGACGCCCAGACGCGCGCCGCCATGCACGACGAGCTGCTGCGCATCCACGGCATGAAGCGGATGACCATCGTGTTCGTCACGCACGACGTCGAAGAGTCCGTGATACTCGCCGACCGCGTGATCGTCATGGCGCCGCGGCCGGGACGCGTGCGCGAGTCCGTCCGCATCGAGCTCGCGCGCCCGCGCGACCCGACGCTGCCCGAAGTGACGCAGTACATCCAGCGCCTTCGCGCGCTGATCTGAGGCGTGCCGGAATACCAAGAAAACAGGAAACGCACGGGATTTACAGGATCGACGAGATTTGAACCCGCAGTGTTTTGCTTCCATCGTGTAAATCGTGTTAATTCTGTCCATTGCTTTTTGTTCGTGTAGAAAATCAGGTCGCGATAACGAGGAGTGGAAATGAAAACCTGCATGAGGACATGGGCCGCGCTGCTCGCCGCCGCAATACTGCTGTTGCCGGCCGGTCACGCCGCCGCGCAGAAAATCAAAGTCGGTTACTGGACCAGCGGCTTCAGCCTGGGCTTCGGAGCGGTGATGGAGCAGCTCAAGTTCGCCGAGAAGGAAGGGCTCGACGTCGAATGGGTGAAATTCGCCGAGGTCAACGGCCCCACGCGCGCCATCGTGCCGCACGCCATCGATCTCGCTTTCGCCGCGCCGTCGACCGCTTCGATGAGCGTCGCCGCCGACGGCGTGCCCATCCGCATCGTCCTCGCGACCCAGATCGCCGAAGCACAGGTAGTGACGCTGGAAGGCTCGCCGATCAAGTCGGTCGCCGACCTGCGCGGCAAGAAGATCGGCATGTCGCCCCCGGGCAGCGCCACCCACGCGATCGCGACCGCGGTGCTCGACCACAACTTCGGGCTCAAGCTCGGCGACTACAGCGTCGTGCCGGGCAACGAAAGCCGCCTTGCCCAGTTTCTCGCCCAGAAAGAGATCGACGCGGCGGTGATCCGCTCGGTCACCATCGCGCAAATGGAAGAGGTGAAGCTGCGCCGGCTCGCGAGCATCGTGGACGAATGGAAAAAGCTCGCCAAGACCGGCGCGCCGCCGATACTTGGCGTCACCATCGTGCACAACGACTATCTCGCCAAGAATCCCGAGGCGGTCGCCAAGTTCATCGCCGCCACCCGCAAGGCGCTCGAGTTCGGCTCGAAGAACAAGCCGCGCGTGGCCGAGATCCTGCAAAAAGCGGCGAACATGAACGCCACCGATGCGCGCGCCTACGCCGATCAGTGGGACGGCGCATACATGGCGTCTTTCGAGCCGCAGGACGTCGCGTCCATGAAGCGCCTCCAGGAAATCGTGAAAGGCACCGGCGGAGCGAAGAAGGACGCGCCCGACAGCGCGTTCCACGCGGAGCCGTACCAGCGGTCGAAGCAGATCAAGTAAGCATGGCCATGGGGAAGCTGCGGCTGCACATCGAAAACGCGACGAAAAAAGCCGATCTCTTTCACGTCACCGAGGAACGCTGGAAGGTCGCGTGCAAGTCGCATCGCGCGCTCGCGCGCAAGCTCGACGTCACCTTCGGTTGGGACGGCGACGTGCTCGACCGCGCGCTGCAGGACGCCGAGCTCGTGATCGGCGTCCCGGCACGCCGTGAGCGCCTCGCGCAGCGGGCGCCGCGGCTGCGCTGGCTGCATGCGACCTCGGCCGGCGTGGACGGCGTGCTGCCGCTCGACTGGCTGCCGCGCGGCGTCGCGTTCACCAACAACCGCGGCGCGCACGGCGTAAAGGCCGAGCAGTTCATGCGCATGGCGTACACCATGCTGAACGTGAACATGTCCCGCATCATCGCCAACCAGCACGCCCGGCGATGGGAACAGGTCTTCTCGCCCACCGTCATCGGCAAGACTGCCGTCGTCATCGGTTTGGGCGATCTCGGCGAGGCGGCCGCTCGCGCAGCCAAGCAGCTCGGCCTGAAAGTCATCGGCATCCGGCGCCACGCGAAGCCCTGCAAGCACGCCGACAGCGTGCATACCTTCCGCAGCCTGGACCGGGTGCTGCCCAAAGCCGACTACGTCGTGCTCGCGGTGCCGCTCACTGCGCAGACGCGCAACCTCCTCGACCGTGACCGCCTGGGACTGCTCAAGCCTACCGCTTCCGTGATCAACATCGCGCGCGCGCCGGTGGCCGACTACGCCGCCTTGCGCGACAAGCTGAAGGCCGGCGAGCTCGCCGGAGCGGTGCTCGACGTGGTCGATCCCGAACCGCTGCCGGCCGACTCGCCGCTGTGGGACACGCCCAATCTCATCATCACGCCTCATATTTCGTGCGACGATGGGGCGAACTACGTCGGCATTTCGCTCGACCTCTGGTTCGAGAACCTCGAGCGCTATGTCGAGGGCAAGCCGCTCAAGCGCCGCGTCGATGCGCGGCTGGGCTATTGAAACGAAAAGGACTGCGGCCACAGCGTGCATAGAGAACACGGAGAAGATCCGCGATGAAGACAGATCACGGCGCGGCACAGGTTCCCGCTGCAGGCGAGCTCACGCTCGACCACGTCGCGCATTTCGTTCCGGACGTCGAAGGCGCGAGCGTGGCGCTCGGACGCCTGGGCTTTACCGTGACGCCGCTGTCGGTCCAATCGCACCGCCTGACCGCGGACGGACCGCTCGTTCCCGCAGGCACCGGCAACCGGTGCGTCATGCTGGAGCGCGGCTATCTCGAATTCCTTACGCCGCTCGCCGACACGCCCATCGCAGCGCAACTGCGCACGGCGGTCGCCCGTTACGTGGGCATCCATCTCGTCGCGCTCGGAACGAGTGCTCCCGAACGCGACTACGAACGCCTGGAGCGCAACGGCTACGGCCCGCTGCCGCCGGTTGCGCTGCAGCGGCCGATCGACACGCCGCGCGGCGCGGATAGCGCGCGCTTCACCGTGGTCCGCGTGGCGCCCGGGGCGATGGCCGAGGGCCGCATTCAGTACTGCCAGCACCACACACCGGAGCTCGTATGGCAGGCGCGGTGGATCGACCACCGAAACACGGTCACGGCGCTCGGCGCCGTCATCCTGTGCGTCGCGGACACGACCGAAGCGGCCGAGCGCTATGCGCGCTACACCGGGCTCGAAGTTCGGCGCACGGATGCCGGCTGGCACATCGACACGGCACGGGGACGGCTTTACTGCCTTTCGGCCGAAGCGCTGCGCGAGCGGTGGAAGGTGACTGCGCCTGCACTGCCGTGGATTGCAGGCACCGTACTGCTCGCGCGCGACATGGCCGTGCTCGCGACGTACGTCCAGAACGCCGGCTGCCCGGCGTGGCCCGCAGGGCACGGGTTGAGAGCGCAGCTGCCGCCCGAGCTGGGCGGGATCGCGTTTTTCCAGCCTGCGGATGCGCCGCTGCCGGCGCTCTAGTTCCAATACGCGCCACGGAGAACACAGAGGACAGCGAGAACGGCGATCGAGGATGTAAACCACCCGGATCGTCACCGGTTTATCCGACTTGTATCCTGTTGCTCTCTCTGTGACCTCTGTGCTCCCTGTCGCTAAAGTCTTTAAGGACACACATGCAACCACCGTTCGACGAAACCTATGATGTGATCGTCGTGGGCTTCGGCCACGGCGGCGGCGTTGCCGCGCTCAATGCGGCACAGGCCGGAGCGCGCACGCTGCTCGTCGAGAAATCCACTGTTCCGGGCGGCCTTTCGATCTGCTCGTACGGCGCCGTCCGCAGCGCGCGCGATCCCGAGCAGGCGTACGCGTACCTCCGCGCGACGAACGCCGGACGCACGCCGGACGACGTCCTGCGCGTGCTCGCCGACGGCATGTGCGAGCTGGAGCGCTACGTGCGCACGCTCGCCGAAGTGAACGGCGCGTCCGTCGTGAGCTCGATCGAGGAGAACGCCCAGCGCGAAAAGGCTAACGACCCGTACCGCCGCCGCATCAGCGCGAACTATCCCCTGCCCGGCACCGAGGCCTTCTATCACACCTCGGTGGTCGACGTGCCGGGGTTCGACGCACGCGCCGAATATCCGTGGGCGAACGGCGCGCCGAACGGCCCCAAGCTGTTCAAAGTGGTCCACGACAACGTGCGCAAGGCGGGTGTCACCATCGCGCTCGGTACGGCGGCGCTGCGCCTCATTGCCGATGGCGACACGCGCGAAGTGCGCGGCGTGACGGTACGCGACGGGCGCGGCGAGCGGCATGTCCAGGCGCGCCGGGGCGTCGTGCTGGCGACCGGCGGCTTCGAAGCGAGCGCCGAGCTCAAAAGCCAGTTCCTCGAAACCGTGCCGGTCCTCAATGCCGCGGCGCGCACCAACACCGGCGACGGCATCCGCATGGCGCAGGATCTCGGCGCGGCGCTGTGGCACATGTGGCACGTTCACGGCGCCTACGGCTTCCGGCATACCGACCCGGCATATCCCTACGGCATACGGGTGAAACGGTTTCCGGACTGGTTCCCGGGCGAACCCGACAAAGCGAAGCTCAAGATGCCGTGGATCCTGCTCGACCAGTACGGCAAGCGCTTCATGTCCGAATACCATCCGTACACGCAGGACACCGGGGTGCGTCCGCTGCAGCACTTCGACCCGGTGACGCAGAAGTTTCCCCGCAACCCCGCGCTGCTCATCTGCGACGAGGCAGGCCGCAAGCTCTACGCGCTCGGCAAGGCGACGTCGAACGACGAGGGACTGCGCTACGAATGGAGCGAGGACAACCTGAAGGAAGTGGAGCTCGGTATCATCAAGCGCGCACGCACGCTGGAAGAGCTGGCGGTCGCACTGAGCGTCGATCCCGCCGTCATGCAGTCGAGCGTGAAACGATGGAACGATCTGTGTGCCGCGGGCGTGGACTCGGACTTCGGACGCCCGCCGGCGAGCCTGATGCCCATCGTCGAGCCGCCGTTTTACGGCGCGCCGGTCTACGCGACGATTTCGAATACGCAGGGCGGTCCGGTGCACGATGCGCGCTCGCGCATCGTCGACGTCTACGGCAAGGCGATCCCCCGGCTATACGCGGCCGGAGAGCTCGGCAGCGCTTTCGGACATCTTTACATGTCCGGCGGGAATATCGCGGAATGCTTCGTGACCGGGCGCATTGCCGGGAGCGAGGCCGCCTCGCTCGCACCGTGGTCGTGATCGGCTCACCGTCAGTCGTCCGTGCCGCGGCGATCCCCGTGAGGCGCGCTGCTCGGTGGCGCGGGCCGCCGACGTTCGCCGGCCGGCACCAGCACGTCGGACTCGTACCGGCGGTCGAATCGCGCCAGGTGCTGATGTTGCACGTAGCCATGCTCGCGCGCATCGGCGAGGCATGCGGTAAAGCTGGGAAACGTGCGCAACGAAGCGATTTTCGTCAGGCCGCCCACCGTGCATCGCCAGTTCCAGCGCTGTGCGCGTTCCCGGGGAGTCCGGTAGTAACCGGTAAAACGCCAGATCGTCATGTTGCCTCCAGTAGCTTTCGCAGCCGCGGTCGGCCCCTAACTGCAGGTAGCGTGCCCACGGCCCGCGGCCGCATCGGCAGCCCTGTGACACAATAGGAACGCAACGCCCCGTTCCGTCCTTCCCCTTCCCATGGCATCCGACCACCGCCCTCCCCTCACTCCGGACGCTCTTCGCGCCATATCCCAGCGCACGCTCGAGCATTACGAGCAGCGGGCCGAGGCGTTCTGGGAAGGGACGCGCGATCACGACGTCAGCCAGAACATCGCGGCCCTGCTCGGCGCCATCGAAGCGCCACCGCCCTTTACGCTGCTCGATTTCGGCTGCGGTCCGGGGCGTGACCTGAAGGCGCTCAGCGGCCGCGGTCACGTCGCCATCGGCCTGGAAGGCGTCCCGGCTTTCGTCGCGATGGCCCGTGCGTACAGCGGATGCGAGGTGTGGCAACAGGATTTCCTCGCGCTCGATCTGCCGGACGTGCGCTTCGACGGCGTGTACGCCAACGCGAGCCTCTTCCACGTGCCGACGCAGGAGTTGCCGCGGGTGCTGCGCCAGCTCCACGCGACGCTCAAGCCTCGCGGCGTGCTGTTCACCTCCAACCCGCGCGGGGCGAACGAGGAAGGATGGAATGGCGGACGCTACGGCGCGTATCACGATATCGACCGCTGGCGCGACTACGTGGAGCGCGCCGGTTTCGTGGAAATCGATCATTACTATCGGCCGGCGGGCCTGCCGCAGGAGCAGCAGCCTTGGCTTGCGAGCACCTGGCGAAAGATCGATCGCTGACGCAAAATCACGCGCGTCGCACGAAGGAAGAGACGGCATCATGGCGATGAACGACAAGGCCGGCTGGGGCCGCATATCCAAGGCGTTGCGCTGGGCAAGCGCGGCGTCATCCTCGTGCTCCTTGGCCACGGCTGGCGGATGACGGAGCTCGCTCCGCGCGCGAGCCGCTGCGCGCATTGCGCCTCGCACACCCGCGTCGCGAGCGCGATCGACCTCTGGCGGAGAAAAGACGGCGTCATGGAGCGGATATTGCCGGGCGGCACCTCCGCCTCGACCGCCTTGCGATGAAGCTGTACGGCTGCGCGAACTCGCGCTCGTTACGCGCCTTGTGGGCGCTGGAGCACGCGGGCGTGCAGTACGAGTACGTGCCGGTCGATCTTTTTCGCGGCGAAGGACGGTCGGCCGGCTATCTGGCCGTGAACCCGGCGGGCAAAGTGCCGGCGCTCGTGGACGGCGATCTCGTCCTCACCGAGTCGTTCGCGATCGTCACGTACGTGGGAGAAAAATTTCCGGAAAGCGGGCTCGTGCCTCGTGGCCTGAAGGCGCGCGCCGAATACTGGCGATGGTGCAGCTTCGTCATCACGGAGCTCGAGCAGCCGTTGTGGACCATCGCCCGACATCGTTTCATTCTGCCCAAAGCGCAGCGGCTGCCGCAGATCGAACCTTTGCAGGTATCGGAGTTCGCCAGCGCAGCCGCATTGCTCGCCCGACGCCTCGGCGGCAGAGACTGCCTGCTCGACGAAGGCTTCGGCGGCGCGGATGTGCTTGCCGTCCACACGCTGGCGTGGGCGCGCTCGGCGCGCGTGCCGCTGGGCCATCCGGCGCTGGACTCGTATCTCGACCGACTGAGCGGGCACCCGGCCTTGCAGCGGGCGCGTGAGCGTGAGCGGCATGGCGTCGAGAAGCTGAAACGCTAAGACGCCAAGACCCGTTCAATTGGCCGCAGTGCGGCGGGCGGTCCTGCAACTGCCGGCAGAACGCGTTGGTGTCGTTTTCCGCTGGTCGACGGTTCTCGGCGTCTCGACGTTGAAGCTTACGACTACAAATCCGCCTTGATCCCAGCCGCCCGGATGATTTTCCCGTAGCGGGCAATATCGGCCTGGATGGTCGCCGCGAACTGATCCGCCGTCCCGCCGATCGGCTCGTAACCGAGCGTATTGAGGCGCTGCAGCACGTCGGCCGACTTGAGCGCCGCTGCGATGACGCCGTTCAGCCGGGTCACGATGTCGCGCGGCACTCCCGCGGGCCCGGCGACACCGAACCACGGCGACACGTCGTAAGCCGACAACCCCGATTCTGCAATGGTCGGCAGCGCAGGCACCGACGCGAGGCGCTTGGCGCCGGTGACGGCGATCACGCGCAGCTTTCCTGCCGCCGCATGCGGCTGTATGACGGCGAGATCGGCGAACATCATGTCGATCTGGCCCGCCACGACGTCGGTGAGCGCGGGCGCGGTGCCCTTGTACGGGACGTGCACGAGGTCGGTCTTCGTCATCGCTTTCAGCAGTTCCGCAGCGAGGCTCGAAACGCTGCCCGTGCCCGAGGAGCCGTAGCTCAGATTCCCTGACTTACGCGCCGCAAGCGCGGTCAACTCCTTCACCGTCTTCGCCGGCACGGTGGGATTCACGGCGAGGGCGTAAGGCACGTGCGCGACGTTGATGATGGGCGAGAAATCGCGCAGCGGATCGTACGGCAGCTTGGCATAAAGGCTGGGCGCGACCGCCATGTTGCTGGTGCCGGCCATCGCGAGCGTGTAGCCGTCGCCGGGCGACTTGGCCGCTACGTCCATGCCGACGGTGCCGCCCGCGCCGCCGCGGTTTTCTACGATGACCGTCTGCCCGAGCTGCTCGGTGACTTTCTGACCGACCAGGCGTCCAAGGAAGTCGTTGGGGCCGCCCGGCGCAAACGGAACGATCAGCCTGATGGGTTTGGCAGGATACGCCTGGGCGTGCGCGCCGGTCGCATATGCCAACGCCATCGCAGCGACGCAAACACCCATCGCCGCGTAGAGCCGTGTTGCCTGGCGTATCATGCTGTCCGCTCCGGATTTGGGGCCTGCCATTATATACAAGCCCGGATACCAGCCGCGGACGGCCTGCCAATCACACGTGCGGGATCTGCCGGGAAGGATGATAGTGCACGGCGACGGCCGCGCGCACGGGATAATGGTCTGACGCCACGCGCGCTACCGGCGAACGGTGCACGCCGAAGGTGAGCAGCGCGCTGCGCGGACGCACCCACACGCGGTCGAGCGCAAAGCACGGCAGCCACACCGGGAACGAGCGCTCGGCCGGCGAGCGGCCGAGTATGCCGTGCAGCCAGCGCAGCGGGCGCCCGAGCGGCAGCCATTCGTTGATATCGCCCAGCACGACGACGGGCTGTTCTTTAGGTATGTCGTGCAAGAGGCGCAGCATCTTCTGCACCTGATAGCGCCGCTCCGCCGGGCGCAGCCCGAGATGGGTCACGATGACCCGCACCGGTTCGCCGTCGACGTCGAGCTCGACGTGCAGCGCGCCGCGCGGCTCCCGGCTGCGGAACGACAGGTCGTGGCGCCACACGGCGAGCACTTTGCGGCGCGTGAGCAGCGCATTGCCGTAATGGCCGTCGTGATGAATGATCGTGAGGCCCGGTATCGCCTGCATGCCGGTTTCCTGCGCGAGCACATCGAGCTGAGGCAGCTCGAGGCCTTCCCCCGTGCGGCTGTTCACTTCCTGCAGTCCGACGGTATCGCAGCCCAGCTCGTTGATGACGCACGCGATGCGCGCGACGTCCGCCTTTCCGTCACTGCCACGCGCGCCGTGCACGTTGTACGAGCCCACCCTCAGGCAATCGCGCCCGGTGTACTCGTCCCAGCGCGTGCGCTTACCGCGCCGTATCATTCCCGCCGGGATGCTTGGCAAGCTGCCTCTTGAACCAGCGCCGCACGATGAGGGTCCCGACCCCGAAAAGCAGCACGACGCCGGCGATCAGCCAGTAATTGACCGACTGCGGATCGGTAAGCGCCGCGTGGAGCTGATCGCCGAACACCGTCGCGGTGAGGGTGCCGGGCAGCATGCCGAGAAAAGTCCCGAGCAGCAGATCGCGCGCGCGCACACGCACCGCCCCGGCAACGAGGCTCTCGACGCTGAACGGCGCAAGCGGCAGCAGCCGCATCGCGGTCATGGCGAGCAGCCCCCGGCGCCGGATCACTTCGCTCAGCCGGTTGATCTTGTGACCGGCGAGCCGCCTCACGGTCGAGCGCTTCATGCGCCGTCCGACGAGGTACACCACGTACGAGGCGAGCAGTATGCCGCTCATCGCGGATACGAAGCCCAGCCACGGACCGAACGCGAGCACGGCAAACAGCGTGATGAGCGGCCGCGGGAACATGATGATCGACGCCGGCGTGTAGGCCGCGACGACCACGAGCGGCGCCCACGCCACGGCACCGAAGTGGTCCACCCACGCATCGACGCGATCGACGGTAACCACGTCCGCGAGCGGCGTATATCGCCACGCGGCGGCCAGCAGGAAGAACGCGCCCAGGAACGCCACGAGCTTCGCCCATGCGGGGCCGGTCTTTTCCGCTTCGAGCTCGGGCGAAAACTCTTCCACGAGCTGGTCGAGCGATACCGGCCGCTCCAGATCGGCAACCTGCGCGGCGCTGATTACCGCTTCGGACCATTGAGGCATTCCGTCCAGCCGCTCCAGCGTGCGCCCTTCGCAGTGCAATGCCTCGATCGCGCCCATGATCGATCCGGTGCGACCGATCTCGGATTCGATGCGCTGCGATTCCGCGCCGAGATGCTCGCCGAGCAGGCGGTTACGGAACTCGCGTATCGCCGCGGCGATGCCCGCATCGCCGCCGGCTTCGATGGTCACGTCGCACTCGGTATCGAGCCCCATGGAGCGGTTGCACAGGTTGGCCGAGCCTATCCGCAGCCATTCGTCGTCCACGATGATCACTTTCGAGTGGACGTCGACGCAAGTGCCCTGCTCCAGGCCCGGGACGTTCGGATAATAGATCTCGAAGTGCCGGTGCTTGTCGGCGGCCCGCAGCCGGCGCACGAGCTCGGTGCGCAGCACGTGCATGGTGTGCTCTTCCAGCCAGCCGTGGCTCAGCAGCCGCGAGACGACGACAATTTCCGGCCCGTCCGCTTCGGCGAGCCGTTTCACGAGCGCGTCGCCGATCTTCCCGGCGGTGAAATACTGGTTCTCGATATAGATGTGGCGCCGGGCCCGCGCGATCATGTCGAGATACAGCGCTTCGATTTCCAGCGCGCCTTCGTGCGGCGGCACGTCCGGAAAGGTGCACGAAACCGCGGTCGACGCATCGCGCACCATGACCTCGAGATCTGCGGGCCACGCGTCGCGGCCGCGCGGCGCCGGCGGTATCGTCTTGCCGGTGGCGCGTCGCCACCGCTCGCGCGCGACATCGCCGAGCGCCCGCGCCGCATCGCCGTCGACGGCGATCATCACGTCGTGAAATGGCGGATACGGCTTGTCGTTCAGCATGCGGCGCGGATCGCGCGCCTTGTGCTCGCAGGTATCCCACCGGCGGCCGGTCAAGTCCAGTCCGCCGTTGAAGGCGATCGCATCGTCGATGACGACGATTTTCTGGTGATGCGAGCCGCCCACCGGATGCGTATTGTCGTATTCGAAGTGGACGTGCCGGTGCGGCGTCCACGAGCCGAGTCCGTATATCGGCGGGAACTCCCGATCGGTGCCGTACACCATCGGATAGTCCCAGTTCAGTATGAAGATCTGAAGGCCACGGTGCCGCCTGGCCAGGTGGTTCAAAAAATCGCCCAGCAGCAGCGGCGTCTCGCCGGCGTCGTCCCATCTGAGCCGCACCCGGCTGTCGAAATCCCAGCTCAATATGAGGATGGAATGCCGCGCGCGCTCCGCGGCCTTGGCGAACACGGTGTAGTAGTTTGCCGCGTCGACGAGCATGGATACACGCGGCGTTCGCGCAACCGCCCGGCAGTTGCGGCCCGGATCGAACAGCGTGCCGGCGGAGCGCGACGACGGTGAGCCGACGAGGCCGGTCTCGCGCGCTGCAGGCTGTGTGTCCTGTTGGTCGTTGGTGATGAAACGGCTCGCCATCGTTGTCGCATTATGCACACCGGCGGCGACGCACAGGCACGAAGCCGCAGCGCGCAAAACCGGCGGGATGCACCGGCTCTGCAATCGATGTGCCCGTCTCGTACGAACAAAAGCCACGGGCGCAGCCCGTGGCTTTTGCGTCGGCGCGATGCCGGGCGTTGCGCCCTGAGCGTTACTCGAGCTTGATGCCCGCCGCGCGTATCACCTTCGTGTACTTGTCGATTTCCATTTTCACCAGCTTGGTGAGCTCGGGCGGCGTGGTGGTGATGGGCTCGGCGCCGTTGCGCTCGAACTGCTCCTTCATCTCGGGCGCCTTGGCAATGGTGACGAGCTCCTTGTACAGGCGATCCAGGATCGGCTTCGGCGTTCCGGCCGGCGCGAAGAAGCCGAGCCACAGCGAGGCCTCGAAGCCCGGATACCCCGACTCGGCAACGCTCGGCACGTCGGGAAGTGCCGAGGAGCGCTTGGTCGTGCCGACGGCTAGCGGTCGCAGCCGGCCCGCTTTCGCCTGCGGCAGCACCGCCGGCATGCTGCCGAAGAGCGCCTGAACCTGGCCGCCCAGCGTCGCGGTGTTCGCCGGGCCGTTGCCGTTGTAAGGCACGTGCACGACGTCGATGCCGGCGGCGGTCTTCAGCATTTCCATCGCGAGCTGCGTGGTGGTCCCCGTGCCGGCCGAAGCGTAGTTGAGCTTGCCGGGCTGGGACTTGGCGAGCGCGACGAATTCCTTGAGCGTGTTCGCCTTGACGCCTGGATGCACGACCAGCAGATAGGGCGTTGTCGCGACGAGCGTGATCGGCGCGAAATCCTTGATCGGATCGTACTTGAGATTCGCGTAGGCCCCGGCCGCGATCACGTGCGTGCTGGTCGTGCCCATGGTGAGCGTGTACCCGTCCGGGTTTGCGCGCGCTGCGATCTCGGTGCCTATCGTGCCGCCCGCGCCGCCGCGATTGTCGATAACCACCTGCTGGCCGAGCCGCTCCGACAGGCGCTGGCCCACGACGCGCGCGATGATGTCGGTCGAGCCTCCAGGCGGAAAGGCGACGATGAGAC
>JACCDS010131016.1_pt1 | contig 18406 bp, 12 predicted proteins | sample 7446441 | NCBI WGS metagenome assembly JACCDS01 (sample SAMN15323445, study PRJNA562643) | freshwater metagenome | isolation source: river surface water | place: USA:Blue River Watershed | collected 2017-08-17
CCTTTTTTGAAGAAATAAAGTGACACGAGCGCATGGAGAGAGTGGCAAAAAGCAATGGCAATAAAAATTCCGACATAACTTAAACCCAATGGAAATGCGAGAAGATATGCCAAAGGAACTTCGACACCCAGCAATACTACTGCATTGATCCAAGCGGGGGTCTTGGTGTCTCCTGCTCCATTAAATGCTTGGGTAAGCACCATCCCTATCGCAAAAAACACGTAGCCTAGCGCAATCACCCACAAGCCCTGAGCAGCCACTTCCCCTACCTCTGGAATGTTAGTAAATATACCTACCAATTGCTTGCTGAAGATCAGGTAAATGACCGTAACCGATGCCATGAAAATCACATTGTAGCGAACAGTCAGCCATACTGCCAATTCGGCTCGCTTTGTTTTCATGGCTCCTAGATTTTGGCCAACCAAAGTTGCTGCTGCACCAGATAATCCCCAGGCAGGTAAAATGGTGAAGATCAAAATCCGAAATGCAATGGTGTAGCCTGCCAAAGCCGCCGAACCAAATTCCGCATTCATTCTGGTCAATGCAACCCAGGAAAGGGAATCAATCAAGGATTGTCCCATGCCTCCTAAGGATAATTCAACTATCTTTTTGATCGTTTCCCAGCTTAACGCAATGTTTTCCTTGAGAATTTTGAGTTTGTGCTTTCCATTAAACAAGTGGTACAATTGGTAAACGACTCCCATGCTTCTACCAAAAGTAGTAGCAATAGCTGCTCCATCTAGCCCATACCCATCCCAAGAACCAATTCCAAAAATCAACAAAGGATCCAATACAATATTGAGCCCATTTGCAATCATTAAGGAACGCATTGCATGGTGCGCTTGACCCGCACCTCGGAATGCTCCATTGCATAAAAAAAGCAAAAGAATAGCTGTGTTCCCTGCAAAGACAATTCTGGCATAATTTGACCCTGACTCAATTAACTGTTCGTCAGCACCCATCAAGCGAAGTAGATCTGCTGCAAACAGCCAACCCAAGACCCCGAGCACAATGGAAATCAAGGCCCCAATCACTACCAATTGGAAGGTTGCAGAACCTGCATCTTTGTAGTTTTTTTCACCAAATCGTCGAGACACGAGTGCAGTTGCGGCCATACTCAATCCGAAACCCAGCGCATACGTCAACACAATGACCGACTCTGTCAATCCCACCGTAGCAATGGCGTATTCCCCAAGTTGTGCCACAAAAAATAGGTCCACAATGGCAAATGATGACTCCATCATCATTTCCAAAATCATGGGTAGCGCAAGAATAAAAATAGCCGTCTTCAAAGGAAGACGGGTAAAATCTTGCTCCTTACCTAAAAGGGCATCTTTAATCAGTTGCCAGGTCATAAAAATGAGGGTAAACGAATGAAGCTTCCCCATCTACGAAGGGAGAAGCGGGGAAATGGGAGCACAAAAAAACAAAAAAAACCACACAAGGCGGTTTTTATTCAAAATGAAATTTAATTTAAATGAATAATGGTTCCTATTCAGATTAAGAATAGCTTAATGCGATGTAGATTAATGAGGAATTGATTAGTATAAAAAATAAAAACATAACTAAATTAATTAACCTAGTCATCTTTTTTTCAAACGAATCTAGAACATCATCTTTGAATATCAATGAAGGCAAAATACCTAAAATTGCTATCATGGCAACTATTAAAATAATACAAAACGCATTGATAATTTCTGCTAAAGAAAAAGTGTTAGTTGGTGGCAATTTTGAAGCTAAAATATAACTAGCACTAGCTGCAGTAAATAGTGCACCTACAGTATATCTGCTAGGTTCTGGTGCAAAAGGAGCTGCAAAAGTTACCAAAACCGCAATATATAAAATTAAAAATAGTTTTAAAATAACGGATAATCCACCTTTATAAATTCTAACTGCCATTCTATATTGAGAAAAATCAGTGTTATAATCAGAAGAAAATTTTGGATTTCCTCTTGCTGATTTATAGGCATGGGGCTTTTCAATCAGTTTAACATTATTTTCTTTTTCATATCCATTTACCATTACTCTTGAGCTTACTTTAGAATCTTTGGTATCTGGTTCAAAATATAGATTTTTTCTATCAATCCATTTATGTTCAATTGGTATAATCAAATCATGTTTATCAATAGGATAAAGAGATACATCAAAAAATTGAGTGCTTTTTGCTTTTACGTAATATTGAATGTACTCAACATTGTTTATTGAGTCTTTATATCTGTCAACTATATCACTTTTTAAAATATCTCCGTTAATTATTGTAAATGGAAGTTCATTTTTGTGCGCTAAATCATTATTTCCTAAAAAGTCGAGCTCATTTGGATTCCATTTAAACCACAAATAAAATTCATAGGTCCAATAGGATTCTTTAATATTTAGGTCTTCAATTCTTTCTAAATAGGTCCCAATTACAACTTTTTTTGAATTCGTTGGTATCGAAAAACTTTCAGATGCAGTTTTACCTGTATCTGGAACTTTAGGGTCCATAATGTTTTTCATATTTTCACTCACATTGGTAGCCATATCCTTCATGAAATTGGATATTGAATATGAAAAAGCGATTCCTGAAATTATTATACTAATTAGGAAAATAATTAAAATTACATGCGATGTTTTATTTTTATTAAACATATAATGTTTTTTTTATACTTTTTTTATATAGATAACCAATTTGAATAGTTGCAAGATAAGTCCAACTGAAAGGTAGTGACAATAGCTATAATTGTGTTTTACCTTGAGGTAAAATAAATCAAAATAGTCAGTTTTAACCTTAACTAGTATCAATTTTATTAATTGGTATTCAGACGAAGCATCCTGCATTACCTTCATTAAGGAAGGGCGAATCAGGAAAATTAGAGCACAAAAAAACCGCACAAGGCGGTTTTTATTCAAAATATGTAGGAAAAATTTAAGCTAAGCCCAACTTTTCGAGGTGCGCTTCTTTGATTTTCCGACGAAGAATCTTGCCCACATTGGTCTTCGGAAGTTCGTCAGTGAAATAGACTTCCTTAGGAACTTTGTAATTCGTCAAAAACTCTTTGCAGTGCTCGATTACCTTTTCTTCTGTAAGCGCAGAATCTTTCTTGACCACATAAGCGACTACTTTTTCCGTAGATTTCGGATCAGGCATTCCAATCACGCCAACTTCCAATACTCCAGCACAAGAGGCTATTGCATCCTCCACCTCATTGGGATAAACATTAAATCCTGACACGAGAATCATTTCTTTTTTACGATCCACGATTTTGGTATAGCCATCAGCATCCATAACTCCAATATCTCCCGACTTGAACCAATCGCCTTGCATCACCAAAGCGGTTTCTTCTGGTCTATTCCAGTAACCTTTCATGACTTGGGGCCCTTTGATGAAAATCTCACCACTCTCACCCAGCGCAACTGGATTACCCGCATCATCGGCAATCATCACCTCAGTATTGGGCAATGGCATTCCGATTGTCCCAATTCTTTCGGTTCCATCGATAGGATTACATGTGGCTACAGGAGCTGTTTCTGTTAAGCCGTACCCCTCCGCAAGCGGTACACCTGTTACCGCTTTCCACTTTTCTGCGGTCGCTTTCTGCACAGCCATGCCACCTCCTACGGCAATTTTCAAGCCTGAGAAATCCAATTTACCAAAGGCTTCCTGGTTCAATAAACCATTGAAAAGTGTGTTGACTCCTGTAATAACTGTAAAACGCTTTTTTGCTAAATCTCCAATAAAAGCCTTCATATCTCTTGGGTTGGTAATCAGTACATTATGTGCACCGATTTTCAACATGGCAAGACAGTTCACTGTCAATGCGAAAATGTGATAAAGTGGTAGCGCAGTAATTACAATTTCTTGACTCTCCACAAGCTTGGGCTTCATCCAGGCCGAAATCTGCTGCATGTTGGCTACAATATTTCCATGGCTCAATTCTGCCCCTTTGGACACGCCAGTAGTTCCACCTGTATACTGAAGAAATGCAGGATCATTTAAAGTGCTTGCCACTTTCTTGAAATTATGATTGCCCCCGAGAGATAAGGCCTTTTTAAATGAAACGGCTCCAGGCAAGTGGTAGGCTGGCACCATCTTCTTGACATGCTTCACAACAAGATTGACAATGGTACCTTTCAACCCTCCTAGCAAATCTCCCAACTCGGTAACCACCACATGTTTGGCCTGAATTTCAGTTTTGATCTTCTCAAGATTTGAGGCAAAGTTGGCTACAATCACCACCACATCTGCACCAGAATCATTGAATTGGTGCTTCATTTCCGAAGGAGTGTAGAGTGGATTGGTATTGACTACCACCATCCCTGCTCGAAGAGCACCAAACATCGCTACAGGATATTGCAATACATTGGGCATCTGTATCGCTACTCGAGATCCTTTGCTCAGCTTTAATTCGTGGATTAGGTAATTGGCAAACTGTGCACTCAGACGGTCCAACTCCTGAAAAGTTAGGGTTTTGCCCATGCATTCGTAGGCTACAGCTGTTCCATATTTCTTGACACTTTCTTCAAAAAGCTCCGTGACGCTGGAATAAGCTGTGCAATCTACTTCATGAGGAACAGCCGAAGGATAAAATTTAAACCAAGAGAAATCGTTCATTTGTCTACTATTTTGGGTGTATTAAAATTCAATTACTTAAAATAGTTGGGCATCGCCAAGCTTCAGGCGCACTATTTCAATATTTTTCGAGCAATCAATTCTTTCATGATCTCGTTGGTGCCTGCATAGATCCGCTGCACGCGAGCATCAGCCCATGCTCGAGCTACCCCATATTCCCACATGTACCCATATCCCCCATGCAGCTGCACGCATTCATCGGCCACCTTGCATTGCAGTTCGGTCATGTTGTACTTGGCGGCAGATGCCATGGCAGAATCGAGCTTTCCCTCATTGTGCAGTAGCACCAGGTAGTCGCAATAAATCCTTCCCTGCTCCACCATAGCCGCCATCTCGGCAAGTTTGAATCGGGTATTCTGGAATTCACTAATGGCCTTTCCAAAGGCTTTGCGCTGCTTCACGTAGTCAATGGTGCTATTTAGGGCATACTCAGCAAGGGCAATCGCCGCCAATGCCACGACCAAACGCTCCTGCGCCAATTCAGTCATCAGGTACGTAAAGCCCTCTCCTAATTTACCAAGCAAGTTCTCTTTTGGGATTTTAACATCTTCAAAAAATAGTTCGCAGGTATCCTGAGCGTGCAACCCCACCTTCTCAAAAGGTACCCCTTTGGAAAATCCAGGCATGCCTTTTTCTAAAATAAATAGAGAAATTCCTTTTGCCCCCTTGCTGGAATCAGTCTTGGCTGCGACCACCACTACATCGGACAGGTAACCGTTGGTGATGAAGGTTTTGGAACCATTCAACAAGAAAAAATCTCCCTTATCTTCAGCAGTACTGCGCATGCTCTGCAGATCAGAACCAGCTCCTGGTTCGGTCATTGCAACTGCTCCAATCCAATCTCCAGAAATCATCTTGGGAATGTATTTTTGCTTGGCTGTGTCAGTACCATAGTGCAAAATGTAGGGCATTACGATGTCATTGTGAAGCGGATAGCCTATAGCAGGACCTGAACATCCACTCAAACCCAATTCCTCAATAAAAATGGCATTGTATCGGAAATCCTGAACATTCAAACCTCCCAATTCCAGTGGAGCTTGAATCCCTAAGAATCCATTTTCTCCGAGCTTTATCCAGGAATCTCTGCTGACCATTTTTTGAATCTCCCAAGCCGCATTATTTGGGATAATCTCTTTTGCAATAAAATCTCTAACACTTTGGCGAAATAAGTCATGCTCCTCCGTGAAGAGTGATCGATGTAGTCCGAACATATTTGGGTTTAATTTTATATCCAAAAATAGCGAAATCGCTCCGATAGCCAGCACAAATACTGCCTTTCTAATTTAAAATTCTAACCACAAATAGGCCACTTCTTTCTACCGAAAGACTAAATTTGACGACTTGTGAATCTATGATCGATATTCAACAAAATTCCCCCATTGAACTACTCCAAAAACTCGATTTTTGGAAGTCAGGAGAACAGATTACCCATTCCGAAGTACCTGGCGAAAGCAACATGAACTTAGTGCTTCGAATAAAAACGAATCTGGGTAGCTACATCCTAAAACAATCCAAATCGTATGTTCGGAAATATTCTCAAATCTCTGCTCCCATCAGCAGAATTGAGGTAGAACACCAATTTTTAACCCTCCTGAGCACGAATCCGTACCTAGCATCACATTCCCCAAAAGTATTGCATTACGATTCCAAAGCTCATCTGATGCTTTTGGAAGATTTGGGAGAAGGAAGTGACTATCTTTCAATTTATGGGGGAGCACGGCGGCTTCAATCCGATGAACTCATTCATCTAGTGGAGTATTTAATGCACCTTCATCAGGTACATGTTGCCGATTTCCCCAATACGGATGGCATGCGAACCTTAAATCACCAGCATATTTTTGAGTTTCCCTTTTTGGAAGAAAATGGGTTTGACCTAGACCAAATTCAGCCGGGATTGCAAAAAGTGAGCCTCCCTTACAAACGAGACGCCGTACTCAAAGCAAAAATTCATTCGCTTGGAGAGCGCTACCTCAAAACAGGCAAAACTTTGATTCATGGAGATTTTTACCCAGGTAGCTGGTTAGAAGTGGCCTCCGGAATCAAAATCATTGATCCCGAATTTGGTGGTCTGGCCGACCCTGAATTTGATCTTGGTGTACTGCTAGCACATCTTGATCTAGCACGGCAGGACGAGCAACTCAGTAAACTGGTGCAGGAAACCTACAATACCCCCCTAGATTGGTCATTGGTAGAACAGTACCGAGGCGTGGAACTCCTCCGCCGCTTAATCGGAATTGCGCAATTGCCTGTATCTTTAAGCTTGGATGAAAAAAAATCGCTTCTTGCCCGTGCTCGAACCTACCTCATGTCCTAAATGAAAAAGCTAGTTTTTGTTTTTATTGCCTTATTATCCTTCTCGTGTGCGAAACAGGAACCTGAAGTGGTATCCAACTCATTTTCCAAGGAAATTACTACCGAATTTGGATTAACCGAGGCAGAACTTTACGACAAAGTTTTGGGAATGCTGGTGGGTTCCGCCATCGGTGATGCCATGGGAGCTCCCACCGAAATGTGGTCCCGGGAATCTATACAACTTGAATATGGATTTGTGGAAGGGCTAGACTCCATGGTTCGTGAGGCATCTCCTGAGGGAATCTGGAAGGCAAACTTACCCGCAGGAGGCACCACGGACGACACCCGATGGAAGAACCTGACTGTAGATTATTTGCTGAGCCAAAAATCTGAGTCCCTTGATTCCAAAGCCTTTGCTTCGCACCTCTTAAAAACCTACACAGGTAGTTTGGATAAACTCAAAAAGACAGAAGGTACAGACGTGGAACCTTTTGAAAATGCACTCCAGGAAGCCAACTGGCTTTCGGAGTGGGCAAAAGTAGCCTCACCCTACTTGAAAGATAATTTAGGGGGATATGCAGACTCCTTGTCCAAATTCTATGGAGGCGAAATGGTCTGTGCCGGACTGCTTTATGCGCCTACGTTGGGGGCCTTTTTTCCAGGCAACCCGAAAAAAGCCTACCAGGAGGCCTACAAACTTTCAATTTTTGACTTGGGCTATGCTCGAGACTTGACTGCCCTAGCCGCAGCCATGACGGCAGCAGGGATGGCTCCAAAAGCAAGTCAAGACAGCCTTTTGGCTACCCTGCGACTAGATCCAGCAGGTTATTTTCAAAGCAGGTTGGTGGGTAGAACCTCACATAAATTGCTCAAGGATGCGCTGAATATCATAAGCCAAGCGAATAAATTGGATTCACTCCCCTCCCGATTGACCCTAAATAATCCCGCCTTGGTATATGCCTATACCGAGTTGGATCGCAGGCAGCAAGACATGCCATTCCATGCTGGAGAGATTTACCAACAGGCCCTTACTGCCATGTTGTTTACTGATTTTGACTTCATGGGCACGCTGACCTTCCTCACCAATTACGGTCGAGACAACGACACCACGGCTTCTCTGGCAGGTGGAATTCTCGGAGCTTGGTATGGCTACACTAAATTACCTGCCTCTGAGCGAGTTAAAGTAGTTCGGGTCACCCGTGATGAACTGGGAATCGATCTGGAAAAACAGGCGCAACGGTTGACCTTGCACTTATTGAAATCCGGGGATAATCGTTAACAGCTGACTGTCCACGGTCCACAGCTCACTTAATCGAACCTCTAACACTTTTTCTCTGGTTAGTAGTGAAAAAGCGAATAATCAGAAAATTTAAAAAGCGTAGCCTAAGCCTATTCCTGCAAATAAAGGCCAAAATCCATTGTTGTTGAATATTGGAGTCAAGTTTACTCTCCAAGTGAAGCCCCCATCTACCGGAATTTTTCGATAGCCAATGTTCATGGTTCCCATCAAGCTTGGTGAACCATCAACGGGAAGAATGAAATTAACATCGGACTCTTCTGTGACCAAAGGACCTATGCAGTTTCCGTTACTATCGAAAGATTGGCAGTAGGAATAGGGTTCATTATTCACTCCAAAAAATGTCATGCCCAAACCTAACTCGAAAAAGCGATCGCCTTTTCCAAACAGCCTATTGACTAGGACAGGCAAAGAAAAAAAGGAATCACCACCTATTTTATAGCCCCCAGCACCCACACGCATCCCCCAAAAATCCATTCGGGTAGAATCAAATCGGAAATCGTAATTGAAGCTGTAGGCAAGTCCTGAACCACCTAATTCTGCAAAAACCGAACGCGTTGGAAGATGTTGATCCTGCGCAAATGCAGCGAAAGAACTAAGGAGTAAAGTGAATGCAAGTAGTAGCTTTTTCATGGTTGTAGCGGTTAAGGATTTCCAAAGTTAACGCATGGAATTTAGGAATGGTTGTCAATATGAAATTCTAATCTAAATCCTTAAGGAAAAGGTACAGATCCGAATAAAATCCAGAATATTTGTAATCTTGTCCGCTCGTTAATGAGCCAATCCCTCCTTTTATGAAACTATTGAAAAAAATATTTCTAGGCTTATTTGCTACTGCCATGATCTTGGTGGTGATTTACATGCTTGGACCCAAGGTAAAAACACAGGATTTGACAATTGCCTATCCTGAAATTCCCACGAATGCACAAGATCTAGCGCAATACCTGTCTACCCGAGAGGACACAGTAAAAGGATTAAAACCTGGAAACGAAGCCTATATCATTTGGGCAGATTCCGTTGCCAAGCAAAAAACACCCTATTCTATCGTCTACATCCATGGTTTTGGCGCTAGTCCTATGGAAGGCGATCCGGTCCATCGCTTTTTAGCGGCTCATTTTGGAGCCAACCTATTTGTAACCCGACTCCCGGAACATGGGATTAGCCGCAAAAATGGAATGGAATACCTCACTGCCCAAGATCTAGCAAATGCCGCAGGTGAGGCCTACCAAATCGGAAAAAGTTTAGGCGATAAAGTGATTGTGGTAGGTACGTCTATGGGAGGTTCTCTTGGTCTCTTACTCGCTAGCCAGCAGCCAGAACTCCATGCACTTGTCCTTTATTCCCCTGCTATTCGTGATGAAGCAAGGTTATTGGAAGGATTATTTAAGCCCTGGACCTTTTGGGTGATGAAGAAAACACTCCTTGATGATGGGGTAATGAATCAGCAGCGTGAAGGTGAAAAGGGAGAATACTGGTCTGAAGAATACCATGCAAATGGTTACGAGAGTTTGGCGGTCTTGATGTACAGCGAGATGAACAAAGAAACTTTCGCTCAAGTGAAGCAACCCGTATTTATGGGCTATTACTTCAAAAATGAGCAAGAAAAGGACATGGTCGTGTCGGTAGCTAAAATGAAAGAAATGTTTTCGCAGTTAGGAACCCCTTCTGCTATGAAAAAAGAAATGCCTTTCCCGAAAACAGGGGATCACGTCATTGCCTCTTCCATCACCTCCAAAGACTGGCAAACCGTGCTCTTTCAAACCATTGATTACCTCGAGAAAGTAGCCAAAGTTCCTGCCAATTCAGCCTACCAGCAGCAGGTGGAGCAAATGACTAAGGCCAACCAATTATTGGACAGCATCCGATAATCTCTAACAGAATCAAAAATCCGCTAAATGAGGATAGAAATAAAAAAGGGAGGTTAACCTCCCTTTTTTTTAGATAAATCTGTTGATCAAATTTTCGAAATATTCCTGCTTCCCACTGATTTGGGTCGGCTCTCCTACTTCAAAGGCATGAGCCCGTAAATCCTCTAAAGTCAATTTACCCTCTTCAAAAGCCTTTCCTTTGCCTGCATCGTAACTAGCATATCGATTTTTTCTTCGTGCCAGGTAATCGGACTTTTCAAGGATATCAGCAGCGATGATTAGGCCACGAGCGAATGCATCCATACTTCCGATATGTGCCAAAAATAAATCCTCTGGATCGGTGGAGTTTCGTCTGATTTTAGCGTCAAAATTGACCCCACCACCTTGCAATCCTCCTGCAGCGAGGATGATTAACATGGATTCAGCCAACTCTTGCAGGTTAAGCGCAAATTGGTCGGTATCCCAACCGTTTTGGTAATCTCCTCTATTGGCATCGATGGAACCCAGCATGCCTGTATCAGCAGCTACTTGAAGTTCGTGCTGGAAGGTATGTCCAGCTAGCGTAGCGTGATTCACTTCAATATTGAGTTTAAAATCTTTGTCCAGTCCAAAATGACGCAAAAATCCGATTACCGTCTCAGAGTCGTAATCGTACTGGTGCTTGGTAGGCTCCATCGGCTTTGGCTCAATGAAGAAGGTGCCTTTAAACCCATTTTTACGCGCATAATCTCTGGCCATGGTCAAGAAACGAGCAAGGTGCTCCTTTTCCCGCTTCATGTCTGTATTCAGTAAGGACATGTAGCCTTCACGACCTCCCCAGAATACATAGTTTTCACCTCCCAACTTAATGGTGGCATCGAGCGCATTTTTAACTTGCGTTCCTGCAAATGCCAATACATCAAAATTCGGGTTGGTGGAGGCACCATTCATGTATCGTGGATTGCTAAATACATTGGCAGTACCCCAGAGCAACTTGATGCCGCTCGCCTTTTGGTGGGCAGCAGCATGGTCTGTGATGAGTTGCATTCGCTTTTCGTATTCGGCAAGGCTAGGCCCTTCCTCAATCAAATCGATATCGTGGAAGCAGTAGTACTCTGCTCCAATCTTAGTCATGAATTCAAATGCTGCATCCATTTTATCCTTAGCCCGCTGAATAGGGTCTGCACTTGCATCCCAAGGATGAACAATAGTGCCTGGACCAAAGGGATCACCCCCAGTGCCGCAGAAGGAATGCCAATAGGCTATCGCAAATTTAAAATGCTCCTTCATGGATTTTCCTGCGACAATCCGGTTGGGGTCGTAGTAGTGGAAAGCAAGGGGGTTGTCACTTTCTTTTCCTTCAAACTGAATTTTTCCAATGGTTGGAAAAAACGATTTAGCCATAATAGTGTAGGTTATATTGAGATTGAGTAATTAATAGGTTTTAAAATTAGGTTGTAAGTGGTTGACGCAGCTGCTCCAAACGGGAAAGCCAATACTGATAGGTTTCTTCGTAACGATCTGACCCAGATGGATCTGGAGCCAAGGTTTGAAGGAGTGTAAGTCCATGAAAAGCTTCCTCTTCCGTACTGAAAATCCCTGCTCCAATTCCTGCTCCACGCGCAGCACCTTGGGCACCATCTGTATCGTAAAGTTCCAGGTTTACTTGATTCATTTGCACGAATGTCTCACGAAATAGCGGACTCAAAAACATGTTGGCATGTCCAGCTTTGACGGTCTTGAGGTCCATTCCCATGTCTTTCATGATGCGGAATCCAAAGGTCAATGCAGCTACGATCCCTTCTTGAGCGGCACGGAGAATATGCTTTTGATCGTGTTTGAGCAAGTCCAAGCCCATTAAATGTGCTCCCATTGGGGTATTTTGAAGAATGCGTTCCACTCCATTTCCAAAAGGGAGAAACGCCAATTTATCAGAACCAATTGGCGCTCCAGATGCTAGGATGTTCATCTCCTCGTAACTCAAGGCACTTCCTCCCAACATTCTTTTTAGCCAAGAATTTAAAATGCCTGTTCCATTGATGCATAGCAGTACTCCATAAGAAGGTTTGCTTTGGGCATGATTCACATGAACAAATGTATTGACCCGAGATTTTGGATCGTACAATGGCTTGTCGCATACGCCATAGACGGTACCAGAAGTACCGGCAGTAGTGGCGAGCTCCCCTGGTTTGAGCACTTGGAGGGAAAAGGCATTGTTGGGCTGATCTCCTGCGCGGTAGGAAATTGGAATACCTGCCTCCAAGCCTGTTTCTAGTGCAGCGGAAGCAGAGATTTTTCCTTGAATAGAAAAAGAAGGGACAGCCTCAGGAATCCATTCCTTTGGAATCTCCATAGCTCCAAGCAAAGGATCACTAAGTCCATTTTCCTTAAAGTCCCAAAATATACCTTCGGAAAGGCCTGTTTCTGAGGTAAGAATCTCACCGCTAAGCTTCATGGCGATAAAGTCTCCAGGAAGCATGATTTTATGAATTTGGGATGCAATCTCAGGTTGGTTCTCAATGACCCATCTTAATTTAGAAGCTGTAAAATTTCCAGGCGAATTGAGGAGATGCGGCAAACAATAGTCCTCACCAAGGGTTTGAAATGCTTTTTCACCAAGGGCTACTGCCCTGCTGTCGCACCAGATGATGGACGGACGAAGAACTTGATGTGCTTTATTTACACATACTAGCCCATGCATCTGATAGGCAATTCCAATGGATTGTAGTTCACCTGATCGAACTTCTGTTTGGCCACACACATGGCTGATTGCCTCTTTGACATGCTTCCACCAAAGTTCCGGGTCTTGTTCTGCCCAGCCACTTTGAGGAGATTGGATGGGCATTTCCACTTCTGGAAAAGCTTTGGAGGCAAGTGCCTTTCCAGTATCCGCATCAAGAATACATGCTTTGACTGAGGAACTTCCAAGATCAAGGCCTAAGAGTAACTTTCGCATTTTACCAGAAAATTGTATATAGTGCAGCAATAATACCCACGATCAGAATCGCTCCGATCTTAAATCCAGTACTAGTTTTGAACAATTCAGCCGATATTTCAATGCTTTTCGGATGGTCTTTGCCTTTCCCTTCAACTAGTGAAATAACAATCATCAATGCTGCAAGGACTACAAACACCCAGCCCATGCGATCAATAAATGGCAAGGCAGGGAAAACTACTTTCAGCACTACGGAAAGTGGAATACTTAAGGAAGCGCCGACAAGAGCAGCATTGGAGGTTGTTTTTTTCCAGAATACGCCAAAGAAGAAAATCGCGAATACACCTGGGCTAATAAAGCCGGTATATTCCTGAATAAATTGGAAGGCCTGGTCTAATTGTCCTAAAGCAGGTGCGACTACAGCAGCTATAACAAAAGCAACAACAGCAGTGATTCTACCCACTCGTACTTTGGTGGTTTCGGACGAGTCTTTACCAAAATACTTGGCATAAATATCCATGGTGAAAATGGTAGAAGTACTATTCGCCATTGAAGCGAGTGAGGAAACGATTGCTGCGGTTAACGCTGCGAAAGCAAGCCCCTTTAATCCTGTAGGCAGTATCTGAAGAAGTGAAGGATACGCTCGATCCGATTTGATCAATCCAGTAACTGGATCTTTCATGGATTCGATAAATCCTAAATCTGTTCCATTATTCACAATGACTAGGGCAGCAATTCCTGGAATAACCACAATGAGTGGCATCAATAACTTCAAAAATCCGGCGAAAATCATCCCCTTTTGGGCTTCATCTAGGTTCTTTGCCGCAAGGGCCCGCTGGGTAATGTACTGGTTGAAACCCCAATAGCTCAGGTTCGTAATCCACATCCCTCCTATCAAGACAGAAAGACCTGGGAGATCCAAATAAGCATCCCGCATTCCCCCTTTACCATCTGCTACCATCATTTCACCTTTAGAGAGAATCATTGAAAAATGTCCTGGAGCTTCATTTTTGAGTGTAAGCAAACCTTGCCAAGCATCTCCATCTCCCACCATGCCGAGGGCGATATAAGTAGTCGCCAATCCACCTCCAATCAAGAATACTACTTGAATCACATCGGTCCATGCTACTGCTTTCAATCCTCCATAGATGGAATAAAGCATCGCAAAGAGCGCTAATCCAATGATGCTGTAGGTCATAGGAATATCTAGGATGGTATTCAAACTCAAGGCACCTAAATAAAGCACCGAAGTCAAGTTGACAAACACATACAAGAGCAACCAGAATACCGCCATTGTAGTACGCACCCGACCATCGTAGCGATCAAAAAGAAAACCAGGCATGGTATAAATGCCTTTTTTGAGGTACACGGGTAAGAAAAATATGGCTACTACCAAGAGCGTAGCCGCAGCCATCCACTCGTAAGTGGCGATGGCCAATCCTAGCGCAAAGCCAGAGCCAGACATGCCAATAAACTGTTCAGCAGAAATATTGGAAGCAATCAAAGATGCTCCTACTGCCCACCAAGGAAGAGCCTTGCTGGCAAGAAAATAATCATTGGAATCTTTTACGTGGCCTTCTTTTTCACGGGACACAAAGAATCCCATGCCCATAATTAGAAATGTGTAGCCGAGAAAAACAAGTAAATCAAGAGGTTCTAAGAGCATAGGTCAAAGGGGGAAACAGGTTGAATTGGGTTTAAAAGCATAATTTTTTACTACTGAACTAATTCTATTGGCTAAATATAAGCGATTGAACTAAAGGTGTACGCATGGAATCGGTCAATTGTCATAATTATTTCTTTGAAAAGGTCCTGGCGTAAAAAAATAAGAACAGGCTTAAATTCCATTCCGACTGTGTAAAACCCACCACTTTCAAACCTTTCCCAACTGCAAAAAAGGAATAACTTTGGGACTGTATCGCTACCGTGCATTGAAGTGTTCAAATTCGATCACAATTACCAATTGTGTCTTAAATCTTGCTAAATAAGAAGCGATTAACCCCTTAAATTGAGGGGGAAATAGGGATTTATTGAAACAAAAAGAGTAAACTTGGGGCGGTTTTTGAACTAGCATCATTTTTGGAGCTAATCCACTTATGGCAAATAAAAGCAGTGTGTTTGATATGATCGGACCAATCATGATTGGTCCTTCCTCATCACACACCGCTGGCGTGGTCAGAATCGCACGAGCGGCTATACGGGTGCTCGGAGGAATTCCAGATGAGGCGGAAATCACGTTCTACAATTCTTTTGCTAGAACTTACGAGGGACATGGAAGTGACCGCGCAATTTTGGGAGGACTGATGGATTTCAAAACCGACGATGCACGCATCAAAGACGCGCTGGAGTTGGCCAAGGAAAAACCGGTGAAATACACCTTCAAATCCATCGGCAATTCTTCGGTACACCATCCCAACACGATCAAACTTTTGCTCAAAAAAGGAGATCGACAGGTAGAGATTTTTGGAGAAAGCTTGGGAGGTGGAGTCATCAACATTTCAGAAATAGATGGATTTGTAGCCAACTTTTCTGCACAAAACCACACGCTGATCATTAAAGCTGAAGACGTATCAGGAGCTATCGCTTTTATTTCCAGCATTATCGCGCAGGAAAAAGTAAACATTGCTACCATGTCCGTATCCAGGAAAGGAAAGCATGACATGGCCTGCCATGTAATCGAAATGGACTCCGGAATAAAAGAGATTACGCGTCAGTACTTACTTTCTTTACCCTGGATAAAAGAGTTAATCTACATTCCAGATATTGACCTTTAACGAATTCACAAACCAACAGCTACTACACATGAAAAAACTTTTTATCCTGCTTCTCTTTGGGATGATCACCTGGCAACAGGCACAAGCCCAGACCGAAGTTCCCACAGGGCCTTTGGACTTAGCTACCTGCGTGTCCATCGCTATAGAAAATAACCTGACCTTGAAGCGGTCAGAACTCAACCAGCTCGTCTCTGAAGCAAATCTATTGGAAAGCCAAGGAAGAAGACTACCAAGTTTAACTACTGGAGCAAGTTCAGGCTTCCGTTGGGGTAGATCGATCAACCCGGTAACCAACTTGTTTGAAACAAGAAGAATTGGAAACGTCAACCTTTTTGGAAATACTGGTGCTCCTATTTTCCAAGGCCTGCGCATCACCAATAGCATTGGACAGGCAAAGTCTGACTTGAAATCAGGTCAATACACCTTGGAAGCCACGCGTAATGACATTACGCTGAATGTCATCAACCTATTTATTGATGTGGTTTTCAACCGAGAGCAAGTAAAAATTGCAGAGAACCAACTCAATACCACCAAAGAACAGTTGGGACGCACTCAGCAGTTGGTAGATGCTGGTTCCCTTCCTTATTCAGATTTGTTGGATTTGCAATCTCAAAATGCAACCAACCAATTGAATGTCATCAATGCAAAAAACGGGCTTCGACTTGCAAAACTCGCTTTGGCACAAGCCCTCCAAATTCCTTTTACTGAAAACTTTGACGTGATCGAACCGGTATATGAGGTTTCTAAAGAAGCACTAGCAACAGGTACTCCAGCTGAAATTTTCGAGGTTTCGGTTACACTTATGCCTCAGATTAAGGCCGCTGAAGCAACTGCAAAAAGTGCTGAATATGGTGTGAAAATTGCAAAAGGCGGTTATTTACCCACTTTAGATGCAGGTTTATCCGCCTTTTCCAACTATGTAGATCAGGCGTTTATTCGTGGGACAACTGAAATCATCCCTTTCAAAACCCAGGTGGACAATAACTTTTCCCAGTCTGGAACACTCAATTTCAGCATTCCCTTATTCACACGATTCAGCAACAAATCCAATTTGCAGCGCGCTCGCGTACAGCAGCAATTGGCTGAGGTATCAGTGACTGAAGCAAAGAACAGATTGAGACAAGACATTGAAACTGCTTACAACTCAGCCTTTTCCTCCGAGCTTTCCTACCAAGCATCTCTTGTTCGGGTGAAGAGCTTGGAAGAAACCTTCCGAATTGCACAACAACGCTTTAATTTAGGGGCCATCAATTCGGTGGATTTTCAGGTTGCACAGAACAACTTGTTCAATGCTCAGGCAGACCTATTGAATGCGAAGTACACCTATATTTTCAGAGTTAAAGTCCTTGATTTTTATCTTGGTAACCCCATTAATCTAAACTAAACCATGGCTACTAAAAAGTCTAACAAATTGCTTTATTACCTACTCGGAGCAGTAGGTGTAATTATCATTTTTGCCATTATCGGAAAATCTGCTGGCTGGATTGGTGGAGCCAAAGAAACCGAGGTGGAATTTGCTACGGCCAAGCGTGTGGCTATCGTTGAGAAAGTGAGCAGCTCAGGCGAGATTCAACCTGAAGTGGAAGTGAAACTTTCTCCCGATGTAGCAGGTGAAATCATCGAGTTGAATGTGCAAGAAGGTGATTCCGTAGAAATGGGAAGACTGCTTGTAAAGATTCGCCCTGACAATTTTATATCAGCATTGGATCGTACTCGTGCCAACCTCAACCAACAAATGGCTAATCTGGCTCAGACACGTGCTAATTTGCAACGCGCAGAAGCACAGTTTACCCGCTCTGAACTAGAATACAAGCGTCAGCGCACGCTACACCAACAAAAAGCAATCTCTGATTCGGACTTCGAGCAAGCTCAGGCAAACTATACCACTGCTCAGAAAGACCTAGAGGCAGCCAAGCAAAGCGTAGTAGCGTCTGAGTTTATCATCAAAAGTTCGCAGGCTTCTGTTAACGAAGCTTCTGAAAACCTTCGTCTAACCAATGTAAATTCACCCGTGTCTGGTATTGTATCCAGCTTAAAGGTTGAGCAAGGCGAACGCGTGGTTGGTACTCAGCAAATGGCAGGTACCGAGATGATGACCATCGCAGACCTTTCCAAGATGGAAGTCCGTGTAGATGTAAATGAGAATGACATCGTTCGTCTTTCCCTGGGAGACACGACCATCATTGACGTGGATGCCTACTCCTCCACAGGAAAGAAGTTTCAAGGAGTTGTAACCAGCATTGCAAATACCGCCAATACAAAGGCATCTCCAGATGCGGTTACCGAGTTTAAGGTTAAAATCAGAATCTTGAATAAATCCTATCAGGACTTGGTAAAGGCAGGCAACAAATATCCTTTCCGTCCGGGCATGACTGCATCAGTAGAGATCTTGACCAACTCTAAAAACAATGCACTTGCGATTCCTCTTTCTTCGGTAACTACTCGTGAGGATAAGAAGGATAGTTTGGCAGGAGCGCCGGTAAAAGCAAAAGAAATTGTGTTTGTCAGTGAGAATGGCATAGCCAAAATCCGTGAGGTAAAAACTGGAATTTCAGACTATGAAAACATTGAGATTTTATCTGGTTTGAAAGAAGGAGATGAAGTGATCTCTGGACCTTACTTTGTGGTAAGCAAGCAGCTAAAAGAAGGCGA
>JACCDS011418883.1_pt1 | contig 18398 bp, 12 predicted proteins | sample 7446441 | NCBI WGS metagenome assembly JACCDS01 (sample SAMN15323445, study PRJNA562643) | freshwater metagenome | isolation source: river surface water | place: USA:Blue River Watershed | collected 2017-08-17
CAGGCCGTAGGAGACGACCTTGAACCACTTGCCGGACATGTTCAGCGGCATGCCGTGGGTCAGGTGGCCGCCTTCGGCCACGCTCAGGCCCATGATGGTGTCGCCGGGCTGCAGCAGGCCGAAGAACACGGCCTGGTTGGCTTGCGAACCGGAGTTGGGCTGCACGTTGGCGAACTCGGCGCCGAACAGTTGCTTGGCGCGGTCGATGGCCAGCTGTTCGGCCACGTCGACGTATTCACAGCCACCGTAGTAGCGCTTGCCGGGATAGCCTTCGGCGTACTTGTTGGTGAGCTGCGAGCCCTGGGCGGCCATGACGGCCGGCGAGGTGTAGTTCTCGGAGGCGATCAGCTCGATGTGGTCTTCCTGGCGGCGCGTTTCGTCGGCAATGACGGCGGCGATTTCAGGGTCGATGGCGGCCAGGGTGTGGGAGGCGCGGTCAAACATGTGGGGCAGTCCTGTCGATGATTGCTGGACCCGTCACGGCACTGGCGCGGCAACACCCATCCCGCGAAGGATCGTGTTGCCCTGTGAGGGCCGCCCAGGCGCACGGCAAAACACGACTGCTCGCCATCCGCTCGCAGCGGCCGTGCTCCACGGTGGTTGACCCACCACGGGCTGTGTTGCGCAGCCCTTGAACGCCAGTTGCACGGCCTGCGCAGTGTAGCGGAAGCCACCTGCGCTCGCCAAGACACGACTCACTGCACGAGGGCGACGTTGGCGTTCTTGGGTAATGTGCGCTGAGGGGCGGTCGAGGGGCGTTTGACGGGGGGCTCCGCCAGGTTCGGATCCGACGCGGTGGCGGCCCGGGCGGGCTTGGCGGCGGGCGGCGGGGTGTCGCCGGCCGCCACCGGTGGCACGGGCATGCGTGCCGTCACTGGTACGTTGCGGCCCCGCTGCACCTGCAGCAAGAAGCCTTGCTCCGACAGCACCTTGAATGCGTATCCACCATCGTCGGCCAGGTTGGCGGCACCGACGTAATGGCGCAGTCCGCCTTCGACCGAGCCGGCCTTGGCGATGCAGTCCTTGAGTACCTGAACCCCCACGCGCAGGTTGGTCAGTGGGTCAAAAGCCGCATGGTTTCCGCCGAACGCCTGGTACTTGTCGTCGTGGACACGGGTCAGGACCTGCATCAGGCCCTGGGCGCCCACGGGACTTTGGGCGAAGGGGTTGAAGCTGGACTCGATGGCCATGATGGCCAGGATGAGCGACGGTTCCAGCCCGACCCGGTGCCCCAGAGTCCAGGCTTCCTGCACGAGCCGGCCGATGGGTTCCGGCGCCACACGGTAGCGGCGGGAAATCCAATTTGCCACCGCCGCCTGCTGGCGGTTCAGATCGGCGGGGTCGATGGCGGTGGCCCGGTCCACCGCCGAGTAGTCGCCTTCGGCCAGGAGATCGGTGACGTCTCCGATGCGCTCTTCCTGTCGGGTCTGCAGCCAGCTCAGCACATGCTCCTCGACTGTGCCGCGCAGATCGTCACGCCCCCCGATCAGCAGGCTGCCGGCCAGAACCCCGAGACCGATCAGGGCCAGTGAGCTGTGACTCACGGCCAGCAGCCCATGCCCGACGTCGGAGGCGAACAGCCTCACCGACGTGCCGACGTCGTGGGTCCAGTGGGGCAGTGCTGACATGGGTCTCCTAGATGGGAATCGGGCTGAACCCCGAGGGGTCGCGCGACAGGCCGGATAATCTGCCGGGAGCCAAGGCCCCTGCAAACGAAGGATTCCGGTGAGGCCGATCGCCCCAGGAATCTTGAGTCTTGTCAAGAACCGTGTGTGGGCGCCGGGTTGATTTCGCGCGATTGTAGGTTTTCGGCAATTGCCCGGTCAAATCGGCGGTGGGTGTGTCTGTTTGTAATAGAAGAACATGAAATTTACAGATTTGCGTGATTTCCTGGCGCTGCTGGATTCCCGGAAGTCGCTGTGGACAGTCCAGGATCCGGTGTCGACCCACCTGGACATGACGTGGTTGTCGGACCGCACCTTGCGCGCCGCGGGGCCCGCCCTGCTGTTTGAGCAGCCCGTCCGAGACGGTCGGCCCGTGGGTATGCGGGCCCTGACCAATCTGTTCGGCACGCCTGAGCGGGTGGCGCTGGGCATGGGGGCGCAGGACGTGAGCGCCTTGCGGGACATCGGGGAAGTGCTGGCGTCGCTCAAGGAGCCGGAGCCCCCCAAGGGACTCAAGGATGCCGGACGCCTGCTGCAGATGGCCAAGACGGTGTGGGACATGAAGCCCGCCCTGGTCCGTCGGCCGGTGTGTCAGCAGAACGTGTGGACGGGTGACGAGGTCGATCTCCAGCGCTTGCCGGTCCAGCACTGCTGGCCTGGTGATGTGGCGCCTCTGGTCACCTGGGGGCTGGTGGTGACCCGGGGGCCGCAGTCCGTGCCGCGTCCGCGCCGCCGTCAAAACCTGGGCATCTACCGCCAACAGGTCATCTCACGCCGGCAGACCATCATGCGGTGGCTGGCTCACCGGGGCGGGGCGCTCGATTTTCGAGACTTTGCCAAGGCCCATCCGGGGCAGCCCTTTCCGCTGGTGGTGGCGCTCGGGGCGGATCCCGCCACCATTCTGGGGGCCGTCACGCCGGTACCGGACACGCTGTCGGAGTATCAGTTCGCGGGCTTGCTGCGGGGCGGCCGCACCGAGGTGGCCGACAGCGGTGTGGGTGAGGCGGGCCTGATGCTGCAGGTGCCAGCGTCGGCGGAGATCGTGCTCGAAGGTCATATCCCGACCGCGCCCAAGGGGTTCAAGGGCATGTCGGAATTCGGCATCCCGTTGGAAGAGCGAGGGGGGTATCTGCACGCGCTGGAGGGGCCGTACGGTGACCACACCGGCTATTACAACGAGCAGGACTGGTTTCCCGTTTTCGAGATCGGGCGCATCACCACCCGGGACGATCCGATCTACCACTCGACCTACACCGGTAAACCGCCCGATGAACCGGCGGTGCTCGGCGTGGCGCTCAACGAGGTCTTCGTGCCCATCCTGCGCCGCCAGTTTCCCGAGATCGTCGATTTTTACCTGCCGCCCGAAGGTTGCAGTTACCGCATGGCGGTGGTCAGCATCCGCAAGGCCTATCCGGGCCATGCCAAGCGGCTGATGTTCGGCATCTGGAGCTTTTTGCGCCAGTTCATGTACACCAAGTTCATCGTGGTGGTGGACGACGACGTGGACACGCGCTCCTGGCAGGAGGTGATCTGGGCGATCACCACCCGCATGGACCCGGTGCGCGACACGACGCTGGTCGAGAACACGCCCATCGACTATCTGGACTTTGCTTCCCCCGTGTCGGGACTCGGCGGCAAGATGGGCCTGGACGCCACCCACAAATGGCCAGGCGAGACGTCGCGCGAGTGGGGCCGGCCCATCGAGATGGATGCGGCGGTCGGGCAGCGCATGCAGGGGCTGTGGGATCGGTTGTCGTCTTCTGGTCGGGGGGGGGCGGCACGCTGACTCCGTCGGCACGGCTCCGCCGCGCGAACGCCCGGCAGCGGCCTCATGGGGCGTCTCCGCGTCCGGGGTCGACCGGGCTCAGGCTCCGGCGGCCAGGCCCAGCAGTTCGTGCGTGACGGCGTGGACGAGCTGGAAGCCACCCATGGTTGGAATCCAGGCCAGGATCCGGATCGCGTCGCTGCGAGGAAATCCCATCGGGGCGGGAACGACCTCGATGCCGTGCGGGGCCGCCGCGGCGGTGAAATGGCGCAGCGCGCGGGGCATGTGCCAGCTGTGGGTGACCAGATACACCCGGCGCACCCCCACCTGGGCCAGCAAGGGCAATGTCTTCTGGGCGTTCTCGCGGGTGTCGCGGGAGCGGCCTTCCTTGACCCGAAACGTCTGCTGCCAGCTGTCGCGTGCGATGTGTTCGGCAATGTCGGCTTCGGAGGGGCCGTGGGTCTGGCCCCAGCCGACGCCTCCTGAGTAGGCCAGCGGTCGGCCGGTCTGTCGAGCCAGCCAGGCGCCATAGTGCAGGCGCACCATGCCATAGGGCGTGAGCGTGCCCTGATCCCCGTATTCGGTCGCTTCGGCATACCGCCCCGAGCCCAGCACGAGGACGACCTCTTCGGCGGACGAGGTGGTACCTTGTGCGATGGCTCCCAGCGCGCGGGCATCAAGGGCCGCAGGAGGTCGCAAGACGTGCTCCAGCAGCAGGCGTCCGGTTCCCTCGCACGACATCAGCCAGATCAGGGACAGCGACGCAAAGCCGGCGAGTTGCCAGGCCCTGCGCGTCGGTTTCATTCGGTGCAGGCACCACAGTGCCAACAGGACCAGACCGCCGGGCGGCTGGACCAGGGCGGTCACCAGGGGCTTGAAGGCGTACAGGATGTCCATGCGATGCCAGGCCACAACAGGTGCGGGCCGAAGTCGTCTCGGTAGAGGGTGGCGGCCTTCAGGGGGCCAGTCGTTGTCGCAACCAGCTTCCCTGGTCGAGCCGATACACGATGCGGTCGTGCAGTCGCGACGGTCGTCCTTGCCAGAACTCCCAGCGCTCGGGCACCAGCCGATAGCCTCCCCAGTGTGGCGGGCGCGGCGGGTTGAGGCCGTGTTGTGCGGCCGCCTTGGCGGCGTTGCCCACCAGCACGGTGCGTGATGAGATGACCTCGCTCTGGGGCGAGGCCCAGGCGCCGAGCCGGGAGTCCAGGGGGCGACTGCGGTAGTAGGCGTCGGATTCCGCCTCACTGACTTTTTCGACCCGACCCTCGATGCGCACGACCCGTTCGAGCTCGACCCAGTGAAACTGCAGCGCGGCCCAGGGGTGCACGGCCAATTCCTGGCCCTTGCGGCTGAGGTAATTGGTGTACCAGACCAGTCCGCGTGCATCGATTCCCTTGATCAACACGATGCGGGTGGAGGGGCGGCCTTCAGCGCCCACGGTGGCCAAGGTCATGGCATTCGGCTCGGGGACCTGGCGGTCCAGCGCCTCCTGAAGCCACTGCTCAAACTGCCTGAGCGGCTGCTCGGCCGACGAGGCCTCGTCGAGTTCCCCGGCTTCGTAGTTCTTGCGCAAATCGGCGATCGGTTTCATGCCGCGAGTATAGGTATGCACCCTGTAGGGGCACTACACTTCAGGACTTCTTTCACACATGAGGAGGTTGCATGAGCGACGACGATCGCGACGACAGTCGCAAGGTGGGTCTGTGGGTGGTGTTCACGACGGTGGCGGTGCTGCTGCTGGGCGTGATCGGTTATGCAGTGATGCGCACGGGCAAGCCGGCCTCAGCCCCGATGTCGTCGGTCGTGACGGCCGCTTCGGGCGTGGATGCCGCCGCTTCGGGCCTGGTGGACGCCACCGTGGATGCTTCTGCCTCGGCCGTGGGTGGTGTGGGTGGAGCCATCGCGGCTGCCGGGTCCGCAATCGCTGCCGCCGCAGACAACCTGATCGATTTCACCGTCACCGGCGCGCCTCTGGCCACGGTGTACTTCGCCTCCGGCGCTGCGGACGTCAACGCCGAGTCCAAGACGACGCTTGAAGGCACCGTGTCGGCCCTGAACGCCGATGCCGGCAAGAAGGTGCTCGTGTCGGGTTACCACGACGATTCGGGTGATGCAGCCCTGAACGCCGAACTCGCCAAGAACCGCGCCAAGGCCGTTCGCGCCGCGCTCGTGGACCTGGGTGTGGCCGCCGATCGCGTGCTGCTGCGCAAGCCGGAAGTCACCACCGGTGGCGCCGACAAGCAGGAAGCCCGCCGCGTGGAGATTCGCCTGGTCGACGCCCCTTGAGCGTGACCCCGCTGTGAGATCCGCCTGCGAGCGGATCCCGACCGTGTCGAGGACGTGTGCCCGACACGGTTTTTTTTCGCCCGGACGGCCAAGGGAGCTGGATCGGTGATGTAATTTGGTTACGTCATTTCTGGCTGTATGTTCCTCCTGGTTTCAGGGTGAGTGTCACGGCCTTGTACTGTCAGCGAGGACCGCCCCGTGAAACCCGAGATCATCGCCATCACCGAACGCATCCGCGAACGCAGCCAAGCCTCCAGGGCGGCCTATCTGGCGCGGGTGGATCGTCTGTTCGGTCGCCCCAAGGGGGTGGACCGCATGGGGTGTGCCAACGTGGCACACGCTTTTGCTGCGCTGGAGCCCAGTGACAAGTTTCGGGTGGTGGCCGAGCGGGCCCCGAACCTGGCGGTGGTGACCGCCTACAACGACATGCTGTCGGCCCACCAGCCCTACGAGGGCTATCCGGCCGTGATCCGCGACGAGGCCCATCGCCTGGGTGCCACAGTGCAGGTGGCCTCGGGTGTGCCGGCCATGTGCGATGGCGTGACCCAGGGGTTGCCGGGCATGGAGATGAGCCTGTTCTCACGCGACACGATCGCGATGGCCACGGCGGTCGGGTTGTCGCACGATGTGTTCGACGGTGCGCTCCTGCTGGGGGTGTGCGACAAGATCGTTCCGGGACTGCTGATCGGGGCGCTGCATTTCGGACATCTGCCGTGTGTCTTTGTGCCGGCGGGTCCGATGGGCAGCGGGTTGTCGAACAGTGAGAAGTCCCGGGTGCGGGAGCAGTTTGCCCAGGGGCTGGTGGGCCGGGAGGAACTCCTGCGGGCGGAGTCGGCGGCCTATCACGGTGCCGGCACCTGCACGTTCTACGGCACGGCCAATTCCAACCAGATGCTGCTGGAGGCCATGGGCCTGCATGTGCCCGGGGCCGCATTCATCCACCCACACGATCCCCTGCGCGAGGCCCTGACCCGCGAGGCGGTGCGCACCCTGCTCACCTTGCGGGCGGGGGGCGAGCGCCCGACGCCGATCGGCCGGGTGGTGGACGAACGATGCATCGTCAATGCCATGGCGGCTCTGCTGGCCACGGGCGGCTCCACCAACCACCTGATCCACTGGGTGGCGGTGGCCCGGTCGGCGGGCATCCTGATCGATTGGACGGATTTTTCCGATCTGTCCGCCTGTGTGCCTCTGCTCAGCCGCGTCTACCCCAACGGCAAGGCGGATGTGAACCAGTTCCAGGCGGCTGGCGGTCCTTCCTGGGTGCTGCGTGAGCTGCAGCGGGCGGGATGCCTGCACGCCGACGTCCTGACGGTGGCCGATGGTGGCATGGCGGCCTATGGATTGCGTCCGTCCCTGGCGGGTGACGGGCAGGTGCAGTGGCAGCCGTTGCCTGAAGCCCCTTCGGACGATTCCGTTGTGCGGCCGGCTGGGGCTCCGTTCAGCGAGACCGGGGGCCTGCGCCTGCTGCAGGGCAACCTGGGACGGGCGGTCATCAAGGTCAGCGCGGTGCCGCCTGAGCGCCACGTCATCGAAGCACCGGCCCGGGTGTTCGATTCTCAGGAACAACTGCAGCAGGCATTCAAGGCGGGAGAGCTGGACCGGGATTTTGTGGCCGTGGTGCGTTTCCAGGGGCCCCAGGCCAACGGCATGCCCGAGTTGCACAAGCTCACACCACCGCTGGCGGTGTTGCAGGACCGGGGCCACAGGGTGGCGCTGGTCACCGACGGTCGCATGAGCGGGGCTTCGGGCAAGGTGCCCGCCGCCATCCACGTGAGCCCGGAGACCCTGGCCGCAGGCCCGTTGGGCCGTGTGCGCAACGGCGACATCGTCCGTCTGGACGCTGTCACGGGCACGCTGGACGTGCTGGTGTCTCCCGCCGAGTGGGACGCCCGTTCCCCGGCCACCCGCCCGGTCGAGCTGGCCGAGGACGCCGGCCACGGCCTCGGCCGCGAACTCTTCGGCGGCATGCGCCGCAACGCCCGCAGCGCCGAAGAGGGTGCTGTCACGTGGCTGTGAACCCCATTTTGGAACCGCAGGAGTCTTCCCCCATGAACACGCTGGATCTCATCCCTCACGGCCCCGTCATCCCGGTCATCGTCATCGATCGCGTCGAGGATGCGGTGCCCATGGCCCGCGCCTTGGTGGCCGGAGGCGTCAAGGTGCTGGAGGTGACGCTGCGCACGCCTGCGGCCCTGGCGTGCATCGAGGCCATGATCGCCGAGGTGCCGGACGCCATCGTGGGGGCGGGCACGGTCCGCTCGGTCGCCGACGCCCAGGCCGTGAAGGCCGTCGGTGGTCGGTTTGCCGTGAGCCCCGGGTACACCAGCGAGATCGGCCGGGCCTGTCTGGACCTCGGGCTGCCGCTGCTGCCCGGGGTGTCCACCGCCAGCGAGGTGATGACGGCCAATGCCGACGGCTATCGCTTCCTCAAGCTGTTTCCGGCCACGGCCGTCGGCGGGGTGCCCCTGCTGAAGGCCTGGGCCAGTCCGTTCCATGACGTGGTGTTCTGCCCGACCGGTGGGCTCACCCCGGAGACGGCTCCACAGTTTCTCGCGCTCCCCAACGTGAAGGTGTGCGGCGGTTCCTGGCTGACGCCCGCCGACGCGGTGAAGGCGGGCGACTGGGATCGGATCACCTCGCTGGCCGCGGCATCGCACGCTTTGCGGACGGTCTAGGGTCGCACTGTTGGTTTGACCCCACCGTCGCCGGGGATGTGCCCGGAATCGGCGCGTTTTCGCAAATTTGGAGTTTCGGCACCCCGCTCAGAATCGTCTTCCCGTCGCAATCCAGCGACGTGAATCAGGCAACGAGACAGAGCGGACATGAAATTTCTGAACCGGTGGTCGGTGGGGACCCGTCAAATCGCCATTGCCGTGATCAGTGGGGTGATCACGTGCAGTTGCGTCGGGGCAGGATCGGTGGCCCTGCATCAGCTCGGACGCAGCGCGCAGGCGGCTTTCGAGGCCAAGGATGTGGTGGCCGATGTCCTGCCGCCGCCGATGTACCTCGTGGAGTTGCGCCTGGCGGCTTCCCAGGCCCTGGAAGGTTCGATTTCGGCGCAGACGTTGCACGACGAGATTCAGCGACACGAGCAGACGTACCAGGCCCGTGCCGCCTTCTGGTCCCGGCATTTGCCGAGCGCCCGTGCAGACGAGTTGTTCGGGCGTTCTGGTGAGCAGGCGACGCGCCTGTTCGAGTTGAGCCGGGCGGTGGTGGCCGACCTCAAGGCGGGGCGCGCCGATGCGGCCCGACGGCAGTTGTCGCAACTGGAGGCCCTGTTCCAGAAGCACCGCACCCAGGTCGACACGACCGTTGCCACAGGTCTGCGGCTGGCGTCCGCCTCGCAGCAGGAGTTCGAGCGCACGGCGTGGTGGGGACAAGTGGCGTTGGTGGCCATCCTGGCGGGAGGCATCGTCGGGTTGACCGTGCTGAGCTGGCTGGTCTCGCGTTCGATCGTGCGTCCGCTGCGCCGTGCCGTGGAAGTTGCGGAGGCCGTGGCCAGCGGGGACCTCACACGCCAGCAGGACGTCGAGGGCCGCGACGAGTCGGCGCGACTCATCACCGCGCTCAACCGGATGTGTGCCAGCCTGGCCGAAATGGTCGGGCATGTGCGTCAGAGCAGCCTGCGCGTGGCCGAAGCCACGACGCAGTTGGCTGCAGGCAACCAGGATCTGAAACAGCGCACCCAGGCGCATCAGGCCGAGCTGGAGTCCACGACGCAGAGCTTGCGGGAAATCACCGGCATGGTCGAGCAGAACGCCCGATCGGCCCAGGATGCCAATGCGCTGGTGCAGACCGTCTCCAGCGCCGCGGACCTGGGTGGGGCGGCGATGAACGACGTCACCACGACCATGGAGGGCATTTCGGTGGCCTCGCACCGGGTCGGGGACATCGTGGGCGTGATCGAGTCCATTGCGTTCCAGACCAATTTGTTGGCGCTCAACGCGGCGGTGGAGGCGGCTCGTGCCGGAGAGCAGGGTCGTGGCTTCGCGGTGGTGGCCGGCGAGGTGCGCCAGCTGGCCAACCGCTCGTCGACCGCTGCGCGGGAGATCCGGCAATTGGCGGGCAACAGCACGCAACGGGTCACCGAAGGCAGTGCCCAGGCCCAAGGGGCCCATGCGTCCATCCGTGAGATGGTGAGCCAGGTCAACCAGATGAGCGCGCTGGTCAGTGGCATTTGGGAAACCACGTTTGCGCAGTCTTCGGGCATCAACCTGCTGGTGGAGGCGGTCGATGTCCTGGCGCAGGCGGCGGACTCGAACGTCGCCCTGGTGACGCAGACCGCCGGCCTGTCCAACAACCTGCAGGCCGACGCGGCCGCGCTGGCCGACATCGTGGGGCGTTTCCGTCTGCCCTGCGATGCACAGCGGGTGGACCTTTCTCCAGCATTGGCCTGAGGCCTCCTCCGCAGATTTGACGCAGCACCTTGCCGAGAGGGTGGAAGAAGTGAAAAAATTCACGCTTCTGACATGACAAGGGGACCGCGACATGCAGGCCGATCAGAGTGTGACGGTGTATCGCTATTGGGTGGTGCCTCCACAGGGCGCCCACCGTGCGATGTCTTCGGACATGGCCACGCTGGACGTCATCGAGAGGGAGCTCGGTTCCTCCGCCTTGGTCGGAACGGCCAAGCTGGTGCCCGAGACCGAGGTGGACCCACAGGGACATTACCGGCGCATCGCCACCGGCTGGGGTGAATGGATGGATTGAAGCGTTTCAGTCTCCGAGCATCAGGTTGACGAGGTCCTCGGCCTGCAGGGGGCCGGTGGTGTCGTGGCCCTCCAGCACGCTGTCGGCGAGTTCGCGCTTGTCCTGGTGCAGGGCGACGATCTTCTCTTCCAGAGTGCCCTTGTGCACCAGGCGGTAGACGGTGACGGGCCGTTGCTGGCCGATGCGGTGGGCGCGGCCCGAGGCCTGGTCTTCGGCGGCAGGGTTCCACCACGGGTCGGCGATGACCACGTAGTCGGCCACCGTGAGGTTCAGGCCAAATCCACCGGCTTTCAGGCTGATGAGGAACAGGTCGCCATCGCCGGCCTGAAAGGCGGCCACTCGGCGGCTGCGTTCGGCAGCCGGGGTGCTGCCATCCAGGTACTGGTAGCGGATGCCGGCGGCGTCCAGGGGGTCGCGCAACAGGCCCAGGAAGTCCACGAACTGGCTGAATACCAGGGTCTTGTGGCCGTTGGCGGTCAGCTCGGCGGCCAGTTCCCCGAACGCGCGGACCTTGGCGCCAGCGGCTTTGAGGTCGGGGGTGATCAGCCGCGGGTCGCAAGCCGCTCGGCGCAGTCGGGTGAGTTGCGCCAGGATGTTGAGGTGGGCCTGCCCGGGGGTGTCGGCTTTCAGGGCGCGCTCGGCGTCGCGCAGGGCCTGGCGGCGCAGCGCCTCGTAGTGGGCGCGTTCGGTGTCGTCACCTTCCACGACCAGGGTCAGCTCGGTGCGAGGGGGCAGGTCGTCGAGCACCTGTGACTTGGTGCGCCGCAGGATGAACGGTGCGATCAGCTTGCGCAACGTGCGCTGGGCACCCTTGTGGCGGTCGCGCTCGATGGGCACGGCAAATCGCAAATTGAACAGCTTCAGAGAGCCGAGCAGGCCTGGATTGCAGACCCGCATGATGGACCACAGCTCGGAGAGCCGGTTTTCGATGGGGGTGCCCGAAAGGGCAAGTCGGAAGTCGGCCTGAAGGTCGAACACCGCCTGACTGCGCTTGGCGGTGGCGTTCTTGATGGCCTGCGCTTCGTCGAGCACCAGGGTGTGCCACGCGCGGCGGGCCAGGATGGCCGAGTCGTTCAGGGCCAGCTGATAGGACACGAGCACCAGGTCGTGGGCCCCGACCCGGTCCACCAGGGCTTGCCGATCACCGCTTTCGTCGCCTTCGGCGTAGCCCTGCACGCGCAGGCTGGGGGCGAAGCGCCGGGCTTCTTCCCGCCAGTTGCCGATGAGCGAGGTCGGGGCGATCACGAGGGCCGGGCCGTCCGGTGCCCTGGCCAGCAGCACACCGAGGGCCTGGAGGGTCTTGCCCAGGCCCATGTCATCGGCCAGGCAGGCGCCCAGCCCACAAGCCGCCAGCCGCATTGCCCACTGGTAGCCCTCTTCCTGATAAGGACGCAGGCGGGCCTGCAGGGTGCGGGGCAGTTCGGGCTGAAATTGCTGGGATTCCGCCAGCCGGTCGAGTTGCAGGCGAAACGCCGTGTCCGCCTGCACGTCGGCGCCGGCGAGCGTGCGGTCGAGCCACGCGGAAGCCACCGGTGGCAGCACCGCCCGGGCGGGTTCGCCCTTGCGCAAGCGGCCTCCTCCGGGGGATCCAGGGATCTGGACCACGGTGGCCAGCTCTTCCATCCGCTGGCGCAGCTCTTCCGTCAGGGCCAGGAATCGGCCCTCGCCCAGGGGCACGAAGCGGCTTTTTTGGTGAGCGCCCCAGTCCAGCAGGCGGTCCAGGCTGGCCACGAGCTGTTCGTTGATGGTGATGCCGCCTTGCAGGGCCAGCCATTCGGAACCCGAGGTGACATTCACCTGCAACTGGCCGAGGCCGGCGCTGTCCACGCGCAGGGCCTTGCCTTGGGGCCAGTCCAGGGCCTGGACGGCGTTGAGGGTGTGCAGGCGCTCCAGCAGGGCCAGCGCTTCCTCGGGGGATTCCACGTCCCACAGGGCCGGCGCCTGCTCGGGTAGTGGCCCGAGCATGGGGCAGGCGTCCTGGACGGTTTCCAGGTGGCTGCGTTCGGCTTCCAGGCGGCGTTGTGCGGTCAGGGTTTCGCCTTCCACCGACGCGACCACGGCGGCGCGCCCCTGTCCAGGTGCCAGGCGAGGGCCTTTGTCGCCCAGGGGGGTCACGACCAGTCGCACCCGCAAGCCGTCGCCCTGGGGCGTGAGTTCGGCCCGCAGCCGGGGATCGGCTTCCACCAGGCGGGCGTGCTCGACTTGCTGGTCGCTGTGGATCTGGAAGTGCTGTCCCAGGCGTTCCAGCACGGGCTGGAGCTCCTCGGCAGCGGCGATCGGCACGCGGAGCTCGTGGCCGATGAGTTGTGCCACCCGCCGCTGTTCGGTGTCCAGCCGGGTCAGGCGCCAGTCCGTCGGGCCGTGGCGTTGCAGGATCAGTGCGCGCAGGGCTTCGCGCTCCTTGAGCTCCTGGGCGCCCGGCGGACGCCCGAAACGCAGTCCTTCCAGGGTGTCGGCCTGCAGCAGGTCGCAGGGCAGGGGATCCAGTCGCACCAGCAGTTCGTGTTCGAGGCGCTGCACGTCCAGTCGGGCCGGGGCTTCTTCCAGCGTGATGAACAGCTCGGGCGACTCGGTCAGCCCGACCCGCGGGTGTCCCACCAGGGAGACGATGGCGGCGGCCAGGTCGATGCGGTGGGTGCGTTCCTGGGGAACGGCACGCACGGCGCGGGCCACGGCGGCGTCGCGGGGATCCAGCCCCTCGGCGCGGACCAGCCGAGACAACGGCACGGCCTTGGGTTTGCTCCAGCCCCGCACGCCGGATTTCTGCTCCAGCGGGGTGACGTCGAGCAGGCGCCCTGAGCGGTCGATCTCCAGGGCCCACAGCAGACGGGTCTGGGATTCGACGACGGTGGTGCCGACCGGGCGGGGTGCCAGGGCCTCGAGCGCCTGCAGGGCCACCAGGGTTGTGCGCCAGCGCTCCGCCGGGGCGCCGACGAAGAAGTGGGCCGGGGCCTCGCGCCCCTGCAGGACCGCCAGGGCTCCATCGAGCTGTGTCGCCAGATCGGACAGCCCACACTGGCGCAGCCGGTTGCGCAGCAGGTCGGCGGCGCGCAGGGCGTCTTCGCCCAGTTCGTCTTCTCCCCGGTGCTGTGGATCGTGCAACCAGGCGCGCATGAGCCAGCGGGTGAAATCCAGGGTCTGGACATGTGGGGTGCGGCTCATCGGGCGGAACACGGACAGGTCCCGTCGGGCTTCCCCGAGCCGCATCTGGATGGCCAGCCCGATCGTGCCCCAATCGGAATCCGGCGCGGGGCTGCGGCGGCCGTCTTCCGACAAGGCGAGTTTCAGAGCTTGCCGCCATTCGGCCGGGTCGGGGCGGGCCATGCGCGCCAGCGCGAGGGGGATCAGGAAGGCGCGGGGCAGCAGGGACTTGCGCTTGCCGGTCAGGGTGCGCAGGGCGTCGAGGATCGACTCGAAGGCCTCCACCGCTTCCGGCCAGCGTCCTGCGCGAAACAGGGCCAGCGCGTCGATGGCGCGGTCGTGCTGTTGCCAACGGGCGGCGTCGTCCGTGGTCAGCGGGCGCAGGCAGGCATGAGCCTCGATCCAGTCGCCCCTTTGCGCGTGGTGCTCTGCCAGCCGGAGGCACAGGCCGGTGTCGAGGAACTCGCGCATCAGGTCGGGGTCTCCCGCAGCCTGCTGCAGGAGCTCGTGGATCTGCGCCACCACGGGCAGGCCGGTGGGCGGGAGCCAGCGGTCCTGCAGCAGGTGCAGGCGATCGGCCAGCACCTGTACCTGCAGGTGGGTGTGCAGCAGCGTCAACAGGGTCTCGTCGAGCGGGTCGTGCAGCGCACGCTCCAGCACGTCTTCCCAGCTCAATCCCCAGGTGCAGGCCCGCTCCAGGGTGTGCAGCTCCGAGGGCGGTCGCCCTCCCAGCACCGCCAGGCGGGTGAGGGCCACGGCCGCATCCAAGTTCTGGAAAGACGCGAATCCACCCGATCGCAGTTCGGCGGGGACCTTTTCCTGCTCGCACAGCGCCCGCCAGAGCCGCTCGAACGGTTTCCAGCGCAGCAGGGCCGGGTACACCTGGGACAGGGCCCCGGGGTGGACGCGCCAGTATCCGACGCGGTGGGGGTGTTCGATGAGCCACTGCGCCCGGGCCAGGGCCTCCATGGCTGCACGCACTTGTTCCAGCGTGTGGCGCCGCCCGTCGTCCTGAAGGACCTCCAGCCGGGCCAGCATCTCGTGTGCCCAGGCGCGGGTGCGCACCCCGGCCCCCAGCGCGAAGACCCACAGCACGGGGGCCAGGGCCGCAGGCAGCGAAGGCAGGTCGAAAGGAGACGGGGATCCCGGGGCGGATGGAGCGGTGGATGGGGCCGAATGCATGGCGGCATTCTCGACGAGTGGCCTTCTAGGGGAAAACAGCAGTCCGATTGGGCCGGTGTTTGCCGAATACCTCTGGACACGTTCTGAGACATTCGAAGAACGCGCAAATTGCGCAAATCACAACTGAAGTGCCGTCCCACACCGCTTGTCCGGAACGCAGGAGCTTGCCACCCATGAACAAAACCCTTTCGATCAGCGCCAGACTCTGGTTGATGGCCCTGGTGGTGTCCATCGGCACGATCGCGTTGTCGATCTACACGGCCTTGGCCTTCTACGACCGCACGATGGAGACCCGGCTGTCGAGCACCCGCACCTTCGTGGCGGCGGCGGCGGCGGTGGCCCAGAAGCAACTCGACAAGGTCAAGGCTGGCCAGATCGATGTGGAAACCGCCCAGATGATGGTGGTCCACGAGATTCGCCAGATGCGCTACGACGGCGGCGAGTACATCTGGATCAACGACATGAGCCCGAAGATGGTCATGCACCCCATCAAGCCGGAGCTGGAAGGCAAGGACCTGAGCCAGAACGTGGACCCCAACGGCAAGAAGCTGTTCGTCGCGTTCGTGGACACGGTCAAGAGCCAGGGCAGCGGCTATGTGGACTACCTGTGGCCCAAGCCCGGGCAGCAAGAGCCGGAGTCCAAGCGCTCTTTTGTGCAAGGGGTGCCGGAATGGGGCTGGGTGATCGGTTCGGGCGTGTACATCGGAGAAGCCCGCAGCGCCGCCATGCGTTTTGCCGGGGTCAGCGTCGTGGCCAGCGTGCTGGTGTCGGTGTTCGTGATCGGGCTGGTGGCGTCGCTGGTGCGCTCGCTGCGCCGACGCCTCGAAGTGGCCCACCACGCGCTCACCTCGATCGCCTCCGGGGACTTGACCGTTGCGCCCGAGGCCGGTGCCGATGACGAGATCGGTCGTCTCATCCATGCCATTGGCCTGACCCGGGACGGTCTGCGCAATGTGGTGCGGGAAGTGCGCGCCAGCACGGACAGCATCGCCGATGCCTCGGCCGAGATCGCCGTGGGCAACGCCGACCTGTCGCACCGCACCGAGCAGACCGCCAGCAACCTGCAACAGACCGCGAGTTCGGTCGACCAGCTCAACGGCACTGTGCAGCACAGCGCCAGCTCGGCCTCCCAGGCCAGCCAGCTGGCCAACTCAGCGTCCGAAGTGGCCCTGCGCGGTGGAGAGGTCGTCTCCCAGGTGGTGTCGACCATGGAGGACATCAGCGCGTCCAGCCGCAAGATCGGCGACATCATCGGCGTGATCGATGGCATCGCCTTCCAGACCAACATCCTGGCGCTGAATGCGGCCGTCGAGGCGGCGCGTGCCGGCGAGCAGGGGCGCGGATTTGCAGTCGTGGCCTCTGAAGTGCGCAACCTGGCCCAGCGCAGCGCCGATGCCGCCCGCGAGATCAAGACCCTGATCAGTGCGAGTGTCGAGCGGGTTGAATCCGGTGCCCGCCTGGTGGGTGATGCCGGCACGACGATGACCGACATCGTGGATGCGGTGCGCCGGGTGTCGTCGATCGTCGACGAGATCAGCACCGCCAGCACCGAGCAAAGCCATGGCATCGGGCAGGTGAACTCGGCCGTCACCGAGCTCGACCAGATGACACAGCAGAACGCCGCCCTGGTGGAACAGAGTGCGGCGGCGGCCGAATCGCTCAAGGAGCAGGCCCGCCGGCTGTCGGACGTGGTCAAGACCTTCCGGCTGGAGGGCTCTCACGTGTGAGCTGGAGGTTGTGGCCGCGCCCTTCAGGGACGGTCCCCGACCAGCTTCCGGCGGGCTTTGTGCCCGCCTTTTTTTATGCGCGCGGCAAGTGGGACCTGAGGTGAGGCCAAAGGCGCCCGTCGAGCGGCAAAGTCGCGCGCAGGTCAGGGCCGAATCGGGGGCAGGCGGTGGGGCCGTCCGGGCGCGGGCATCATGGGGCCCATGGTCCATTTCGGATCGGTCCCAGGAGTCCGCGTGAGCTTGTCCACCCCTTCCGTTCCCAATGCCCTGAGTCCGCAGTCACTTGGTGTGGGATTGAACGAAGCCCCCTGGCGGCACGCTTATGCCGATGCGCTGGACGGACTGTGTGTCCGTTGGACCCCTGCGGTGGTGCCGCAGCCGAGGCTGTTGCAACTCAACGAGCCCCTGGCACGCGAGCTGGGGCTGGATCCGATGCAGCTGGCGTCGACCGAAGGGGTGGCCGTGCTGGCGGGCAATGCCGTGCCTCCCCTGGCCCAGCCCGTCGCCCAGGCGTATGCCGGCCATCAGTTCGGAGGCTACTCGCCCCGGCTCGGGGACGGCCGGGCCTTGCTGCTGGGTGAATTGCCCGATCGACAAGGACGGTGGCGTGACGTGGCCTTCAAGGGCAGCGGCCACACCCCCTTCTCCCGCGGCGGGGATGGCAAGGCCGCGGTCGGCCCCGTGTTGCGCGAGTACATCCTGGGCGAAGCCATGCACGCCCTGGGCATTCCGACCACGCGCGCGCTGGCGGCGGTGGCCACGGGCGAGCGCATTCGGCGGGACCGGGCGGTGCCGGGGGCCGTGCTCACCCGGGTGGCGGCCAGCCATCTGCGTGTGGGCACCTTCCAGTACGCGGCAGCCACGGGCGATTTGGCCCTGCTGCAACGCCTGGCCGAGTACGCGATCGAGCGCCACGATCCGGACTGGGTCGGCCGGGAGGGGCGTTTTGCGGCCTTGCTGGAACGTGTGTGCGACCGGCAGGTCTCGCTGGTGGCGCAATGGATGGGCGTCGGATTCATCCACGGGGTGATGAACACGGACAACATGACGATTTCGGGCGAGACCATCGATTACGGGCCGTGTGCGTTCCTGGAAGCCCACGATCCGCAGACGGCGTTCAGCTCGATCGACACCCAGGGCCGCTACGCCTATGGCCAGCAGCCCGGCATTGCGCAGTGGAACCTGGCCCGGCTGGCCGAGACGCTGTTGCCCTTGATCGACCCGGACCTGGACCGGGCGGTGGCCTGGGCCACCGGGCTGATCGAGGAGGTACCCAGGCGCTACCGGCGGCAATGGCTGACTGTGATGCGGGCCAAGTTCGGCTGGGGGCCGGCACCGTCGGGGGAGGACATGGACAGCGCCGATCAGGCTTTGGCGACGCGTTACCTCGAACTCATGCGGGTGCATCGGGTGGACCACACACTGGGTTTTCGGCGTCTGAATGACGGGGCGGATGGCCAGGGGTTGTCGCTGCAGCGCCTGTTCCCACAGGAGGCCCAGCCGGAGCTGGAGCGTTGGCTCCAGGCTTGGCACCAGCGTGTGGGGACGATGTCGCCCGACACCCGCGCGGCCATGCAACGAGCCAACCCCGCCTACATCGCCCGGAATCACCAGGTCGAAGCCGCCCTGGAGGCCGCCGTCGAGAGAGGGGACCTGGCTCCCACCGAGCGCCTGCTGGCGGTGTTGCGCTCGCCGCATGACGAGCGTGAGGGGGATGAGGCGTTCAGTCTGCCGGCGCCAGCGGAGCAGACCGCCACCTATCAGACCTTCTGCGGCACCTGACGCACCGGTTGCGGCCGGTTCGCTGGATCCGGCCGCAACCGCTTCACACACGCGGCAGCGTGGCGATGGCGCGCCGCAGGGCGCGGCGGGTGTGGGGCACGACGGAGCGCCCGTCCGATGCCGGGCGGGCGTAGCGGG
>JACCDS012075971.1_pt1 | contig 18397 bp, 11 predicted proteins | sample 7446441 | NCBI WGS metagenome assembly JACCDS01 (sample SAMN15323445, study PRJNA562643) | freshwater metagenome | isolation source: river surface water | place: USA:Blue River Watershed | collected 2017-08-17
AAAGTACAGTTAACGTAATGGCAAAAATAGCGTTAAGCAAGTACCGACAGAGAAAATTCATAGTAAAGTCATATTCCGTTGTGGACGGGCGATCCTGATTTACTCTGACGCTCAATGAATGTTACCGACGTCAAATTAAAGCCGGCATAAATGTCAAAGAATATCCTTTATTGTAAAACTGGGTTCTAAACCGTTTCCGACAGATAACTTTAAGACTTTCGCTACATTCAGGTGACAGGACATACGGAATACTTTCCACATAACGATCATATGAGCAGCGCGAGTTCGTTTTTTCTGGAATGACACCACGGCGGAAATTCCCTGATGAAGCACAATGAAAAAGAACACATTGCATGGATTAATACGCTCAAAGGCATCTGTATCCTGCTTGTTGTGCTGTACCATACGGTGTTGCCCGGCTTTGAAAATACGCTAAAAGACCTGAGCGCGGGCGTGTTTCCCGCAGAGATGTGGGTACTGTTCAATAGGTTATTATCCCCACTGCGTATGCCTGCCTTTTTCTTTGTTTCAGGTTTGTTGGCCAGCAATGCCATTATTAATCGCCCCTGGAAGCACATCACGACCAGCCGAATCACTAATTTGTTTTACCTGTACCTTGTATGGGGAGCCATTCAGTGGTGGTCAATCGTGGGGATTTCAACAGAAATCACCGGACAGCGTATTTCACAAAATCTTAATGCGGCCTATGCGGGATCGCTGGCGGAGTTTCTTACGCTGACATTTCTGGCGATGAGTACCTCATGGTACTTATATGGTTTAGCGATCTACTTCCTGTGCGCTAAACTTTTTCAGCGTTATAAGGTGCTATTGCTGGTCGCGGCAACGCTGCTCAATTACCTGGCTGTAGAAAAGGTGATTCCCTTCTGGGGGCCACAGAGTCTGGCGCAGTATTTTGTGTTCTTCATACTGGGGACGTTCTGGTGTACGCAGATGCTGCGTTTGAGCGAGTGGCGACGGGAAAATGGCTTGCCGTGGTTGTTGCTGGCGCTGGTGGCAGGTCTGCACGGCCTGTTCGGTGTGGATAAGCGCCTTTTCGTATCTGTCCTTGCCATCCTCATCAGTATTGCCGTCTGCCGTCGGTTAAATCAGATCAGCAGCATGGCCTGGCTCAACTGGATGGGGCGTCATACTTTACCCATTTACGTTCTCCATCGTATCTTTATTGAGTATTTCGGTATGACGGCCATTTTATTGGCACAGCGTCATCAGCTGTTTGAATTAGCGTGGTTTTCCTGGCTGTGGGGCTGCCTGTATCCGCTGGTGATTGTGGCCCTCTGCTCACTGTGTTCCATTGCCGTCTGGTCGCTGACGAATCGGGGAGCAGGGCGCGCGCTGTTTATCTTTCCAACCCTGATAAAACGGCCAGTTTACCCTGGCACCTGACCACGCGTTTGGGTCATAACGTCTGGCCGGGCGAGATATCAGCGGTTTGAAAAAGAGACATGAACCCGGCCAGCGATGAGGTGGTCGGGTTCACGTCCGTCTTATTTACGTGCGCGTACCACCTGATAGCGACGCGTGAGATACTCAACTGGCGCGCTCCAGACGTGCACAAGACGGGTAAACGGGAAGACCAGAAAAATCGTCATGCCCAGAATCAAGTGAACACGATAAATCCACTCAACGCCGTCAAGCCACTGGGCAGCATTGCCCTGGAATGTCACCACCGCCTGCGCCCAGCCGACCAGTTTCATCATGCCAAGGCCGTCCATGTGCTGCAGCGAAAAGATGATGGAAATCAGCCCCAGGGAAACCTGCACCACAAGGATACCCATAATCACAATGTCGGCGCGCGTCGAGGTCGCCCGGATGCGTGGATTGAGCAGCCGTCTTTTCAGCAGCAGAAAGCCGCCAACCAGCGTCATTAAGCCAAAGACGCCACCGGCCATCATCGCGAGTTTCTGCTTGGTGGCAATCGACAGAAAGGGTTCGTACATCCAGTGCGGCGTCAGCAGGCCGAACAGATGCCCGAATAAGATCCCAATAATGCCGATGTGAAAGACGTTGGACGCAAAGCGCATGCCCTTTTTGTCCAGCATCTGGCTGGATGAGGCACGCCAGGTATACTGTCCGTAGTCATAGCGCAGCCAACTGCCTACCAGGAAAACCGTTCCGCACAGGTAGGGATAGATATCAAAAAATAACACGTCCAGGTAGTGCATTATTGTGCGCCTCCAGAGGTCAGTTCAAGATACTGCGGACGGCTGTCCTGACTGAAACGGCGTTGATGCTGTTGCCGTTCAGAACGATCGCAGGCTTTATCATCGATGAACTTAATTTGTTCTTCTTCCCATACCGCATCTATCGCTTCGCGCGTGTCATCGCGCGGCTCGGTGGCAACCTGCCGGGCAACGCTCTCACTGTGCAGCGGGCTACGCGCGAGGTTGAGAAGGGCGTCAAACAGCTGGCTAAACTCACTGCCGCGCGCTTTCAGTCGTCCGCCCAGCAGGGCCAGAATTGGCGCGATATCCTTCAGGCCCTGACGCGCCGCTTTCTCATCCTGTTGACTCAGGTACTCCAGATAGAGCGGCAGATGATCGGGCAACTCCCGGCAGTGGAGTTCCAGACCGGCCTGCTCATACTGAGCCAGCAGATCCACCATCGCCTGACCGCGATCGCGCGATTCAGCATGAACATGTTCGAACAGCAGAAGCGATGTTGCCCGCCCGCGTTCAAACAGGGCGCACCAGTCGCTCTGCTTATCCAGCGGTGCTGCCGCCAGATAATGCTGGGTAAAGGACGAAAGTGCAGGATAGTGCTGCGCGATCAGTGCACGTACCTCATCCTGGTGCTGCCACAGCGATTCATCCGGGTATTCAAGCAACATGCCAATAAGTTTCAGGATATCCATCATTCCCCTCCCGCTTTATTACCGATATCAATGGCATCAATGCGGCGGCTGTTAAACAAATTGAACTGAGTATCACTGCCGTGGCAACCGTCACCAAAACTGAAGCCGCAGCCGTTGCGTTCCGGAAAGGCATCCCGGGCCAGTTCGCGATGACTGGAGGGGATAACAAAGCGGTCTTCATAGTTGGCAATGGCCAGATAACGGTACATTTCTTCTGCCTGCTGCATACTCAGGCCCACTTCTTCAAGCGCGCGCGTATCCGTCACGCCGTCAACGGTCTGCGAGCGTTTGTAATGACGCATTGCGATCATCCGTTTCAGCGCGCGTAATACCGGCGCGGTATCGCCCGCCGTCAGCAGGTTAGCGAGGTATTGCACAGGTATCCGCAGGCTTTCCACATCGGGTAAAACGCTGGCGTCCGCTTCGAGCAGACCGGCATCAGCCACCGACTGAACGGGTGACAACGGCGGCACATACCAGACCATCGGCAAGGTGCGGTATTCCGGGTGAAGCGGCAGGGCCAGCTTCCAGTCCATTGCCATTTTCCAGACCGGCGAAGCCTGGGCGGCGTCGATCACGCTTTGCGGAATGTCCTGACGTAAGGCTTCCTCAATCACGGCGGGATCGTTCGGGTCAAGGAAGATGTCGCACTGGCGCTGGTACAGGTCGTGCTCATTTTCCGTGCTGGCGGCATCGGCAATCTTATCGGCGTCGTAGAGCAGCACGCCCAGATAACGAATGCGGCCCACGCAGGTTTCAGAGCAGACGGTCGGCATGCCTGACTCAATGCGGGGATAGCAGAAAATACACTTCTCTGACTTGCCGCTCTTCCAGTTGAAATAGATCTTTTTGTAGGGACAGCCGCTAATGCATAAACGCCAGCCCCGGCATTTATCCTGATCGATCAACACAATGCCGTCTTCTTCACGCTTATAGATCGCACCGCTGGGGCAGGTGGCTGCACAGCCTGGGTTCAGGCAGTGTTCGCACAGGCGCGGCAGATACATCATGAACGTGTTTTCAAACTGGCCATACATCTCTTTCTGCATGGCGTCGAAGTTTTTATCGGCACTGCGTTTGCTGAACTCCCCACCCAGCAGCTCTTCCCAGTTAGGGCCGCCGACGATTTTATCCATCCGTTCGCCGCTGATCAGCGAACGTGGACGGGCGGTCGGCTGACTGTTACCTGCTTTAGCGGTATGCAGGTGTTGGTAGTCATAGGTAAAGGGCTCGTAATAATCATCAATGCCCGGCACCACGGGATTGGCGAAGATTTTAGTCAGCACGGCGCTGCGGCTCCCCAGACGTGGCGTCAGTTGGCCGTTGATTTTGCGTATCCAACCGCCTTTCCATTTCTCCTGGTCTTCCCAGGCCTGGGGATAACCTATGCCGGGTTTGGTCTCGACATTGTTAAACCAGGCATATTCCATACCTTCACGCCCGGTCCAGACGTTTTTACAGGTCACCGAACAGGTGTGGCAGCCAATACATTTATCCAGATTCAGAACCATTCCGACCTGTGAGCGAATCTTCATTTTGCTGCCTCCTGAATCTGATCCCGGCCTTCATCATCCAGCCAGTTAACCTGTTTCATTTTGCGCACCAGGATGAACTCATCCCGGTTGGAACCGACCGTGCCGTAGTAGTTGAAGCCATAGGCCAGCTGGGCATATCCACCGATCATGTGGGTGGGTTTAGGACAGGCGCGGGTCACCGAGTTATGGATACCGCCGCGCATGCCTGTTACTTCAGAACCAGGAATGTTCATCAGTCGCTCCTGGGCGTGATACATCATGGTCATGCCGGCAGGTACGCGCTGGCTGACAACGGCACGGGCGGTTAAGGCACCATTGGCGTTGAACACTTCAATCCAGTCGTTATCTTCGATGCCCAGTTCCTGCGCATCGGCTTCGCTCATCCACACAATCGGCCCGCCACGGGACAGGGTCAGCATCAGCAGGTTGTCACTGTAAGTCGAGTGAATGCCCCATTTCTGGTGCGGCGTCAGGAAGTTAAGGGCTTTTTCCGGAAAGCCGTTGGACGGGATATGTTTCAATCCTTCCAGACTGCGGGTATCAACCGGCGGACGATAAACCACCAGGCTTTCACCGAACGCCCGCATCCAGGGGTGATCCTGATAGAGCTGCTGACGACCGCTCAGGGTGCGCCAGGGAATCAGCTCATGGACGTTGGTATAACCGGCGTTATAAGAGACATGCTCATCTTCAAGCCCGGACCAGGTGGGGCTGGAAATGATCTTGCGCGGTTGCGCCTGGATATCTCGGAAGCGGATTTTTTCCTCTTCTTTGTTGCGGGCCAGATGGGCATGTTCCCGGCCGGTGAATTCGCTCAGCGCATTCCAGGCTTTGACCGCGACCTGACCATTGGTTTCCGGGGCCAGCGTTAAAATCATCTCAGCAGCGTCAATGGCGCTGTTGATCTGCGGCTGTCCTTTGGCCGGACCGTCCGCTTTCACATAATTGAGTTTGCGCAGCAGTTCGACCTCTTTATCGGTATTCCAACTGATGCCTTTCCCCCCGTTGCCCAGTTTTTCCAGCAGCGGCCCGACAGAGGTGAAGCGCTCATAGGTGGCCGGGTAATCCCGCTTAACGGTCACGATGTGCGGCGCGGTTTTACCCGGAATCAGGTCGCACTGGCCTTTTTTCCAGTCACAGATATCGCCGGTCTGCGCCAGTTCGGCGGGCGAGTCATGCTGAACAGGCTGGAGCACCACATCGGTTTCCTCACCCAGGTGGCCCTGACAGAGTGCCGAGAAGGTTTTAGCGAGGCCTTTATAAATATCCCAGTCGCTTTTTGATTCCCAGGCCGGGTCGACTGCCGCAGAAAGCGGATGGATGAAGGGATGCATGTCAGAGGTGTTCATGTCATCTTTTTCATACCAGGTCGCCGTGGGCAGCACAATATCCGAGAACAGGCAGGTGCTGGACATCCTGAAGTCGAGGGTCACCAGCAGGTCGAGCTTGCCCTCCAGCGCCTCGGTCTGCCACTCCACGTCCTCTGGCATCAGCGCCGGATCATCCACTGGCTGGCCCTGAATACCGCTATCGGTGCCCAGTAAATAGCGCAGCATGTACTCATGACCTTTGCCGGATGAGCCAAGCAGGTTGGATCGCCAGATAAACATATTGCGTGGATGGTTGGTGCCGCTGTCGGGTTGCTCACTGGCCATACGAACGGTACCGGCTTTCAACGCCTGAGCGGTCCAGGCTTCTGGCGTCATGTTGGCCTGGCGGGCCTGGGCGCTGATCTCCAGTGGGTTGACGTTAAGCTGTGGCGAGGAAGGCAGCCAGCCCATGCGTTCTGCCCGAACGTTAAAGTCCAGCAGGTGACCGGTGTAATCGTGTGGATTGGCCAGCGGTGACAGAATGGATTTCACCTGCAATTTCTCAAATCGCCACTGGCTGGCATGATTGTAGAAAAACGAGGTGCTGTTCATATGGCGAGGAGGGCGATTCCAGTCCAGCGCAAACGCCAGCGGGGCCCAGCCTGTCTGAGGACGCAATTTTTCCTGACCGACATAGTGCGCCCATCCGCCGCCGCTCTGACCAACACAACCGCAGAACACCAGCATGTTGATCATCGCCCGATAGCTCATATCCATGTGATACCAGTGATTAATACCGGCACCGAGAATGATCATGGAACGGCCGTGGGTTTTATGGGCAGTCTCGGCGAATTCCCGGGCGATCTTTTCGATCTGGCTGCGTGGCACGCCACAGATCTGTTCCGCCCAGGCTGGCGAATAGGCACGAATATCGCTGTAATCCTGTGCGCAGTTGCTGTCATCCAGCTGACGATCGATGCCATAGTTCGCCAGGGTCAGGTCATAAACCGATGCAACAGGCACCCGGCTGCCGTCCGCCAGCGTCAGCATTTTCACCGGCAGTTTATGCAGCAGGATGTCGTCCTGCTTAACATGGCGGAACTGTGGGTTTTCCAGACCACCGAAGTAAGGGAACGCCACGTCCACCAGCGCATCGCTCTGATCGATGAGGCTGAGTGCCAGTTGGGTGACGGAGCCGTTTGCTTTTTGCTCCAGGTTCCATTTCCCTTTTTCACCCCAACGGAAACCTATCGAGCCGTTAGGCACCACCAGTTCGCCATCGGCATTGCAGGCCACGGTTTTCCATTGTGGATTGTTTTCTTCACCCAGATTGTCCATCAGGTCAGCGGCACGGAGCTGGCGGCCCGGCGCATAACTGCCGTCTTCACGGGCTTCAAGCACGACCAGCATCGGCATGTCGGTGTACTGACGGGCATAGTTCAGGAAGTAATCACTGGGGTTTTTCAGGTGGAATTCATTGAGGATCACATGCCCCATCGCCATGGCCAGGGCGCTGTCGGTGCCCTGTTTCGGGGCCAGCCATTGATCGCTCAGTTTTGCGACCTCGGCGTAATCCGGTGTGATGGCGACCGTTTTCGTTCCTTTGTAGCGCACCTCGGTAAAGAAGTGCGCATCAGGCGTACGCGTTTGCGGTACGTTTGAACCCCAGGCAATGATGTAGCCCGCGTTGTACCAGTCAGCGGATTCCGGCACATCCGTCTGTTCGCCCCAGGTCATGGGCGAGGCCGGGGGCAGGTCACAGTACCAGTCGTAAAAGCTCAGACAGGTGCCGCCGATTAACGACAGATAGCGCGTACCTGCCGCATAGGACACCATCGACATCGCCGGGATAGGGGAGAAGCCAGCAACGCGGTCGGGGCCATAGCGTTTAATGGTCCAGATGTTGGCTGCCGCAATCAGCTGATTCATCTCCTGCCAGTTGGCCCGCACGAAGCCGCCATGGCCGCGCTGCGATTTGTACTGACGCGATTTTTCCGCGTCAGACATCAACGCATCCCATGCCGCAACCGGATCGCGGTTCTCACGCAGTGCTTCACGCCACAGCTCAAGCAGGGCTTTTCGCACCAGGGGATATTTCAGGCGGTTAGCGCTGTAGAGATACCATGAATAGCTGGCACCACGCGGACAGCCGCGAGGCTCATGGTTAGGCAGGTCTGGGCGAGTGCGAGGGTAATCCGTTTGCTGGGTTTCCCAGGTGACGAGACCGTTTTTAACATAGATTTTCCAGCTACAGGAGCCGGTACAGTTCACGCCATGGGTTGAACGGACAATTTTGTCGTACTGCCAGCGCTGACGATAACCGTCTTCCCAGTCACGGTTGTTGTGATAAACCTGACCATGGCCATCGGCGAAACTTTCACCTTTTTGTTTGAAATAGCGAAAGCGGTCAAGAAGTTTACTCATAACACTTCTCCAGTCGGGTCAACGACCCGTTGAATTCAACTCAATCATGAGCTGATGTGTGAATAATAATCGGGTGAATTAATCGCTGGTTTTCTTACCACGACCATATAAAAGCCAGGCCACGAGCAGGCAGACGATGTAGAAAAGCAAAAACACAATCATGGCGGCGGCGGGCGTACCTGTAATGGCCAGCGAACTGCCAAAGGCTTTGGGGATAAAGAAACCGCCGATGGCGCCCAGTGCCGAGATAAAACCCAGCGCCGCCGCCGTATCGGTCACGGCGGCATGCTGTGCGGCATCCAGACTGTGGCCTTGTGCCAGCATTTTGCTTTGCGTTAGCTGGCGGAAAATCACCGCTATCATTTGATAGGTGGAGCCACTGCCCAGCCCGGCGGTCAGGAACAGCCCCATAAACACCAGGTAGAAACCCAGGAACGAGCCGCTGCCGCTGCCGGGTAAGGTGAGGAACAGCAGGGCGGAAAACATCACCATCAGCATAAAATTAATGATGGTCACTTTTACGCCGCCGAGCTTATCGGAGATCATCCCGCCCCCCGACCGGGCCAGTGCGCCAAGCAGCGGGCCAAAAAAGGCGAAATGCGTGATATCCACCGCTGGAAACTGGGTTTTCGCCAACACGGCAAAGCCCGCGGAAAAGCCAATAAACGAGCCAAAGGTGGCAAGATAAAGCATGCCCATGATCCAGACGTGGGCATTTTTCAACACCGGCAACTGGTCACGAAGTGACGAACGCATTCCGGCAATGTCATTCATGCCAAACCAGGCGGCAATAGCGGTCAGCGCCAGCAGCGGCACCCAAATCCAGGCCGCGTTTGCCAGCCAGATGGCTGATCCTTCGCCGTGGGGAACGCCGTGGGATAAAAACGGAACAAAAATGATAAAAGGGGCAACGAGTTGCATCACGCTGACGCCTAAGTTACCCAAGCCGCCATTGATGCCCAGCGCCGAACCCTGCTGACGTTTAGGGAAGAACAGGCTGATATTGCCCATGCTGGACGCGAAGTTCGCGCCTGCTAATCCGCACAGCAGCGCAATAATGATGAAGACCGCATAGGGCGTTTGCGGGTTTTGCACAGCGAACCCAAGCCAGACACAGGGGACGATCAGGATAGCGGTACTGAACGTGGTCCAGACACGGCCGCCTAAAATGGGCACGATAAAGGAGTAGGGAATGCGGAAAAGGGCACCCGACAGCGCCGGGAGTGCGGTTAATAAAAAGAGCTGTTCAATGGTGAAATGAAAACCCACCTGATTCAGATAAACCGAAACGGCGCTGAACAACATCCACACACAAAATGCCAGCAGCAACGCTGAAACCGAAATCCATAAATTTCGACGAGCAATATGCTGCCCGCGCCGTTGCCAGAAATCAGAATCTTCAGGATGCCATTCCCGTAATAGCCTTTCTTTTTTATTCACAATGTACTCCGGGTCAGGATAAACGTTACGTGCAGGCAGGCGTGAAGGCATCTGCCTGCATTGAGGGCAAAGATGATGAAATGTCAATTAACGTAAATTTTGCTGGTTAAATTATGATTAAGTTTCGGTTGTGGATTTTGATAAATATCAAGAACATCCCCAAATACGCCTAAAGGGGTAGAAGGCTGGCTAAAATAAGGATTAACAAAAGTGTATTAATAATGGGATGTTAAAATTTAAAATAAAATTACTGCTTTTAAATCAGGTTATTAGATTGGGCTTGTTTTGACAGGACGGAATAAGGTGTTAGTGCCACTAATAAGTTTCTGTCGCATTGTCGTGCGCCAGTCATCAGCAGAAAAGGGCTGAGAATAGCGCTGAGGGCGTGCGTTTTCGTTATCAACCTGACGCTTTCTGTCAACGCTTTTGACAGCATTGGTCGCTGCAATAAAGTTTTTTTTCTTTCTGGGGAAATATTCGTTTTTAACGCTGTTTTTATTTAACGATGACGGATGCCAGAAATAAATTACGCCATGCGTGAGGCGAAAAAAAAGGTTCATGCCGGGCATGAACCTTTATTCATTAGCGATCAGAGAGAAAGTCTGAAGAACGTTAGCCGATGGTCATCAGACTGGCATTTCCACCTGCCGCCGCGGTATTCACGCTCAGCGATCGTTCAATCAGCAGGCGTTCCAGCAGCAGATTGGTTTCTCCACGGGCAAAGCCCTGCACCGACACAATGGCCCCTTCGCGCGCCGCGACCTGTTCGCACAGGCTGCGGAGCTGGTCGGCATCACCATGGTAGATCACGGCGTCAAAATGCCCAGCCAACGGATCTTTCGCCAACGTGATACGGGCTTTCACCGCCGTCGGCAAGGTGGCGAGCACTTTGCGGTGCAGTTCATCGTCCGGCCACAGTGCCTGGCTACCGACGCTGGTCACCGCCGCCAGTTGAATCAGTGCATCTTGCTCGTTGTCCGCCAGACACAGCACCTGCTCACGCGGCAACAACAGGAAGGTATTGCGCTCACCGGTCGGGCCTGGCAGCAGACGCACGGTTCCCGCCTGGGCCAGCGCGGCATAGTGCTGGCACAGTGAAGACAGCTGAGGTTTATCTGTTGCCCAGTCGGTCAATGCCTGATGCGGAGCCAGCAGGAGTTGACGCTGCGCATTATCGGCCGGACGCTCAGCATCCTGACGGGCGAGGGTAATGCTCAGTGCGTCATCCGGACGGTTCGCCAGCAGGCGATACAGATAAAGCGGACCACCCGCTTTCGGGCCGGTACCGGATAAACCTTCCCCGCCGAACGGTTGTACCCCAACGACCGCACCGACCATATTGCGGTTGACGTACAGGTTGCCGACTTTGGCCCCCGCCGTTACCTGCAGGATGGTTTCGTCAATGCGGGTGTGCACGCCTAACGTCAGACCGTAACCCGATGCATTAATCTGTTCAATCAACTGCGGCAGGCTGCTGCGGGTGAAACGCACCACGTGCAGCACAGGGCCGAACACTTCCTGGGTCAGATCACTGACTTTATCCAGTTCAATCAGCGTGGGTTTAACAAAGGTGCCCGTTGCCCACTCTTTGCTGTCCTGAGGATTATCCTGCGCCGTTTGGTACACCTTAAAGCCTTTATTACGCATCGCCTGAATATGGCGCTCAATATTGGCTTTCGCTTCTTCATCGATCACCGGGCCGATGTCGGTAGACAGGCGTTCCGGGTTGCCCATACGACATTCCGCCATCGCGCCACGCAGCATTTTCAACGTATGATCCGCCACGTCTTCCTGCACGCACAGCAGACGCAGGGCAGAGCAGCGTTGACCTGCACTGTCAAAGGCCGAGGCGACGATATCGATAACCACCTGTTCGGTCAGGGCGGAGGAGTCGACAATCATGGCATTCATGCCGCCGGTTTCGGCAATCAGCGGGGTAGGACGGCCTTGCGGGTCCAGCCTGCCGGCAAGGTTTCGCTGCAGCAGCGTGGCGACGGCCGTGGAGCCGGTAAACATCACACCGCGAATGCGTTCATCTCCGGTCAGTTGCGCACCCACGGTTTCACCCAGGCCCGGCAGCAGTTGCAGTACGCCAGCCGGGACACCGGCGCTCAGTAAAATCTCCACCGCCTGGGCGGCGATCAGCGGCGTTTGCTCGGCAGGTTTCGCCAGTACGCTGTTCCCCGCAGCCAGTGCGGCCGCGACCTGACCGGTAAAAATGGCCAGCGGGAAGTTCCACGGGCTGATACAGACCACCGGGCCCAGCGGGCGGTGCGTTTCGTTGTCAAAATCATGGCGCACGATGCCAGCATAGTAATAGAGGAAATCGACGGCCTCACGCACTTCAGCAATGGCATTGCTGTAGGTTTTACCGGCTTCACGCACCAGAATGCCCAGCAATTGCTGCAGTTGACCTTCCATCAGCTGCGCGGCACGTTCAAGGATCGCCGCACGCTCCTGCGGTGGCGTAGCAAACCAGATAGGGCCGGCATTCACCGCCGCCTCAATGGCCTGCGAAACCTCCTGTTCTGAGGCGTTGCGGACCGTACCTACCACGTCCGACGGTGCGGCCGGGTTGACGACATTCTGGCTTTCCCCGCTGCTCAGCGGTGCGTCGATAAGCGGTTGTGCGGCGTAAGGCTCACTGGCACCGCTCAACAGGGCGCTGGACAGCGAAGCCAGGCGATGTTCATTGGCCATATCGAGACCCGCAGAGTTCACCCGATCGCTGCCGTATAAGTCACGTGGAAGTGGAATTTTTGGATGCGGCAGGCCCAGCGTGCCTTCACTGATGCCCATTTTTTCGACCTGGGCCACCGGATCGGCCACCAGTTCGTCAATCGGCATCGTCGTATCAGCGATACGGTTAACAAACGAGGTATTTGCGCCGTTTTCCAGTAAGCGACGCACCAGATAAGCCAGTAAAGTTTCATGCGTGCCGACCGGCGCATAAATACGGCAGGGACGATTGAGTTTACCCTCTGCCACTTTGCCCACGACCTGGTCATAAAGCGGTTCGCCCATACCATGCAGACACTGGAACTCGTACTGTCCTGGGTAGTAGTTATTTCCCGCTAACTGATAGATGGCCGCCAGCGTGTGCGCATTGTGCGTGGCAAATTGCGGGTAGATCAGGTTCGGCACCGCCAGCAGTTTACGGGCGCAGGCCAGATACGAAATATCGGTGTACACCTTGCGGGTATAAACCGGATAGCCTTCCAGCCCTTCCATCTGGGCGCGTTTGATTTCGCTGTCCCAGTAGGCTCCTTTTACCAGACGGATCATCAAGCGGCGGCGGCTGCGCTGGGCAAGGTCCGTCAGTTCATCAATGACAAACGGACAACGCTTCATATAAGCCTGAATGACAAAACCAATGCCGTTCCAGCCTTCCAGCTCAGGTTCAAAACAGAGCCTTTCCAGCATATCAAGAGAAAGCTCTAAGCGGTCGGCCTCTTCAGCATCAATGTTGATACCGATATCGTAAGAGCGGGCCAGCAGGGTCAGAGACTTAAGAATCGGATACAGCTCGTCCATCACCCGGTCGTACTGGGCGCGGCTGTAGCGCGGATGCAGCGCAGACAGCTTGATCGAAATGCCCGGGCCTTCATAGATTCCACGGCCGTTCGAGGCCTTGCCAATGGCGTGAATCGCCTGCTGATAGGAAACCAGATAGGCTTTGGCATCGCTGGCGGTCAGGGCGGCTTCACCCAGCATGTCATAGGAATAGCGGAAGCCTTTCTCTTCAAGCTTGCGGGCATTCGCCAGGGCTTCGGCAATGGTTTCACCGGTCACGAACTGCTCGCCCATCAGGCGCATCGCCATATCCACGCCTTTACGGATCAGCGGCTCGCCGCTCTTACCGATAATCCGGTTGAGCGAGCGCGACAGGTTGGCTTCATTGTGGGTTGAGACCAAACGCCCCGTAAAGAGTAATCCCCACGTGGCGGCATTCACAAACAGTGACGGGCTGCGGCCAAGGTGCGACTGCCAGTTGCCGTTGCTGATTTTGTCACGGATAAGCGCATCGCGGGTCGGTTTGTCGGGAATACGTAACAAGGCTTCGGCCAGGCACATTAACGCTACGCCTTCCTGAGAGGAGAGGGAGAACTCCTGCAGCAGGCTCTGCACCATGCCGGCGCGGCCGGTTGCCCCTTTTTGGTGCCTCAGTTTGTCGGCCAGCGCGTACGCCAGTTGATGGGTTTTTTCTGCCAGCGCGGCCGGAAGACGGGCTTGCTCAAGCAACATGGGAACGGCATCGGTCTCTGGACGACGCCACGCGGCGGTCACCGCCGAGCGGGCAACCGACTGAGGCAGAATGTTTTCTGCGAATTCAAGGAAGGGCTGAACCATCTCTTCCGGGGCAAGCTCATCGGCGGCCGCATCGCTCAGCTGCAATGGAATCTCTTCCACCGTCTCACCCGCTTCTAACTGGGTCAGATAATTAAAGATCGCCTGTTTAATCAGCCAGTGCGGCGTGCGATCAATTTTCTGTGCCGCCAGTTTAATGCGGCTGCGGGTGGCTTCATCCAGCTTCACCCCCATGGTGGTTGTTCCCATGATTTTCTCTTCCTTAAAACGGTTTTGACCAGAGCATGGGCTGCACTATTACCCATGTTGCAACTTTGTGCAACCGTGTTAAATGTGACCTCAGTTGCACACTTTGAAACCCCTTTCATTATTAACATTTAAAAGCGGCACAAATCTTGCTGCAAGAAACTCGCCAATGTTGCAACCCCATTCAAGATAAAGGGTGAAAGGGATGCAAAGGTGCAACTTAATTGTGAGCGGGCGCAACCTGTGAACATTTAAAAAGGCCTGGGAGGTGAAACCAATGTGACGGATGTGTTAAATGCATTGTGTGCGCCGTGCCTTTACGGCAGGATACCGCGCCTTAAGGGAAATCGCTTTCTCTTGATGCGGTACTACCCTGACGCCGTCACGTTCCGATGGTTCAGGAAAAAGATTTCTCTTAAGAGATCGGATAATAACGGAGAAACAAATGACAGTAAGTACGCCAATGTTGGTGACCTTTTTAATTTATATCCTCGGGATGGTGCTCATCGGTTTTATCGCCTGGCGCTCAACCAAAAACTTCGACGACTATATATTGGGTGGCCGCAGTCTGGGCAGTGTCGTAACCGCGCTGTCAGCCGGTGCCTCTGATATGAGTGGATGGTTGTTGATGGGATTGCCCGGTGCCATTTTTCTTTCCGGTATCTCTGAAAGCTGGATCGCCATTGGCCTGATTATCGGGGCATGGTTTAACTGGAAAATCGTGGCGGGGCGGTTACGTGTCCAGACAGAGCACCATGATAACGCCCTGACGCTGCCAGACTTCTTTACCAGCCGCTTTGAAGATCGCAGCAAAATTTTGCGGGTGATTTCTGCGGTGGTGATCCTGGTGTTTTTCACCATCTACTGCGCGTCAGGTGTGGTTGCGGGCGCTCGCCTGTTTGAAAGTACCTTCGGGATGGATTACGCCACGGCTTTGTGGGCCGGTGCGGCCGCCACGATTCTCTATACCCTGGTGGGCGGATTCCTGGCCGTGAGTTGGACGGATACGGTCCAGGCCAGCCTGATGATTTTCGCGCTGATTCTGACGCCTGTGTTCGTGGTGATTGCCGTGGGTGGCTGGAGCGATTCCGTGGCGGTTATTCAGGCCAAAGGCGCTGAAAACCTGGATATGTTTAAAGGGCTGAATGTGGTTGCCGTGCTGTCGTTATTGGGCTGGGGCCTGGGCTATTTTGGTCAGCCCCATATTCTGGCGCGTTTTATGGCGGCGGACTCACATCGATCTATTCGCACCGCGCGCCGTATCGGTATGACCTGGATGATTCTCTGTCTGGCAGGTGCGGTAGCCGTCGGTTTCTTCGGTATCGCCTATTTCCAGAACAACCCTTCTCAGGCCGCAGGCGTTTCGCAGAATGGCGAACGTGTGTTTATTGAGCTGGCGCGCATCCTGTTTAATCCCTGGATTGCGGGCATCTTACTTTCTGCGATTCTGGCGGCGGTCATGTCCACGCTCAGCTGTCAGCTGCTGGTCTGTTCCAGTGCGCTGACGGAAGATCTCTACAAAGGCTTTTTACGCAAAAATGCGAGTCAGAAAGAGCTGGTATGGGTCGGCCGTCTGATGGTGCTGTTGGTGGCATTAATTGCTATCGCACTGGCGTCTAACCCGGAGAACCGTGTTTTAGGCCTGGTCAGCTATGCATGGGCCGGATTTGGCGCGGCATTCGGACCGGTGGTGCTGTTTGGCGTCTGCTGGAAACGCATGAACCGCAACGGTGCGCTGGCGGGCATGATTGTGGGGGCGGTAACGGTGCTGGTGTGGAAACAGTATGGCTGGCTGGGACTGTATGAAATCATTCCGGGCTTTATCTTTGCGAGTATCGCCATCGTGATCTTTAGCCTGGCGAGTCGTGAACCCTCAGCGCAGGCCGTCGAACGCTTTGAGGCTGCCGAGGCTGAATTCCTGACCAAATAAATCGCGTTATGCGTTGAAAAAGCCTGCCTTATTGAGGGCGGGCTTTTTTTTGCCTGCCATTTGGCACAGACAGTTACGAAATTATTTCACCAAGGAACTTGTTTTTTTCTGAGTGGTAATGATAATCGGTATCGTTCGTTTTTACGTAAATTTACGTCTTATTGACGCTGCTTAACATTTAAGAGGTTGGCGATGTTTGTTCCTTTTCTCATCATGCTGCGTGAAGGTCTGGAGGCGGCACTTATCGTCAGCCTCATCGCCAGCTACCTGAAACGGACGCAGCGCACACAATGGTTTCCGGCCATGTGGGCGGGCGTGTTTATTGCCGCCGCGCTTTGCCTGGCGTTGGGCATCTTTATTAACCAGACCACGGGCGAGTTTCCCCAGAAACAGCAAGAGCTGTTTGAAGGTATTGTGGCGGTGGTTGCGGTCGTCATCCTGACCTCTATGGTGTTCTGGATGCGCCGGGTAGCGCGCAATATCAAACGGGAACTGGAGCAGGCGGTTGATCAGGCCTTGCAGAAATCCGCCGGGGGCGGTCTGGCGCTGGTCCTGATGGTCTTCCTGGCCGTGGCGCGAGAAGGGCTGGAATCGGTGTTCTTTTTGCTGGCCGCCTTCACGCAGGATGTGGGTTACGCACCGCCGCTGGGTGCTCTGCTTGGGTTAGCCACTGCCGTGTTGCTGGGCATGGCGATCTACTGGGGCGGCGTGCGCCTCAACATGGCGCACTTTTTCCGTTGGACCAGTATTTTCATTCTGTTTGTTGCTGCAGGGCTGGCGGCAGGCGCTATCCGCGCCTTTCATGAGGCTGGTCTGTGGAACCATTTTCAGCAGGTGGCGTTCGATATGAGTAATACCTTATCGACGCACTCGCTGTTTGGCACGCTGCTGGAGGGCATTCTGGGCTATCAGGAAGCCCCCAGCATCAGTGAGGTGGCCGTCTGGCTGCTTTATTTGATTCCCGCGTTATTACTGTTTGTTATGCCTGCACGCGCTGAAACCTCAGCCGCTGCGCGCTAACGCGTTTACCTGGCGCGTTCGCCGCGCCTCTGACTTTATAGGGAAAAATATGATGATGCGTTTTCGCCGTAATGCGGTGCTGGCTTCGCTGCTGGCGGTTTCCGGTTCTACGCTGGCCGCCGCGATCCCACAGGTTAGCGTGAGTGTCACTGACAAGCAGTGCGAGCCTATGTCGCTGACGGTTCAGGCGGGTAAGACTCAGTTTTTAATCAAAAATAACAGTCAAAAAGCGCTGGAATGGGAAATCCTCAAAGGTGTGATGGTGGTTGAGGAGCGCGAAAATATTGCACCGGGTTTCAGTCAAAAACTGACCGCCAATCTCGAAGCTGGCGAATATGAAATGACCTGTGGCCTGCTGACCAACCCGAAAGGTAAGTTGATTGTGCAGGGCAGCGGCGGCAAAAGTGCGCAGAAAGGGAAGAGCGAACTGATGCAACTGGCCGGCCCGATCAATGCTTATAAAGCCTATGTGACTGATGAAGTGAATCAGCTGGTGACGGGCACCCAGGCCTTTACTGACGCGGTGAAAGCCGGGGATGTAGAAAAAGCCAAAGCGCTGTTTGCGCCGACGCGCCAGCACTATGAACGTATAGAACCCATCGCTGAGCTGTTCTCCGATCTGGATGGTCGCATCGACGCCCGTGAAGATGATTATGAGAAAAAAGCGCAAGATCCGAAATTCACCGGTTTCCACCGTCTGGAAAAAGCCCTGTTTGCTGATAACAGCACCAAAGATATGGCGGGCTATGCCGAACAGTTGAACAACGATGTGCACGATCTGCAAAAACGCGTCAGCGAGCTGGCCTTCCCACCGGCAAAAGTGGTCGGTGGCGCGGCGGGGCTTATCGAAGAAGTGGCCTCCAGCAAAATCTCTGGAGAGGAAGATCGGTACAGCCGCACCGACTTGTGGGATTTCCGGGCTAACGTCGATGGCGCGCAAAAAATTGTCGAGCTGTTGCGTCCTGTTCTGAAGCAGGCGAATCCCCAGCTTCTGGCAAAAGTGGATGCGAATTTCGCTAAAGTTGACGCGATCCTGGATAAATACCGTAGCGGTCAGGGGTATGAATCTTACGAAAAACTGACGCCTGCCGACCGCACCGCGTTGAAGGGCCCGATCACCGCCCTGGCTGAAGATCTTTCCCTGCTGCGTGGCACCTTAGGCCTGGATTAATCATGGATAAGGATCAGGAGTTGACCCAGCCATCGCGTCGCCGTCTCTTGAAAGGCCTGGGGATGCTCGGTGGCGCGGCGGCCGTCAGTGCCGGATGCCCGTTTCATGCCGGGGCCGCCGAGAATCCCGACAGCTTTTCGC
>JACCDS011111882.1_pt1 | contig 18393 bp, 15 predicted proteins | sample 7446441 | NCBI WGS metagenome assembly JACCDS01 (sample SAMN15323445, study PRJNA562643) | freshwater metagenome | isolation source: river surface water | place: USA:Blue River Watershed | collected 2017-08-17
CGGAGCCGATGTCTGCCGGTATCTGTTCTACTTTAAGTTTTTCGCCAGCAGCAACTTTGTATTGCTTGCCGCCGGTTTTTATGACCGCGTACATGGGAACCTCATCAATTGAGTTTGGAAAAAACGTCCGGCGCCAGAGGCCCGGGGTACTGCTTCGCCCGGTCCGACAAAAAGATTGTCAAACAGGGAAAACCCCAAATTATACATGGACTTAGGGCGTGAGTCAAAACCTTGCCCGACCTGCAGGCGGGGGTCGCCCAACCGTCGCCTCCGGATGGGCATGGGCATGCGCATCGTATAATTCCGCCCTTTAACCGAACCGCCGAACACCGTGTCCGCCCCCAAGCCCGCCGAGAACCACCCCTTGTCCGTGATCGCCAGCGACATGCAGGCTGTCGACGCTGCCATCCGTTCGCAACTGCATTCGGATGTTCCGCTGGTCAGCCAGATCGCGGACTACATCATCAGCGCCGGGGGCAAGCGTATTCGCCCCGCACTGGTACTGCTGATGGCCAACGCGTGGGGCTATCAGGGACAGGATCATTTCAAACTGGCGGCTGTGGTGGAGTTCATCCATACTGCGACGCTGCTGCATGACGACGTGGTCGACGAATCCGAGTTGCGCCGCGGCCGGCAGACTGCCAACGCCATGTTCGGCAACGCGGCATCCGTGCTGGTTGGCGACTTCGTCTACTCGCGCGCTTTCCAGATGATGGTGTCGGTCAACAGCATGCGTGTGATGCAAATCCTGGCCGACGCGACCAACGTGATCGCCGAGGGCGAAGTGCTGCAGTTAATGAACATGCATGACCCCGACGTGACTGAGGAGCGCTACCTTCAGGTGATCCGGTCGAAGACGGCCAAGTTGTTCGAGGCCGCCACCGAACTTGGCAGCCTGCTTGCCGGCGCGCCCGAAGCGGCAATTTCCGCAGCCGCGGAATATGGTCGCTGCCTGGGCACCGCTTTCCAGCTGATCGACGATGTGCTCGACTATTCGGGCAATGCGGCCGATATAGGCAAGAATGTCGGCGACGACCTGCGCGAAGGCAAACCGACACTGCCGCTGATCTATCTTATGCAACATGGCACGGCGCAGCAGCGGGCGCTGGTACGCGACTGCATCGCCACCGGCGATGAAGCCCATTTTGCTGATGTGCTGGCCGCCATTACGACCTCGGGTGCGCTGGAATACACCCGGGAACAGGCGGCCCAGGCGTGCAACCGGGCCAAGGCTGCGCTGGCCACGCTACCGGCCGGCCCGTTCAAGGAAGCCTTGCTGTCCCTGGCCGACTTCGCGGTCGACCGGAATCATTAATTGAATTTAGGCATCGCCATATCGCACGGACTTTGTTATACTGATGCGCTTTCGCGGATGAGGCATCTTTACCCGGCTGGGTGAAGGCTGTGATTCTGCCGAATCGGGGTGTAGCTTAGCCTGGTAGAGCGCTACGTTCGGGACGTAGAGGCCGGAGGTTCGAATCCTCTCACCCCGACCAGTTTTCCTTCCTGCCTTTCCTCGTATTCCTTGTGTTACCGGACAGTTCGGGGGATGCTCAAGGTCGATGGCACGGGCTCAGCATAAGCTTGCTGAATGCGCGTTAAGCGTACGGCAAGGATTTTTTCTCTTCGGGGCATCGGCAGGGCCCTGTGGCTCATCGCTCAAGCCATCTCCAAGCACCCTCACCATGACGCTGTCCAAACTGGTACTGACGCTTGTAACGCTTGTCTTTGCTTGTACGCTCGGCGGGTGCGCTGTGATCGCCGTTGCCGACGCTGCCATTACTGTCGCGGCAACGGCCGTCAAAGTGACCGCCAAGACGATCGGCGCTGTCGCAGATGCCGTGATTCCGGATAAGAACGACGAACGCCGCGCGCCGGACTGATCAATCGGTGTTCAACATCGGCGCTGCGAAGCGATGCGTTCGCTGGCGAGACGCAGGCGCCGGACAACGGCCTGGTGGCACGTCACCCTGAGTATGAGGCCGTATCAGCCAGCGACTTCTGCAGACTGAATTTTGCGGGCAAGCTTGCTGTTCATTTTGGCGAGCAGTGTAATGACTTCTCCGGAAATCTGTGCAAAACGCTCGAGTGTCATCCCGGGATAAACCGGCAGATTAATGGTTTCGCTATCGAAAAAGAGCCGGCCATCCGGCCTGCCAAGATATTCCTTCGCAACGCGACTGTTGGAATCCCGATGGCGGTCGAGGAATGCTGACCGCAGGTGCTCAGGAAACAACGCATATCTTGCCTGATCGATCTCTATCGGCAGGGAGACTAGCAACCGATTGAGCGCGTTTCGCTCACGATAGGTCGCCAGGGATTTTCCTAATATCCTCATCAGCTCAAGCATTTCGACCGGCGGAGATTCGTTTGTCCTGACTTCGGGCACGCTGTGAGCGCGACAATCGATAACTTGTAAAAAATCAGAAATGAGATCGTTATTAAACAGCTGCGCACGCTCGAACGGGCGTACGATGAGATTTTCCTGGCCAAACACACTGGCAAATAGTTCCAGACATTGGAAATAGTCCCAGTCTGGCTCCGTCGCGAGGAACTCATTAAAGCTCGAGGTGATGGTACCCATCTTAGTCTTTTGTGACCATATGGACTCCCACAAAGCGTCTTGTCGGCGCAAGTAAATGATCACCGTAATTCTGGCGGCGAGGCCGGAAAAGACCTCGCGAATGCGAAACACATCTTCCTTCGCCGACACTCGGGAAAAATGTTCTGAAGAGACGATCACGCGCGGGCATGCTGACTTTCCGATGTCTCTCCGGATATCGCCAACGCAGCTGTCGATATCGAGTTCGACATCACGGATGTAGTGCGGCCGCCGGCGAAGAAGGGCATGAGCCAGCAGGCTTTGCGATGACTCCCCCGGAAAATAATACGCCCCCTCCGTGGGGTAATAAAAACCCCGGCTTGCAAGCGCGGCGCCATTAGCTCGCAGAAAATTCTGAATCGAGGTGGTGCCGGTTTTGTGGGTGCCGATGTGCAGGAAAAGATGTTTGTCAGACATGGTAGGGCTGGCATGTGCCGATTTCATTCAGGCATACAGCGAGCAAATCTCCGTTCTTTCAGGATGCGTAGTCCAGAGGATGCGACGTTATTATCACATTGAACAGCCTGTTCTCGCACCGGGCGAGCCGGACACTGCAAAGCGGCAGGTAAAGCCTGCCTTGCCCGGCGTCCATACCCGCCCACAGCATTCACTGATACCATCCGCAGCGCCCGCTTCGGCAGTCCGATCGACAGGGCACCTGAAGTTACTCCCGCCCAAACACAAGAACATCAGACGCCCTACATCTGGAGACTCCCTTGCAAGCCCCAACCGCTCTTGCGCCCGCCGCCACCGACCCGGTGCGTGACGCACTTTACCGAAAAATCGCTTTACGCTTTCTTCCGCTGCTCTGCCTTTGCCTCGTTGCCGCTTATCTCGACCGCGTCAATGTCGGCTTCGCCAAGCTGCAGATGCTCGATGACCTCGCCTTCAGCAATACCGTCTATGGTCTCGGCGCGGGCATCTTCTTCCTCGGCTATGTGCTGTGCGAGGTCCCGAGCAACATCTTGCTGCACAAGTTAGGCGCACGGGTGTGGATCGCCCGCATCATGATCACATGGGGAATGATCGGTGCCGGCATGGCTTTCGTGACCACGCCAACGCAGTTCTACGTTTTGCGCTTCCTGCTCGGGGTCGCCGAGGCCGGCTTCATTCCGGGCGTGCTGTACTTCCTCTCCTGCTGGTTTCCCTCCGAACGGCGCGGCAAGATGATCGCGCTGCTGCTCGCGGCCGTGCCGCTGTCGAGTGTGATCGGTGGTCCGCTGTCCGGCTGGATCTTGTCCTCATTTGCCGGGGTTGGCGGTCTGCGGGCATGGCAGTGGCTGTTCCTGCTCGAAACCATTCCGTCGGTCGTACTCGGCTATGCGGTGATCCGGATGCTGAGCGACAAGCCAGCCAGCACCCCCTGGCTGGATGCCGGCGAGGCAGCCATCGTGGCCGAGGATATCGCGAAGGAAGCGGCGCGAAACCAGTCCCACTCAAGTTTTGCCAGCGCCTTCAAGAGCGGGATGGTCTGGCAGCTGACGATCGCCTATTTCTGCATCGTCAGCGCTGTCTATGTGCTGATCTTCTGGCTGCCGACGCTGATCAAGCAGAATGGTGTGAGCGACCCGGTGCAGATCGGACTGCTGACCGCGATCCCCTACTTCGCCGCAGTCATCGCATCCATCTGCAACAATGCAATGGCCGACAAGCACCGCGAGCGCCGCTGGCATACCGCTGTACCCTGCGCGATCACAGCGATCGGCCTCGCGCTCGCCGGCATGCACTTCGACAGCCTGATCGTGACAATGCTGATCCTCACCGTGACCGCCGCAGCCGCCTCGACCACACAAGCGGCATTCTGGAGCGTGCCGCCGACCTTCCTGACTGGTGCGGCAGCCGCGGCCGGCATTGCGCTGATCAATTCAGTCGGCAATATCGGCGGCATGGTCAGCACTTCCGTGGTCGGCTGGATCACGGACCTGACCGGCAACGCGCAGAACAGCCTGATCCTGTTCGGCGGCATGCTGTTGCTTAGCGTCGTGCTGGTGCTGATGCTGCCGTCGCGACTTGTCAATCACTGAAACGGGCCACTGAGCCGCCCCCCACGCGCCGGCGAAAGTTCAAGCAGATTGAGCCCACACAAACGCGTCACTGCGCCGGCTTGTGTTACGAAGCCCCGGAAAAACCTCTCGTCACCAGACTGGTCAGAGTTCTGTCAACCACTGGAGAAATGCGATGAACAGAGGGCTTCTTGCATGGGCGGTTCTGGGGCTGCTGGCAAGCGGATCAGCAATTGCAGAGTCGGGTCTGACCTTGTACGGAAACATCGATGCATCGGTCGTGAGTGCGACGGGCATTGGTACAAGCTCGGATCGGCGCCTGAGCTTCGGTGAAGGCAACTGGGCGCCTTCGGTCTGGGGCCTGAAGGGTACCGAGGACCTCGGCGGCGGAATGAAGGCTCACTTCCGGCTGGAAGGCGGTTTCAGCGCCGGCACGGGAGCGATCGCCAACGGTGGTACCACCGGTGTATTCAGCAGGATGGCGAATGCCGGTATCAGCGGACCGTTCGGCTCGGTGACTGCCGGCCTGAACCTGTCGCCCTTCATCGCTGCCTACACGTCGACGCTCGGGCTGGCGGGCAATAATTTCTACGTTCCGGCGCTCCTGATGCATCGCGATGGCAGCCTGATCAGTGGCACCGGCACGACTGCCGGCTCGCCGATCCCGGCTTTCCCGGGCGGCACGGATGCCGATCCGTCGCTGGGCACCACCGGAGGCTTCTTCATTCCGAATTCCTTTACCTACAGCCTGCCGTCGGAACTGATTGCCGGCGTGACCGGCAGCGTCATGTACGCACTCGGTGGCGTGGCCGGTTCGGCACGGCAAAACCGCTTCGTTTCCGCCAACCTCGGCTATGCACTCGGGGACCTGAATGTCGTGATCGCCGGCTCGGACCGCGACGAGCAGTACAAGCAATACCTGATCGGCGCCAGCGTCCCGGTCGGACCCGTCAGGCTGGCCGCCAATTATGTGCGCTTTAATCCTGCCATCGGCAACTCAAGCAATACCTATATCCTCGGCGCGCAGATGAAAGTGATCCCGAGCGCCAGCGTTGGCATCAATTATGCGCACAACGACAGCGCCGGCAGTCCGGACATCATCAACCTGTCGGCTGTCTATTCGATGTCGAAGACGACCAACCTGTATGCTGCCTTCAATCGTGCGACGGAAGGCGTGCCATCGTCGTACTCCGGCAATGTGGACGCCGGCACGAACCCCAGCCTGGTGCAGACCGGCTCATCGAATGCGTTCATCCTCGGCGTACAGAAAGGCTTTTGAACGAAGTTTCCGTACGACGCTCAGCAGGCGGACGCCCGGCTCGCGCCGGGCGCTTGCTCAGCTTGTCGTGATGAGGTGCGTATCCGCTTCGGGCGGAACACCTCGGCCTCCTCGTAGAACGCCAGGTCTTGTCCGCGGCACCAGCCCGGCACACCCATGACCGGCAGGTGACAGAAATCGGCACTGCGGAAACCTTCGTGAAGCCGGGTTGCCACACGCGCGTCCAGATCAACGATCCGCCTGGCCGGCGACAGCCCGAACCATGCCGGCTCGACCGGCACCGTCCACACATGGGCCGTAATGGATTTGTAAGGCGCGAGCAGCTTCTCGACCAGCGCGTGCCCGAACAGCACGACGTCACAGGAAGAAAAAAACGCGTCCGCCGGTTTCAGTAGTACGCGCTTCCAGTCATGTTCGCGCAGCGCGTGCAACACCGACGGATCACTGCTGACGAAGAGTGCCGCATTTTCGTCGAACAGGGTGGCGGCATCGCGCAGGCCGCCACGCGTTCCGGCCGCCGCCGGGAGTGTGAACGCTTGCGCGTGCAGGGCGTTCAGTTCGCGCTTGATGCACGGCATGTGCAGCCAGGCCAGCGCATTGAAGAAATCGTGCAGATTGTCGCGGGTCGGCACTTCGCCAGTGGCGGCAATGTGCGCCTCGTAGGGTGTATCGGCGGGCAGCTGCTGCTGCGGAACGAAGCGGATGGCCTGTCCATTCAGGTTATGCAGGCCGCTCACGGCGGCCAACTCGCCCGCCGCACTTATCCAATCGTCATGCCGCGCCAGCGGCTCGCCCAGCTCGCGCAAGAAACCCAGCCAGGGCTGCTCCCAGGCGATTGCGCTGAACGCCATGCGCTGGTGCCGTGGCTCAGGCGAATTTCCAGTGCAGGGTCTGGCCGCCATCGAGCGGCACCAATGTGCCTTCGCCGATGCGCACCTCGTCGGGGATGACCCAGTCCGTGCGCTGCAGCGTGACCTTGTCTGCATTGCGCGGCAGGCGGTAGAAATCAGCGCCGTGGAAGCTGGCAAAACCCTCTAGTCGATCCAATGCACCAGCGGACTCAAACGCCTGGGCGTACAACTCCATCGCATGCAACGCGGTATAGCAACCGGCACAGCCACAGGCATGTTCCTTAAGTCCTTTGGGATGCGGTGCCGAATCGGTGCCCAGGAAAAAGCGCGGATTGCCCGAGGTCGCCGCCTGCAGCAATGCCTGACGATGGGTTTCGCGCTTGAGCACGGGCAGGCAATAGTAGTGCGGTCGAATCCCGCCCTTGAAGATGGCGTTGCGGTTGTACAGCAGGTGGTGTGCGGTAATGGTCGCGCCGATGTCACCTTCCGCTTCGCGCACATAGTCGGCGGCATCTTTCGTGGTGATGTGCTCGAACACGACACGCAGGCCCGGCAGCGACTTGCGCAACGGCTGCAGCACGCGCTCGATGAACACCGCCTCGCGGTCGAACAGGTCGATATCGGCGTCAGTCACTTCGCCATGGATCAGCAGGGGCAGGCCAAGCGCCTGCATTGTCTCGAGCGCGCCCATGCAGCGCTTGAGGTCGGTGACGCCGGCATCCGAATTGGTGGTGGCGCCGGCCGGATAGAGTTTGACTGCCTTCACAAAACCACTGTCGACAGCGCGCCGAATTTCGTCGGCGCTGGTGTTGTCGGTCAGGTAGAGGACCATCAGCGGCTCGAAGCGCAGGCCCGACGGCAGCGCAGCGAGTATGCGCTCGCGATAGGCTGCCGCCAGCGCAGTGGTCGTGACCGGAGGCTTCAGGTTGGGCATCACGATGGCACGGCCGAACTGGCGCGCCGTATGCGGGACGACGTCGGCCAGCACCGCGCCGTCGCGCAGGTGAACATGCCAGTCATCGGGGCGTGTAAGAGTGATCGAGGCGGGGCTGGACATAGCGTGACCTTAAAACCCTGATGTCGGGAAAAGTCAGATTTTACAGGACACCGGTGAGGCGCCGGTCGGGCGATGCGGCGCCGATCCGGATTCAGCGTGCCGCAGCGGCGACTTGCGCCGGGCTGCCAGTGTCGTCGTCCTCGGTGGCGTCCCTGCGCGCCTGCTGGCGCTCCCACATGTCCGCATACATTCCACGCGCGGCCAGCAGCTGGGCATGGGTACCGCGCTCGACGATGCGTCCCCTGGACATGACCAGAATCTGGTGTGCATCGGCAATGGTCGACAGACGATGCGCGATCACCAGTGTCGTGCGATCGCGCGCAATTTCCTTCAGTTGCGCCTGGATCGCCTGCTCGGCCTGCGAGTCCAGTGCCGACGTTGCCTCGTCGAACACCAGGATGGCCGGATTCTTCAGCAGCGTACGTGCGATTGCAACGCGCTGCTTTTCGCCACCGGACAGCTTCAACCCACGTTCGCCCACCGACGTCTGGTAACCATCGGGCAGGCTCATAATAAAATCGTGGATGTACGCGGCGCGCGCAGCACCCACGATCTCCTCATGACTGGCACCGGGACGGCCGTACGCAATGTTGTACTCAATGGTGTCGTTAAACAGCACGGTGTCCTGCGGGACGATGCCGATCGACTGCCGCAGCGATGGCTGCGTGACTTGCCGGAGATCCTGTCCGTCGATCCGGATCGCACCGCCATTGACGTCATAGAAACGGAACAGCAAGCGCGCCAGCGTCGACTTGCCTGAGCCGCTGTGACCAACCACCGCGGTGGTGGTGCCGGCCAGCACGGTGAAATCAATGTCGAACAGGATCTGGCGCTTGGCCTCGTAACTGAAATCGACGTGCTCGAACTGCAGCTCGGCGCTGTCGATCTTCAGCGTCGCGGCACCCGGCGCATCGGCAACCTCGCGGTGCTGGTCAAGCAGGGAAAACATCCTTTCCATGTCGGCCATGCTCTGCTTGAGCTCACGGTAAATCACGCCGAGAAAGTTCAGGGGAATGTAGAGCTGGATCATGAAGGCGTTTACCAGCACAAGGTCACCAAGCGACATGCTGCCGTTAATCACACCCAGCGTGGCCCGCCACAGTATCAGCGACACGGCAGACGCAATGATCAGCGACTGGCCGGTATTGAGCAGGGACAGCGAATTCTGCGAACGTACTGCGGCGTGCTCGTAACGCTGCAGGCCTTCGTCATAGCGCTGCGCCTCGTATTCTTCGTTGCCGAAGTACTTGACGGTCTCGTAGTTCAGCAACGAATCGATCGCACGTACGTTCGCCTTCGAGTCCAGATCGTTCATGGTGCGCCGGAAATGCGTGCGCCATTCAGTGACGACCACGGTGAAAGCGATATAGACGAGCAGCGCGACCACGGTGATCGCCGAGAACCACAGGTCATACTGCACCGACAGATAGCCGAGCACCAGCGCGATCTCGACCAGAGTGGGCAGGATGGAGAACAAGGTATACGACACCAGCGAAGAGATGCCGCGCGTGCCGCGTTCGATGTCACGGGTCACCCCACCGGTCTGCCGGTTCAGGTGAAAGCGCAATGACAGCGCATGCAGGTGACGAAAAACTTTCAGCGCAATGTTGCGCACGGCGCGCTGGGTCACTCTGGCGAAGAAGAATTCGCGCAGTTCAGTGAAAGCGGTCGTCGACAGCCGCAGCAAGCCGTAAGCGACCAGCAGGCCTACCGGCAGCGCCAGCAGGGTCGCCGGCCGCTGCGGCGAGATGGTCAGCCCGTCGATCAGTTGCTTCAGTACCAGCGGTATCGCGACGTTGGCCACTTTGGCCAGCACCAGGCATAAGAGGGCGAGCAACACCCGCCACTTCCACGCCCACAGGTAGGGAAACAGGGTTTTCAGGGTAGCCCAGTCGTTACGGGTGCCCTGGTTCGCAGGAGGGTCGGGGTGATGACTTGCATAGCGGCGCATGAGGGATCCGGACGGAGAGTTTCTGCTAGGTTATTCTGTAGGGCTGTCGCCGTAACGTGATTTTAGCGCGCGCGGCATGAAACGCCTTTGCCTACAGGAGTCAGTATGAGCAATACGGAAATCACCCACCTGCCCGAGGGCATGCCCACCCTGCGCGTCATGCCGATGCCGGCTGACGCGAATGTACACGGCGATGTGTTCGGCGGCTGGATCATGGCCCAGGTGGACATCGCCGGCGCATTGCCGGCGGTGCGGCGCGCCAACGGGCGCGTTGGCACGGTGGCGGTGAATTCGTTTGTCTTCAAGCAGCCGGTGTTTGTCGGCGACCTGCTGTCGTTCTACGCGAAGATCGTGAAGACGGGCACAACATCCATCACGGTGAACGTGGAGGTCTTTGCGGAGCGCAACCGGCTGCAGGCGGAGGTGGTGAAAGTGACCGAGGCGACGCTGACCTATGTGGCGGTCGGCGACGACCGCAAGCCGCGCCCGCTGCCGCCGCTACCGGCCGGATGATTTTTCAAGCAGCCGCCTTCGATTCGCGCAGTTCGCGTCGCAGGATCTTGCCGACGTTCGACTTCGGAAGTTCGGCCCGAAACTCGATCAACTTGGGCCGCTTGTAGCCTGTCAGCTGTCCGTGGCAGTAGTCCATCAGGTCGTCAGCGCTCAGTGACGGATCACGGCGTACCACATACAGCTTGACGGCCTCGCCGGTGGTGGTGTCGGGCACACCAACTACCGCGCACTCGAGTACCCCCGGATGCATCGCGACGACCGCCTCCACCTCGCTCGGGTACACATTGAAGCCGGACACCAGCACCATATCCTTTTTGCGGTCGACAATGGTGACGAAACCGCGCTCGTCCATCACGCCGATATCGCCCGAACGGAAATATCCGTCGCGCGTCATCACACGTGCTGTCTCCTCTGGCTTTTGCCAGTAGCCTTCCATGACCTGCGGACCACGGATGGCGATCTCGCCCGGCTGGCCGGACGGCAGCGGCGCGCCGGCGTCGTCAAGGATCGCAATCTCGGTCGACGGCAACGGCAACCCGATGGTGCCGCTGAATTCATTCGAATTGGCAGGATTGGCCGTGGCCACCGGCGAGGTTTCTGAAAGCCCATAGCCCTCGATGATGCTGCGTCCGGTGATGGCGCGCCAACGATCATTGACCGCCTTCTGCACGGCCATGCCACCGCCGTTACAGAGCTTCAGCTCGGAAAAATCGAGCCTGGCGAATTCAGGATGGTTCAGCAGCGCGTTGTACAGCGTATTCACGGCGGGCAGCATGTTGAATTTGTATTTGCCCAGTTCCTTCACCAGCCCGGGAATGTCGCGCGGGTTGGGAATCAGGATGTTCAAGCCGCCCAGCCGCGTGCCCATCAGGCAGCATACGGTCAGCGCAAAGATATGGTAAAGCGGCAGCGCGCAGACGAAGGTGAGCGCTTCGACTTTTGGTTCCTGTTCGAGCGCTGGCTGCAGCCAGGCCTCGTTCTGCAGCAGGTTGGCGATCACGTTGCGATGACTGAGCATCGCACCTTTCGACAGCCCGGTCGTGCCACCGGTGTACTGCAAGAAGGCGATATCGGATTGCTCCAGGGGCGGCGTCTGCAGCTGCTTCATTGCGCCTTCGTGCAGCGCACGATTGAAGCGGATGGCATTAGGCAGCGCAAACTCCGGAACCATCTTCTTCACGTTGCGCACCACGAAGTTGACCAGCGCCCCCTTCAAACCACCCAGCAGGTCACCCATGCTGGCGACGACTGCCACTCGGACCTGCGTCTGCGCGATCACCTTTTGCAAGGTGTGCGCAAAATTTTCCAGGATGATGATTGCCTCAGCACCGGAATCCTTCAGCTGGTGTTCCAGCTCGCGTGGCGTATAGAGCGGGTTCACGTTGACGACGACATAGCCGGCGCGCAGTACCGCGGCCAGCGCTACCGGATACTGCAGCACATTGGGCATCATCAGCGCGACGCGCGCGCCCCGCGCCAGCCCTTCCCCCTGCAGCCACGCACCCAGGCGGCGCGACATCGCATCGACATCGGCATAGGTAATGGAACGACCCATGCAGACATATGCGTTGCGTTCCGCATATTTTGCGAATGCCTCCTCCATCAGCTGGACCAGCGAGCGATAGCAGGTGGGATCGATTTCGGCAGGCATACCGGCCGGATAGGAATGCAACCAGAACTTGTCCATGCGGCACCTCTATGATGATTTTCAAGCGCGGACGCTGGGCGATCGCGGCACTGTCGGCAGAGCCATCCGCGTCGAGCGGACAACCGGTTTTCTCCAGCGGGGGATGCTAGCGGAAAACGCGGGCCTTGTCTGTTTACTGCGCCGCAACAGTTTGTGTCACTGGCGCGGGCGACTGTGGCGTGGCGGGTGCAAACGCGGCCAGCGCGGCGCGACGCTGCTCCTTTGCCAGCTTTGCAAGCGCCTTCACGCGCGAATAGAAATGGCGCAAGTCATCCGTCTGCGCGTGCAGGCCGCGAAACGCGGGCACCAGATCGTGGTAGGTGGCAGCCAGCGCAAAATGGGCATTCGACATCTCGCCGCTGAACCAGCGATCATAGCCGGCGTACCCGCTCCAGCGCTCGGATTTCAGCAGTGCGTATTCACGCTTCATCGCGGCGAATATCTGCTGCTTGCGTGCGCGCTTCTCGTCATCGGGCACCTCCCGGCCGAAATTGGCTTCAAGCTGGCCCCGGTGGCGGGCCAGCAGCACGAGGAAATCGTCCTTGCGTTGCCGGTACTGCCGGTAGCGTTCGCGCATTGCATCGTCGCCGTGCCGCTCCAGCCAGCGCGCGACACCGAATTCCTCGACCGCCGTCGCAAACGACTCATTGAACTGCGAATCCCCCGGCGCGTAGGCAACCTGATGCGCAAGCTCATGGAATACCAGCCGCGCGATCTCGACCTCCGGATAGTCGATGAAGGTGGACAGCACGGGATCATTGAACCATCCCAGCGTCGAGTAGGCCGGCACCCCCGACACCCTCACGTCATGGCCGTGCGCACGCAGGCCGTCGGCAAAAGCCTGCGCCGCTTCCTGATGGTAGTAGCCGCGATAATCGACGCAACCGGCGACTGGAAAGCACCAGTTGACCGGCTTCAGTGACAGCTCGGGAGTGGCGACGACATTCCACATTACATAGGGTCGCTTCAGATCGGCATAGCTTTTGTAGCTGCCGTTGTCTGGCAGCCCGAGGTCGGCGGCAGCGAAGGCACGGATACTCTGTATCTGCCGCAGGCGTGTCTTCAGCGACGTCTCGACCACGGGATCGGCAAGCCATGCATCAATGGGCTTCGCGCTGGCCAATAGGGAGAACTGCCCCTGCATCGCCTGGGTGTAGTAGCCCAGCGGCGCACAGCCCCCAAGCAAGGACAGCAGACAGATGTGGAGCAGCAGCAGGGATCGCGTCATCGGGTTATACGGCAGTGTACAAACAGGCTATCAGGAGGGCTGCGCCTTCTCGACCTGTACCAGCACGTCATAGAAAGTCGGGGCACGGCCCATGTCGGTCAGGCGCTGGCTGGTCAGTTCGTTGGCATTCCTGCCATCCGACGCCAGCTTTTTCCACCAGATGGACAAGGCCACCACGAGCCCCCTGCGCGGCGCATCGCTGACCCGGGCTTTCGCCAGCAATTCACCGCGTTGGTTGAACACGCGCACCAGGTCGCCCTCTGCAATACCGCGAGCAGCCGCATCATCCGGATGGATATCGAGATGCGGCTCCCCCTCGGTCGCGCGCAAGCTCTGAACATTGACGAACGTGGTGTTGAGAAAGTTCCTTTGCGGTGGCGAAATCATGGCCAGCGGATAGTCTTTTGCCAGCTCCGGCGCCGACGCCACCGATTCATAAGGGGGCGTGTAGGCCGGCAGCGGATCGAGTCCGGCGCGCAGCATTTGCTCGGAATAGAACTCGCACTTCCCCGACGGCGTCGGGAAACCTCCTTGCGCAAACGGGGCGGCTGGCATGTCGAGTTTCATCCAGCCGTCCTCCCTGACGCGGCCCCATTCAAAATGGCGCGCGTGCGGGTGGTTTGCATCAAAGGCCTGGGCTGCCAATTCGTCATCGGTATCGGAAAAACAAGGGTCGGAAAATCCCATGCGCGCAGCGAGCAGGCGGAAAATATCGGTGTTTGGCTTGGCCTCACCTAGCGGATCGATCGCGGGATTGTTGGCGATGATGTACTGGTGACCATAGCTGGCATGTACGTCAGCGTGCTCGAGCTGGGTGGTCGCCGGCAGCACGATATCGGCATAGTCGACGGTATCGGTCTGAAAATGCTCCAGTACCACCGTGAAGAGATCGTCGCGTGCGAAACCCTGCGCAACCTTCGCCGATTCCGGCGCAACGGCCACCGGGTTGGCGTTGTAAACAACCACTGCCTCGACCCGGGGGCCGAAATCAGGCGAAGTCGGGCGCAGCAAGTCGTCCCCTATCGTGCTCATGTTGATCGTGCGTGGCGGGCGCGCCGGATTGGCCGGCTTCAGGTCGGGCCGTTCCATCTGTGCGCTGCGCTTCGGATAACTTTCGCCTGACGATAGCAACACGCCGCCGGCGGGGTGACGCCAGGCACCGACCAACGCGGGCAGGCACGCGATATTGCGCGCCGCCATACCGCCGCCACGCACACGCTGGATACCGTAACTCATGCGGATGGCAGCCGGCTCGCCGCGCTTTGCAGTCTCGCCATACAGCCGAGCCAGCATTTCTACCTGCTCGACCGGGATGCCACACGTGTCCGCGGTACGGCGCGGCGTCCATTCGGCGACCCGTGCCTTCAGTTGTTCGAAGCCGAGCGTATAGCGATCAATGTAGTCGTGATCCAGCAGGTCGTCGCGCACCAGCAGGTGCATTAGCCCCAGCGCCAGCGCCGCGTCTGTTCCCGGCAGCAGCGCGATATGGTGCTGGCATTTTGCCGCGGTCAGTGAGCGGTAGGGGTCGATTGCTATCAGGACTGCACCACGGCGCTTGGCTTCCTGCGCTTTCATCCAGAAGTGGAGGTTAGAAGCGATTGGGTTGCCACCCCAGATCAGGATCAGCTTCGAATATTCGTATTGCTCGGTATCGGTGCCCATCTTGGCGCCGATCGTGTATTTGTAGCCGGTGCCGCCCGCAGTGGAGCAGATGGTACGGTCAAGCTCTGATGCGCCCAGCTGGTTGAAGAAGCGCATCGCCATTGATTCGCCCTGCACTGCCCCCATGGTGCCAGCGTAGCTGTACGGAAGGATCGCACGGGTATCGCGACTGCTGATCTCCTGCAAGCGCGCTGCGATGGTCGACAGCGCTTCATCCCAGCTGATGCGCGTAAACTTTCCTTCGCCTTTGCGGCCGACCCGCTTCATGGGGTACAACAGCCGTTCCGGATGATAGGTACGCTCGACATAGCGCGACACCTTGGTACATAGCACCCCGGCGGTATTCGGGTGATCGGGGTCGCCGCGCACCTCGATGGCTTTCCCGTCAGTGACGGTCACCAGCATGGCGCAGGTATCGGGACAATCGTGGGGGCAGGCGGCTCGTACGACGCGGGTACTCATTTGTAACTCCGACATGGGAGAAGGGTTTAATACCCATCCAAGTTACGGCGGGCACAGGGTGGGGGTAATATTACACAGGCATTGGCAGTAGTTGTCAGCCATTTACATAGCATACGTCCGCAGAGGCGCACAGGCCAGGAAGAGACACCGATGAAACTGATTGAACCGATTATTCAATTCCACGCCGAACTCAAGCAGATCCGGCGAGCGATCCATGCCAATCCCGAGCTTTCGTACGAAGAGGTACAGACGGCGGAACTGGTCGCACAAAAGCTGACTGAATGGGGTATTCCTGTTATTCGGGGCCTCGGCGGCACGGGGGTGGTTGGCGTGATCAGGAATGGCAGCAGCGCGCGTGCCGTGGGACTGCGCGCCGATATGGATGCACTGCCACTGCAGGAACACAATACGTTTGCGCACAAATCGAGGAACGAAGGCAAGATGCATGCGTGCGGACACGATGGGCACACGACGATGCTACTCGGCGCTGCGCATCACCTGGCAAAGCATCGTAATTTTGACGGCACGGTCTATGTGATTTTCCAACCCGCCGAAGAAGGCGCTGGTGGCGCGAAGGCAATGATGGACGATGGCCTGTTCGCGCAATGCCCGATGGAAGCGGTTTTCGGCATGCACAATTGGCCTGGTGTCAGCACGGGCCGTATTGGCGTTGTTTCGGGCCCCATGATGGCTTCGTCCAACGAATTCGAATTGGTCATCAAAGGCAAGGGCTCGCATGCAGCCCAGCCGCACATGAGCATAGACCCGATCATGGTGGCGGTTCAGATCGCGCAAAGCTGGCAAACCATCGTGTCGCGCAATACCAGTCCGATCGACGCGGCAGTATTATCGATCACACAAATCCATGCAGGCAGTGCGACCAATATCGTACCGGACTCGGCAAACATGATCGGTACGGTGCGCACGTTCACACTGCCAGTGCTCGACATGATCGAACGGCGGATGCGTGAAATCGCTGAACATACGGCTGCCGCATTTAATGCGTCGGTCGAATTTCAGTTCAAGCGAAACTACCCGCCTCTGATCAATCATGCGATCGAGACTGAGTTTGCGATCGGTGTAATGAAGGAAGTCGTCGGTGACGACGGGGTGCTGACGAATGTCGAGCCGACGATGGGCTCTGAAGACTTCGCGTTCATGCTGCTTGAAAAGCCGGGTTGTTACGTCTTCATCGGCAATGGCGATGGTGCTCACCGCGAGCTTGGGCATGGTCTCGGGCCATGCAACTTGCACAACCCGAGTTATGATTTCAATGACGATTTACTGCCGATTGGCGCCAGCTACTGGGTCAGGCTGGCCGAGCGTTTTCTGGCCAGCCCCCCGCTGCGCTGAAACGGTCCATCACTTACTCCGGCAAGCGATCTGTTGCGCTGCCGATTCGTTTGCCGGGGTTACGTTTCTCAACTGCCAGTAGGATGGCTGACTGGTCCGCGTGCGGTACCGCCCCGACGATCGAGCGGTAGGCGTCAGTTACCAGCTCCGTTACCGGCAAGGTCACGCCGGCCTTCGATGCAGCATCGAGGATGTTTTCCATATCCTTGAGCTGAGTTTTGATCTGCCCCCCGGGGAGGAAATTCCGGTCGAGCATCCGCTGGCCGTGGACTTCCAGAATGCGGCTTTCGGCGAAGCCTCCGCGGATCGCGGCCCGCACGGCGACCGGATCAGCGCCGCCAGCTTCAGCCAGCAGCAACGCCTCGGCGACGATATTCAGCGTCGCGCCCACGATCAGCTGGTTGCATAGCTTGGCAACCTGACCGCAGCCCTCCGGGCCGACGAGCGTCGCACGCCCCATAGCGGATAACACCGGCTTGGCCCGCTCGAATTGTTCAGGATCGCCACCGGCCATGATGGCCAGCGTAGCCGCCTCCGCGCCGACGACGCCCCCGGAAACCGGCGCATCGATGAAATGAATGTTGCGCGCCCTCAACAGAGTGGCGATTTCCTGTGCTTCAGACTGACGGGTCGAACTCATGTCGATCAGCAGTGAACCCGGCTTTATTACTTCCACGATGGAGCGCACTACTTGTAGCACGTCCGGTCCTGCGGCAAGCATGGTGATCAGAATATCAGCCTTGGCCGCTTCCGCAGGCGCGTGGGCGACCTGGGCGCCATAGGCGGCGAGGTCCTCTGCCTTAGCTTTGGTTCTATTCCATGCAAGCAATGGAAATCCGGCTTTCAGCAAATTGATTGCCATGGGCCTGCCCATCAGGCCGATGCCGAAAAATCCAATGACCGGTTTTCCTTGTATGTTCCCCATGCTTTTCTCCTGCTCGGTTGTTACTATTAGGCGGCGAATGATCGCGAATTTAGGAAAGGAGTGCAAGAAATGAACATGGAGATATCGACCGCTCTCAAAGTGATTGCAGTTACGGCTACCCTTGCAATCAGCGGCTGCGCCGGATACGCGCCCTCTAACGATTTTATCGGGCTCTCCCGGAGCGAGACTATCTCGCTTCTCGGGAAGCCGAATCCCACACCCGACAATATTGAAACTGCGCGTCGGCTGGATTTTCCGCGAGGACCGTTCGGCAAGCACACATACTCGGTCTATTTCGATGAGCGAGGTACTGCCACCAGTTTTCGGCAACTGCTGACCGATGAAAATTTTTCGAAGATCGTGCCGGATCTGGATGAGAACGAGGTCGTGAATCTGATCGGCGTGTCGAAAGACAGCTTTACGCTTGGGCGTGAACGCGGATATGTTTGGAATTACCGCTACGAGACGCCGCTATGTCGCTGGTTCCAGATCGAGTTCACGCCGGAGAAAAAAGTACGCTCGGCGGGTTATTCGATACCGCCTGAGTGCCGCGTCGGGAACCGCGCAATTCGCTGATTTTCTTCTATTCCTGCGATGAGGGTGTCCGATTTATGACACCTTCCGGGTATTCCCCCACGGTGTTTTTTTACACTTAAAAGCAAAAACCCCCAGTCAAACTGACTGGGGGTTTTTTATGGGTAGCCTGACGATGACCTACTTTCACACTGGTTGCAGCACTATCATCGGCGCGAAGTCGTTTCACGGTCCTGTTCGGGATGGGAAGGGGTGGTACCAACTTGCTATTGTCATCAGGCATAAC
>JACCDS010583680.1_pt1 | contig 18392 bp, 12 predicted proteins | sample 7446441 | NCBI WGS metagenome assembly JACCDS01 (sample SAMN15323445, study PRJNA562643) | freshwater metagenome | isolation source: river surface water | place: USA:Blue River Watershed | collected 2017-08-17
TCAAGCTTGGAAAAGATTCTTGCGAAGTTCAGCGAATACCAGCGGGCGAAATTGAAGGCGTTGTGGTTGAAAAGATTCGTAGCTTTCTACGAAGTCCTGAAGTGCTGTCACAAGCTGTAAAAGAAATAACAATCACTCGGCCCGACATTAGCGAGGAAGAATCAATCACAGCACTTCAAAATATTGAACAAGTGTGGGATCACCTCTTTCCAGCAGAGCAGGCTCGAATTATTCAGGTACTCATTGAACGAATCACGGTACGCAAGGACGGCATCAGCATTAAATGGCACGCAAAGGGGATGCCGAAATTATTACGTGAATCAATAACTCAAACGCACTATCGTGAGGCAGCATGAATAAAGATATTTTAGAAAGTGAAATGACTCATATTCCGATGACGTTTCGTGCGCGAGCGGGGAAGACAGTAATAGTCCTACCAGATGGAAGTCGCGGTGTTGTCCGACGAGGTGCAACGATAGATAACTCAATGGTGAAACTGATAGTGCGTGGCTTTCGTTGGCAACGTATGCTTTACGAAGGAAAGTTCACTTCGATTGAAGATCTTTCAGCAGCAGAAAAAATCAATCCGTCGTATGTCAGTCGCGTTCTGAGATTAGCCTTCCTGTCGCCGAAAGTGGTGCAGGCGATTATGGATGGCAAACAGCCCGCGTGGTTAACAATGAAGGATCTACTACGACCGCATTCTAACGACTGGTCTGAGCAAGAGAGAGCCTTACTTTGCAACTCAACCAAAATTGTAGCAGGTGTGAACTAATCTCCGATATGAAACCAGGCGCTTTCAGGTAAAGCAAATAAAAATTCCGAAACACGATCCAATGCATTGTGTTTTTGTGCCCACTCAATATGTTCCTGCAAACGAGCTGCCTTAGCCAGAGGCGCTGAACACCACCATGCTGCCAAAATTAAAGGGAGCGGCGGTATCCATCCAGAACCATCTCTTTATTTTTCTGGAAGCATCTCCCAAAGTTGATTCCAGTGGACTGGCAATGGACAAATCCGATCGTTAGCCTGGCAATATTCAATCAGCAGTTTGGCCCCTTCATTGCTCACTTTTTCCCTTTGTATTTAGCATAATGAATGTCATGGCGTACTCAAATAAATCGTCTAAACCGATCTTGATTTCCCGCCAGAAAATTTGACCACTCTAAAATTTCTCTCGCGCCTTTCTTACGGGCGACACGCTCAGTTTCAAGCTTAAGATACAACTCAAATTGCAGAGGGCTTAATTCAAAGCCATTGAGCTTTCTGAAAATTTTGCTTGGCAACCCATCAGTCTCCCGCCACATCCTCGGTGATAACGTATTTGAATCATAGCTAGAAAGAAATTCTTCCCTCGTCGGATCCACCCCAACAAGCAGCAGTAAAAGAAGAGCCGGAACGTGCCAATCAGAAAAACCTGGATAGCACCCCGCCCCTCCCATCAGATGAAAATATTCGTCAATCTCAGCGAGCAGCCTCTGCAAAAAGGCTGTGTCTTCAGTAGTTTTAAGCATCGTTATTCATCTAATCTTGTTCAAGGTTCAATCGCAACTTAATTTCAGGCAGCACCTCATTCAGAAAACCCTTCATATTTCACACCATTTCCATAGCCACGATAGATTGGCGCAAACTCCTTTTCGTCGCTCTCGAAGGCATTCTCATCACTTGCGAAAGAAACACACGCAAAATGCCCAATCGGGCTAAGCCGAGAGCAACCTTCAGCGATCGATTGCCAGTTTGATGGCCGAGAAACTTTCATCTCAGGGTATTGAGTTGCTCGAATAACGACCCATTCAGGTTTTTTGCTGTCTCCAATGAACCAGATAGCCGGATCCACATCCGGATTTCCTTGCCAGGACATTAGCTTATATCCATCTTTTTCAAGGTGGTGACGTACAACTTGGACCGCGAAATCATGCAGCTCCCAGCGTGTCACTTCAATCTTCTCGTCTGTGACCAATGCAAATGGGTTAATCGGATCCCTTGTCTCTGCATTAATTAGCCCCCACCCAGGCTCCACTGGAACCCATGTATCCCCAAAAAATTTCTTCTTCATCGGCATCAAGCAGGCATGCCCGTGACAACCCTCGGCAATCGACTGTAAACCCTGTCTGCTACCAGGCCCCTCCAAGTTACCAGAAGCATCCTCTACCCGAACGAAGAACAACTGATTACCCAGCCGAAATGAGAGATGCTCAAGTACTGGCGGATACGGATGCGCGCGCAACCACGAATGTATTCCACCATCGACCTGGTTATTCAAATGCATTCCTGCTGCCTGCCAACATGCCAGAAAATCTGGTGTCATCTCTTGCATTTCAATGTTATGCATTTTAATGAACTCGCTCTCTAGTACTAGTTAATGAGGCATAAACTAAATGAACCAAAAGCGCTTTGTACTCAAGTGTCTCAATGTTATTGCCCAGCGACGCCGCACTGTATCCCCATGTTTTGTTAATGTATGAATCACAGCTATTAAAATCTGTAATGACAGACTTCCACTGGGGAATATCTAATAAAGTGACATTGGATTGACTAAATGGTATTAATTCAGTGGGATAGTCGATGTCAAATTTTCGGGCATTCTCTACTACCCAAGAGTGCCAGTCCTGCACTGTGAGATCTTCAACGCCGTCTATAGGCTCTTGATCACGATAGAAGAGACTTGATTGAAACCCCCACATCTGCTTTGCATAATTCAGTTCCATCGAACTCATTAAAGGTAATAGCGGTACCTGGCCAAGCTCAAGACCGAGAAAATATTCAACCTGATTATTCTGTAGCGTACTGAAATATTGAGATAAAATTAGTGGCAGGCATGATTTAATTAACTCAGCAATTTGCCTTGAACCAAAAACATCACTTTTTGCATGCAGTAGTATCTGGAACATTCCACAACTAAATGCATCGATCAAACTTGCATTTTGGATTACTGTTTGGCGTCCAATATCGGCAATAAAAGCATCATATAAACGAGAGGCATCGGCAAGTCTTTCAATCGAAACAACGTCTATATTAAACAAGCCATGGTCTTTGAGATCAACTATATAAAATATTTTCTCAAGGTTAGGGATTTTTATCTCGCGAAACTCTAGCTCAGCGCCACTGCGATAACAAAACTCATTAATTGCACTGTCATACCCACCATAAAGATGACCTATAACTTCATCAATATTTTTTGAACGGTCGACTGGAATAACTAAATCTAATTTTTCGAATAATTCATCGAGTCTATTCTTTGTATCGGGCGCCCCTGCAAAAAGACCAAGCATCACGAACAGCCCATGAATCCTTACCCGATCCAATCCGTAAAAGTTTATGCGCTCTACAAACTGTCGTGTTAGTTGTGGTAATCCTACGAAATCTGATTCGAGCAACTGCGAATCTGAAGTCTTTTGCGAGAGGGTCATGATTTCTAGGCGCTTTTAATGTTTTGAATTGATTTAATCGCCGACATGAAACCAGTCGATTTCAGAAAGGCCTCGTAGAAATTGATCGACTTTATTTAATACTTCGTGATCGCAAGCCCACCTCAAATGCTCTTCGAGACGCAGCATCTTTAACAAGGCAGGTTCAGGCCATGCCCCCAAAATCAAAGGAAGCGGCGGAACCCACCCAGCTCCAACTCGCCGTTTATCAGGTAGCAAGTCATATAGCTCTTTCCATCGCATCGGCATTGGACAAACTCTGTCGTTCTCTTTGCAATACGTTAGTAAAGATTCAAGCTGATCTTTCATGCTTTTCTTTCAAGATAACTGACAACAGCAGAACATTTCGGAAATCGATCTGTCCGAATTTGGATTTGCTCTCGAAGAAATTTGTCAGCAACAGTTTCTTTCCAAGCTCAGCATGGATTGCTTTAAAGTAATAAATTCTATCAGTTAAGTTTCCTAACTGCATCAAAATGATTAAGCGCAGTCTATAAATATGCTAGAGTCGAAACAAACAGTATCTTGAGGGAAACTAATTGGTAAAAAAACAAGTTGCTGTAGAGCTAAGCGAACTTACACAGACGCAAAGAGAACGCCTTTTTTACATAGAGGTTAAGGCCTTCTTTTGTGGCGACCTCACGCGGGCAGACATTGAACGCCGATTTGGTGTCAAGCCAGCAGCATCTTCTCGCGACCTTAGTACTTACCGTCGCCTTGCCCCAAACAACCTGAACTATGACGCTGGGCAGCGTAAATACGCTACAACCGACAGCTTCTCCCCTCTTTTTGAGCACTCTGCTGAAAGAGTCTTAACTTGGTTAAAAGCAGGGTTTGGGGACAGCATGGACCAAAAGCTAAAGCGAACGGTTCCATGTGAAAGTGCAAGCAACTTGGTCAACCCCGACATCGAGACCCTTGCCTGCCTAACTCGTGCGATTGCTGGACGCCGACAAGTCAAAGTTAACTACTTATCCCTCACATCAGGTGCATCCACCAAAATTCTCTGTCCTCTGGCTTTAGCTGATACGGGTTTGCGTTGGCATTTGCGCGCGTATGACCGCGAGAGAGGCCGATTTGCGGATTTTGCATTGACCCGCATAGTGAAGGCGAAGGCCACAGATCAGCCCATCCCTGTCGAAGAACAGATCGAATCAGATGTGCAGTGGGCGCGGATTGTTCATATTGAACTAGTCCCCCACCCTGGCATTGCTCACCCCAAAGCGATTGAATCAGATTTTAGAATGACAAATGGCGTGTTGGCGCTCGATATGCGAGCCCCACTGGTTGGATATGCCCTTCGGAGATGGTCCGTTGATTGTTCGACCAAGCACACCTTAGATCCCAAAGAACATCACCTCTGGCTGAAAAATTCACAAACGCTTTACGGTGTAGAAAGCGCACCTTTGGCGCCAGGCTATTCAAACAATGGGGCGACTGATGAGCCTCTATAACACTGAACTATCCAGAGGGTCATTATTGACTCTTGAAAGCAAGCGCATCGCCGCGCTGCTTTTGACTAAACCTGATGCGGATACTTGGAAAAAAGCGATTGAAGTAGAAAATATTCTTCAAAAGGATACTGCCGGGACTGCAAAACGCCAGGCCAAACTTATTAAGAAACGTCTGGAAACTCTTGATCCCGCAGCATGGAAGCTGATCACCCAAAAAGATAGCGAAGTTACGAATCAATTACTGTTTGCTGCTGCAATAAAAGAAAACAAGCTGCTGGGCGATTTCGTTCGATCTGTATACGTCAGCAGACAAAAAAAATTGGAGCCTTCAATCGCTTCCAATGACTGGGAAGATTTTTTAATTGAGTGCGCACACCACGATCCATCAGTTTCGACTTGGAATGAAAACACAAAAAGAAAAGTTCTAAATGGAATCGCCCGTATTTTGGTTGAAGCAAAGTACCTAGTAGATCGCAAAACAATGAAGCTTTCACCGCAATCTCTGCATCCGGTTGTCCGAACTTATCTGATAGAGCGAAAAGAAAAATATGTCCTTGAATGCTTGGAGAGATTGACATGAAACTTACTCTCGACGAACGGCTAAATCAAATTATTCCTCGAATCACATCAAGCGACTTTCTGCAAAGTAAAGGCCTTGGTAATGAGATAGGTTTTTGGATCTTTGATTACCCTGCCGAGCGTGAAATGGATGTAAGGGATTTTTTAAATGGTTCAGTTCTCCCCGCACTTTCTAAACACGTGCCTTCGATAAGGGCTGCAACAGTAAATTTACTTGCGCTGGTAACTGAAATTTTAGAAGAAAGAAACCTGTTGGATAAAGCCATGGAGATGCAGAAATCCAAAGGCGACGACAACACATTAGCGGCACTTCGTTCTGTTCTCAAAGAAGACAAACTCGCACAAAAAATTTCAGATCAATTTGATATACCAAATCTTGATCTTTTGATCTTGAGTGGTGTTGGTTCTGTTTATCCAATGCTTCGCACACATACCCTACTTTCAGCACTTCATCCAATCATGGGAAAAACACCCCTATTGATGTTTTTCCCTGGAAAGTACGACGGTCATTCACTTCGACTCTTTAATACCCTGGCCGAAGACCATTACTACAGAGCCTTTCGACTAATTCCCGATAGTGTTTGAATTAAGTGAAGAAGTACAAGTAAACGAATTGAGAGAAAAATAAAATGAAAATTAAAGATCTTTTCCTGAAGCCCATTGATAGGCCAATCAATGGCGTGATCAAAGCCGATCAAATGGATGCGGCTAGTGTATGGCAAGAGCTAGAAGAATATGTTGTCACCAAACAGATTAGTGACTATCTGGGCAAGTTCTTTGATGCCTATCTTGCAGCGATCGACAACCCTAAAGATACTGCCATTACTGAACGTATGGGTGTTTGGGTATCTGGATTTTTTGGCTCTGGTAAATCACATTTCATCAAGATACTTTCCTATCTCCTCGAAAACCTAGAAGCGCAAAATCCATCTACAGGAGAAAAGCGTACAGCCAATCAGTTTTTTGACCAGCAAAAAATCAAAGACATTATGTTAATGGGTGACATTCAACGTGCCACGAAAGGCACAGCAGATGTCATTTTATTCAACATCGACGCCAAGGCAGATAACAAATCTGAGAGAGATGCCATTCTTCAAGTCTTTGTCCGGGTGTTCAATGAAAAGCTGGGCTTCTCTGGAGACGCACCGCACATCGCGGAAATGGAACGCTACTTAGTGTCCAAAGGTGCATACGACATCTTTAAATCCGCATTCAAAAAATCAAATGGTAGTCCATGGGAAAAAGAGCGAGATGCAGTAGATTTTTTACGTGATGACATTGTTGCTGCTTTGGCTGAATCACTAAAGATGACGCCAGAATCAGCTGGAAGCTGGTTCGACAATGCGCGAGATGACTACCGAATCAACATCGAAGGTTTTGCAAAGATTGTTAACGACTACCTACTTTCAAAACCCGCATCCCATAAAGTCATCTTCTTAGTTGATGAAGTCGGACAATTTATCGGTACAAACTCACAGCTGATGTTGAGTTTGCAAACTATTACCGAGCAACTAGGCACTCAGTGCAAGGGGCGAGCTTGGGTCATCGTTACAAGTCAAGAAGACATTGATGCCGCAATTGGAGAAGCGAATAAAGCCAAAACACAAGATTTCTCAAAAATTCAAGGACGTTTCCATACACGACTGTCCCTAGCAAGTAGCAACACCGATGAAGTTATTGGGGAGCGCCTTCTAACCAAGACAGAGACAGCAACCAAAGAACTTGAGAAAGAGTTCGTTACAAAAGGCGATGTGATCAATAACCAGTTGTCATTTGTTGGCAACTCTGTGTCTCTAAAGGGTTACAAGGACGCCGGCGAGTTCGCTGCCTTTTACCCATTTGCACCGTATCAATTCACGTTACTACAAAAAATATTTGAATCTATTCGTAAAGTCGGAGCTACAGGCAAACACCTTTCACGCGGCGAACGCTCCCTATTGGATGCATTCCAATCTGCAGCTGTTCAGAATCTACTCAAACCAACTGAAGTCCTGATACCTCTTTATGATTTCTACCCTTCGATTGAGAGCTTTATCGATGGCATGGCCAAGCGCTCCATCGACGAAGCACCACTAAATCCTGCACTAATAGATTTTGACGTCAAACTGCTTAAGGCTATGTTCTTAATCAGGTACATAGCAGACATCATCAAACCGACTATCGATAACCTTGCTACTCTTTGTATTGACGAAATCGATGCTGATAAACTTGCCCTTAAACGCAAGGTGCAAGAGAGTTTAAATCGACTTGAACAGCAACGTTTAGTCAGTCGCAATGGCGATCTGTGGTTCTTCCTTACCAACGAAGAACGCGATGTAGCGAGAGAGATTGGCCATGTTGAAGTTTCTGCGGCTGAGAAGTCACGATTACTTGCCGAATTGGTTTTTGATGAAATTTTCTCTGCGCAGGTCAAAGTACGCCATAGGGAATCAAAAGCAGACTATGAATTCAATCGTTTGCTTGATGGCGCACCTTACCGACAAGCCAATCAGGCTCTTAGCTTTGAAATTATCACGCCACTTGGAGATGAATACGAAAAGCTACAAAGCGCAAAATGTATTTTGCGTAGTAGCGAAGGCAATGGTCGCGCCATCGTGCGCATGCCGGAGGGTGAACGACTAGACATTGAACTAAATCTCTACCAGCAAATAGAAAAGTATATTGTCAGTCCAAAAGCTGACCAAGCCTCACCTTCGCTCAAACGTATTTTGGCTGATCGTAAGGAAGAAAATAGAGAGCGCCGTCAGCGACTTGTTCATCAACTATCTGAACTGATTACCAATGCAGATTTCTTTGCAATGGGACAGACCGTCAACATCAAAACCACTTCCCCAGACAAAGTATTAGATGATCTGATTAACTATCTAATCACGAATACATACAGCAAGCTTCCGTACCTCAAGGTTCGCCAACTTGATCCACAGGCAGAAATTAAAGCAATACTTTCCGCAGATGACGTAACGGCCCCAGGGCTTGGTTTAGAAGGTGAAGAAGGTAATGCACTGGCTATCAAAGAGGTTCGAGACTATCTACACCTCGCGGCAAGCCAAACTCGTGTGTTGCTATCTGACGTAGTTGATCGTTTCTCTGGAATTCCATGGGGCTGGAAGCCTGAATGGGAGACAGTTCTTCTTATCGCACGTTTATACATGGCAGGCGAAATCAAGCTTATGCTCGAAGGAGCAGACCTTGATCCCGCTTCAGCAGTTGAGCCGCTCACCAAAACGGCACGCTTCAAATCGGTTTCTATTCTTAAACGTAAAACCGCAGACGCAAGCAGCCTCAAACGCGCTCGTGATCTTTACAAAGATATGTTTAATAAGTTGGGGCGCGAAGAAGAAGACGGTCTCGTTGCTGACTTCCGTGCCCGACTTGGCGAATGGCAAACTGACTTAAATGGCTTTGTGTTGACCGCAAACACAGCTCACCATCCTGGCAAATCTGAAATTGATCAAGTAATAGAAAAATTGAATTTGCAACTGGCTACTCATGACAGCTTTGCTTTCATTGAAGGATTACTTAATGCCAAAGACGATTGGCTAGACATATCCGAGGACACTCAGGATCTCATCAACTTTTACAAGACTCAGATCACCGTTTGGCGAAATCTTTTAAATGGCTTAAGTCAGTTCGCTGACAACCATGAAGCTCTGGCTAAAGTACCTCATGCTTCCACAGCGATGGTCGAGCTAATTCAAATCCGCGATAACCCTAAGCCTTATGGGCTGATTAATCGAATTGAACCGCTTCTTGCAACTGTCACTTCCGCGAATGAAGAACTAGCTCAAGTTCAACGTGATAAAGCTCTTAAAGCAATTGATGACAAGATTGAAGAAGTTAAAGCTAAGCTATCAGCAGTGGTGGCCGATTCTGATTTGAGCAACACGGCACTATTGTCCCTTCAAGATTTAAAAAAGCGAGTCACCAGCCAAACAAGTATTGCGCAGATTTTGTATTTGCAAACTCAGGCCGGTGATGCAATGGATGAAGCTATCGCCCTTATTGACTCAGCTACGGAGAAACCAACAACCAAACCGTCTGACTCAAGTAAACCTAGCGATATTGGCCAGCCTTTAACAACAAAACCAGCAAAATCAACGCATGTTATTCGTGCTGCGGAGCTGTCCTCAAAAACATATCTTGAGACAGAAGCCGATGTCGATGCTTATGTGGAGAAGCTAAAGGCTGAACTTCTGAAGGCTGTTCGATCCGGACAAATCGCTCGCATCCAGTAGTTTCAGAAAAAGAAGAATATAAAAATGAACAAAGCCAAACTCAAATCCTATGCCCCACAAGCTCGGTTGGATTTCATTGCCGCTGTGACTGCACGAGCAAACCTTTTAGGACTCTCAGCGAAAGCTGGTCAACTTGACGTGGCTCCAGCGCAAACGCAGGGCGATGTCACAATCATTGCTGGTCAAGCTTGGCCATCTAATGTGAATGGTCAGCGGGAGCGTCTCATTGATCGTATGAAGCGAGATGGGTTTGAGCAAACTTGCGAAGCAATTGCCTACACATGGTTTAACCGATTTGCAGCATTGCGCTACATGGAGCTTCATGATTACTTGGGGCACGGTTATCGAGCTCTTAGCTCTGCATCGGGTGCCCTTCCAGATATTTTGACCTACGCAGCTGATTTAGCTAATGCAGGACAATCCGGCCTGCCAGGCTTGAAGGCAGAGGTCGTAACTGAAATGAAGCTTGCGGGCAACCGTGATGGTGAACTGTATCGCATGCTTTTGGTTGCGCAATGCAATGCATTGTCACGCGCAATGCCATTTTTGTTTGAGCGTATTGATGATGATTCCGAGCTTCTGTTACCTGACAACCTCTTGCGTAGTGATTCAGTGATTGCAAAGCTTGTCGAGGAAATCCCAGAAGAAAATTGGGCTGAAGTTGAAATCATAGGCTGGCTGTACCAGTTCTATATCTCAGAGAAGAAAGATCAAGTCATCGGCAAAGTAGTTAAGAGCGAAGACATCCCTGCAGCTACTCAGCTCTTCACACCAAATTGGATTGTTCAGTATTTGGTACAAAACAGCGTGGGGCGCCTTTGGCTCATGGCCAACCCGCAAAGCAACTTGGCTAAAGAATGGCCGTACTACATAACCCCTGCTGAGCAGACACCCGAGGTACAAGCCCAGCTTGATGCACTCATTCAGACCCGCATAAGAGAAGACGGTGACACGCTCAACCCTGAATCAATCACAGTTCTGGACCCAGCCTGTGGCAGCGGCCATATTTTGGTGGTTGCCTACGATGTTCTCAAGGCCATATACCTTGAGCGCGGCTACCAGCCCAGAGCCATCCCGCGCTTGATTCTGGAAAAGAACCTCTACGGCCTAGACATTGACGACCGTGCAGCGCAGATGGCCGGCTTCGCCCTGCTGATGAGAGCCCGAGCCGATGACCGCCGCCTGCTCACCTCCACGGACGATGCAGGCAACCTGGAGCCGCCCAAACTCAATGTGCTGAGCCTGCAAGAGAGCAAGGGCCTGAGCGTGGACGAGCTTGCCAAACACTTGGCCCCGTTCCAGGTGCAGCACGCCACCATCGCCGCGCTGCTCGATACATTTGAGAACGCCAAAACCTTTGGCTCGCTAATCCAGATTCCTTATGTGCTTAAGGTGCATCTGGCTTTATTGCCAGAAATTTTGACTCAGGTACAGATGGAGGGCGATATGTACGCCAGTGCGGCGGCGACGGATTTGTTGCCGTTGGTCCAGCAGGCAGAGTTGCTTGAAATGCAGTATGACGCGGTAATCGCAAATCCTCCGTATATGGGAATTAAATTTTTTAGCGAAAGACTAAAAAGATTTATTGAAGATATATACGCAGAATCTAAGGGCGATTTATACGCTAGCTTTATCGTCAAATGTTCCATGCTTACAAAGAAGTCTGGACTTGTGGGGATGATCACCATTCCAAACTGGATGTTCTTGACCTCATATCAGAAGCTTCGGAGTTGGCTTTTTTCCGAGAACCATATCGAATCAATTTGTCATAACGGACGAGGTGTTTTTGGTTCTGATTTCGGAAGTTGCGCATTCACTTTCCAACGAGGGATTTCAGATGACTTCGTGGGAACTTATAAACGACTTTTTACTAAGCAGGGTGAAGTATCTTCCAATGAAGAATTATGTTCTTTATTCAATGAAAAATCAGTAGATAGCTTTGCATCAGCATCAGATTTTTTATCGATTCCGGGTTTGCCTGTAGCGTACTGGGTTAGCAAAAATGTACGAGGAGCGTTTAAAAAATATAAACCATTAAAAGATTATGTTGACCCCAGGAAGGGGCTTACAACTGGTGACAACGAAAGTTTCATTAGGCTATGGCACGAAGTCCCAATGCAAAAAACCACAATATTTTCAGGGGAGAAATGGTTTCCAATGACCAAAGGCGGCCAATTTCGAAAGTGGTATGGTAATAATGAATACATAATAGATTGGGATTCCGACGGCGAAAGATTAAAAAACTTTGCAGGATCTGTGATTAGGAATGAGAGATATTACCTCTCACAAGGCGGAGCCTGGAACGATGTCTCAATATCGTCTTTTAGCATAAGGTTTCTTCCTGCTGGTTATATAAATAATGCCGTTGGACCTGTTATGTATGAGATTGAAAAGGGGGCATTGTTGCCCGTAATAGCATTGCTAAACTCTAACGTGGGGCGTGTATTTTTTCAGCTTCTATGTCCAACAATGAAATTTGAAATAGGAGATGTTGCTAAATTCCCCATTGCTGATGAGTTATTTGAAAATATAGAAATTTCTGAAAACGCCAGAAGGTGCATCGAAATAGCAAAGCATGATTGGAACGATTATGAAAACTCTTGGGAATTCAAAGAAAGCCCACTCATAAATCAATCTGGCTCATCTTTAGGGAGCGCGTTTGCTAACTTTGAAGCTACAAAGGTCACGTCATTTGATACCTGCCTCCAACTTGAACAAATAAATAACAAGATATTGATTGAAACATATGGACTACAAGAAGAACTTTCCTCTGAAGTCCTCGAGTCACAGATCACACTAGCCCGTGCCGACCGCGAAAAAGACTGCCAGCGCCTGATCTCCTACGCCATCGGCTGCATGATGGGCCGGTACAGCCTCGACGAGCCCGGCCTGATATATGCCAACGCGGGCAACGTCGGCTTCGAGCCTGGCCGTTACACCACCTTTCCCGCAGATGCCGACGGCATCGTCCCCATCACCGACGAACTCTGGTTTGAAGATGATGCAATCTTACGTACTCGAGAGTTTTTACTTGCGGTGTGGGGAGTAGATACTTTAGAAGAAAATTTGTCTTGGTTAGCTGAAAGCCTTGGCTCCAAAGCCACAGAAACACCAGAGGAAGCCATCCGTCGCTATGTTGCTGACAAATTTTTCAAAGACCATCTGCAAACCTACAAGAAGCGTCCAATCTACTGGCTCTTTAGCAGCGGAAAGCAAGGTGCCTTTCAAGCTTTAGTCTATCTACATCGCTACCATGAGGGAACGCTGTCCCGTATGCGAGCTGAATATGTTGTTCCACTCACAAGCAAGATTCAAAGTCGTATCGAGATGTTGCAAAAAGATATGGCATCTGCAAGTAGCACAGCAGCTCGCAACAAGCTAGCCAAAGAAGTTGAAAAACTCAAGAAAAAGCATGTTGAGTTACTTGCCTATGATGAACAACTACGCCACTACGCAGATATGCGCATCAAGCTAGATCTAGATGATGGGGTAAAGGTTAACTATGGGAAGTTTGGAGATTTGCTGGCAGAGGTGAAGGCTGTAACTGGAGGTACAAGTGATGACTGATTACCAAGCTTCCAAGTATAGCCCTTGCAGTCGAGGATTTCGATCATGAGCAATGCACGAATAACCGACAGCTTAAATTTATTGTTCAATACCAATGCGGTGGTTTTCTGGCATGACGTAGATTCTGAATTTTTGAATTTTGTTGAAACACTGTCTTTGGATAATGTACAACTAATTCGAGTCGACGAACAATCCAATCTTCAAACAAAATTAAAACTTGAGAGCTCACAGTCTCAGCGCTGGCTTTTGTACAGCAACCAACCTGAACCCGAACCCGCAAAGGATTGGCTTTTAGATATTCGACTACGCTCAAAAACTTTCAGGGCAGACTCTGCATCAATATTGTTGGAAGACTTGGGACTTTCAACGGTTTCTTTGCGCTCGCACTTAAAAGATCACGCCAAATTTATGCGTGCGAAAGATCGTGTTGAGCGCCTCAAGAAAATTGTCTTGCCAGGAGATACAGCCGAAGATCTCGATCGAAAAATGCTGGCCGTTGTTTCTCGAGCTGACTCTGCTGAATTATTTTCAATTCTTCAAAGAGTGTACGGCGCCGCAGTTGTTGACGGTAAAGCGGATCTTTCCGGAAATTCAAAGGTATGGATAGACATATGCAACAACGATCTTGAACCTGCTTTTTGGACGATCGTTCAACAGCAACTAGGATATTTTGAATTTCAGCCAAGATTGCACGATCTTTTAATCCGCATACTCGTCACTGATTTTTGCAGAAGTTTGCAGACTGAAACTCCTCGTCAGTTTTCGCACTTTGTTTTACCTGATCGCGCACTTGCTGCAAATGCGTCTGTTTTTGTTTCTCGCTGGCGATCTGACATAGCTCAATTCAATTCGTATAACGCTCTTGCTCAATCTATTGCGCAAGAACTTGATCTAACTTCACTTCTAAGTCATTTGAGCGCTGAAGACTTAATCGAATGCATGACGTTTGAGGAGATTGAGCTTCGTATTGTTCAAGACCTTAAAAAACGCATTATTGATGGCGGGGAAGCTAATATGGATGTGGTTCGCAGCCACATCGCTCGTCGTAGGGATGGGCATTGGGCCAATGCCTTGCTCGCTAGCGCAAATGACAGAACAAAAGCTCTGGCAGCTTGCTACGACGCCTTAACCTCTGCTGTTAATTTCTTTGCACTGAAGTCAGCGTACTCCGTAGGTTTAAGCTTTGCTAATCCGTCTATCGCTTTCAATCAATATAGAGATGAATTATTTCAATTCGATCTTCTTTACAGACACTTCAATACTGCAGCCGATGCTGTGGAGCCAACAGGTTGGGCCGTACTTCACGAGCTAAGAACATCAATCGAGAACGCTTACTCAGGTTGGTATATTCCTCAATTAAGTAGTGCTTGGGCCAAGATCGTAGAAGGTTCCAAGGGGTTACTAGCTACCTGGTCTTTACCTGATGTAACTCCTCAACAGAAGTTCTTCAAGCATAAAGTTGAGCCATTATTTGAAGGCAATGTTAAACGCATTTTTGTAGTTATCTCAGACGCACTTCGTTTTGAGGTGGCCCATGAACTTGTTCAGCTAACCAATAGTAAGAATCGATTTAAAGCAACGATAGAAGGAATGTTAGGTGTGTTGCCGAGCTATACAGCATTGGGAATGGCGGCACTACTTCCTCACAAATCGTTAGCCTACAAGGTAAGTAATTCAGTTGACGTGCAAGTAGATGGACAAACTGTTGCCACTTTAGATCAGCGAAGTGAGCATCTCAAAAGCTACGGCGGGATGGCGATCAAAGCTGAAGATTTGCTTTCACTCGGGAAAGATCGTGGCCGTGAGTTGGTTCGGGACTCCCGTCTTATTTATATCTATCATGATCGAATTGACATGATCGGTGATAAACAGGCATCTGAAACAAAAACATTTGAAGCTGCTAATCAAACTGTTCAAGAACTCTCTAATTTATTGAGTTACATTGTGCACTCGCTTAATGGATCTAATGTACTGCTGACCGCTGACCATGGCTTTATGTACCAGGAGTCAGCTTTAGATGCTGCTGATAAGTCTACTTTGGATGAAAAACCTGCAGGCACTTTGATTGCCAAAAAACGGTATCTAATAGGAACTGAGCTAGGTGAATCGTCAAAAGCGTGGAGCGGAAATACTGCCGTAACTGCCGGTACTACGTTAGAGGGCAGTTTGGACTATTGGGCGCCAAAGGGCGCAAATCGTTTCCATTTTGCCGGTGGTGCGCGCTTTGTTCACGGCAGCGCCATGCCGCAGGAAATTGTTGTACCGCTCATTTCCGTTCGTGTAACCGACTCAGATACTGCAAAGACAAAATCTGTCAGCATCAGTCTGCTTGGCTCGACCAATAAAGTCGTAACGAATACTCAACGATTTGAATTCATTCAAACTGATGCTGTTAGCGAACGAGTTCTTGCTCGTACAGTTATTGTTTCCCTCAGATATGGCGATTCATTGATTAGCGATGAGCAGTCTATTACTTTTGACAGCACCTCCCAATTGCTTGATGAACGAAAACGCTCGGTATTTCTCACTGTTTTAAGTGGAAACTACGATGCTCATAAGCGATATGACTTGGTCATGCGAGATGCAATAACAAGAGTTGAAGTTCTGCGACAACCTGTCACTATTGATTTGGCATTTGGAAATGATTTTTGAGTAATGAAATTTTTAAGATTAAAAGCACTAGTACAAGGATTGATTTATGAGTCAACTCGACGACAAGATAAATAAGCACTTCTCAGGGTTGGTCGTACGCAAAGACCTAGTCAAGACAGTAAAGGGAAACGCAATTGTTCCCTCTTATGTCCTTGAATATTTACTTGGCCAATACTGCGCCACCGACGACGAAGCCACTATTCAGGCTGGCATTGAGACTGTTAAGGAAATCCTGCGAAAGCATTATGTTCATCGTAACGAAGCTGGACTTGTTAGATCAACTATCAAGGAAAAGGGACGGCACAAAGTTATCGATCGAATTAGCGTAGAGCTTAACGATAAATCTGATGCTTATGAAGCTGAGTTTGCTAATTTGGGAATCAAAAAAGTAGTCATCGACTCAGCTACGGTTAAAGCCCACCCAAAGCTTTTGGTAGGCGGCGTATGGTGTATTGCAGACTTAGAATATCTTTTTACTGAAGATAAGAATGCAACACCTTGGGTCTTATCTTCTATTAAGCCAATTCAACTTTCTCATTTTGATTTTGATGGGTATGTCGCTGCTCGTCAAAACTTTACTACTGAGGAATGGATAGATCTGCTTATTCAAAGTATTGGATTTAATCCGCAGATGTTTGGGAAGCGCAATAAAATTAGTCAATTAGTCCGTCTTATCCCATTTTGTGAGCGCAACTACAACCTGATTGAGCTAGGGCCAAAGGGCACGGGTAAGTCGCATATCTATTCTGAATTTTCACCGCATGGAATTTTGATTTCTGGTGGAGAAGTAACTGTCCCTAAGTTATTTGTTAATAACAGCTCTGGGAAACTTGGTCTTGTAGGTTATTGGGATACAGTTGCCTTTGATGAATTCGCTGGCAAACAAAAGAAAGTCGATAAAGCACTAGTCGACATCATGAAGAACTACATGGCTAACAAGTCGTTTTCACGTGGCGTGGAGACTTTGGGAGCTGAGGCAAGTATGGTTTTTGTAGGCAACACCGATCACACGGTGCCATACATGCTTAAACATACTGATCTATTCGATCCATTGCCAGAGAAATTTCATGATTCGGCCTTTCTTGACCGAATTCACCACTACATCCCTGGCTGGGAAGTTGATGTGATACGTGGCGAGATGTTCTCTAGTGGCTACGGATTTGTTGTTGACTATATCGCTGAGATATTGAAGTCCATGCGTAGTCACGACTTCTCTGACCGTTACAAAGGTAAATTTAAGCTCTCGGATGAAATTTCAACTCGAGACCGCGATGGGATTAATAAGACCTTCTCTGGCCTCATGAAAATCCTTTATCCAACAGGTGAAGTGGCTGACAGTGAAGTTGAGGAGGTGTTGAGAGTAGCGATTGAGGGGCGCAAACGAGTTAAGGATCAGCTGTTGCGAATCGACTCTACCTATCCAGAGGTTCGTTTTTCGTATCTCACAAATGATGGCAAGGAGCGTCTTGTTACGACATTAGAGGAAGAAGAATACCCGAATGCTTATCATCGGCTGACAGGCGGCTCTACTGAGCTGCCCTCCTCGCAAACTAGTTCTAACCTAACAACCGCCATCAGTTCACCGGTTAACGATACCAAGCCTCAAGAAAATTTAACCACTAAAGCTTTGCTTGAAGAGTCGCATTTGGTTTTTCAGGAAAACCAAAGAGGCGTGAGTTTTGATCGTTTATTTGGGCCTTACCTTGCTGGAGCATCAAAAATTACCATTACTGATCCCTACCTTCGAATGTTTCATCAGCAAAGGAATTTGATGGAGCTTCTGGAAACGATCAGCAAAATTAATGAGCCAGGTCACGAAGTTGTCGTTCATGTACTTACTGTTGAAGATGAGTTCAGCGCAGATAAGCAAGTTGATAACTTCCAAAAAATGGCTGATTCCTGTCAAAGCATCGGAATTGCCTTCACTTGGGAATTCGACACCTCTGGGACAAAGCACGATCGCGACATTACTACGGACACCGGCTGGAAAATTGTTTTAAGTAGAGGCTTGGACATTTTCCAGCGTTTTGAACTTAACGAGGCGTTTAATTTTTCTAACCGCTTGCAGCAACACAGACAGTGCAAGGAATTCAACGTGACCTACGTGAAAATAAAAAATTAACAAATCTTTCAGTTAATTGGTACGGCAATAAAATCGCTATTTTTTCTTAAACCCTAAGTTCCGTACCTGCCCCAGAAAGTCAGGAGGTTCTGAGACGAAACGGGGTTTGAGACGATTTTCAGGGGATGGTGCCCATGAGGTCAGTCAGGAGCTAATAGCAAAAAGCCCCGCATCATGCGGGGCTTTGAGCGCCTTCTAATTCGCCTGAGCGATTTAGAAGGGTAAGTCTTGGCGGAGAGGGTGGGATTCGAACCCACGGTACCTTGCAGTACGCCTGATTTCGAGTCAGGTACATTCGACCACTCTGCCACCTCTCCAGGTTCGAAAACACGTGGTCGTTTTCGAAAGACGGCGA